>Ga0265780_10000030_pt1 | contig 321473 bp, 282 predicted proteins | sample P1T30metagenome_FD_192432 | JGI IMG/M metagenome (GOLD analysis project Ga0265780, IMG submission 192432) | Plant litter microbial communities from East Loma Ridge, Irvine, California - P1 T30 | ecosystem: Environmental > Terrestrial > Plant litter > Unclassified | place: USA: California...
AAGAATCTAAGAATCTAAGAATCTAAGAATCTAAGAATCTAAGAATCTAAGAATCTAAGAATCTAAGAATCTAAGAATCTAAGAATCTAAGAATCTAAGAATCTAAGAATCTAAGAATCTAAGAATCTAAGAATCCAAGAATCCAAGAATCCAAAATCCACAATCTAAAATTATAAAAATGGGTGCTTTTGTAATTAGCAGGCGATTTAATGATGAATACAAATTTGTATTTACTTCCAGAAAAGGAAAAGTAATTTTTACAAGTTTGAGTTATGAATTAAAGTTTGAATGCGAAGGAGATATCGAAAAGTTTAAAGCGAATATTGATCAGGCCAGGTTTTTGAAATTTAAAGGCTCTGGCGGAAAATATTTTTTTAAATTGATGCTGGGGGAGGTTCACTTCGCGACAAGTCGAAAATACACTACAGAATTGCTTTTACAGAAGGGAATTAAGGAAATTGTTACCTATGGTTCAAAATCTGAAATTTTAGACTTTTCGTCTACGGCTTCTATTTTTGAAGATGAGGTTGTCGAGGAGGAGGTTGAGGATTAATCTAAAAAAAATCTATATTTTAAAATCCTAAATTCCAATACGTAAAGTATTATTGGAGTTTGGGATTTTTTCTTCTAAATCAATGATTTAATAAATCCTGGATTTAGAATCTTTAAAATATGCTTTAGAATTTACAAATTGATTTATTTCGAAATTTTTGGGCATAAAAAAACCATCACAATGGATGGTTTTAAAATCGTTAGAACTAAGTTCTAATTATTTTTTTACTTCTTCTACTTTAGCAGCAGCAGAATCAACTTTTGCAGCAGCAGAGTCAACAGTTGCAGCAGCAGAATCAACTACAGCAGCAGCAGAATCAACAGTTACAGCAGTAGAATCTACATTAGTTTCAGCTGCAGCGTCAGCTTTTTTACAAGATACAACAGTTAAAACAGCAACAACAGCTAAACTTAAAAATACTTTTTTCATCTTACTTTATTATAAAAGGTTAATTATTAATTCGTGGCAAAGATATAAATTTTTTAATATGTAAAATATTTTTTCACTTTTTTTTTAAAATATTTTCCTTACTCACGATTATCTTAGTTATCAAATAATATGCCAATTTACTAAATTAATATCATATTATTGTATTTTTTGAATAAATAATTTTTCATTGCATTTTCGATAACATAATTGGCTATTTCAATTCTCTTGTTTGCGGTTTATTTTGTTTTTGAATCAATTTTTCATAATATGAAAAACTCAAAATGAACCATTTTGGGTGGCATTTTTATTTATTTGAGAAAGAAAAGGTAGTATTGTAGTGGTATTAGTTAAGAAACAACAGTCATAATGGTATTTGTTGCGCCCTTATTGTCCTGAATATATGCTCTACAAATCTGACTTTTTTGGGCTAAAAATTGTTGATCATGTAGTAAACGATCAAAACTTTGCTTTAAATCTTCAAAATTATTGATTACCAGGCATCCCTGAAGTGCTGCCAATTCCACCGCTTCGGCAAAATTAGAATAATTAGGTCCAATTACAATCGGGATTCCAAAAGTTGCCGGCTCCAGAATGTTGTGTATGCCGGGATTTCCAAAACCTCCGCCTACATAAGCAATGGTTCCATAGCTGTAAATCTTGGTTAATAATCCAACTGTATCAATAATAAACACATTGTACTTAGATAAGTCATGATTTTCTTTTTCAGAAAACAGAATGCTCGATTTTGCGATTTGCGATTTAAGACTATTTATCTGATCTGTTTTGACGTTATGTGGCGCAATAATAAACTTCACATCATCTGCTGCCTGATTAATGTATTCTATTAATAAGGTTTCGTCTTTTGGCCATGAACTTCCAATGACAATTGTTGTTTTATTGTTTGTAAAATTTGCTATAAAATCAAGCGTATTGTCGCGTTCTAAAATGGCATTTACCCGGTCAAAGCGCGTGTCGCCCGAAACTATTACATTATGAAACCCGATAGCTTCAATCTTTTCTTTAGAACTTTCATTTTGCACAAAAAAGTAAGTGAATGCATTTAATGCTTTTCTGTAAAAACCGCCATACCATTTAAAAAACATTTGACTGTCTCTAAAAATTCCCGAAATCAAATACGTGGGAGTTTTGCTTTTTTCGAGCTCACTTAAGTAGTTGAGCCAAAATTCATACTTAATAAAGAAAGCCAATTCAGGATGAACCAGTTTCAAAAAACGTTTTGCATTGCTTTTGGTATCCAGCGGAAGGTAAATGGTAACATCTGCAACTGTGTTATTTTTACGCACTTCGTATCCGGAAGGCGAAAAAAAGGTAACAATTATTTTGTGAGAAGGATATTTTTCTTTGATCTTTTCAATTACAGGTAAGCCTTGTTCATATTCGCCCAATGAAGCAGAATGAAACCAAATTGTTTGGTCTGCAGGTTTTATTTTTTTCTCTAAGATTGTAAATACATCTTTTCTGCCTTCAACGAAAAGTTTAATTTTCGGACTAAAAAGGGCTACAATTTTTAGAAAAAATCCAGCAATAGAAACAACTAAATTATATAGAAAAAGCATCTGTTTATTTTTGTGGCTAAATTACATTTCTTTCGATTATTTTCATGGTTTGGAGTTATTAAATAACTATTTTTGTTCCTCCTTTTTAAAGATTTATGCAAAGCAGGTCTTTAATTTTAAAAATATTGAAAAATGAAAAAAATTCAAATGGTTGACTTAAAGGGTCAATACGAGAAAATAAAAACTACGGTTGATGCTTCTATTCAAGAAGTTTTAGACACCAATACTTATATAAACGGACCTTTGGTTCATCAATTTCAAAAAAATCTAGAGGATTATTTGGGAGCAAAACATGTAATTCCGTGTGCAAACGGAACCGATGCTTTGCAAATAGCCATGATGGGGCTTGATTTAAAACCTGGCGATGAGGTTATTACTGCCGATTTTACTTTTGCAGCCACTGTTGAGGTTATTGCCTTGCTGCAGTTAATTCCGGTTTTGGTCGATGTTGATATTGCAAATATGAATATTGATATCGAAGCCATTAGAAAAGCCATTACTCCAAAAACAAAAGCAATTGTTCCGGTACATTTATTTGGACGCGCAGCCAATATGGATGCGATTATGGAAATTGCAGCTGAGCATAATTTATATGTAATTGAAGATAATGCTCAGGCAATTGGAGCGGATTATGTTTCTAAATCAGGTACAAAAAGCAAAGTGGGAGTGATTGGTCATGTTGCGGCAACGTCATTTTTTCCGTCAAAAAATTTAGGATGTTACGGAGACGGAGGTGCGATTTTTACAAACGATGATAAACTGGCGCATGTTATTCGCGGCATCGTAAATCACGGAATGTACGAACGCTATCACCATGATGTTGTGGGTGTAAATTCTCGTTTAGACAGTATTCAGGCAGGAGTTTTAAATGCAAAATTACCACTGCTTGACGAATACAATAAAGCGCGTCGTCGTGCTGCAGCAAAATACAATGCAGCTTTTGAGGGAAATGCACATATAATTACTCCTCAATTTGATACAAACGAAAACGATCACGTTTTTCATCAGTACGTTTTAAGAATTATCGATGCAGACAGAAATGCTTTGATGCAGCATTTGTTGGATAAGGCAATTCCTTGTGCTATTTATTATCCAATTCCGTTGCATTCTCAAAAAGCCTACGTTGATGTTCGTTATAAAGAAGAGCAATTTCCGGTTACCAATCAATTAGTAAAAGAAGTTATCGCGCTTCCAATGCATACCGAATTGGACGATGAACAAATAAAATTTATTACAGATTCTGTTTTGGAATTTTTAAAGTAAAGAATAGAATAAAGAGAATAGAATAAAGAGAATAGAATAAAGAGAATAGAGTAAAGAGAATAGAGTATAAAAAATAATAGAATGAAGATTAGAGTTAAATTTATTTTCTTTATGCTGTTTTCTTTCTTCCATTTTCTATAATCAGCAAAAAAATATGAAAGTATTAGTAACAGGAGGATTAGGGTTTATTGGTTCTCATACCGTTGTCGAATTGCAAAATGAAGGTTTTGAGGTTGTAATTATTGATAATCTTTCAAACTCTTCAGAAGAAGTTTTAAAGGGAATTACTGCCATTACGGGAAAAACACCATTATTTGAAAAAATAGATTTAAGAGAAAAAAGTGCCGTTCAGGATTTTTTTAAAAAACATACTGACGTTACCGGTGTAATTCATTTTGCAGCTTCAAAAGCGGTTGGAGAAAGTGTTGAGCAGCCCCTGTTATATTACGAAAACAACATTAGCAGCCTGGTTTATCTTTTGCAGGAATTACAGCAAAAACCAGAAGCCAGTTTTATTTTTAGCTCTTCTTGTACGGTTTACGGTCAAGCCGAAAAAATGCCTATTACAGAAGATGCTCCGGTTCAGACCGCAATGTCTCCTTACGGGAATACCAAACAAATTGGAGAAGAAATCATTACAGATACGGCTAAAGTAACCAATATTAGTGCTATTTTATTGCGTTATTTTAATCCGGTTGGTGCACATTCGAGTACAGAAATTGGTGAGTTGCCACTAGGAGTTCCTCAAAATCTAGTTCCTTTTATTACCCAAACCGGGGCAGGATTGCGTCAGGAATTGTCTGTTTTTGGGAATGATTATCCAACACCAGACGGTACCGCGGTTCGCGATTATATTCACGTGGTCGATTTAGCAAAAGCACACGTTATTGCATTGCAGCGTTTGTTGAATAAAAAGAATTTAGAAAAAGTGGAAACCTTTAATTTAGGTACAGGAACAGGAAGCTCTGTTCTGGAAGTAATTCAAAGTTTTGAGAAAGTAAGCGATAAAAAATTGCCATATGTAATTAAGCCACGTCGCGAAGGTGATATTACCGAAGCGTATGCCAATACTGATAAAGCAAACAATGTTCTAGGCTGGAAAGCAGAATTAAGTTTAGATGAAGCTATGGCAAGTGCCTGGAAATGGGAGCAGAAGGTAAGGAATAAATAATTTCTTAGTTTAAAATTATAAATTTTAAAGTCCCAAATTATTGTAAAATATAATTTGGGACTTTAAAATTATAAATTTTAAAGTCCCAAATTATTGTAAAATATAATTTGGGACTTTTTTTAGTAGATTACTATCATGAAACAAGCTTTAGATTATAAATTGATTTTTGCATTAGCTGCAGTTGGAATTATTTGGGGAACTACATTTTTAGGGATCAGGGTTGCAGTTGAGACAATTCCGCCCTGGTTTGTAACTTCTATTCGTCAGGGATTGGCAGGATTGATCATGATGACTATTTTGTTATTTAAAAAAGAACTAAAGTGGATTGGCTGGGAGAATTTAAAGCAACAGCTTGTTCCTTCGGTGTTAATGATCGTGATTGCAAACGGTTTTACTACAATTGCAGAGCAGACTTTGCCCAGCGGACTAGCATCTGTAATAAGTGCCTTGTCTCCGATACTTATTTTTCTTGGAAGTATTATGTTCGGATTACAAAAAATAAGCCTCCGAGGTTTAATAGGTGTAATTATTGGATTCTCCGGAGTTGTTTTTATATTTAAAGATGGTCTGGAATCTTTTTTAGATCCAGATTATAAAACCGGAATGGTGTTTATGGGATTTGCAATTTTAGCATGGGCCGCCGGAACAATTTATACCAAAACACATGCTATTAAATCAAGTAATATTATACTCAATTTATTTTATCAATTTTCAATGGCTTCTGCTATTCAGTTGGTTTTAGCCTTTGTATTTTCTCCACATCCGGATATAAGCTCATGGAGTTCACGAAGCATTTTTGCATCTTTATACTTATCCGTTTTCGGATCTGTAATTGCTTTTTTCTGTTATAATTACGCCTTAAAACACGTTACAGCGGTACAGGTTTCTATTTTGTCTTATGTAAATACAATAATTGCTGTCTTTTTAGGATGGCTTCTTTTAAATGAAAAAATTACAGTTGATTTTATCATTGCCACTGCACTTATTATTCTTGGTGTCTTTATTGTGAACTATAAAAAGAAAGAAAACAAAACGTAGAGGCTGTGATTATAAGGAAATATAGCTAATATAATTTTGTATATTTGTAAGAATAAAAAGTAGGAATTATGGCGTCGGATGAAGAAAGTAAAAAAAAAGATAAGGTTGAAGAACCTAGGGTAAATACGAAATTCAAAAGCCTAAATTTAAAGGAATTGATCGGGAAACTTTTGACTTTGATACTGAGTTTGCGAAAGGATTAACGCCAGAGGAAGCCAAAGCAGAATCAATTAGAAGAATAAGAGAATGGTGGGGAAATGATAAAACTCAAAAAACAAGAAATGATTTAAAAAATTTTGACTTTGATATTGAGTTTGCGAACGGATTAACGCCTGAAAAATTTAAAGATGAGATGGGTAAAAGAATAAAAAGTTATCCTTGGAAGGAATAAAAATTCTTTCTGGATAATAAAAAAAAACAAAATCCTCATAAACATTAAGTTATGAGGATTTTTTATAAGTGTAGTTTTTAACTGAAAGCTGAAACTAAAAATTAAGCATTCGCAGTAACCGCTTCCTTATCAATTTTATTAATCAAACCAGCTAATACTTTTCCAGGACCCACTTCAGTAAATAAAGTAGCACCGTCAGCAATCATTTGTTGTACAGATTGCGTCCATTTTACCGGAGCAGTCAATTGTATAATTAGGTTCTTTTTGATTTCGTTTGCATCAGAAACTGCATTTGCAGTTACATTTTGATAAACTGGGCAAATGGGAGTTGAGAAAGTTGTAGCCTCAATGGCAGCTGCTAATTCTTCTCTTGCCGGTTCCATCATTGGCGAGTGAAATGCTCCTCCAACAGGTAAAATTAAAGCACGTTTTGCTCCGGCAGCTTTCATCGCTTCACAAGCTTTTTCAACAGCAGAAGTTTCTCCCGAAATTACCAATTGTCCCGGGCAGTTATAGTTTGCCGCAACAACAATTCCGTCGATAGATGCACAAACTTCTTCAACCACATTGTCAGCTAAGCCTAAAACAGCAGCCATGGTCGATGGAGTGATTTCGCAGGCTTTTTGCATGGCCAAAGCACGTTGAGAAACTAATTTAAGGCCATCTTCAAAAGATAAAGTTCCGTTTGCCACTAAAGCTGAAAATTCGCCTAAAGAATGTCCTGCAACCATTTCAGGTTTAAAATCTTCGCCTAACGTTTTGGCTAAAATAACCGAATGTAAAAATACGGCTGGTTGCGTAACTTTTGTTTCTTTTAGTTCTTCGGCAGTGCCTTCAAACATAATATCTGTAATTCTGAAACCTAAAATTTCATTGGCTTTTTCGAATAATGCTGCGGCCAAAGCCGATGATTCATATAAGTCTTTGCCCATTCCTGTAAACTGTGCGCCCTGACCCGGAAATACGTATGCTTTCATTTGTCTAATTTGTTTTTTTATTTTTTTGGAATTGAAAATTAGCTTCAATTGAAAGGCAAAAATAACATTTTTTTAGCTCGTATAATCCTTAAACATATAAATCCACACTAATCTTGAAAATCGAAGATTAAAAGAAGTGAGTAAAGTAATAACAACAGCAATAATCGGAATGATTCTTAAATCGAAATTTTTCTCAAAGAAATACTGCGCAATACAATAAGTTGCAATTCCCTGAGCGACTGTTAATCCGTAGTTTACATACATAGCGCCAAAGAAGTATCCGGGCTCTTTTTGAAATTTGTAATTGCAATGACTGCAATATTCATTCATTTTTGGTAAACTGAAATTCAGAAATATATTTTTGTCTTTAAAAACTTTTCCTTTATGACAAACAGGACATTCGTTGCTTAAAATATGAGTTAATGCATGTGACATGATCTTGGTGTTTTATATTTATACAAAGGTAATTCAGAGTAGTATAAAAGTCTTTTTTATATCTTCGCTACTTATAGCACAATAAAGACATTATGTTTGAAGTTTCAATAAGAAAATTCCAAATTACAATGTGAAATTTCAAATTAGGTAATCTAAAATCCGAAATCTAAAATCTACTAGCGTATGAAAAAATATCCTGTTTATAGTGTTCAGAATTTTAGCTGCAATGATGTACATCGTGATTTCTACGTCAATACTTTTGCAGAGCATTTAAAGAGCCACAGTTTTGTCGAAGAACCGCATCGTCATGATTCGTATCTAATGGTATTTTTTACAAATGGCTCCGGTTTGCATGAAGTAGATTTTGATCAATTTGGAATCAAAAGAGGAAGTTTATTTGTCCTTCAGCCCGGGCAAATGCACCATTGGAGCTTGTCTGAAGATGTCGAAGGGTTTGTAATTATCTTTTCGCAGGAACTGTATAATTTATATTTCGGACAGAAAAAAATCAACGAGTATAATTTTTACCATTCCATTCATAATCGTCCGGAGATGGTTTTTGAAGAGACTGAAATTCCCAAAATTCTTCCTTATTTTGATTTGCTGATTCAGGAAAACAATCAAAATAACAAATTTCAATTAGATAAAATGTTGAATTTATTAGATTGTATCCATATTGAAATTTCCAGAAAATACAGTGAAACCTATTCGCATCAAACACATTCATACAATATTAAAATCAATTCGTTTGAAAGGCTTTTAGAACAATATTTTAGAATGGAAAAACTGCCTTCTTTTTATGCAGAGAAATTAAACATCACTTTAAAACACTTAAACAGAATCTGCAATGAAATCCTTCAAAAAACAGCGACCGAAGTCATTACAGATCGGGTCATTCTTGAAATCAAACGAATGTTAATCGACAAACAATTGTCTATAAATGAAATCGCCTTTGCAGTGGGCTATGAAGATTATTCGTATTTCTCCAGATTCTTTAAAAAACAAACCGGATTGTCTCCAACAGAATTTCGAAATCTAAAGTAAAAAAAGGCTTCGACTCCGCTCAGCCTGACAATCGTATTTTTAAAGATGTCTTATGTAAGGCTGAGCGAAGTCGAAGGCCTTCGTTTCTAATAAAAAAATCCTGCACTTTCTAAAAAAGTGCAGGATTTTTAACCAACAAATTAAAACCAATTTATAAAGTATTAAGCTTCTTTTACGAATTGTAATTCAATATTTAATTTAACTTCTTCTCCTACTAAAACTCCTCCTGTTTCAAGAGCAGAGTTCCAGTTTAAACCCCAATCTTTACGATTAATTTTTCCTTCAATGCTTAGTCCCACTTTTGTATTTCCCCAAGGATCAGTCATGATTCCGCTAAAATCTACTGGAAATTTAACTTCTTTTGAAATGCCTTTGATCGTTAAATCTCCTACGATTTCATAATCTCCTGCGTCAATTTTTTTGAAAGAAGAAGATTTAAAAGTCAATTTCGGATTGTTTTCTACATCAAAAAAATCTGCACTTCTTAAATGCCCGTCTCTGTCAGCGTTTGCTGTATCGATCGAAGCAATATCTCCAGAAAACTCGATAGCTGCATTTTCGAAGCTTTCGCCATCTGTAGTGATTGTTGCATCGTAAGTTCCAAATTTTCCTGAAACATTTGTAAACATCATGTGTTTAACTTTAAAACCAATTTCTGAGTGAGTTGGGTCAATTGACCATTTTGTAGTTGCCATAATTTTATTTTTAAATAATTAATTTCATTTTGATAAGACAAAGTTACGCCCGTAGTATTCAAAAGGCACTTAACCTAGATTAAGAAATGAAAATGTGATTTTATAATTTTTAGAATTAATTTTTTGCCACGGTTTTTTTCACTAATTAGATTCGCGGCAACTTGATTCAGATTGAAAATCATTAAATAATTTTAATCTGTGACAAAAAAAGCTATTTACTGTTGTTTATATAATAGGTCAAAGCTCCCGAAGGGCATGTATCTATTGTCTGCATGATTTTTTCAGAAGACGAAGCTTCCGGTAAAATCCACGGTTTCTCTTTTGGATGAAATACAGATGGGTTATTTTTTACACAATTGGCAGAATGAATACATTTTCCGGATTGCCAGATAATGGTCACTTCGCCGTTTGTATATTCTTTGGTAAGATTATTTAAATTCATGGTTGAAAATTTTAAATGGTTAGTTTTTAATGAATTAAGACCAATTTTCATAAATAAAAATACAATTTATATTTGAGTTCTTATGAAAATTTGGACAAAAAAGAAACGATAATAAGCTGAATATCAACTTATATATCGTTTCTTTAAAAAAAATATTAATTGTAATCTTCGAATTAATAGTTCATCGGAATGTCCATCAATAACAATTCAGCGTCCGTATTTGCTTTTATAGTTAAAACATCAGTTCCTGAAATTCCAACCGCATCACGAGTGTTTAATTCCTGCCCGTTGATCGTTACATTTCCTTTTAAGATGAAAGCGTAAACGCCGTTTCCTTCTTTTTTAATTTTATATTCAGTTGCAATTCCGGCATCAAAATTTCCCATATTAAACCAGGCGTCCTGGTGAATCCAAACTCCTTCATCATCTGCATTTGGAGACAAAATTTGAGCTAATTTATTTTGTCTGTCTGCCACATTCAAAGTAATTTGCTGATAACGTGGATCTACATTTCGTTTGTTAGGAAACAACCAGATTTGCAACAACTTAGTTTGCTGGTCTGCATTCGGGTTAAACTCACTGTGTTGAACTCCCGTCCCGGCACTCATCACCTGAATGTCACCGTTTTTGATGATTTCAGTATTTCCCATGCTGTCTTTGTGAGCCAAATCGCCCTCTAACGGAATGGTAATAATTTCCATATTATCGTGAGGATGCGTTCCAAAACCCATTCCGCCTGCAATCGTGTCGTCGTTCAAAACACGAAGTGCTCCAAACTGAATTCTATCGGGATTGTACCAGCTCGCAAAACTAAAACTGTGATAAGCGTTTAACCAACCGTGATTTGCATTTCCTCTTGTTTCTGCTTTATGTAATACTTTATTTTCCATGATGTGTGTGTTTTAATTTTATAGTACAAAGATACCACCAAGGTCAATGAAACGCACTTAATGTAGATTAAGAAAGATTCGAAGGTTCTAGTTTGTCATCCTGAGGAACGAAGGATCACACAAGTAATTCGTCAAAGATTAGAAAATTACTGTTAGGAGTTTCTTGTGTGATCCTTCGTTCCTCAGGATGACAAGATTGTGAAGTATAATGCAGTTTGTATTATTTTATTTTGATTAATCTTCCTTTTCCAACTACTTCATCAAGGTAATTCGCAGAAGCACTTTTCTTATCATGCATGTTAAATGGAATAGTGTCTTTTTTGATTTGATCTTTCGAAATACTTATAATTAAATCCGTATTTATGAAATTATCCAGGAGTATTACATTGCCATAAGAAATTTTTCCTTTTGGCACATACTTGTTATCAAAAACAAAAACACTATCATTAAAAGTCATTTTATCTTTTTGGATATAGAGATTGTTCTCTTCTATTAAATAATTGTAGCGGCCATGAAGCTTATCTGTTTTCTGGTCTAAATTAACACAAACCAGAATTATTATTAAGGTAAAATATTTCATAACATTTCTAACTATATTGATTAATAAACTGCTGCACAACTAAATCGGTATTCTCATGACGTTTTTTTTGTTCTAAAGCAATTGGAAGAGCAGCTCTTTCTAAACAATTTTTTACATCACAAGTCTCACATGTAACACCCACAATTCTTTTTACAAGCGGTTTTCCTTCAATGAATTTGAACTTCTTTTTCATCGTCGGATTTATTAAAATCCCGACAGAAATACTTCGAATAGTATCCTGCAAAAAAGGATCTGCTGTAGCTGAGGAAAATACCAAATATTCATTTCCGCTATGAACATAACGCGAAATTTGCGCATCAAAAAAGTGCGATTTATTTTGTTTAATAGCTTCGTCTATGGTTTTTACCGAAACCCATCTTCTGCAATAATGCTCGTTGGTTTCGTTGGCGTGTGGTTCCTGCTGATTCGTAATGTGTAATTCTTTTTTGATTTGATAAACATCTGATCCAATTTTATGGGACATTCTTAAAAAGAATAAATTTTTGAGCTGAAAATCTTTCGGCAATAAATTGGTTAATCTCTGGTAAAAAGATTCCGGCGAAACCTCAAAACTTTCAATTAAAGAAACAAATTCTTCTGGTTTTGGATTTTCATTTTCTAAAAAACTATTGATTTTATTTACCATCATTTTTCTCGGCAATAATAAAGCACCGGCAAAATAAGAAGCGTAAAAATTATGCAGCACCTGATCGAAATTTTCAAACTTAATCCAGCTGAAAGTCAATAAGCGATCTGAAATTTTTAAGTAATTATAAGCAATTTCTTTAGCCAGAATAAACGCTTTTTGCGGAGCATCAAGTTCTGTAGATAAGAGTAAAGTTTTGCTTTTCGGGACATAAATCGAACGCAAATCGCCCAAAGCTTCCTGATCTGTAAAAGCAATTTCTTTTATTAGGTATTCGTATTCTTCTTTTAGGATAGCTTCTAATTCTTCAATACTAATTTTTGAGTCTAAATTAATCTGAAAAGAGTTTGAAAAGGCGATTACCTTTTCTTCTAAATCCTCAAAATAATTACTGTGCGCTTCCTGGTACGATCGTAAGGCAGCCAAAAAGAAGCTTTCGCGGCTTAAATTATAATGCTGTGCAATTTCGATAATCGTACTAATAAAGGCATTGACTTTTGCGGGAGCATTTGCGATAATATCAATTAAATCGGCTTCCTGAATTCCAAAAAGTTCTAGCGGTATTTCCTTTAAAATTCCCGATCTTAAGATTTCTCCAATTGGTGCAAGATTATTATCCAGTTTTAAGGAAATCATTTGGTCATACGAAACATCCAAATGCTTGCAAAGCAGTAGAATTTTGTCGGTCTTAGGATATTTTTTTCCCTTTTCAATTTCGTTTAAATACGATTTTGAAAGATTGGTCAATTTGGCTAAGCCAAAAAGTGAGAGGTTTTTGTGAGTTCGAACCTGCTTCAGTTTTAGCCCAAATATCAGCTTTATATAGTCTTTTTCGATATCCATAGTATCAAATATAGCGGATTTAAAAATAATCGCCAAAAAATATTTTTAAATTTTTAGCGAACGTTCGCTATTTTTATTAAAAACTTTTTGTAACATTGTAGTATAAAATCTATTAGCTATGAATAATCAAACTGAAATTACCGAAACGGCAATGGAATTTCTAGCCGAAAAAAAGCTTCATTATCCAAAGATCTGGAGCGAAGAAGCCATTGCATTTATAACCGAATTGCATAAAAAATTCGAATCACAGCGCAAACTTTTGCTTTTGCAGCGTGAGCAAAAACAAGTCACGTTTGATCAGGGAATCATGCCGGTTTTTATTCCCGAAACCAAAAGTGTCAGAGAAGGCAATTGGACAGCTGGCGAAATTCCGAAAGATTTACTCGACCGAAGAGTAGAAATTACCGGTCCTGTAGATCGTAAAATGATAATTAATGCTTTGAATTCTGGAGCTAAAACTTTTATGGCTGATTTTGAAGACAGCACATCTCCAACCTGGGCGAATTTAATGGAAGGGCAAATGAATTTGATCGATGCTGTTAATAAAAACATTACTTACACAGATCTGGTAAAACAAAAGTCATATCATTTAAATGAAAAAACAGCAACATTAATTGTGCGTCCAAGAGGATTGCATTTGCCAGAGAAACATCTTTTAATTGATGGAAAGGAAGTTTCAGGTTCTTTGGTAGATTTTGGTTTGTATGTCTTTCATAATCACAAAAAGCTTTTAGAAAATAATTCGGGTCCTTATTTCTACATTCCAAAATTAGAACATTATCTGGAAGCGCGTTGGTGGAATACTGTAATTGATTTCACAGAGGATTATTTGAAACTGGAAAGAGGAACGGTAAAAGTGACAGTTTTGATCGAAACCATTACAGCAAGTTTTCAGTTGGACGAAATTATCTACGAATTGAAAGGACATATTGTGGGATTGAATTGCGGGCGTTGGGATTACATTTTTTCTTATATCAAGAAGTTTAGAAAAAATCCAAAATTTATTGTTCCTGATCGCGATCAGGTAAATATGACGTCGCCTTTTATGAATGCATATTCAAATTTAGTAATTCAGAGATGTCATAAAAGGGGAATTCACGCCATTGGCGGGATGGCAGCACAAATTCCGATTAAAAATAATGAAGAAGCCAATGCAATTGCTTTCGCGAAAGTGAAAACAGATAAAGAGCGCGAAGTTCGAAACGGTCATGACGGAACCTGGGTCGCACATCCGGATTTGGTTGCATTGGCAAAAGAAATCTTTGATAAAGGAATGCCAACTCTAAATCAGATTCACATTAAAAGAGAATACCGAAAAATCAGGGAAGCAGATTTGATTGAACCACCAATCGGGATCATTACGGAAAACGGTGTTCGAAAAAATATAAATGTAGCTGTTTTGTATCTCGCTTCATGGCTCAACGGACAAGGTGCAGCGGCATTGCATAATTTGATGGAAGATGCCGCAACGGCCGAAATTTCGAGATCGCAATTGTGGCAATGGCTTCAAAATAAAGTAGTTTTAGATAATGGAAGACCATTAGATTTGGCTTATTATCATGAACTGGCTTTGGATGAATTCAGAAAAATTAAGGAACAACTAGGTGAAGAAGATCACGAAAAGCAACAATTTCCCTTAGCTGAAAAAGTTTTGGAACGATTAGTTGTAAATACGGATTTTGTCGACTTTTTGACTATTCCGTGTTACAAATATTTATGAAAATTAAAGATTAAGAATTAAAAATTAAAATTCTGCTTGATCTTCCTGAGGAAAAATCATTTTTAATTTTTAATTCAAAATTTTTAATTGAACAAAAAGCTTTACTAACCAACTTAACTATATTATTTATGAAAACAACAGAAGACAGAATTCAGGAATTGATTAACGATTGGATCACGAACCCGAGATGGAAAGGTGTTGAAAGGCCTTACACTGCGAGTGAAGTTGTTACGCTACAGGGTTCTTATCAAATTGAACATTCTATTGCCAAAATGGGAGCGCAGAAATTATGGAGAAAGTTAAAAAATCAGGATTACGTTGCCGGTTTGGGTGCTTTAACCGGAAATCAGGCGATTCAGGAAGTCGATGCGGGTTTAGAAGCAATTTATTTGAGTGGATGGCAAGTGGCGGCCGATGCAAATCTGGCTGGTGAAATGTATCCTGACCAATCGCTTTATCCGGTAAATAGTGTGCCAATGGTAGTTAAAAAAATAAATAATGCTTTATTGCGCGCAGATCAAATTCAGACTGTAAATAAGACTGAAGATAAAAAAGACTATCTGGTGCCGATTGTGGCTGACGCTGAAGCGGGTTTTGGCGGAAATCTAAACGCTTTTGAGCTTATGAAGTCGATGATTGAAGCGGGAGCTTCCGGAGTTCATTTTGAAGATCAGTTGAGTTCTGCTAAAAAATGCGGTCATTTGGGCGGAAAAGTTTTAGTTCCGACTCAGGAAGCAATAAATAAACTAATTGCAGCACGTTTAGCTGCCGATGTTATGGGAGTTTCAACTCTAATAGTTGCCAGAACAGATGCCGATGCTGCTAATTTATTAACAAGTGATGCTGATGAAAGAGACAGAAAATTTTTAACCGGCGAAAAAACGGCAGAAGGGTTCTTTTACGTAAAAAATGGAATTGAACAAGGAATCTCAAGAGGTTTGAGTTACGCGCCGTATGCCGATTTAATTTGGATGGAAACGAGTAATCCGGATTTAGATTATGCAAGAAAGTTTGCAACGGCAATGAAAAAAGAATTCCCGGATAAAATGCTGGCGTACAATTGTTCTCCATCATTCAATTGGGCAGCTAAACTTTCTGTTGCCGAAATGGAAACTTTTAGAGAAGATTTGGCGGCTATGGGTTATAAATTCCAGTTCATTACTTTGGCAGGTTTCCATGCTTTGAATACTAGTATGTTCGAACTGTCTAAAGCGTATAAAGAACGCGGGATGGCGGGTTATTCTGAATTGCAGGAACGCGAATTTGCTTTACAGAAAAACGGATTCAGGGCAGTAAAACATCAGGCTTTTGTGGGAACTTCTTATTTTGATGCCGTTCAGAACACGGTAATGTTAGGAAAATCAGCAATAACCGCAATGAAACATTCTACAGAGGTTGAGCAATTTTAATTCAAAAAAAGTACGGCTGTTTAGCCGTGTTTTTGTTTTTGCCACAGATTCCACAGATTAAAGTGATTTTTTTTTCCACTAATTTTTTGCTTAATTCGTGTTAATGATGTAAGCTTTCAAATCCTTTTAATCTGTGGAATCTGTGGCAAAAAATTTATTTCTTCAAAAGCCTGGCTTTCATTTTGCTGAAAAACTCTGGTGTTACACCAATGAAAGAAGCGATTTGTTTTTGAGGAACTTTATGAACTAGACTTCCGTATTTGGTTGTAAACTTCTCGAAGCGTTCTTCGGCGGGCAAACTCAAATTGTCCATTAATCTCTGCTGATTGGCTACCAATGAATTCTCAATCAGAATTCTAAAAAAGCGCTCTAGTTTTGGAATCTCCAAATACAATTGTTCCTGATTTTCTTTAGATAATGAAACCACTTCGGCTTCTTCTAAAACCTCGATAAAAAGCTGTCCCGGTTTTTGCGAAAAAAAGCTGTACATATCACTCATCCACCAGCCTTCGCACGCAAAAGACAAAACATGCTCGACAATATTGTCGTTGATATTAAAACTTCTCAAAATACCCGAATTCACGAAATAAGAATGTTTGCAAACTTCGCCGGCATTCAATAAAATGGTTTTGGGTTTGTATGTTTTGGTTTCTAATTTAGATAAAAAATGAGCTTGTTCTTCTGGCGTCAAAGAGACGTGCTTGGCAATGTTTTCAAGAATTAACTCCATTATTTTTGTTTTACTAACGTGAATGAAGTCGCTTTAAAACGATTGTTTTCAACTTTTCCTGTAACAGCCGCTTTCCGAATTGCGTTGCAAAAACCATCTTTTGCATGAGCATCACCATGTTCATCAATTGTTGTTCCGTCTACAAAATAAGGTTTGCCGTCTATTCGAACAGCTAAATCGCAACCGTTGCCTTTCATTCCGAATTGACATTCACCACAAGCTGTTTCTACAATTTGAGGCTTTTCTACTGTGTTTTTATTTTGTGCTTGAGTTGCGATTCCAATCAATAGGAATGCTATAAATAAGGCTTTTTTCATTTTTAAGAATTTACAGTTATTAATTTTGCCATTTCTTTGGCTCGTTTTATTACTTCTTCAATTGGAGTTGAGAGAGAATCGTAACTTAAAACCACTCCCATTCGGCGATAAGGCCTTGAAGTTGGTTTGCCAAAAATCCTGAAATCTGTTTTTGGTAAAGAGGCTACTCTTTCAATTCCGGTAAAGGTTGGATTTGCTGAATCTTCTGATGCTAAAATTACAGCACTTGCTCCGGCTTTTTCTAAAGTAATTTCAAAAATCGGTAGGCTTAAAATCGCTCTTAAATGCAATTCGAATTCATTGAAATTTTGAGTTCCTGCCAAAGTTACCATTCCGGTATCGTGTGGGCGGGGGGAAAGTTCAGAGAAATAAACACCTTCATTAGTCAGGAAAAATTCAACACCAAAAAGGCCTGCGCCACCAAGAGCTTCCGTAATTTTTTCTGCCATGTCCTGAGCTTCGTACAAATCTTTTTCTGAAACTAAGGCAGGCTGCCAGCTTTCCTGATAATCGCCACGCTCTTGTCTGTGCCCAATCGGAGCACAGAATAAGGTTGGATTATTATTCTGCGTAATCGTTAAAAGCGTAATTTCTGAATGGAAATCAACAAAAGCCTCAACAATAACTTCAATAACATCGCCACGGGAACCTGCAACTGCATATTGCCATGCTTTTTCAATATCATTTTCTGTTTTTATAGTAGATTGCCCTTTTCCTGAAGATGACATTAAAGGTTTTACCACGCACGGAATCCCGACTTCCTGTACGGCTTTTTGCAGTTCTTCTGCCGAAGTCGCGTATTGATATTTGGCTGTTTTTAAGCCTAACTCTTTTGAAGCTAAATCACGAATGGCTTTACGATTCATGGTAAAATTGGCAGCTTTCGCCGAAGGAACAACAGTGATTCCTTGTTTTTCATAATCATAAAAATGTTCGGTACGAATGGCTTCTATTTCTGGAACGATAAAGTCTGGTTGGTGTTTGGCTACGATTCTGTCAAGAGCTTCTCCATCGAGCATATTGATCACTTCAAATCCGTGTGCTACCTGCATGGCCGGAGCATTTTCGTAACTGTCAACTGCAATTATAGTTTGTCCGATTCGTTGTGCGGCAATGACAAATTCTTTGCCTAATTCACCTGAACCGAGGAGTAGTATTTTCATTTTGGAGTGTTGTAAATAATGGAGTAGTAAAAGTAGCTAAAAATGTTTTTAACCGCAAAGTTAGCAAAGAATTACGCGAAGAACGCAAAGCTTTATTTTGAAGTAAAAGCAAAAGGTTCACAAAGGTTATTAAATCTTTGCGAACCTTGCTTAATCTCTTTGCGAACTTTGCGGTTAAACTTTTTTAATGAAAATGATCTTCTTCAATCTCAAATTCAGCATCTTTTTCCCAAATTTCCATTTCGCAAGGCTTACAGTTGAATTTTAGTTTATATTCTAATTCACCTTGCTTTAGTACTAATGGTTCCTTTACCTTAACACCCACTATATCTTTTTGGTGTATCGGACATTTTTTTAATTCGTACTTGATGCAATATTTCGTTGTCATTACACGAGATTTTCCCGGATCCCATTGCAATTCGAATGCTTTTTCGATTTCGGTAACACCATGGCGTTCGTAGAATTTACGGGCAACTTTGTTTGAAACGTTGTACATGAAATCCAGTTTGGTTTCAGGATACGGATGTGACGTTTTTACGATTTGGTGTTCTTCGCGTTTGTAATTTTTCAAACGAATTTCGGTTAACTGATCGTAAACCGTTCTTCGCATTTCGTTGATTTTAGAAATAGGAAGAAACCAGTTTTGAGAAAACATTACGTTAATTTCATTGGCAGTATAAGGGGTAAAACCAGTTTTTGCCAATTGTGTCTTGATATTTTCTTCGATTGATTCGCCGGTTTTAGTTTGCTCTTGTGCGTGTTCTAAATTTACGCTGCTTACATTTCCATCTTCATCAGTTGCGATTAATTCGAAACCCGTTTCATTTTCTGTAAGTAATAGTGTAGTGCTGATTTTTCTAACAGCACTGTCTTCTCTTTCTACAATTTTAATAAAAGCAGCGTCATTATTTCTGTAAATGAAAGTTCCGTCTTTTACTTCTTTTAAAACATTCGGATAGATTCTGCCATTTTCGGCTTTGTTTACATAAATTCCGTCGGCTTCGTTATTTTCATTGATGAAGCAAAGTCCGTCACCATTGTTTAATAATTCACCGTTTTCGATTTCGTAAGCATTTCCAACAGTTCTGATTAATTTACCAATATATTGACCTTTTGATTTCGGGCTTTCCCAGGAACCAATAGAGCTGTGTCTTTCGTTTACAAAATAGTCGGTATATCCACGATTAAAAGTTCTGTTTAACGAGGAATCAAAAGTATAAGTACATGTTCCAGATGAAGCTTTCATATATTTATCGCTTCCTTCACTTTCTAAAAAGCTGTCTAATTTTTGACGTAAATAAGAAACATTGTTTTTAACGTAAACAACATCTTTCAATCGTCCTTCGATTTTAAAAGAAACGATTCCAGCTTCAATTAAATTCGGGATCTGCTCTGAAATGTCTAAATCTTTTATAGAAAGTAAGTGGCTGTTTTTGATCAGCGTTTCTCCGTTTCCGTCGATTAAGTTATAAGGTAAACGACAGTTTTGAGCGCAGGAACCACGATTGGCGCTGCGTTCTCCATTGGCCACACTCATATAACAGTTTCCGCTAAAAGAAACACATAAAGCTCCGGTAACAAAAAATTCTAATTCAACATCTGCCTCGTCGTATATTGTTTTAATTTGATGCAGGTTTAATTCGCGGGCCAAAACCACACGTTTGATTCCGGCGTCTTTAAGAAATTTAATTTTATCGGCATCACGATTGTTGGCTTGTGTGCTGGCGTGAAGAACGATAGGAGGTAAGTCCATTTCCATAATCGCCATATCCTGAATAATCAAGGCATCGACACCAATGTCGTATAATTCCCAGATCATTGAGCGACACGTTTCAAGTTCGTTATCGTATAAAATGGTATTCATAACAACAAAAACCTGAGCATTAAATAAATGCGCATATTGTACTAATGCGGCAACATCTTCGATAGAATTGTTGGCATTTGATCTTGCACCAAATTGTGGTGCACCAATATAAACGGCATCGGCACCGCTGTTTATGGCGGCCATTCCTCCAATTAAATCTTTAGCAGGAGCTAATATTTCAATTTTCTTCTTCATTTTTAGAACTTTAGGCTTTTGTGGTATTCACGCAAAAAAGTTTGCAAAGTTCTTATAAATAATTCGAGTTTGCTAATGCTGAGGTGTTTTTTTTGAAATTGTTAGGTTAATATGGAATGATTAGGTCTAATAGTGTTATTGCGTAATGAAATTAAATATTTTTAAAATAAATTTCCCGACTTTATAAGTAGTGTTTTTTTGTTTATTAATATTCAAATAAAGTTATTGAAGAGGCAGTTCCATTGGTGTAATTGGTAGTGGTAATCTTTTTAATTAGATAGCCTCGCTTATTGTAAATATAATGTTCTTTTATTGGTCTGTCAGCATACCAAAGCCAATCTGTTATATGAGTAGTAGGTGTGCAGGAATAGGAATTGTAATTTCCGCCTTGTGTTTTCATATAATAAAGGATTGGATATCCTGAAATTTTGTACCAGGCTTCATTTGCATAAATTCCCGGTCTACTGGTGTCTATATTGTAGATATCGCTATTAAGACTATGATGTTCCTGACCGCTAACCAGATGGCCTGATTTATCATAAGTTTGCATCCAGTAAAATGCTGCAACTTTCATTTTGTTATCTCCGAGGTCAGTATATACAAAATCAATGATGTATCTAAATCCTGAAATTTCTGGAAAATTGCTATTATCATAAGGCTCATATCTTTGGGCGTTAGTAATTCTGTCTAAATTATCATATGAAAATTGAACAGTAACACCATTATTTACTTTTAGTTCAATGATGTTACCTCTTTCATCGTATATGTATTTGTTTTCAGTAGTTGTGCTTACTTTACCGTTAGAATAGGTAAAGGTATCAATGAAATCTATATTTGTACTCGCTTGGTTTCCGTTATTACCAGCAACATACTTTTTAGTCGATTTTAATTGTTTCATCTCGTCATATTCATAATCAGTTCTGCTTCCTCCCCAACGAGTAAGAGTATCTTTAAAAGTATTTAATGAATCTTTGATAGCAGCTTCCTGAGTAAAGTTCATTACATCTTTATAAGAGTAAACTTTTTTTACCAATTTTAAAGCTTCATTTTCCACTTTCTTTCCTGTTATTGCTTTAATATTATTGGTAATAGCAGGTTTGAGTTCTACTTTTATGATTGGAACAGTGGGAATAACTGGTTCAGGAAGGGTAATTTCAGGAGTTGTTGCAGGGCTTTCTTCTTTTGAACAACTCATTATAGTAAAAGCTATTACAATGGCGAGTATTATTTTCTTCATTTGTTTGTTTTTTTATTGATATTCTTGCTGATACTATTTTAATTTATAGGAAAAGTAAATCCTACTTCAACAGCTCCACACATTTGATCAACTGAAGAATGGTAATAATAACTAAAAGCGAGTTCAACGTTGTGTTTAGGCCCAAGTGCTAATCCCAGACTTACGGGTACATGTGGTAAAATACCGCTTTTTTCAATGTTACTTGTTGGTGTAATGGTTTCGAATTTACCTACAGAAGCCCCAAGGCCCACTTCAAAAAATGGAGCAATCCATGGGATAGGAGCACAGATACGAGCTTTTCCACCAACCATTAAAGCTTTTGAAGAGATTTGATAAATAGGCTGGCCAGGCTGATTGCCATTTTTATCGGGTGACGTAATAATAATTGCCGCATATGGTCGTAATCCAAACCATTTCGTGATACCATATACGTATTCGCCATGCACGTAAAAGCCACGGCCGCTTAGTTCTGATTCATCTTCATAATCTAATGCAGATAATCCTAAACCAGCAGAAACAGTAATAAATTGTCCTTTTTTGGGTTGTGAATAGGTAGTATGAGAAAAGAAAACAATAAAAAGAAAACAAATAGAAAAATTGCGTAAAGTTATAGCCATAATTTAGTTTGAAAATAGTTCTGACGAATGTAAGATTTATTTTCAATTGTGCAAAAACAAAAAAAAACTACTTGATCCTTAAACCAAGTAGTTTTTCCAAAATAAAAGCGTCATTAAATATTAATTCGCTTTCATTTTAATTTGTGATAATGTATTTTGAATACTGTTCAATTGTTTTGATATAACAAAAACCTGATTGTGTTCTAAATGGTTTTCGTCAAGTGCTGCTTTGTATTTTTCAATTGCAGCTTCTTCTCCTGTGATACAAGCATTTATGATGGCTTCTGTATCTCCTCCTGTAAAAGATGATTTAATATCGATCCAGGTACGGTGTAAGGCTCCTAATGGTCCTCCTCCAGAAGTGTCTGTTGATTTTCCTAGTTTATTGATTTCGTCTTGCAACTCTACAATAAATAAGGCACGCTCGCGGGCATATTCAAGAAAGTCTGATTTCATGGCAGCATTTTCTACATGCTCTGCAGCGTTAGTATATCCTAGTTTTCCATCTTCAAGAATTGAAATTAATCCTTCTAAAGTTTTTACTGTTTGGTGTGTGGTTTCATCTGTATGTATCATGACTAATAGTTTTTAAATTAATACATTACAAAGATGCGAACTTATAACAGCTTATGTTTTACAGGATTGTAGCCTCATTTTATAATATTGTGGAATGGGAATTTTGAAAACATCTTTTTACTTTCATAACCTTTCTGAAATGTTTCAGATTTTCTGTGAAGTTAGATGTTGAAAGCCTATAGCTGAAGAAGGAAGTGCGAGAACTTGAAAGGATTATGCAGCTGGGAATTATCGGGAGGATGCTCGAATAAAAAAAACAGCTTAAAGTATAAAAGTGATGAAACTTTTGAACCTTAAGCCGTTTTTAAAAAAAATGTTAGTAGAATTAGGCAGCCAAAGCTTCTTTGATTCTGCGTAATGCCTCTTTTAAAATATCATCGCTTGTTGCGTAGGAGAAACGAATACAATTTGGGTTTCCGAAAGCGTCTCCTGTTACGGTTGCAACGTTTGCTTCTGCCAAAAGGTACATCGAAACATCGTTTGCATCTTTAATTTCAGTTCCTCTTAATGTTTTTCCGAAGAAAGAAGAAACGTCTGGGAAAACATAAAATGCTCCTTCTGGAACGTTGATTTTTACTCCCGGAATTTCTTTTAATAATCCAACTACTAAATCTCTACGTGTATGGAACGCCTGAACCATGTGGTTTAATACACTTGGATCTGCTTCTACAGCGGTAATTGTAGCGCGTTGTGCAACAGAATTTGCTCCTGATGTTACCTGACCCTGAATTTTTGTGCATGCTTTTGCAATAAATTCCGGTGCGCCAATGTAACCAATTCTGTATCCTGTCATGGCAAATGCCTTTGCAACACCATTCACTGTAATTGTTCTTTCTAACATTCCCGGAATTGAGCCGATACTGCAGAAAGTTCCTGAGAAATTGATGTGCTCATAAATTTCATCGGCAACTACATATATATTAGGGTATTTTTCTAAAACTTGTGCAAGAGCCGTAAGTTCTTCTCTGCTGTAAACAGAACCAGACGGATTACAAGGAGAGCTGAACCACATCATTTTTGTTTTTGGCGTGATTGCCGCTTCCAATTGTTCTGGTGTTATTTTAAAATCGGTATCTACAGATGTAGGAACCTCAACAGGAACTCCACCGGATAATTTTACGATTTCGAAATAAGAAACCCAGTATGGTGCCGGTAAAATAACCTCATCACCATCATTTAACATTACTTGCGCAATATTGTATAAGGATTGTTTTGCACCTGTCGAAACTACAATTTGAGATGGTTTGTACTCTAAATTGTTGTCTCTTTTAAATTTTTTGCAAATGGCTTCTCTCAGTTCCAGATAACCTTCTACAGGAGAATAGGTACTGTAATTTTCGTCTACTGCTTTCTTAACAGCCTCTTTAATAAAGTCCGGCGTATTAAAATCAGGCTCGCCTAAACTTAAACTGATAATGTCTTTTCCTTGTGCTTTTAGTTCACGGGCCAAAGCAGCCATTGCTAATGTTTGTGAAGTTGCAAGGTTGTTGATTCTGTCTGAAAGAATATGGTTCATTATAAAAATTTTGATGTCCTTAATTTCAACTTTAATTAAGGAAGGTTAATTATTAATAGATTTTTTTAGTTTAAACAGATAATTCCGGTTTCATTCCCAGTTCACGTAAATGTTTGAAGTGCGCAACAATAGCACTTCCCATTGTTTTATATTCGTAATATGGTAAGTTGCATTCTTTGGCTGTTTCTTTTACGATTTTTGCAATTTTACCATAATGAATGTGACTGATATTTGGGAAAATGTGGTGTTCAATTTGATGGTTTAATCCGCCGGTATACCAGTTTACAATTGCATTTTTTGGAGCAAAGTTAGTAGTGGTAAACAATTGGTGAATTGCCCATGTATTATCCATTTCTCCCAATTCGTTTGGAGAAGGATTTGTAGTTTCTTCTACAACGTGTGCTAGCTGAAATACCACACTTAAAATTAAGCCGGCTGTATAGTGCATAACAAAAAATCCAAGTAGTACTTTCCACCATGTAATTCCAATTAAAATTGGTAAAACAATCCAGATCGAAACATAGATTACTTTTGTGATGATCAAAGTTGTCCAAAGAATTTTTGGGTTTTTAGGTTCACCGTAAGATAATTTTCTTTTCAGGTAACTTCTCATTTGCTTAAAATCGGTAGTAATAGCCCAATTGAAAGTCAATAATCCGTAAAGGAAAACAGAGTAGTAATGTTGAAAACGGTGAAAACTATGCCACTTTGCATCTTTGGTAAAACGTATAATTCTTCCGGCATCCAAATCTTCGTCGTGTCCGGGAATATTAGTATAAGTATGATGAAGTACATTGTGCTGTACCTGCCAGTTGTAAACATTTCCTGCCAGAACATAAATAGTTCCGCCCATAAATTTGTTGATCCAGGTTTTGTTCGAATAAGAGCCATGATTTCCGTCGTGCATAACATTCATTCCAACACCCGCCATTCCTATACCAATAACAATCGATAGTAAAAGCATTACCCAAAACGGCATGTTAAGTGTAAGAATTAAAAAATAAGGAGTTAGAAAAACTGCAAATAAAATAACAGCTTTCAAATGTAACTTCCAGTTTCCGGTTTTTTGAATGTTGTTCTCTTTAAAGTAATTGTTTACCCGAGAGTTAAGTGTTCTGAAAAACTTCAGATTGTCTTGCCTTGCAAAAGTTGGAGCAGTGTTATTCATAATTAATTTAAATAGTTTTCAAAGGTAATTATTATAAATTCTCAATTTGCAAAATTGAGTTAAATATTTCAATCGTAAAGTAGTACTTTTGTTAAAAATTTACTGCAATGGATGAGATATTGAAATATTTTCCGAATTTGACTGAACTTCAAATCGAACAATTTCAAAAATTAGACTTTTTATACCACGACTGGAATGAAAAAATCAATGTTATTTCAAGAAAAGACATTGACGCCTTATATACAAAACACATTTTGCATTCGCTTGGAATTGCGAAAATCATGAAATTTGAGCCCGGAGCAACTGTCTTAGATGTTGGAACAGGGGGAGGTTTTCCTGGTATTCCGTTAGCCATTCTTTTTCCGGAAACACGTTTTTATCTGATTGATGTTATTGCCAAAAAAATAAAAGTGGTGCAAGGTGTTGTTGATGCCTTAGAATTAAAAAATGTAAAAGCAGAGCAAAAACGTGCCGAATTGGTAAAAGGCGATTTTGACTTTATTGTGAGCCGCGCCGTAACCAATATGCCGGATTTTGTTTCATGGATTAAGGATAAAATCAAGAAACAAAACAAACATACTTTAAAAAACGGAATCCTTTATTTAAAGGGAGGAGATTTGAGCGAAGAATTGAAAGATTTTCCGAAGTCGACTTTATACGATTTGGCCGAAATATTTGATGACGAATTTTTTGAAACCAAAAAAGTGGTGCATCTTCCTTTAAAGTTTAAAGCTTAAAACTAAAAAAACCCGAAAATATTTTTTCGGGTTTTTAGAATTAATAGTTGTCAAACTAAGATGCTCTTTTAGAAAGATCTAAAAAAGGATTTGCTTTATGGTCTAAATTATCAATAAAATTATGAATGGCGTCTTCTGCCGCTTCAGGACTATATTTAAATTCAGGATCAAAGAAAAATTCACGACAAATTGCAGCTTCGTGTGAGGAATCGTATACTGCTTCATCAGATTCGTCCAAAACGCTGTTTCTGTAAGTACAAGGACAGGAATGAACCAATTCTGTTATAATTTGATTGAACCATTGATCAAATCTTTTTCGTTTTGGTGTAATATGGCGAACAAGCTTTATTAGTCCAATAAGTTCACTTTGTAAAAAATAAGATCCCTTTCTGTATTTTACGTCGATCATTCTCACATTCATCAGAGCAATCCATAGTGCGCCATCAACTGCGCCGGAAGCCGGCAATTCAAGATCGGTATCAAATAAAAGAGGATTCGTCTGTTCCCGATTATTAACCGAGCACCAAAGCGCTTCAATTCTTTTTTGAGTATCGTTTGCTACTTGAGTGTATCCGGTAAAACGCCAATAAACCCATTCTAATAAAGCTGCGCTTAAGCCAACAGCTGCTTTATGGTTAATTTGCATTAAAACATTTTCCAGCTCTTCATTTCCGATGGGATCCAGGAATTGATCAATTTTTCTTTTAGTCCATTTAAAATCAATTGGATGTCCGATTGATTTTGATTCTGAAATAACTTTAGGAACATTGTTTAAATTTCTCATAAGTCTATATAAATTTATCTTTTAATTGAGGTGATTAATTATAGTGCAAATTTATATGGAAGGTTTTTTGCAGATAGACACCAAAAGTTTTTTGAATATTAAATTAAGCTTTTTTAAAGGCGTATAGTACTGATAATTAAATACATAAGAAAAGTACTACAATTTTAATTCTGTAGGTATTTCGAACTAACATGAAAAAATAAAAGCCGAATCTTATTGAAAAGATTCGGCTTTGTATGTAGACAAAGTTTCTACCTGAAACTCTGAAACTTAAAAAATAATTAACCTAAGAAAGGGTATCTGTAATCTTCCGGAGTTACAAATGTTTCTTTGATTGTTCGAGGAGACGCCCAACGCAATAAGTTCAATGCAGAACCGGCTTTATCGTTTGTTCCTGAAGCTCTTGCTCCACCAAAAGGCTGCATCCCTACAACTGCTCCTGTTGGTTTATCGTTAATGTAGAAGTTACCCGCAGCATTTTGCAGTTTAGTAGTAGCTACTTCAATAGCATAACGATCCTGGCTAAATACAGCTCCGGTCAAAGCATACTCAGAAGTAGTGTCAACTAATTCTAAAGTCTCTTCCCATTTTGCATCTTCGTAAACATAAATCGTAATTACAGGTCCGAATAATTCGGTTTCCATTGTAGTATATTTTGGATTTGTAGTTACAATAATAGTAGGCTCAATAAAATAACCTACAGATTTATCATAATTTCCTCCAGCGATAATTTCAGCATCAGCATCTTTTTTGGCCTGATCGATATAACCGGCTAATTTATCAAAAGAACCTTCGTGAATCACTGCCGTAATAAAGTTTCCGAAATCTTCAGGAGAACCCATTTTCATCGATTGTACATCGGCAATTAATTGTTCTTTTACAGCTGGCCATAAACTTTGCGGAACATAAGCTCTTGAAGCTGCAGAACATTTTTGCCCCTGAAATTCGAATGCACCACGAGTAATTCCTGTAGCCACTTGTTTTACGTTAGCGGTTGGATGTGCAATGATAAAATCTTTACCACCAGTTTCTCCAACGATTCTTGGATATGTTTTATAATGGTGAATGTTTGCGCCAATTTTAGCCCAAATATCTTTAAATACGTTAGTTGATCCTGTAAAGTGAACTCCTGCGAAATCGCGGCTTGCCAAAACAGTATCTGTAATCATTAAAGCATCTCCAAAAACAACATTGATAACTCCATCAGGAACACCAGCTTCTTTGAAAACATCAATAATAATTTTTGCCGAAAATACCTGACTGTCACTTGGTTTCCAAACTACCACATTACCCATCATAGCAGCACTTGCAGGAAGGTTTGCAGCGATAGCAGTAAAGTTAAACGGAGTAATTGCATAGATAAAACCTTCAAGTGGTCTGTATTCCAGACGATTCCAGGTAGTAGAATCAGATTTTGGCTGATCGCCGTAAATTTGAGTCATAAACTCAACATTGTAACGCAAAAAGTCTATTAATTCACAAGAAGCATCAATTTCTGCCTGATGAATGTTTTTAGACTGACCAATCATAGTTGCTGCATTAATACGTGCTCTGTAAGGACCAGCGATTAATTCAGCCGCTTTTAAGAAAATAGCAGCACGTTGTTCCCATGCCATATTTGCCCATGCAGTTCTTGATTCAAGAGCATTGGCGATTGCTTTTTCGATATGTTGTTTTTCAGCTAAGTGATATTTTCCAACGATGTGTTTGTGATCGTGCGGAGCTGATATAGTTTTGGTATTTCCAGTTCTGATTTCTTCGCTTCCAATATACAAAGGAACGTCAATTTGAGAATTCCACAATGTGGTATACGCTGCCTGAACAGCTGCTTTTTCTGGTGAGTTCGGTGCGTAGCTTTTTACAGGCTCGTTTACCGCTTTTGGTACATGAAAGAATCCTTTTAACATGGGATAAATTGTTTTAAAATTTACGAATTGTTTAATTTTATACAAAAGTACAAATGATAATTTGATTATATCACAATACAATATTAAAAAGTTGTAATTTAATAAAGTAATCGGGCGAAGTTGTAAAACGCCTGATGTTCTAAAGGATTAAATTTGAGTGGCTTCTAACTGAATACTTTTAAATGCATCATGATGAAAATACCACTTTTAGCTTTTAACGATAAAGGTATTTACTGCCAGCAGGCAGACGTTTATCTTGATCCCTGGCGACCTGTAAAAAATGCAATTATTACGCACGGTCATGCCGATCACTCACGATGGGGGCACCAAAATTATATAACACATCATACCAATATTCCCATCATTCGTCATAGGTTAGGAGAGATAAATGTTACGGGCAAAGAGTGGGGAGAAACCTTTGTGATCAACAATGTAAAATTCTCGCTTCATCCTGCCGGACATATTATAGGGAGTTCTCAAATTCGGGTAGAGCACAAAGGCGAAGTCTGGGTTTTCACCGGAGATTATAAAACCGAAGACGACGGAATTTCAACGCCGTATGAAGTTGTAAAATGCGATACTTTTATTACCGAATGTACTTTTGGCTTACCGGCCTTTAACTGGACACCACAAGCTGAAGTCATATCTGAAATTAACAATTGGTGGGCAGAAAATAAAGCCGAAGGAAAAACCTCTATTCTGTTTGGCTATTCTTTAGGAAAGGCACAACGCCTTTTGAAATATTTAGATACTGATATTGGCAAAATATACACCCATGGCGCGATCGAAAACATGACCAATGTTTTACGGCCAATGGTTGATTTTCCGCCGACAACTCTGGTAACACGCGAAACCAAAAAAGAAGATTTTGCAGGTAATATTGTACTCGCGCCACCAAGTGCACACGGAAGTATCTGGATCAGAAAAATGACTCCTTTTGTTACGGGTTCTGCCAGTGGCTGGATGGCTTTTCGCGGAGCAAGACGCCGCCGCGCCATTGATAAAGGTTTTGTTTTAAGCGATCACTGCGATTGGTATTCCTTACTCGACAGTATTAAGGCTACCGGTGCTGAAAAAGTGATTTGTACGCACGGTTATACCGATATTTTCTCTAAATATCTAAGAGAATTAGGTTATGATGCACGAACTGAAAAAACACAATACGAAGGCGAAGCAGCAGAAATGGAAAAAGATGAAAAAGAAGCTGCGATCGACGAAAGAGAAACTTCGATTATAGCTGAAAATAACGAACTATAAATGAAAAATTTCGCCCAACTTATAAAAACACTCGACAGTTCGAATAAAACGAACGTAAAAGTCGATGCGCTGACGACGTATTTTAAAAATGCATCGCCTGAGGATAAAGTATGGACCATTGCGATTCTTTCACATCGTCGTCCGCCAAGACCAGTCAATACGACGTTACTGCGTTTATGGGCCAACGAACTGGCGAATATTCCGTTATGGCTTTTTGAAGAAAGTTATCATATTGTAGGCGATTTGGCCGAAACTATTGCTTTGATCATTCCAACCACCAAAGAGCATTCTGATAAAAGTTTAACCGAATACCTGCAGGAAATAATTGCTTTAAAAAAGAAATCAGATATAGAGAAAAAAGAATATTTACATGAAAATTGGCTGGCGCTTAATTATTATGAACGTTTTGTTTTTACCAAATTAATTACCGGAAGCTTAAGAATCGGCGTAAGCCAAAAATTGATGACCAGAGCGTTGTCTAAGGCAGAAGATGTGGAGGAAGATGCACTGGCCTACAAATTAATGGGAAACTGGGATCCGAACAAGATTACGTTTCAGGAATTAATTTTAGATGAACAAAGCAGCGATTATTTATCAAAACCCTATCCGTTTTACCTGGCGTATCCTATCGAAGGCGAAGTCGAAAATCTTGGAAATCCGGAGGATTGGTCTGTAGAACATAAATGGGATGGAATTCGTTCGCAAACGATTATTCGCGATGATGAAATTTACGTTTGGTCAAGAGGCGAGGAGTTGGTGACCGATAAATATCCTGAGTTTAAATCCTTTGTTGGAATTATTCCGAACGGAACCGTAATTGATGCCGAGATTCTGGCTTTTCCCGAAAATGAAATCGGGACTTTTAATGACTTGCAAGCCCGAATTGGCCGAAAAACCGTATCGGCAAATTTATTGGAAAAAGTACCTGTAATTTTAAAGGCGTATGATATTTTAGAATGGGAAGGCCAGGATATTCGAAATCTACCGTATATAGAGAGACGACAATTACTCGAAAGTTTATATGCAGAGATTAAAGAAAAGACAACCTCATTTTTATTGTCTGAAAGGGTTGCGCTGACTTCCTGGGAAGATGTGACAAACGAAAGAATGCGCGCCAGAGAGATGAGAAGCGAAGGCTTGATGATTAAGCGCAATAATTCGCCTTATCAGGTAGGAAGAAAAAAAGGCGACTGGTGGAAATGGAAAATCGAGCCCTTGGTAATCGATGCTGTTTTAACCTACGCCATGCGAGGACATGGGCGACGCTCGAATTTGTTTACAGATTATACTTTTGCACTTTGGCAGAACAATGAAAACGGAGAAAAAGAATTAGTCACTTTTGCAAAAGCTTATTCTGGTTTAACCGATGCCGAATTTAGAAAAGTAGATGATTTTATTAAAAAGAATACTTTAGAACGTTTTGGTCCGGTTCGAAGTGTAACGCCAAAACTGGTTTTTGAAATTGGTTTTGAAGGAATCGCACTTTCCAAAAGACATAAAAGCGGTGTGGCGACAAGGTTTCCAAGAATTTTAAGATGGAGACACGACAAAAAAATTGAAGAAGCGAATTCTATTGAAGATTTAAAAGATATGATTTCGTAGAGCAGACTAAATTTCTAAGAAAAATTGATTGGTACAGTTTTTTAGCCACGATTCAAGAATTAATTGTCACATAATAATTCATGAATTCGTGGCTAAAAAAATCATTTTAATCTATAGAATTTATTCTAATACAATTCAAAAATAAGATAATGAACAGGGACGATTTATATGTAATAGCCGAAAATTGGTTCAGAGATCAGGGTTGGAAATCGTTTCCGTTTCAAACGCAAACCTGGACTGCTTTTCTGCAGGGAAAAAATGGGTTACTAAACGCACCAACCGGAAGCGGAAAAACGTATGCCCTTTGGTTTCCTGTGGTTTTAGATTACATTAAAAAAAATCCTGACCATAAAACAAAACACAAACCCGGCTTAAAAGCGATTTGGATCACGCCTTTACGCGCACTTTCGGTAGAAATAAAACAAGCAGCAGAACGTATTATTACCGATTTAGAGTTGCCCTTAACAGTAGGAATTCGTTCTGGAGATACTTCGCAAAGCGAAAGAGCCAAGCAAAAAACCAAAATGCCGGATCTCTTAATTACTACTCCAGAAAGTTTACAGCTTCTTTTGGCTTCCAAACAATATGAAAAAACATTTGCCCATTGCGGCGCTATTGTTGTAGACGAATGGCACGAATTAATGGGAACCAAACGTGGCGTACAAATGGAATTAGCGCTTTCGCGTTTAAAAACCATTGCACCCAAAATGAGAATTTGGGGCATCTCGGCTACTATCGGAAATCTCGAACTTGCGCAACAAGTTTTGTTAGGACATGATTCTGAAGCATATCAAAATTCGGTTTTGATAAAAGCGCACATCAATAAAAAAATAAAAATAGAATCAATTCTTCCTGAAAAAATGGAAACCTATCCCTGGCGCGGTCACATGGGTTTACATTTAATCGATGAGGTGGCGAAAATTGTTAGAAGAAGCAAAACTACCTTAATTTTTACTAATGTACGCTCTGCCTGCGAAGTATGGTTTCAGGCTATTTTAGAACGTTATCCTGAATTTGCCGGAGAAATGGCCATGCATCACGGAAGTATTAGCAGAGAAACGCGTTTGTGGGTAGAAAATGCCATTCGGAATGAAGAATTAAAAGTAGTAGTTTGTACTTCAAGTCTGGATTTGGGAGTCGATTTTGCACCTGTTGAAACAATTATTCAGGTCGGTGGGCCAAAAGGTGTTGCCAGATTTTTGCAAAGAGCAGGGCGAAGCGGCCACCAGCCCGGAAAAGAAAGTGTGATTTACTTTCTGGCCACACACGCTATGGAATTAATAGAAGCATCGGCACTAAAAAAAGCAGTTGCCAAAACCGTTGTCGAAGACCGAATGCCGTACTTAAACAGTTGGGATGTTTTGGTTCAGTATCTTAATACACTGGCCGTTTCTGACGGCTTTTTTCCGGATGCTATTTATGAAGAAGTTAAAACTACTTTTTGCTATCAAAATATTACACCGGAAAACTGGAACTGGATTTTGAATTTCATTACCAACGGAAGCCAGAGCTTACAGGCTTATGATGAATTTAAAAAAGTAGAAATCGAAGAAGACGGGCGCTTTAAAATCAACAGCCGTTTTATTGCCATGCACCACCGAATGCAAATGGGAACCATTGTAGGAGATGCTGTTTTGAATGTCAAATTTTTAGGAGGAGGATTTATTGGAACGGTAGAAGAATGGTTTGCTTCAAAATTGCAAAGAGGTGATGTTTTTACTTTTGCAGGAAGAAGACTGGAATTGTTTCAGATTAAAAACATGCAGGTTCTAGTTCGAAAAGCCGATCCGAAGAAAACAGCCAGGGTTGTAAGCTGGATGGGAGGGAGAATGACTTTATCTGCTCAAATGAGTGAATTGCTCCGCGAAGAATTGTATACGGCAAACACAGACAATTTAACGCCGGAATTGAAAGCGCTGAAACCTATTTTTGACCGGCAGCGAAAAGAGAGTATTGTGCCCAATAACGATGAATTTTTAATCGAAACCTTTAAAACACGAGAAGGTTTTCATGCTATTTTTTATCCTTTTGAAGGACGTTACGTTCACGAAGCAATGGCAAGTTTAATTTCGTATAGAATTAGTCTGCTTTCGCCAATTACTTTTTCGCTTGCCTATAATGATTACGGTTTCGAATTGCTTTCTGATCAGGAAATTGACATGGAGGCTGTTTTTGATAATAATTTATTTTCGACAGAATACGTACATTATGATTTGCAAAAAAGTTTAAATTCGACCGAAATGGCACGACGAAAATTCAGGGATATTGCCGTAATCGCCGGTTTGGTTTTTACCGGAATGCCCGGAAAACCCGTTAAGACCAAACATTTGCAAAGCGGTTCGCAATTGCTTTTTGAGGTTTTTAGAGATTATGAGCCGGATAATTTATTATTGCAACAGGCCTTTACAGAAACCTTTGAACATCAGTTAGAAGAAGGTCGTTTGATTCAGGCGATGGAAAGAATAAACGGGCAAAACATAATGTGGAGAGCCTGCAAAAAGCCAACGCCATTTAGTTTCCCGATTATTACAGATCGTTTAAGAGAAAAAATATCGAGCGAAACATTACAGGAAAGAATAAAAAAAATGACCGCAAGTTACATGAAATTATAAAGAATGAAAATCAATATCAACAATCAACATTTTATTTTACATCAATCTGGTGCCGCTTTTTGGGAAGAGAAAAAAACACTGTTTATTTCAGATTTACATTTGGGAAAAATTGGGCATTTTAGAAAACACGGCATGGCGATTCCGGAGAAAGCAGTTTTAGAAAACTTTACCAGACTCAATGAAGTCTTAGCCATGTTTGATTCTGAAACAATTATTTTTCTCGGAGATTTATTCCACAGTAAAATCAATAACGAATGGAACTTTTTTGCAGACTGGACCAAAACCGTCACACAGCAAATAATTTTGGTAGAAGGAAATCACGATATTATCTCCAAACAAAATTATGCAGATCTAAATATTGAAATATATGCTGAATTGATTATCGAAGATTTTCTGCTGACACACCACCCTACAACGCGTGAAAACTTTTTTAATTTTTGCGGGCACATTCATCCCGGAATCAAACTGAAAGGATTAGGAAGACAATTTTTGAGTTTGTCCTGTTTTTTTAGAAAACCTTATCAATTGATTTTTCCTTCTTTTGGAGAATTCACAGGCAATTTTTATCTCATTCCCGAAGAGAATGACAAAGTTTACGCGATTACAAAAGAGGAGGTAATAGAAATAACGCTCAATTAGTTTAGTGCAAAAGGAGCACACATTCTAAAGGTAGGAACAATGACTTTGAATATTTTGGTCGTAGTAAAATTGATCATGTTAAAATGACCTTTCATAGCTCCGTAAGGAGACGACAATAAACATCCTGAGCTGTAAGTGTGGTTTTCACCTGGTTTTAAGACCGGTTTTTTACCAATAACGCCTTCGCCATCTACAACATCTAAGTCGTTTAAGGAATCAAAAATTTCCCAGTGTCGAGAAGTTAACTGAACCGAATCTTTACTGTGATTTTCGATTGTAACTACGTAACTAAAAGCAAAGTGAATCTTATAGTTCTTGAAGTAAGTACCTTCAAAACTAGTTAAAACTGAAATTTTTATGCCTCTGGTGATTTGAGAAACCATACTAACGTAGTATATATGTGTGTGTTATAGGAGCAAATTTACGAAAAAAAATCTTCCGAACTAAATCCTTAACAATGTTTTAATTAATGATGTTAATCGAGTTTGCATTCCCTTTTCCAATAACGCGCTGGTAACGATCATTACTCTCCCTGTAATAAACCAATATGGTGTATTCATTTTCAGTCTGATAAAAATTACCATCAATCGCATTTTCATAATCTATAACGCCTTTTTTATCGGCAATAGTATATTGAAAATTGGTAAAACCCTGCTTTATCATAACAGCTTTTTCAAAAATACCTTTTTCTGTATTGTAGTCCATTTTGTATTCTGGCGACAAGCTGTAATTGTTAAACATTCCGGTAATGTAAATGTCCTTGCTGGAAGATCTGAAAACAGGAGCAGACAAAGTAAAATAAACCCAGGCATAGTCAGCTTCGATTTCGTTGTTGGATGCATTCAGGTTCTTCACCACAAAGTTTCCGTTTACGTCCTGATTATTAGTATAAATTTGATTGGCTCTGGCCTGATTAGTAAACAAAAAAGCATTATAAATATCATTGTTGGCACCTATTCTTGCCACATTGTTGCTGGCTGCGCGAATGTCTTTATTCTCAAAATAGAAAAATTCATTTCCGCCCCAAAATTGGGTTTCCTTATCGTATTTGTAAATTAGCTGGTTTCCAAGCGTGTATTGTGGCGCAACATTTTTAATTGCAGTATTAAAATTGCCATTTTGCAGCAAAAGCACTTTTACATTTTGCAGTGGTGTTTGAAAAACAATATCATTTGAAAGAATCGAAAAATCAAGATTCTGTTTGTAATCAATATTGCTGAGGTTTCGGCTTCGTTTTACCTGAGCCGCAACCGTAGCGTGATTTTCGTATAAAATGAATTTTCTCGACAAAACCACTTCCTTGTCTTCATTTAAAATTTTTAGGATATAGTTTCCTGATAACCGTATTTGTCTGGTAAATTGATTAGGAAACGGAAGCCTGTAATGCGAATAAATCTGTAAAGTATTAAACGAGTTCGAATAATCTGTAATTCTTTGATTGTCAAATCCTGTAATGTAATCCGTTTTCGGAATATCCGTCGGGATCCAGTTGTAATCGCAGTGCGTTACTTCAAAATAATAATTGGCTTCATTGCCAAACAAATCATCAAATTGAAATTGAAAAGTATCGCCCAGTTCAAATATCGGTACCACATTGCTGCCGTTTTGTACAAAAGAAACGGTTTTAATATTATAAGGAGGATCTACCTCTTTTTGTATTTCCTGGGCTTTCGCCGAAGTAAAAATAAAAAGCAGCAGTAAGCTTTTATATAAAAAATTTGGCATCTTATTATTGGTATAAACTCGTTACATGTAATTGTTAAACACATAGAAGCGATGTATTTATGGGTTCAAATTACACTCAAAGCGTTTGTAAGATTGTAAATATAATAATTTATACAACGAAAAATAGGCCACTTTATTGGTTTTAAGAACAATTTATTAAGTACCCAAAATATATTCTAAGTTCACTTCGATTTCATCGTTAATAAAGCTTTCTTCTAAAAGAGAATCAGATAATAGTTTTTTGCTTTCCTGCAATTTGATTATTTTTTCCTCAACCGTATTTTTCGAAATAAACCGTATCACATTGACTTTATTCAATTGACCAATTCGGTGCGCTCTTCCCACTCCTTGTTTTTCTGCAAAAGGATTCCACCACGGATCTAAAAATAGAACATAAGAAGCTTTGGTAATATTCAGTCCGACGCCTCCCGCTTTAAGCGAAATAAAAAACAACAAAGGCTCTTCTTTTTCCTGAAACATATTAACTTGTTGTTCCCGTTTCGCGGCCGGAGTTTCGCCTGTAATTTCACAAAACGGTATTTTATTTTCTTTGCACCAATCGGTATAAAAATTCAAATTGGTCACAAACGAGCTAAAAATAATCGCCTTTTGTTTTCCTTTTACCAAACTTTCCAGATAATGCGTAACAGCAATATATTTTCCCGAATCAATATCCGATTCCTGATCTACCATTTTCGGGTGATTGCTCAACTGTCTTAGCTTCATCAAAGTGTTGATAATACTAATTTTGTCCGGACTTGAGCCATCTGTTTTTAGCAGAAAATTACGGGCTTTAGATTTTTCTTTCTCGTATAATTTCTCCTGCTCAGGATCCATGTCGCAATAATAAATCTGCTCTGTTAATTCTGGTAAATCCTTTAAAACCTGTTCTTTGGTTCGTCTTAAAATATAAGGGTGAATGAGATTTTTGAGTTCAGACAAACTATTTTCGTCGTGCTTTTTCTCAATCGGAATTTTAAAATTCTCTGCAAAAAAAGGATACATTCCTAAAATATCGGGATTGATAAATTGCATTTGCGACCATAAGTCGTCCAGCGAATTTTCGATAGGTGTACCACTCAACGCAATTTTGTGAGCCGTATTTATTTTATTAATGGCTTTAAAAATCTTAGAATTTTTATTTTTAATGTATTGACTTTCGTCTAATATCAAATAGCGAAAATTGCATTTTTCTAAAATCGAAATGTCCCGATGAAGAATGCTGTAACTGGTAAAAATTAAATCTGACGATTCTAATCGATGTGCCAACAGTTTTCTGTCATTCCCCACATACTGCATTTTTGAAAAATGTGGTGTAAATTTTGCCGATTCATTGTACCAGTTAAAAACCAATGACGAAGGTAAGACAATCAGCGCTTTTAGAGGTTCTCTTTCTACAGTGGTTTCGTTTTGAAACAAATCAAAATTGGTCGTTTTCGTTGTATATCCAAGTTGTTCCTGTACGGCAACCAGAACAGCCAGGGTCTGCAGGGTCTTTCCCAGCCCCATGTCATCAGCCAGACAAGCGCCTAAATTTGAGTTGAAATGTGCCAAAAGCCATTTTACGCCTTCTATCTGATAAGGTCTTAAAGTTGCTTTGAGTAAGTCTGAAGCCGTATATTCTGCTTGGTGAATGACATTGTCTTTAATTTCGGGAATGGAGTCCAGAGCCGTAAAATTACTTTTGCGCAAAAGCAGATTTTCATTTTCCGGTGTTGCCAGTTTTGCCAGCGAACTGTATTTGCTCATCCATTCTAACGGAATCAGAAAATAATTTCCGTCGGGCAATAAAAAAAGTCTTTCCTTGCTTTTTATATTCGGAATAATTGCACTGAAGTTGATGCTGAAAATGCCAATCGTAATCATTATTTTGATGTCAAACCAGTCTTCTTTGGTTTCTTCTTTTGAGGCAAGAACAGAATGACTTTCGGTAATGATTTCCTTGCTCTCCAATTTCAGATTTTGAACCGTAAAACCTAAATTCTCGAGTTCTTCTTTATGGTTAATAATCCATTGAATATTAACGTACGGATCGTGATTTTCGGCATCAGAATTCGAACTGAATAATTCGTTTTTTATTTTGATTAACCCAATTTCAAGTACTTTATCTGTATATAACTTTTCCTTCTTATTACGCTTGAACTGAATAATTTTCGGCTTATTGATAATATTAAAATCAACAAACGAATGGGTGTTTTTAGTTTTTGAAGCATCAAACAAATAACCGTTATAATCAAAAAATAAGTTGAGATAATAGCAATTTTTAAAGAAATCATAAACGGGCTGAATCGTACAGCCTACTATCGTGTCACGAAGCTCAATTTCAAAACCTGTTGCCTGAATGTCAATTTTTTTAGCGATTTCCGGAATGAAATTTTTAAAATAATTCTCAACTAATTTCGATGGTATTTCAATTGATTTTTTGCTTAAAAAGGGCTGTAGTTTTTTCGCGTTTAGGTTTTTTAATTGCCCCAATTTTTTATTGATCACCAACCAGCCCGGTTCGTCAAGAAGGATCTCAATACTACTATTCATGGGTAAAAACGTATTTTCGTTTTCTTTCAAGGAAAGTGTATAAGTAATGCCGTCATCATGTTTGTCAAACTGAATCTGAGGTTCAAAATACAGCGGAGCAATCTCCATTCTCGACCGAAAAAAATCTTTTTCTGCACTCATATTAACTGACAACGGAAACTGTTCCTCAACAATGAGCGTATAAAAGCAACTTAAATTTAATTTCAAATGCTGACGAATGGCAAAATCAATTTTTGAGTCTTTTTGGAGATCAGCAATGGTTTTTGCCGACTTGATTTTGGTACTGAATTTTTTGAAAATAAAATCAGGCTTTAAAGATTCGCAGGCAGTGAGTATTTTTTTGGTGTTGGAATCTAAATGATCATAAGCAATTCCGAAACTTTCCAGAATATCTTTGGTCGCTTTTTTATTTAAATATTTTATTTCATCGGTATTCTCAACAATATAAGCTGTTGGAATATAGGTGTTCAGGTTTTTTTCAAAACTGATGTCAAAACAAAATTGAAATGCTTTTGAAGGTTCCAAGAGTAAGGTGTTGCTTTATTTGAGAAGTTATTTAAAACATATAAGTGATATAAGTTCATTAAAAAAACTGTTTGCATTATTTCGATCTTAGTTATTTCGAAAAAAATAAATTCAGGTTTTAAATGAAATTATATCACTTACAGGATAAAAAAATGTTTAGTTTTCGGGTTTGAAGCAAAGCGGAATAATTTCTCCTTTTGCCAAACAATATTTTTCTACCATTTCTGGTGTCATTTTATTGGTATAATCTTCTTCGATTACGATAAAACCAATGCTTCTTAATTTATCAAAATAATCGCGCCCGTAAATGCGTACGTGATCGTACTGGCCAAATATTTTAGCACGTTCTTTTTGATCTGTGATGGTATCATCTGCAAAGGTTTCTGCTCTGGACAAATCCTGCGGAATTTGTAAAACGGCCATTCCGCCTGGTTTTAAGACCCTGAACAATTCCTGCATCGCTTTTGTATCATCCGGAATATGTTCTAAAACGTGGTTACATAAAATAACATCATATTCGTTGTCTTTAAAAGGTAAATTACAAATATCTGCTTTTACATCTGCCAATGGCGAAAACAAATCGGTTGTAGTATAATCCAGATTTTTTTGCTTGCGGAATCGTTTATAAAATGCCTGTTCAGGAGCAAAATGAAGCACTTTTTTTGGTGCTGTAAAAAAATCAGTCTGATCATTTAAGTACAGCCAAAGCAAACGGTGTCTCTCTAAAGAAAGTGTACTTGGCGATAGCACATTATTACGCTGTTTTCCGTATCCGTAAGGCAAAAACGATTTGAAACTTCTGCCGTCAATAGGATCAGTATATTTATCTCCTTTTAAGGATAAAGCCAAAATAGGGCGCGCCACATAACTCAAACGAATTAATAATGGGCGAGGGATTGTATTAAGTATTAGTTTGAATAGTTTCTTCATTGGGGTTGTTTCACAGAGTTACACAGAGGAGACACAGAGTTTCACAAAGTGTTTATAAATCTTTTTATATTATTTTTTAAAATTTTTGAGTCAAAATTAATAAGTAATCCTAAAGGATAGTTGCCAAGCTTTAGATAGGTTAATATCTGGGCAAAATGTACATCCGTAAAAGCTTCAACAGTTTTTAATTCAATAACAATGGTGTTCTCAATTAGTAAATCAATTCGATAACCATGATCTAGTGTTATCTCTTTATAAACAATAGGCAGAACTTTTTGTTTTTCAACAGTCAAACCAGAATTTACAATTTCATAATACAAGCATTCCTGATAAGCAGATTCTAATAAACCAGGACCAAGTTGTCTGTGAACTTCAATTGCTAAACCAATTATTTTATAAGTTATCGCATCTAATCTATTACGAGATTCGTTGTTTTCCTGAAACATTTATAAGGCTTGTAAAATATTTTTTTGTGAATCTTGGCGAATATCTTTGTGAATCTCTGCGGAATAATCTACAACACCAAAGGCACTTTTCTAAATTCATCTTCTTCAGTGCTTTCGATTCCTAAAGCTTTGTAGATGTATTGAAAAGTCGATAGTAATTCTGGCTTTCCGTCTACTAACGCTACATCGTGCTCAAAATGCGCACTAGGTTTTCCGTCAGCGGTTAGAATTGTCCATCCGTCTTTTAGTTGTTTGATGTTTTTGGTTCCCATGTTGATCATCGGTTCAATGGCAACTACCATTCCTTCAACAAAAAGTTTTCCGCGACCGCGTTTTCCGTAGTTTGGCATTTCCGGTTCTTCGTGCATTTTTTGCCCAACACCATGTCCAACCAATTCACGAACCACACCATAGCCGTAAGCCTCTGTATATTTTTGAATCGCATTTCCAACATCTTCTACGCGATTTCCGGCTTTAAATTCTCTAATTCCAACATACAGCGATTCCTTTGTTACCTGCAAAAGTTTCTTTACTTCCGGCGCCACTTCTCCAATTTCAAAACTGTAAGCATGATCACCGTGATATCCGTTTTTGAACGCACCACAATCTACAGAAATAACGTCTCCGCTTTTCAAAGGAGTATTGTTCGGAATTCCGTGTACTACCTGAGCATTTGGGCTCATGCAAAGCGAATTCGGGAAATCATACAATCCTAAAAAGCTCGGAACAGCACCGTGATCGCGAATGAATTCTTCGGCTAATTTGTCAAGATATAATGTTGTTACTCCTTCTTTAATTTCAGAAGCAATCATTCCTAATGTTTTAGATACGATCAAAGCACTTTCGCGCATTAATTCGATTTCCTCTCTAGTTTTTTGGATAATCATATTTTTCAGATTTTCAGTTCGCAAAAGTACAATTTTAATATAAATTTTTCTGTAAAATTTTTCGCCTTGATTTTATCTGGTTTGTTCGCCAGCGCTTGGGTCACGAATTAACATGAATTCCGTTTTAATAAAAAAAAATGAATTTTGAGATTCATTGTTTTAAAGTTTGAGGAAGAAAAAAAATAGTAAAAATTAGTAAAATTCAGGGTCAGCCTTTTTTTATGCTTATTGATTTCAAAGCTTTTCAGCTTATTATTTGGCAGAAAAAACGTAAATTAGTAGTAAAAACGTTTACAATCATGGAAAGTGCTACAGATCAGGATCTCGTTAAATTGAAAGCTTTACGAAAAATGAAGGCCAGCGCTTTGTCACTTTTAGGCATTGCGGTTCTTTTGTTTATCATTGCTATTTATTTTAAAATTCCAATACTTCAGGCTTTTAGTGAAGCGGCAATGGTGGGCGGAATTGCCGATTGGTTTGCAGTGGTGGCTTTATTTCGGCATCCGCTCGGAATTCCGATTTGGCATACGGCTATTATTCCCATTAAAAAAAATGAGATCGGGGAGAATCTTGGGAATTTTGTTTCGGAGGAATTTCTGGATCGTGAAAAATTAGAAATCAAACTCGATGAGTTCAACTTTGCTACAAAAGCGTCTGAATGGCTTTCTGAAAAAGAAAATGCCAATAAAATTGCCGATTCGGTTGCTGTAAATATTATTCCCGGAATCTTAAAAACAATAAAAGACGAGGATATTAAACGATTTATTCAGGTTCAGTTTAAGGAAAAACTTGAAGCAATAAACCTGGGCGATTGGGTTGCGCTGGCTTTAGAACCTTTGCAAAAAGGGAATGTAAAAGACCAGTTGCTTACCAATATTCTGGAAGTAATGAGTGAAGAATTAAGCAATAATAAGGACCTGATTAGAAGAAAGGTAAAGCAATCGACTCCTTTGTTAAGTTTTGGTTTGGCCGATAAAAGTATTTCAGAAGGAATTTTTAACGGATTGCAGGAGTTTCTGGATGAGGCTAAAAATCCGGAAAGTGAAATTAGAATTAAAATCGACGAATATATTTTTGATTTTCTCGATCAGGTAAAAAATTCAGAAGAGATGAGAATTAAAATCAACAATATGATTTTGAATTTTGCCGGAAAAAAAGAAGTTCAGGATTACATCAACGGCATTTGGGATGAAATAAAATTGTCGATTACCAACGATTTGAATAAAGGCGAGGCATCATCGATCAAAAACAATATTTCTAACCTTATTCAGGGCTTCGGAAACGGACTTAAAGTTGATGATGTTATGAAAGACAAAATCAATAATTTCATTAAAAATGATTTGTTGTCGGTGCTTTTAAACAATAAAAAAGTTATTGGAGATTTAATTTCTTCAACTGTAAAAAGCTGGGATGGTAAAGAAGTTTCAGAAAAACTGGAATTAGAAATTGGTAAAGACCTGCAGTACATACGAATCAACGGAACTCTTGTTGGTGGATTAATTGGACTTATTATTTACGCCGTAGAATGGACGTATCACTATTTTGTGATCTAATTTTTTAAACCATATAAGTCGTATAAGTTCATTTTAATAATGCGCATAGTGTGCGTTTATCGTATGAGCAATATCAAAATCCCATTCTAATTTAATGTCCTTATATGACTTATATGATCAATAATTTTTATAAATCCGGATTGGCCATGATTTTGAAAAGTTCTGAGTTGGAGATGTAAAATCTGTTTTCTAATGCTATTGATGCCAGTTTTGCACTCACCAAATTGTTCTCACGGGTATTGATTAGAAATAAAGAACTTTCTCCAAAAGAAAATAAACGTTCCTCAGAGTTAAGCATGGTCAAATTATTTTCTACGAGATCTTTTGCCAGTTTTTTTTGCTTTACAAGCGAATTGATCTCTATTTTTTGTGCGCTGATTTTGTTTGTCAATTGTGTTCTTTCGAGTGCCAATGCAAATTGATTTTCCTGAAGTTTGTATTTCGCCAGTCTTAAACTTCCGCGTTCTTTTCTTAGAAATAACGGAAAGTAAAATTCCAGACCAATTTTGTAATCATCAAATCGATAGTTGTCAATATAACTGGGTTCTGATAAATACGAATAACCCACGTTAATTTTTGGCAAAAGCATGTTTTGCTTCAGGTCCTTTTCGACCGTCAAAATCTCTATTTTATTTTGTAGTGCATTTAGTTTAGGATGTGTTTCTAGGCTAAAATCATTTTGCAGTAAATCGTTTGTTTTGAGGGTTTCCTGCAAAGTGCTTTCAAGAGCATTTTCCGGAACCAGTTCATCTGAAATTTCTAACGGAATATTGTTTTCCATCCACATAAAATTAGACAATTCCAGTCTTGCTTTTGCTAGTTTTAATTTAGAATCTTCCAGGCTCAAAGCCCTGTTCCTTACAATAATTCCGGCTTCAATACTGTCTATGGCAGGTTTGTCACCCTGAACAATCAGCGATTTAATTCCTTCCAGACGTATTTCGGCATTTTTGTTGTAATTTTCATAAAGCTTCATTTCCTCAAAATTCTTCTTCCAGTTAAAATAAGCAAGCGAAGCATCATACAAAACAGTAACGGCCTGAAGTTTTCTCTCAGCCTGGCTCAGCCTAATCTGAATTTTAGCCATACGAACATCAGCCATTCTTTGATTGATGAACAAACCCTGCCCCACAGGAACCGTAATTCCAAAAGAGGTTAAACCATTATTGGGTGTGGTGTTCTCGGGGTTAAGATAAACTCCCTCGTTATTGTCAAATCCTGCTTTTAGTTCAATTCCATACCAGGTTGGTATTTTAAAACTGCTGTTTAAAATCGAATAATATTCTTTGTCCTTGAATTTTTTCTGGCTAAAGTCTACTTCAATTTTAGGGTCAAAGCCACCTCTTGCCATCATCAGGTTGGCTTGTGCTTTACTGATTTCTAAATTGGCATTTTTTACCAGAGGATGGTATTTTTTTACGTATCCCAAAAATTCATTATAAGTAAGTTCCTTAGAGATGGTTTGCTCATTTGGGTGCTGCCCCAAAATGGCGCAGCCCCAAAAAAGAAAAGCTATAAGTATCTTTTTCATTATTTTTTTTCTTTAGTTACGGTCTCGCCGTTTTTGTAATAGTTAGGAGGGAATCCGTTTAAAGTTCTCCAGATTTCAAACCAAATTGGCACGGTGTCTAACAAAGCTATAGTTTGGGCACCGGAACCAATGCTCAATTGCTTAGGCCATTTTGCTTCAGTAGGATCCGGAGCAATCAGGATTCTGTATTTTCCGTTGGTGCTAATGAAATTTTCAATCGCCACGACTCTTCCTCCAAAGGTTCCGTACGACATATCCGGCCAGCCGGCAAATACGATTGTTGGCCAGCCATCGAACCAAATTCGTACTGTTGCTCCTTTTTTAATTAAAGGCAAATCGATTGGGTTTATAAAGGTTTCAACTGCAATATCGTATTGCGATGGCATAATGGTTGCAATAGGCGTTCCTTCCTTGATCGTTTCTCCTATACCGGCCTGCAAAGCTCTGTTGATGTACCCGCTTTGAGCTGCTTTAATGTAATACATGCCATTTCTTAAACTGTAATTTGTGTACTGATTTTCTAGTTTATTAACCTGAGCTTCGGTATCGTATTTATTACTTAAAGTTGTAAACTGATCACTTTTGGCTTTGGCTACTTTTTCAGAATACTCAGCAGAAATTCGATTGATTTCCACTTTTGCATTGATGTATTCGTTTTTACTGGTCAGGTATTTGTTTTCCTGTGTAATGATTTTAGCGTCGACATCTTGTTGTTTCAGGCGCTTCTCCTCGACATCGGTCAGCGGTTTTAAGCCCTCTTTGTTCAATTGTACAGAACGGTTGTATTGCGTGTTGGCAATTCGCAATTGAGTTCGTGCGGCAACAAGATCAATACTGTCGCTTTTTATTTTTAAGAGCGACTGTCTCACTTTGTTCTGGGCTTGTTCCAGTTTTAATTGTCGCTCATTCTCAATGGCCTGAATTTGAGTCGAAAGTGTTGTTACTTTATCATCGTAAGATTCTAAAGAGTTTTTCTTGGCTTCGACCTGGTTTTTAGTATTTTGAACCAAATTCGGATCCATATAATCTTCTTTTATTTCAGAAATAAATAAGATCGTATCTCCTTTTTTTACAAAATCGCCTTCCTGGACGTACCATTTTTCAATTCTTCCCGAAATAACACTTTGAATCGATTGTGGTCTTTGATTTGGTTTTAAAGTGGTTACGGCACCAGATCCTGAAATGTTTTGTGTCCATGGCAGGAAAAGCGCAATGATTCCTAAAATAGAAGTGCCTATAATAATTTTATTTAAGATTTTATAATGCGGTCTGTTGCTTAAGTTCCTTACCGTCTCATATCGATCGAGCGGCTGTAGTCTTGTTTTATTTTCTGAAATGTTTAGCATGGCGTATTATTTTTTTTGATCTAGTATAATAAGACCGTTTTGCATCGTTATTTGTCGCGTTGATTTTGTCTGCCAGTAAGGATTTTTAGACGAAACTATAATGGTCCAGTTGTTTTTTTCTGAAGTTATAAAATCAATAATTTCATTGGCTACCTTATCATCCATTTGATCGGTCGGATCTTCGTAAAAAAGAATTTTTGGTTTACGAATGATGCTTCGTGCCAGAAGAATTTTTTGTGCATTTGAAGAGGACAGCTGTTTTCCTTCCGGATAAATATGGGTGTCTAAACCTTTCGGTAATAATTTGACAAAAGAGCTAAGCTGAACACCGTCAAGAGCCCATTTTAAATCTTCAGAACTAACAGAGGGATCATTAAATGTAATATTATTCAGGATTGTTCCGTCAAATGGTGTTTCCTTAAAAATTATGGTACCTATCTGGGCTCGGTATTGTCTGATGTTTATTTTCCTAAATGTGTCATCGTTAATATAAAGTCCTCCCGAATTTTGTTTTAATAAGCCAGATAATAAGCGGATCAGTGTCGTTTTTCCGGACCCGTTATCGCCATTAATATAGATTTTTTCTCCTTGTTCTATTTTTAAAGTAATGGCATCGAGGGCATTTGTTGGAGAATCCGGAAATCTGAATCTCAAATTTTCGGTTTCCAGCGTAATATTCGTGTAATAATTATCTTTTGGCGCTTCAAAGTTTTCTTCTAATTCTAAATCGGTTACCTGTCCAATTTTTTCAACAGCGGTTAATACATCGTAAAAAGTTTCAAGCCCAATGATAATTTTTTCGACAGAAGTAATGACCAGTAAAATGATGATTTCTGCAGCAACAAATTGACCAATGTTCATTTCCTGGCTCAAAACCAAATAACCGCCAATAGACAATAAACTTGCCGTAATAATGATTTTAAAAACGATTAGTTGTGTAAATTGTTTTTGAATGACTTTAAAGTGTTTCTCTCTGTAATTGATATAATTACTAACGATACCGTTGTTTTTTTGAAGAGCAAAATCATAGTTCAAATCATTTCTAAAACTAGAATTGTTACGCGCCATTTCCTGCAGCCAGCCCGCAACCTTATATTTGAATTTAGACTCTTTTAAACTGGTTTCTAATCCTGATTTGTATGAAAATTTGAAAATGAAATACAACAGGATGAACAATAAAAGGCCAAATACAATAAAATAAGGATGGTATAAAGAGAGTAAAATAAGTCCGAAAGTGATTTGGAGTAAAGCAGCCGAAAAATCGATTAATAATTTTGAGGTTCCTTTTTGAATCGTTAACGTATCAAAAAATCGATTGGTTAATTCCGGCGGATACGTTCCGTATAATGCCTCTGATTTTATTTTTGGCAATCGGGCAGCAAATTCAAAAGAAGAACGAACAAATATATTTTGCTGTAAATTCTCTGTAATTCGGAGTTGCATTAAAGACAAAATTCCGACAAGCGCTACTCCCGCAACCACTAATATAATTAAGATAATCCATGAAGCACTAACACGTCCCGATTGAATAAAAGCAATAATAGCCTGAATTCCAAGAGGAAGTGATAAACTGACCAGACCGGCAAAAATGGCGTAGAAAAAAATTTGATAAATGTCTTTTTTATCAAGGGCGAGTAAATTGTAAAATCGTTTTAATGGAGTCATGTTGGTTATTTTATAATTAGCGCAAAACGTTTTCTGCAAGATTTAAGTAAAACTGCGTTGTGGTAACACTTTCGTTGCAATTGGTAATACTTTTTAAGTGGTCTTTTAAAAAATGTTGGTGCAAACTGCCTTCAACAATTGTTGAAACCAATGATTTGGCATACGGATAATCCGGGTTCACCTCATTTACAATAGCGACAATTCTGTTAATGAGCCTTTTGTAAATTAAAAAAAAGCCTTCTTTGTTTTCCTGATCTACCTCTTTGGTATGAAAGGTTTTGGTAAACTCCGCAATAATAATTTTATTTAAAATGGCTTCGTTGATGTGATCGGTATAAATGTCATTGGTTACATTTTCGGTAACAATGGTAATGGCTTTTTTGAGTTTTTCTTTTTTATCTGTGATATTGGTCGTATTAAAAACCAGTTTATACTCGATCCAGCTCCAATACCAGGAAGACAAATACACTAATAACTTGTGCTTGTTTTCGAAATAGCGGTAAATCGAACTTTCGTTAGATCCTATTTTCTCTCCTAGTTTTTTAAATGTAAAGTTATCAAAACCAATCGCATCTATGAGGATAATACTTTGCTCAATTATTTTTTTTCCTAAGGCAGATGTCTCAGGATCTTTAACATAGATCTTTTCATTGACCTGCATTTTTATATTTGAAAGTATAATTTCCATAAAAATTATTTTTAGCGCAAATATAATAGTATTACTATCAATTATGAAATCTTTACTTTAAATAATTGTTAAAAAAAAAGCTGTTCCAAGTAGAACAGCTTTTTTAGTATTGAAATATAGGATTTTACAACAAAGAATGACAAGTCATTGCGTTAGGTTGCTGAATGCCCATTAATTCTAAAATAGTAGGAGCAATGTCGCCTAAAACTCCATCCTGAATGTTTTTTAAATCTTTGTCAACCAAAATAATAGGCACTGGGTTAGTTGTGTGCGCCGTATTTGGGCTTCCATCAGGATTAATCATGGTTTCGCAATTTCCGTGATCGGCAATTACAATGGTGGTGTAATCATTTGCTAGAGCCGCTTCGATCACTTGTTTTGCGCAGGCATCAACTGCTTCACAAGCCAAAATCGCTGCACTCATTATTCCGGTATGTCCTACCATGTCTCCATTGGCAAAATTCAGACATACAAAATCAACTTCTTTTTTATTCAGTTCAGGAATAAGGGCGCTTGTTAATTCATAAGCACTCATTTCTGGCTGTAGATCGTACGTAGCTACTTTTGGGGAGTTTCTCAAAATTCTTGATTCGCCTTCAAAGGGAACCTCTCTACCACCAGAAAAGAAAAACGTTACGTGCGGATATTTTTCTGTTTCGGCAATACGTATTTGTTTTTTACCGGCTTTTTCTAAAACTTCTCCAAGAGTTTCGGTAATGTTGTCTTTATTGTAAACGACTTTTACGTTTTGGTACGTTTCGTCGTAGTTGGTAAGTGTTACGTAATACAAGTTTAACTTGTGCATGTTTTGCTCATGAAAATCTTGTTGCGAAAGTGCTTCGGTAAGTTCACGGCCTCTGTCTGTTCTAAAATTGAAAAAGATAACTACATCACCTTCGATAATTGTGGCTACTGGTTTTTCGTTTTCATCTACCATCACAAGAGGTTCAATAAACTCATCTGTAATATGATTGGCGTAGCTGTCCAGCATACTTGCAACAGCATTTTTAGATGGTGTTCCAACTGCATTAACAACTAAGTCGTAAGCCAGTTTTACACGCTCCCAGCGTCTGTCACGATCCATGGCATAGTAACGGCCAATGATCGAAGCAATTTTTACAGGTGTATCCTTAATATAATCTTCAAGATCATGAATGTATTTTGCTCCTGATTTAGGATCTACATCACGTCCGTCTGTAAAAGCATGAACATAAACCTGCTCCAGGCCATATTCCTGCGACGCATCGATCAGTCCACGTAAGTGAGAAGTATGAGAGTGAACACCTCCGTCTGAAACTAATCCTAAAAAGTGAACTTTTTTATTGTTTTCTTTCGCGTAAGTAAAAGCATCAATTAAAACTTGTTCCTTGGCAAGTGTCTGGTGTGCTACCGCTAAGTTTATTTTGGCTAAATCCTGATATACAATTCTTCCTGCCCCAAGGTTCATGTGGCCCACTTCACTATTTCCCATCTGACCTTCAGGTAAACCAACATTTAGTCCGTCGGTACGAAGTTGTGCACTTGGATAATTTTTGTAAAGACTGTTTATAAAAGGAACATTTGCATTGTCTATTGCAGATACTTTAGGGTCAGGAGATTTTCCCCAACCATCTAAAATCATAAGGATAACTTTTTTGTTCATTATATTTTTGTTTTCTACAAAGATAAGTCATTTCTAAAAGTGGCAGGAAATCGTCATAACATTTTATGTTTAATAAAATGAAGCGTAATAAAAAATACTAATTTGGTTATAGAAGTCTTTATTTTTTAAAATTAATTCATGCTATGCTCTTTTTCTAATCTTATTTTTGACAGCATTATAGTCAATAAAATATTTCATGCTTACAGAAAAAATATGTTTTAGACCATGATCGTTAAGTAAGTCAGCCACATTATTCCTGAAATTTTTATCAATAATGCGTTCAAAATTAGAGGCATTGTTGCGGTACAATACCGAAAGCTGGCTGCCTGGCGCAAACCACCACGAATAAGATAAGTCTGTGTTCCAGGAATAAAAGCTTGAATTTTTATTTTCAGTATAATCAGGAAATGGCGTTAAAGAGCCATCTGGTTCCAGTTGAAGCATTTCCTTATTTTCTGCATACGACCAATACTGACGAACCGCCAGGTTAAGAGTCATGGTGCTGTTTAAAGCATATTTTCCGTTTAGCGTGTTCGAATACGTAATCACGTTTCGGTTTGCAAATACTATGGTTTCGGGCGTATTTGCATTGTCGTCCTCATCTGTACTGTCAATATAGCCTTTGTTGTTGTTTTTTCGGTTAAAACTAAAAGTATAAGTCAGTAAAAGTTTGTCGTTAAATCGATATCTCGGACCCACATCAACACCATAAGCCATTCGTCCTTCCTGATCTGTAAAGGTGATGGCGGGATTTAAGTCTAAAGCAAATTTTTTATTATAATTGGTTGATATGCTTCCCCAAACGTCCATTTTTCTTGGAATAATAACATAGCGATTTTCAGCTCTCGGTTCGTAATAATCATGAGACTCCATTGGGAAAAAAGTAAGTCCAAATCCGTAGTAGTTATTTTTTAAGGTCGAAAGATTAATTTCTGAACTGATTTTATTGTCCTGAACTTTCCCCGATTCTTTATTGAACTCCACGTACATGTCATAATCGATTCTGAAACTATTAAAAAGTTTGGTGGGATTTAGAATTCTGTAATTTCCGTTTCCGTAAATGTTATAATAATTGGTGTAAAAATTAATTCCCAAATCATTAGGGTCAAAATCTTTAGTTACAAATTCAGAGGCAATGCTGTAGCGATAATTTCCGCTGGTTTCTGCAAATTTTAAAGTGCTAAAAACACCATTTTTATCTTCGGCAGCATTAATGGCGCTGTACTTTACATTTCCGGACAAATTATAGGTGTTGGCTTTAGTGTTCAAATCCCATGCTAGTCCGCTAACATTTGCATCTCTAAAATGTCCGTTTCGGGTAACATTCGTATTGATAAAAGTTACCGATGAGTTTTTTCTAAAACGTTGATCTAAAACCAATACATTATAATTGGTTAACGGTTCTACCACTACGCGACGTGTTTCTCCGGTCACGGTATCTTGTATTGCAGTAAATGTTTTTTCGGTTACCGCATTTAAAATTCCTACGCCCAATCCTTTTTTTGTTCTTCCTGAAACTTTTAAGGCATTAATAAGATTCACATTTTGAGCCTCTTCAATAATCTTTTCATTGTTGTTTAAAGTTGCTTCCGTCGACGGAACTCCGCCAATGCGTCGGGAATAAAATAAATTCCCTTTGTTGAATAAATCAGTTCCTTCGGTAAAGAAAGCCCGGTTTTCATTAAACTGCTGTTCAAATGGGCCAAGATTTAAAATCTGATCATCATATTTTGTTTGTCCAAAATCTGGTACCAAAATAGCATCAATAGTAAAAGCATCATTAATTCCGTATTTAATATCCATACCACCTTTAATGGTGCCATATGTTTTTTGTCCCTCAGCTGCATTGAGGTAATAAGAGGCATACGGCATAAGAAAAAGTCGGGTAGGAGGCTTTATGTTTTCGATTCCTTCTAATGCACCTGTTTGCTGCGTAAAAGTGCCGAGTTTTTTATCGACAAAATTCCAGGTATACTTAAAACGTTCTCTTTTTATTTCTCTAAAAAAATTAATACCCCAGGTTTGTTTATTTTCTGCCGAAAAGCGCAGCGCAGAGTACGGGATTTTTATTTCAACATTCCATCCGTTTTCTGTAATGACCGCTTTACTGATCCAGACTGCATCCCATGAATAATCTTCGCCATTTGCATCTGTCATAATACAATCGCCCTGTACATCTGCAGCAGACACATAAAACATGAAATACTGCTGTCCGTCATTAAAACCGTTAATAAAAACACCAAACAAATCGGCAGTTCCAAAATTATCACGCTGAGAAATCTCTTTTAGGATCTTATTGGGCTGGTCATCCAGCATTGTTGCGCCAATATAAATGGCATCGTTGTCGTATAAAACTTTGATAGTGGTTTTTTTGGGTTCAGGAATTGCTTTTCCGTTATCTGGTTCCAGCATGACAAAATCTGAAGCTATGGAAGCATTTTGCCAGGCTGCTTCGTCAAGCTTTCCATCAATGGCGATGTTTTGCGAAATGGCATGTGCCTGCAAAGTTTTTTTCTGACCATACGAACAGAATGCTGATAATAGTAATATAATAAAAACGAAGTGTTTCATGCGATTTGTAAGAATATGCAAATTTGGACTCTTTCCTTTAGTTACGACAAATAGACTTCATTTTTTTCTATTTGTTACAGAATAAGTTTCAAAATTACCATTTATTTCTATTTTATTTAAGAAAAAAGCTATAAATGTTAAGATTTCCTTCTAAGTAATTATCTTACAGAAATTGTTATTTTGTGTTAATTGTGTTAAAATTTAAACAAAAAAGGCCTGATTTCCAGAGTTGTATTTTGTGGGGGATGAAAAATGCATAATTTTGCCCTACCCAAATTTTATTATTAACCTAAAGAAATTCAATGATTTACAAAATTTATCCATTGCTAGTGTTTTTGCTATTATCTTTTGGTAAAGATTCAAATAACACTCCCGACGTCAAAGAGACAACTACTAAGACTCTTGCTAAAGTTGAGAAAATTACAGTTGATTCTAAAATTGAAACTATTTACAACACCTTAAATTCAAACAATTTATCGTTGCCAGGATTAAAAACTTTTTCTGAAGCTTTAAAAGGTTTTTATTTATTGAAAGAAAAAGGCATTATCCAGAAAGACATTTTAACTTTGATTGATTTTAGTTTATCATCAAACACTAAACGTTTATGGGTGATTGATTTAACTACTAACACGGTTTTATTTAATTCGTTAGTAGCGCACGGAAGAAATACCGGCGAGGAATTTGCCTCTAATTTTTCAAACTTAAATTCTTCTTTTAAAAGCAGTTTAGGTTTTTATGCAACCGGCGAAATTTATCAGGGTAAACATGGTGCTTCATTACGTTTAGACGGTCTTGAAAGAGGTCTTAACGACAACGCCCGCGAAAGAGGCGTAGTAATGCACGGTGCCGATTATGTTTCAGACTCTTTCATCAGAGATCATAAAAGATTAGGCCGAAGCCAGGGTTGTCCTGCTCTACCTGTTGAACTGACAGATGAAATTATTCAATTAATAAAAAACAAATCATGTTTGTATATCTACCATCCGTCAAGAAGTTTTGCGATGGAGGAGAAGTTAATTTCTTAATTTAGCGTACAAATCTGAATCCAGATTATAAATATCAGCTCTGAACAGGAGCTGATTTTTTTTGCTCCATGCAGTCCAGTACCATTGGTATAAATCGTATTTTTTAGTGATTTTGAAACTCATTGTTTTTTTGGAAGCAATTATTGTATCAATTTTTTCTTTTGAAAATCGATCAGGATTGTCTAAAATGTGTTCTGCCAATTCGAGCGGATTTTCAACACGAACGCAGCCCGAACTTAACGAGCGATTACTTCTTTCAAAATAATTTCTGTGATTTGTATCATGCAGGTAAACACTGTGGTTGTTAGGAAACAAAATTTTCATTAATCCCAGAGAGTTGTTGTAACCCGGACTTTGTACATAGCGATAATTTCGCGGTTTGTTCTCGTTCCACGCTTGTGGAGAGACTACATTGCCGGATGTGTCATAAATGGTAATGTTTTTATTGGCCAGATAATTTCGGTTACGTTTCATTGCCGGCACTACATCTTCTTTTAAAATTGTGGGAGGAACAGTCCAGGTCGGATTAAATACAACCGTTTTCAATACCGATGTGATAATAGGTGTTTTTCTTTTACTCGTTCCCACTACAATATTACGAACCAAAGTCGTGTCCTGATTTTCTACTACATGTAAACTATAATCAGGAATGTTTATAATAAAATAATTTTCAGCAAGTTCATTATTGTACCATCTCCAACGTTCTAAATTGGTAATAATTTGCTGTTTTCTTTTTTCTTTAGAATAATTTAAAGCATTAATAGTTCCAGCGCCAATAACACCATCGGCTGCAAGACCATGTCTTTCCTGAAAATTTTTAACACCCTCAAATGTTTTCTGATCGTAAATTTTGGTCAGGCTGTCTTTTCTTCCCGACATGTCATTCCAGTATAGCAATCTCTTTTTAATAGAAATTAATGCTGAATTGGTATCGTTTAAAGTAATTTTAGCAGCCGACTCAATTTTTTTTATATCACTATCATCCGGAAATTCATTAACAAGTTCCAGCGCCTTTAAAAGCTGTTTATAAGTATTAGATTTAGATTGAATGTTGTCGACCACACTGTCTAATTTGTTTTTATTGAAGCCTTTTATCAAAACAGTATTAACGTCAAATGTCTTTTCTTCTAAATCCCAATCGTTGTATAATTTTTTAGGATTCAGTTTGCCCTTGTACAAATGATTTAAGTATTTTTCGAAATTATAAGTAATCAAAACATCATAAGTAGCTAAATCAGTATCAGAAAGAGCGCTAACTTTAGTTTCAAAATTTTTAAGTCTTTCTGCTTTATAATCTTCCGGATTTAAGCCCAGAGTTTCGCAATTCTGCAGTTGAGACAGGACGTAGGTTCTCTTTTTGAGATTTCCCCAAACTGTTTTATTTTCAGATGAATTGTAAAATTGCTTTAAAGGTTCACTTTTAAAACTACCTATAAGAGCAGTATCGATAGCTACTTTTCTTTCGTCTGTAAGTATAATTGCAGGCGCGGTTTTTTTAACCACGGCCACCGGTTTGGGTGTTTCTTTTTTACAACCAATAAAAATGCATATTACTAAAAGAAAGTAAAGTTTATTCATTCTATAATTTTTTAAACATTAAATAATGTTCGCCAACGTCTTTAATGTCAAATGGTTTACCTAGGGGTTGGTAGTCCATTTTTTTATAAAAACCCACAGCAGCGGTTCTGGCGTTAAACCAAATCAAATCAACTTTGTTAGTCTTGCAGTAGGTTTCGCAATGTTTCACTAAAGCTTCTCCAAATCCTTTTTTCTGATGCGTTTCTAAAACAGCCATCCCGCGAATTTGTGCTTGATTTTGCCCGGCAAATATAGGATTCCTTTTTTCGAATAGAGAAATAATTCCTGTTAAACTTTCATTACTAAATAATCCGAAGTGATGCGTAGTTTCTAAGTCGTCTCCCTCAAAGATACAACTTTCGATAGGTTTACCATTTCTCAGCACGGGTTGGCGAACGCTATAAGTTTCTTTTGACGGGATTTCTTTAATAATATTCATGATTTTTGAAAAATAATTGAGTTTATAACTTTTTAATTTTAAATAGGTTATAAAGAATTGTTGATTTTTATTGATTTTTTTTGCGAAAAAGCTTGTTTTGAACTTAACTTATTTTTTATATTTGCACCAGTAATGCGAAAGTAGCTCAGTTGGTAGAGCTCCAGCCTTCCAAGCTGGTTGTCGCGAGTTCGAGCCTCGTCTTTCGCTCTAAAAAACCGAAACTTAATTTGTTTCGGTTTTTTTATCAAAGTTAAATAATTTTTGATTTTTATTTTTTTTAATAATAAAATTATTTATATTTGCACCCTGTTAATGCGAAAGTAGCTCAGTTGGTAGAGCTCCAGCCTTCCAAGCTGGTTGTCGCGAGTTCGAGCCTCGTCTTTCGCTCTTCAAAAGCCTCAAACATTGTTTGAGGCTTTTTTGTTTTTATACAATTTTGTAAATTCCAATATCTAGAAATTCCAAATCCCAATTCCTGTGTAAGGCACTAAGTTTGAAATTTGGAATTTTTAAACATTGTAAGTTATTTTAAATTGCTCAAATCGCTTTCTGTTTCCAGTTCTTTTGGAGCTTCGTTAGGCAAAAACAATCTTGCCTGCAGATTTCCTTTTAAAGTGATTTTGTCTCCTTTAACTTCAAGCCAGCTTCCTTCTCTTAAACCTAAAACCGGAATCGAATTAAAGGCATGAAATTCCTTAATTCTGGTTTCGCGCGTTTCGCCCATGTGTTTAGAGTTTAGGTCCGGGTCTAAATAATGTGGATTAAGGTTAAACGGAATCAAACCTAAAGTTTGAAAACTAGGCGGATAAATGATCGGCATATCGTTTGTTGTTTGCATCGATAAACCGCAAATATTACTGCCGGCACTGGTTCCTAAATAAGGAGTTCCGTTTTTTACGGTTTCTGCCAGAAGCTGCATTATATTATGCCTGTAGAGTTGTGTAACTAGTAAAAAAGTATTTCCGCCACCTGTAAAAATTCCTTCAGCTTCTTTTATTGCATTTTGTGCATTTTCAAATTCGTGAATCTCCTTTACTTCAATGTTAATGGTTTTAAAAGCTTGTGCAACTTTTTTTGTATAATCTTCGTGCGAAATACCGCCCGGCCTTGCAAATGGAATAAATAAAATAGTTTTGCAATTTTTGAAATGAGATTGTAAAGTAGGGAGTAAATACTCTAAATAGCTGCCTTCGTGAAGGGTAGAAGTGCTGGCGATAATAATGCTTTTCATAAAATTAATCTCAGAATTGATGCCGTTAAAGATATTAAAAACTCTTTTTTTATAAGTGATTCAAAAAGTTTAATTAACATATATTTACCATGTCCTTAATACTAAATTTGGAATACATTAAGATATTTTTACACCTTTAAGAATATCTCTAAACTTTTACTACCTTGATTCATAAAATCACCTGTTTTTTTGTCCTTATTGCAAGTCAGGCTTCATGGTCGCAGATTGATGACAGATCTGTTTTAAACGGAAGAATCGCTACTTCAAGCCATGCTGATTTAGAGGGTGTTTATGTAATTAATGCGCAAACAGAGGTGATGGCTACAACAACCGCTTCCGGAGCTTTTTCTATTGGGGCGAAAGCGGGAGATGAGTTGGTTTTTTCTTCTATTCAATTTAGGGAAAGCAGAGTTTTGCTAACGGCAGAAAATTTTTCTGATCTTAATTTTACCGTAAAGTTAACCATGGTCATGCATCAGCTGCAGGAAGTGGTTGTTAAAAATTATAATGGAATCAATGCAGTTTCTTTAGGTATTATTCCGAGCGGGCAAAAATCATATACGCAAGCCGAGAGAAAATTACATACTGCAACTGCTCTAAATGCGACCGCAAATGCAGGAACCATGGCAGGCGGCTCCCTATCTGCAGATCCTTTATTGAACTTTTTCTCCGGACGCACGGCAATGCTTAAAAAAGAAGTGGCTGTCGAGAAAAAAGAAGCTTTTATGAAACTTTTAGAGCGAATGTTTAGCCTGGATCATTTTGTAAACAGACTGCAAATTCCGCTAGAGTACGTAAAAGGGTTTGAATATTATGCTGTAGAAAATGACAAATTTACAGTAGTTTTGAACTCAAAAAATAAAACATCGACAGAGTTTCTATTAGCAGAACTGGCTGTCAAGTATAAAGAAATAATAGCAAGTGAAAATAAATAGTATCGCATATATCGCCATTTTGTTTTTGTTTGTTCAGATTGGTTTTGCACAAAAAACAGTTTCAAAAGAAATTTTGGGACAAATTTTCGAACAGTCAACTTCTGTTGAAGCTGTAAATATCATCAATAATACTACTCAGGTTACGGCTGTTTCAGATAAGAACGGTATGTTTTCTATTGTGGTAAAAGAAGGCGATGTGCTTGTTTTTTCGGCCGTGAATCTGGAAGGTTTCCGACGCAGAATTACTGCCGAAAATCTGAATTCGCCTTTACTTCAAATAAAAATGACAGCAAAAGAAGTAGAATTGAAAGAAGTAATTGTCAATGAAAATGCCAATATAACAGCTGAAAATTTAGGTATTATTCCGTCAGGACAAAAAAAATATACAGCCGCCGAACGAAAAGTCTATACCGCAAATTCAACCTCTGTAGATAAGTTACTTAATGGTATTTCGGGACGGACAGCCATGTTGAAAAAGGAAGTGATTGTTGAGAAAAAAGAAGCCCTTTTTAGAAAACTGGAATACCTGTTTGAAGATAATTATTATACAGAAAGATTAAAAATTTCTGCAGAAGATATCAAAGGATTTCAATTATATTGCATAGAAGATCCGGAATTTGCTGTATCTTTAGATAGTAAAAATAAAACAATGAGCATGTTTTTGATTACGAATCTAGCAAGGAAATATTTAATAATTTTAGAAAATGAGAAATAAACTAGGAATACTCGTGGTGTGCTTATGTTGCCAGATTGTGCTGGGACAAAACAATTCAAGAAAGCCATTACATGGACAAGTAGTAAATAAATCGCAAACGATAGAAAGTGGTTACGTGCTGAATATTAATGCCAATGTAAGAACTTTTATTGGTTTAAACGGATTGTTTGATATCATGGCAAGACCTAAAGATACTTTGCTGTTTACGGGACTTGCATTTCAGTCTAAAAAAGTGGTATTGACAGAAAAGGATTGTGCCGAAGTACTTTTTTCAGTGCCTTTGGATTTGGTCAATATCGAATTAAAAGAAGTTTTGGTTCATAAAGAACTTAAAGTAAAGTCGTTGCAAGGCGGATCGCAAAGTATTGTAGATATGCAATTTGAAGATGACAAACAATCTACAGCCAAAAATAATGTCATGTACTCTGATCAGACTATTAAATACGGTACTGATTTCGTTAGAATATTTAAAGATGTCAAAAAACTCCTGAGAAAAAATGAAGATGTAAAAGAAGAGGTCATTAGTGATATCGCTTTTGTAGAATACTCTAAAGATAATTTTACGCCTGACTTTTATACTAAAACATTGGGACTGAAAGAAGATGAGATTGATTTGTTTTTGATGTATTGTTCTAATGACGCTGAATCTAAGAAATATCTCAAACCGGAAGAAAAGTTTGAACTCATAGATTTTATGATTAATAAAAATAAAGAATTTAAAAAAATCGAAACGAATAAGAAATGAGAACAAAAGTAATATATCCCTTAATTGGGATATTATTTTTATCGCTTTCCTCTTTTGCATTCCATAAATTTTATATGGGTGTTTTTCAGGTCAATTATGCGGCCGAAAAAAAAATGATTCAGATTACTTCGCGCATTTTTATTGATGATCTCAATAACGGAATGGAAAAAAAGTACCACAAAAAGACTTTTATAGGTACAGATAAGGAAACGGAAGCCGATGTTGAGTTGTTGAAAAAATACCTGTCAGAAAATTTCTCTATAAAAATAAACGGTCAGCCCAAAGCTATTACTTTCCTTTCTAAAGAAGTAGAATTCGACGATGTTTTAGTATGTTACTCCCGAATAAAAGAGATTGATAAATTTAAAACAATCGAAATTTCGAACACTATTTTGGTCGACTGGAATGGCGAACAGCAAAATATTACACATATTTCAGCATTTGGTACAAAAAAGAGTGTACTCTTTACAGAATCTTCAAGGAAAGAATTGTTAAAGTACTAAATAATATATAAAATTATTATTTTAATTTGCTATTTTCACACCCTGACAATATTACCATTAGATTTTTATGAAAAAGCTTTCATTATTATTAATTTTTCCTGCCATGCTTATGGCTCAGGAAAAACCTGCTGTTCCCAAACAACAAGGAAAGTACGATACCAACAAATTCAGTCAAATGTACGATTTGCTGGCAACTCCAAACATGTTTCGTACAGCATCAGGAGCACCGGGTCCAGCCTATTACCAACAACAGGCAGACTATAAAATTGACATAGAACTAGACGATAAAAACTCTAAATTAACAGGTTCTGAAGTAATTACATATTCTAACAATTCTCCGGATAGTTTAGAATATTTATGGATTCAGCTGGATCAAAATCAGGCGAAAGCAAAAACGCAAAGTTCATTGGCAGAAAGCGAAAAAATCAATCAGGTTTTACCGCTTGATGGCTTTTCGAGTAAATATCTTAAAAAAGATTTAGAACGCGGGTTCAATATTGAGCAGGTAAAAGATGCGAAAGGAAACCCGATGTCTTATACAATTAATGAAACCATGATGCGTATTAATCTGGCAACGCCTTTGAAACCGGGTGAGAAAATCGCATTGGCTATCAAATGGTGGTATAATATTAATAATTACCGAAAAGAAGGAGGGCGTTCTGGTTATGAGGCCTTTGAAAAAGACGGAAATAAATTATATGTAATTGCTCAGTTTTACCCAAGAATGGCCGTTTATAACGATGTTGAAGGCTGGCAGAACATGCAGTTTTGGGGAAGCGGAGAATTTGCTTTGCCTTTTGGAAACTTTGATGTAAACATTACCGTTCCTGCAGACCACGTTATTGATGCAACAGGAGAATTGACCAACAGAAGTGAAGTGTTTACCGCAGAGCAGGTAAAACGATACGAACAAGCCCAAAAGTCTTTTGATAAACCCGTTGTAATTGTAACTCAGGCAGAAGCTGAGGCAGCGGAAAAAGGTTTTTCTGAAAAGAAAAAAACATGGAAATTCAGTGCTAAAAACGTACGTGATTTTGGGATTGCTTCTTCAAGAAAATTTATATACGATGCAATGGCTGTAAAACTTGGAAACAGAACTGTTATGGCAGAATCTGTTTATCCAAAAGAAGCCAATCCGCTTTGGGGAGAAACCTCTACCATGGTTGTAGCGCATACTTTAAAAAGCTATTCATCACATACTTTCGATTATCCATATCCAAAAGCAGTTTCTGTTTCTGCAGAAGATCAGGGAATGGAATATCCGATGATTTGTTGGAATTTTGGACGTCCTGACGAAAACGGGGTAACCAGTAAAGAAGTTAAAAACGGAATGATTGGTGTTGTAATACATGAAGTTGGACATACATTTTTTCCGATGATTGTAAACTCTGATGAGCGTCAATGGACCTGGATGGACGAAGGTTTAAATTCGTTTTTAGAATATTTGGCAGAGCAGGAATTAGACCCTACTTTTCCATCAAGACGTGGTCCGGCAAAAAACATTGTTCCGTACATGAGTGGCGATCAAAAGTTTTTAGAACCTATTATGTCGAATTCTGAAACAATTCACCAATTCGGGAATAATGCTTACGGAAAACCCGCTACAGGACTTAATATTTTAAGAGAGGTAGTAATGGGAAGAGAATTGTTTGATTATGCTTTTAAAACCTATGCCAACAGATGGAAATTTAAACACCCAACTCCTGAGGATTTCTTTAGAACTATGGAAGATGCTTCTGCCGTAGATTTAGATTGGTTCTTTAGAGGATGGTTTTACTCGACAGATTTTGTTGATATCGGAATTAAGGAAGTAAAGCAATATTACGTTTCAGAAACTCCAACAGCTGATATTAAAGATGTAAAAGTTAAAAAAGGACGTTTTGGATTTGACAAGGGGCCATTTGTTTATTTGGTTTCAGGTGATAATGCAGAAGTTAGTGCCTCAAATAAAAAAGCATTAAAAGTAGACGACATGAAATTATTGTCTGACTATGTAAGTCAAACTTTTACAGCCGAAGAAAAAGCAAGTCTAAAATCGCCTAAATATTTTTACGAAGTAGAGTTCAATAAACCGGGCGGAATGATCATGCCAATTTTGGTTGAGATTACGTATGAAGACGGTACAAAAGACAATTACCAGTATCCGGCTCAAATCTGGAGAAAAAGTAATGATACAGCCAAAAAAGTTTATGCGACAGAAAAAGCCATAAAAAGCATTCAGATCGATCCAAAACTATTGACCGCTGATATTGATGTAACCAATAACTCGTGGCCAAAAGTAGAGCAAAAATCAAAATTTGATTGATAAAGAAAAAAAAAGACTCTGAAAAGAGTCTTTTTTTTTAAGTTAATTTTAAAACTGTCAGCTACAAAATTTAATATCTTTGTGGCACAAAAAAGATAAGATATGTTTGGTATAGGAGGAGGAGAATTAGTTTTTATACTGTTTATAGTATTAATGCTTTTTGGTGCAGACAAAGTGCCGGAAATTGCCCGAACAATGGGAAAAGCAATGGCGCAGTTAAAAAATGCGACCAATGATATTAAAAGTGAAATTCAAAAAGGAGCAGATAGCAACGGCTTCGATACCAAAACACTTACGGATATCACGGGCAATATCAACGCGCAGATTAATGATGCCAAAGCAAATATTATTGGAGATTCTACCAGTTTGTCCAGTAATTTATTAGGAGAAACTGCAACAGAAATTGATAAAGTAAAAGAAGATATTGACACAATCTCGGGACCTGTAAAACGCCAAAGATAAATATGCTTGAAAAAATACAACAATTAGATTCCGATTTACTGGTATATCTTAATGGTCTAGGGTCTGAAAAATACGATAATTTTTGGCTTATTATTACCAATCAATTGTATTGGACCCCATTTTTTGTATTTCTATTTTATTTAATTTATAAAAAAGTAGGAGGCAGACAAACGTTGTATTTACTTCTTTTTATTGCAGTGCTAATCACTTTTACAGATCAGATGACTAATTTGTTTAAGTATACTTTTCAACGTTTAAGACCTTGTAATAATCCGGATATTAATACCATTATTCGCGTTGTTCAGGTGCGAAAATCCTATAGTTTTTTCTCCGGACATGCAGCCAATACAATGGCAGTATCTACTTTTCTATTCCTTATTTTAAAACGTTATTTTAAATATTTGGGATTCTTGTTTCTTTGGCCTTTAATTTTTGCTTACAGCCGTATTTACTTAGGATTGCATTATCCTGTAGATATCCTGACAGGGTATTTCTTTGGAGCACTCTTTGGGTTTTTACTTTATTTAGTTTACAGAAAATTAAAACCACAATATTTTCCAGGATAGTTTTTTTTAGAGTTCAAAGGGTTAACGTTCTGAGCTGCTGAATTTTTCTAGCGAATATTTTTCTTTTATAGGGTTTATATTGTCATCCTGAGAAACGAAGGATAACGGATGAAATTGCGCAAAGTAATTCAACAGAGTTATGAGCTAATCACTGTAGTTCTTGAATATATCTTTAAAATGACTTTAGTTAAAAAGGGGCATTTTCTCGCTCCATTCTAATCCTGACGGAAGTTGTTTTTTGCTAAATTCAATATGAATAACTCTTCGTCTTTCGTTATTGGTAGTTTTATTTGAAGCATGAAACAATAAAGGTTTCATAATCATAATGCCACCTCTTTCAACTTCGCAAATCGTTTCAGTTTCATTTTCGAAATCGAGATTTTCGATTCTTAAAATTCCTTTTGAATGTGAATTGTCAATGACTTTTAAAGCTCCATTTTCTTTAGTAGTATAGTCAATATGAATTCTAATTGTAAAATTATCTTCTAAAATTTCTGTTGGTGGCTGAACCGCAAACTGATTTTGTTTTACAGTCCAGTTTTCAAAATTTTTTGCTTCAATTTTTTTATTCACTGAAATGGTCAAATCCTGGTGGTACGCTACAAACCAATTCGATTTTTCTGGTTTGTCGAAATAAATAGATTTTGTAATAAAATATCCTTTGCCAAAATTAAATTCAATAATATCCTTTAGATTTTGATTAAAAATCAAATCTAATGTTTCGGGAATTTCTTTATGAAATTGTCTGATAGCAAATAAATCCTCAGATTTTCTAAAGGTCGTATTCTCCGAGTTGTGGTCTGTTACTTTTTCAATTAAAGATATCAGTTTTTCAATTTCATTTTCGGTGTAAATATTATTTATAATTGTAAAACCTTTAGAATCTATTTCATTTAAAGAATTCATTTTGGAATCTGTTTTTGAAGTAATTATCATTGTGGACAGAGAGCTCAGAACCTTAGTATCTCAGCATCTTAGAAACTTTTTAAAGAACCCTGCTAACCGTCAATCCATCACGAATTGGTAATAAAACCGTTTCTACGCGGGGGTCATTTTTTAAAAGTAAGTTATACTCTAAAAGTACCTTTGTGCTGACGTCATTTGGATGAACCGGCTCAAGAATTTTACCGCTCCACAAAACATTGTCAGACAATATGATGCCGCCCTTATTCATTTTCGGAACAATCATTTCCCAGTAATTGAGGTAGTTCTCCTTATCAGCATCAATAAAAACCAAATCAAACTTTACATCCAGAGTTGGAATAATGGAAACGGCTTCTCCTAAATGCTGAAAAATTTGTTTTCCCCAGGGAGATGCATCAAAATATTTTCGCTGAAAATCGACCAGTTCTTCCTTAATGTCAATAGTATGCAATTGTCCGTCCTCCTGCATTCCTTCACAAAGACATAAGGCTGCATAACCAGTATAAGTTCCAATTTCAAGAATATTGACCGGACGAATCAATTTAGACAGCATGCTTAAAACACGTCCCTGAAAATGACCGCTTAACATTCGCGGCAAGAGTATTTTCTGGTATGTTTCTTTATTTAGTTTGGCTAACAATTCTGGTTCATTTTCAGAATGTTGTTCAATGTAATCTTCTAATTCCTGTGAAATAAAATGCATCTTATATGTATTGTAATTGAAAACAAAAATACAAAAATATCTGCTCAGTACTGGGCAAAAAAAAAACCATTCGTTATCCGAATGGTTTAGTAAATTAAGGAAATGAGCCTTATTTTTTCAAAGCTTCATTTACATCTTTAGCTGTTTTTACAGTACCGTCTTTTGCAGCTTTTGCAGCATTTTCAACTTTCTGAGCTCCTTTTTTGGTAGCAGCTTTTACATCTTCAGCCGCTTTTTTAGTAGCATCTTTTGCATCTTCTACCGCATTTTTAGAAGCATCAACTGCATCTTTAGAAGCTTCTTTTGCTTTTGCAGCAGCATCTTCAGCTTTAATAACAGCACTGTCTTTTACTTCTTCAATATCTGTTGTTAGCGAGTCAACCTTGTTTCCAAGAGTTAATTCATCTTCAGTAGGTTTTGGTTCTTTCTTTTCGCAAGATTGGAATCCGAATGCTAATAAAGCAACAACAGCAAGAGTTAAAATTTGTTTTTTCATTTTGAACAATTTTTTTTTTTAGGTTGATAAATTTCAAAGGTTATAAAGTGGAAAAATAAAAATACAATTTTAAAATCATTGCGCGCTTGTAAGATTACTTTTCTTTTGACAGAAAGACAATTCTCGTGCCAAATTTTTTAGTTTTTGAAAATTTAGGCGTTATTTTTTTTAGGAAAATTCTGTTATTTTTAAAGAGCTGTTTAGAAGTATCTGTAACAACGTTTTGATCATTTTAGTGACTATTTAATCACTAAAATATTTTCATTTTTTGCAAAATCAGTAAAAGTAATATTAAAGAGTATTGTTAACTCCTTACCCGCTTTAACAACTCCAAGTGCCGCTGAGGGAGGTGTCATTTCAAAATCAGTAAAATTCATTCTGTTAGAGCCCTGAAATGCAAATGTTCCATTGTCATAATTGGTTACTTTAACCTGGGTTTTAAAATCTTTGCTTACGCCTGCGATGGTATAGGTTCCTACTAAAACCCAGGTTGATTCATTTATTTTTTCGGCAGCTTTTAAAACATATCTGATATTTTTATGTGTTTTGGTATCCAGTGTTTCATAAGCTACATCGTCCATGCTGCTCTTACTGCTTTTTATGCTTTCTGCCGGTAATGTAATAGAAAGATTTTTAATATCTGTTAATTTAGAATCGGTTACGATTAAGCTGGCACTTCCGGTTCCTTCAGAAGATCGCATTGCCCAATCGTGTATGTTAGAGGTTCCTGTCACTTCAAAAGTTGCTTTTGCTAGGGTGTATTTCTTTTGTGCAGTTAGTTGTAGAGAAAATGTTAGTACTGTTAAAAAAAGTAATGTAATTGCTTTCATTTTTATGTGGTATTTAGTTAAACTGAGTTAGGTTATCACCCTATCTTTTTCTTTTGTCAAATTTAGGAGCAACAAAAATTATCAGAGCTGATAAAAATCATGGTTAAGTCTGCATTATTCGGCTATACTCTGTTTTAAAATTTTGACCAAAAAGGCTTCTGTTGCACTATTGACACTTTTAAAATATCGCTCTATTGATACGTTTAGTTAAGAATGCCTCAAAAATTCTAAAAAAAGAACAAAAGTGATTAACTTTGCACCATGCAAATTGAGAAAAAAGACATACGAGCCTTATCAAAAGATCAGTTGCGAGATTTTTTTGTCGCAAATAATGACAAAGCTTTTCGCGGAAACCAGGTTTATGAATGGTTATGGAGCAAGGGAGCACATAGTTTTGAGGATATGACCAATGTTGCCAAAACAACACGTACTATGCTCGAAGATAATTTTGTAATCAACCATATTAAAGTTGATACAATGCAGCGCAGCAGCGATGGTACTGTAAAAAATGCCGTTCGTCTTCATGATGGCCTGGTGGTAGAATCTGTTTTAATACCTACAGAAACCAGAACAACAGCGTGTGTTTCGAGTCAGGTTGGATGCAGTTTAGATTGTAATTTTTGTGCTACGGCGCGATTAAAAAGAATGCGAAATCTGGAACCAGGAGAAATTTTTGACCAGATTATGGCGATCGACAAAGAGAGCCGTTTGTATCACAATCACCCGCTTTCAAATATTGTTTTTATGGGAATGGGAGAACCTTTAATGAACTATAATAATGTCATTAAAGCTATCGACATGATTACCTCGCCGGAAGGATTAGGAATGTCTCCAAAAAGAATCATGGTTTCGACATCGGGAATTCCGAAGATGATTAAAAAAATGGCCGATGACGATGTGAAGTTCAAATTGGCAGTTTCCCTGCATTCTGCTATCGATGAAACCCGTGCGAAGATCATGCCTTTTAGTAAAAATTTCCCTTTAAAAGATTTACGAGAAGCACTCGAATACTGGTACAGAAAAACCAAAAGCAAAATCTCTTACGAATATGTGGTTTGGAAAGGCATAAATGATGACAAAGCTTCGATAGATGCCCTGGTTAAGTTTTGTAAATATGTGCCTTGCAAAGTCAATTTAATAGAATACAACCCAATTGATGACGGAGAGTTTCAACAAGCTTCAGAAGAGTCTATAGCGGCTTACATCAAAGCGTTAGAAAATATTGGCGTAGTAGTAAAAGTGCGTCGCAGCCGAGGAAAAGACATTGATGCGGCCTGTGGACAATTGGCGAATAAAGAAGCAGAGATGTAATTTAAAAATAAAAGTATATTTAAAAATTTTATTTCGCTGACAATTCTCCTCGACAGAAAAAAAATCACGACAACATAATAAGGTCTCATTGGGACATTTGGTAGAAAAAAAGCATTAAAAACGAGAATCATTCTTGTTATTAATGCTTTTTTTTTGGGCAAAAAAGGTGTTTCTGTTCAATATGCTTCCGCAGAGATAATTTCATCGATTTAGAAACAAACAGCCATTATTTTTAAAATGAAAATTTACTTTTCATCATAATGATTTTAGTTTTGTATTGAATTTAAAAGGCCCTGAATAGATTGTCTTTTTGGTGTCTTTTCTTAATTAGTACTTAAATAATTGTTATACTAACTTAAAATACACAACGTTTTTTTATTTAAAATAGTATATTTGGGATCGAAATGAATATTACTTCTCAAATAAAACAGCCCATTATTACAGAGATGGAACTTTTTGAAAAAAAGTTTCACGAATCGATGACTTCAAAGGTCGCTTTACTCAACAGAATCACGTATTATATCGTAAACCGAAAAGGGAAACAAATGCGTCCGATGTTTGTTTTTTTGACTTCAAAAATGGTTTCCGGAGGTATTGTGAACGAAAGAACATATCGTGGAGCATCTGTAATTGAATTGATTCATACCGCAACTTTAGTGCACGATGATGTTGTAGATGACAGCAATCGCCGACGTGGATTTTTCTCTATCAACGCACTTTGGAAAAATAAAATTGCAGTTTTAGTGGGAGATTATTTACTATCAAAAGGGTTGTTGCTTTCTATAGACAATGGAGATTTTGACTTACTCAAAATTATTTCAGTAGCCGTTCGCGAGATGAGTGAAGGCGAATTACTTCAAATCGAAAAAGCCCGCCGACTTGATATTACTGAGGATGTTTATTACGAAATCATTCGAAAAAAGACCGCGACACTTATTGCAGCTTGTTGTGCACTTGGTGCAAAATCTGTAATTGAAGACGATCTTCAGGTAGAGAATATGCGAAAGTTTGGAGAATTGATCGGAATGGCTTTCCAAATCAAAGACGACTTATTTGATTACAGTGAAGAAGCCATCGGTAAACCAACCGGAATCGATATTAAAGAGCAAAAAATGACTTTGCCTTTAATTCATGTTTTAAACACCTGTACACCTCAAGAAAAAAAGTGGTTGATAAACTCCATCAAAAACCACAACAAAGACAAGAAACGAGTTAAAGAAGTGATTGCTTTTGTGAAAAATAATAATGGTTTGGCTTACGCCGAAAATAAAATGGTAGAGTTTCAGCAGGAAGCACTTTCATTACTTCAAAATTTCGAAGATTCTGAATATAAAGCAGCCCTTACTTTAATGGTCAATTACGTAATCGAAAGAAAAAAATAATTCTATTACAATTTGTAAATTATTTATTACTAAATTCGACCTCGAAATTAATAATAAAAAATATGATTGCATTAATAGTAGCGGTTTCGCTTGTCATTGTGTTAGCCATTTATTTAATAGTACTTTACAATGGTTTTGTTTCAAAAAGAAATGTGCTCGAAGAGGCTTTGAGCGGTATTGACGTCATCTTAAAAAAACGATTCGATCTAATTCCCAATCTTGTAGAAACTGTAAAAGGATATTTGAATCACGAGAAAGAAACACTTACTGCTATTGTAAATATTCGCAATCAGGCTTTAAGTGCAACCAATGCAGATGAAAAACTGGATTTGAATAAGAAACTGAGTACTGCTGTAGGGACAATTTTTGCATTGGCAGAAAACTATCCTGATTTAAAAGCAAATACCAACTTTTTAAGTCTGCAAGAAGCTTTAAGTGAAATTGAGACTGAGATAGAACGTTCAAAAAGATATTATAACGGAACTGTGAGAGATTACAATATTGCAGTCGAATCTTTCCCTGGAAATTTGTTTGCTAGTTCGTTCGGTTTTCCAAAGAAAAATTTTCTTGAGTTAGAAAATGCCGGGCAAAGAGAAACTCCAAAAGTTCAGTTTTAATCCCTTTTGATATGTTCTTAAAAAAAATAACTTTTGTTTTATTAACACTTTTCTTTTATCAGGTTCAGGCACAGGAAAGGATTCTGAATTTTGACGTTAAGATTCAGATTGAAAAATCAGGCGAGATTCACGTAATCGAAAATATTACTATAAAAGCAGAAGGTCATGTTTTTCAACATGGGCTTTTAAGGGCTTTGCCTTTAAGCCGAAATGACAAAAACGGGAATCAAATCGATGTAAAATATTCAATAGACTCCATTAGGAAAAACGGATCCGATGAACCTTATTTTACAAAAGAAGAGGGCGGAACATGGAAAATTTATATTGGAGACAAAGATATTGACTTAGCAAGCGGTATTTACAAATACCAGATCAGTTATCGTGTTCCTTTTCAAATTGGTTATTTTGATAATTATGATGAGTTGTATTGGAATGTAACCGGAAATAACTGGAATTTTCCGATCGATAAAGCCACTTGTGAAATTTTCCTGCCTTCAGAAAATAACACATTTAAAAATTTGCACTGTTACAGCGGTAGGGAAGGCTCTACTGCTTCAAATTGCATCAGTAGCTTAAACGAAAGTAAAACGGTGGTTACTTTTGCGGCAGTTCATCTGGAAGCAAATGAAGGGCTGACAGTTGCAGCTTCATTTCCTAAAGGAATTACTGATCCTCCAACTTTTACTGAAAAATCTAGTTCTTTTTATAAGCAGATAAAAACCAATTTATGGTCGGCTATATTTGGAATCGGAATGGCCTTTTTCTTTTTTATTAATTGGAAAAGATATGGAAAAGATCCTGTTAGAAAGACCATAATCCCTGAATTTTCACCTCCTTTCGACTGGTCGCCTGCACTTGTAGGTTACGTTTATCATAGAAAATTAGAAGACAAAACATATATGGCATCGCTCATCAACAGTGCTGTTAAAGGAGCTTTGAAAATTAGTTCTGACATAGAAGAGGGTATATTTGTCAATACAAAAAAATACGAAATAGAAGTTCTTGATACACAATCAAAATCTTTAAGTCCTGAAGAGTCCGGTATAGTTGGCAGTTTTTCAAAAAAAGTAAAAGTAAAAGTAGAGGAGTCTAATTATAAAATCTTTGAAAACGCATATTCTAAATGGACCAAAGCAGTAGAAAAGCAAATAAAGTTAGAGGAAGTTTATTTAAATAATACGAGGTTAAAATGGATAGGCCTTGCTGTCCTGTTAATTGCAGGATTGGTATTTGAGGTACTGTCTAAAAATGGAGGAAACTTTAATTATAGGTTCTATGCCGGATTAATTTGTAGCATTACTGCATTAACTTACTGGTTTACACAAGAAGTAGAAGGAACAGGTCTTCTATTTCTGAGGGGTATTTTGGCTTTCTTTATCTACCCGATGGCAGTTGGAATATTTTTAATGAGTATTGCTTTTCTCGACACCACACAAATTATTACTATAGCTGTTGTTGTTCTGCTTTATATCATTTATATCATCAATTTAGGGAAATTTACAGAAAAAGGAGCAGAAGCAGTACAGCGATTAGAAGGATTTAAATTATATCTTGAAACCGCAGAAAAAGATCGGATGAATCTGCTGAATCCTCCGGAATTGACACCGCAGTTATTCGAAAAGTTATTGCCGTACGCCATAGCTTTAGGAGTAGAAATCAAATGGGGCAAACAGTTTGAAGAAATTTTAGAACTGGCAAAATACAATCCGGATTGGTATCAGGGAAGTGATACTTTTTACAGTCATCCTACTGTATTTGTATCGAGTTTTGGAAATTCAGTACAAAATGCAAGAGTCGATCCAACTCCCTCTTCATCAAGTTCATCATCCGGAAGCAGTGGCAGCTGGAGCTCAGGAAGTTCTGGCGGCGGAAGCTCCGGAGGCGGCGGAGGCGGTGGTGGAGGCGGTGGCTGGTAAAACTTTTCCAGCAATGCTATTTTAAAAATATTTTATTCCAGAAACCTTGCGATACTTGTATTGCAAGGTTTTTTTATTATCTTTTTTCTAAGAAATATAATTGATTTAATGAATTGTTTATGAGTTATTTGTGCTTGCTAAATGGGATTTTGTGCCAAAACTTGAGAATATTTTAAATATTGATGCAACCATTTGGCAACCTAACTCGTCTATGCTAATAGAAGTCTGTTAGTAAACCAAAAACCGAAAAGCTTATTAATGAAAATTATCCGATTACATCAGGAAGAAACCGAAATCATAAAGTTGGCTGTCGAAAATAATCGGCAAGCACAACAACAGATTTACGGCAGGTTTTCATCAAAAATGTTAAGTGTTTGCCGACAATATATAAAAGACATTCAATTGGCAGAAGATGTAATGATAACTGCTTTTATGAAGGTGTTTACCAATTTAAGCAAATTTGAAAATAAGGGAAGTTTTGAAGGCTGGATTCGCAGAATTATGGTGAACGAATGCATTTCGTATTTGCGGGTTCAAAAGAAAGTACAATTTACAGAAGATGAAATTTATGTAGAAGAAAGTTTCAATGCCATCGACAGCCAGTTTACGGTCGAACAAATTCAGTTTTTAATAGACGCTTTGCCCGATGGTTATAAAATGGTTTTTAATTTATACGCCATAGAAGGTTACAAACACAATGAAATTGCCAAGATGTTAGGAATTAATGAAGGAACATCAAAATCGCAATTGTCGCACGCCAGAAAAATGCTGCAAACACAAATTACTATTCTAAAAAAACAAGATAATGGAACCGAATAATTTTGAAAAGGATTTCCGTGACAAATTAAATCAACGTCAAATGGAACCAAGTAATAGAGCCTGGGACAGATTAGACGCCATGTTAACCGTTGCAGAAGAAAAGAAACCCGTTCGATTTCACTCAGTGGAAGCTTCGAAAAAAAGATGGCTGTATATCGCCGCAAGTGTTGTTGGGTTATTGTTGGTAAGTACTTTCTTTTTTAATCAAAAGAAAAATGAAGCAGCAGTTCCGGAAAAAACAGTAGTTGTTGAAGAAAAAGTCAAAAACGATTCAGATACAAAAACTTCTTTACAAACAATAGATTCGTCTAAAACAGCGATCGCAATTTCGGAAGAACCTTCGACTTCAAATAAATGGTCAGAAGAAAGAAATAATTATAGTACTACAGCACGAAAAACAAATAAAGTAAAATCAAACGCAAATGAATCACAAATAACGGAGTCTTCAATCATCATCAAAAACAATCAGGAACAACAATCAATCAGCACTAAAACTTCTGTTGCCGAAAGCCCCAAAAATGAAAACGTAGAGCACTTATTAGAATCGGCAGAGAAAACAGTTGTAGCCGAAAATTCGGTTAAACCAAAATCAAAAGTAAAAATCAATGCCAGCGATTTACTCCATCAGGTCGATGGCGAATTAGAGCTTTCTTTTAGAGAAAAAGTAATAACCAAAGTCAACAAAAATTACCAAACTGTAAAAGTAGCTTTAGCCAATAGAAATCAGCAGGAATAAAGATTTCAATGTTATTTCAATATCAATTACAATATCAATTACAATATCAATTACAATATCAAAGTAAGATCAATAATAATTGATTAATTAACAATTCACAATTAAAAAATCATCAATCATCAATTTTAAAATCAATCATGAAAAATTTAACCATTTATCTCGTAGCCCTTTTCTTTTTATTCGTTAGTAAAGTACTTGGGCAGGAAACCTTTGAATCGAGGGCCAAACAAATTGCTAATAAAATAGAAAAGGTTACAAAAGAAGAAAAAGCAGCCCTGAAAGAAGAAATAGAGGCTGTAAATGTTCAGTTGTCTGAAGGGAAAATTACTCAGGCACAGGCTGACAAGCGTAAAAAAGAATTGGCAGAGGCCAGAGCCGTAATTATTGAAGAAAAAGTAACGCTGGCTCAAAATGAACTGAATGATTTAGTGCAGCAAAAAGTAGACGGAAAGATCAAAGAACGAGATTCGAGCCGCACGTATATGATTCGCTGGAATCGAAAAGATTGGGATAAAGATTCGATTCACGGAGAAAAAAGAACAACATCGCAGTTTGTATTTGCAGCGGGATTGAATAATACGTTGGCCGACAGTAAACTTCAGGATGCTAATTACAAATTTATGGGGTCGCATTTCTACGAATGGGGTTTTACCTATAATTCAAGATTACTTAAAAACGATAATTTACTGCATGCCAAATACGGACTTTCATTAATGTATAATAATATTCGCCCTAATGAAAACAAAACGTTTGTTGTAAATGGCAATCAGACTGTTTTGCAGACCAATGCGATCAATTTAGAAGAATCTCGTTTTAGAAATGTTTATATCGTGGCGCCTGTACATTTAGAATTCGATTTCTCGAGACCAAAAGTAAGCGATGGAAAAACGTATTTCAGAACGCATCAGAGTTTCCGTTTCGGAATTGGGGGATATGCAGGAATCAATGTAAAATCAAAACAAATTTTAAAATACGATCAGGACGATTTAGATTATAAAACAACAATAAAAGGCGACTATAATGTGAATAATTTTATCTACGGATTAAGTTCTTACATTGGTTACAAATCGTTGAGTTTGTATGCAAAATACGATTTGAACCCTTTATTTCAGGATAATTCAGTAAAAGAAAACAATATTTCGCTAGGATTAAGATTGGATTTGAATTAAGAATACAGTTGAGTTAGTTAGTAGAAAAAGCGCCTCGCAAGAAGCGCTTTTTTTTATGCTGAAACCCGAAATTTCAGGAGAGATTTGTGTACTTTTACAGACTTCAAATTTTTAAAATATTTTACGTTTTGATATCACAAAGTACTATTGATACTGTTTTTGAAACTGCTCGCGTAGAGGAGGTTATTGGTGATTTTGTCAATTTAAAGCGTGCCGGAAGTAACTTTAAAGGATTGAGCCCGTTCTCAGATGAGCGCTCTCCGTCGTTCATGGTTTCGCCGGCAAAAGGAATCTGGAAAGATTTTAGTTCCGGAAAAGGAGGAAATTCTGTCGCTTTTTTGATGGAGCACTCCCATTTTACTTATCCCGAAGCCATTCGGTATTTGGCAAAAAAATACAATATTGAAATCGAGGAAACCGAACAAACCGATGCCGAAAAAGCCATTACAGATGTTCGCGAAAGTATGTATCTGGTTTCAGAATTTGCCAAAGGCTATTTTCACAATACGCTTTTAAATTCAGAAGAGGGGAAAGCGATTGGTCTGTCGTATTTTAAAGAGAGAGGTTTTACTGCTGAAACCATCAAAAAATTTAGTTTAGGATATTCGCCGGAAACCTGGGATGCACTTACCAAAGAAGCGTTAGGAAAAGGATATAAGCTCGAATATCTAGAAAGTACAGGTTTGACTATTGCGAGAGAAGATCGTCCGTTTGACCGATTTAAAGGACGTGTCATGTTTCCAATTGAAAGTATGTCGGGACGTGTGCTGGGTTTTGGAGGGCGTATTTTAACCAACGACAAAAAAGCCGCAAAATACTTAAACTCGCCCGAAAGTGATATTTACCATAAAAGCCGAGTGCTGTACGGAATTTTTCAGGCTAAACAAGCCATAGCCAAACTAAACAATTGTTATTTGGTTGAGGGTTATACCGATGTAATACAATTCAATCAGGCCGGAATCGAGAATGTTGTGGCTTCTTCCGGAACGGCTTTAACGCCAGACCAGATTCGTTTAGTCAATCGACTGACAAAAAATATTACCGTTCTGTTTGATGGAGATGCCGCCGGATTGCGCGCGTCTATTCGAGGAATCGATTTGATTCTGGAGGAAGGAATGAATGTAAGGGTTTGTACTTTTCCTGACGGAGAAGATCCGGACAGTTTTGCCCGAAAAAATTCTCACGATGATTTAGTGGCTTACCTGGAAAGTAATAGTAAAGATTTTATTCAGTTTAAGGCTTCTCTCTTAATGAATGAAGCCAAAAACGACCCAATAAAAAAAGCCGATTTAATTCGCGATATGGTAACCAGTATTTCTAAAATACCAGACCGTATTCAGCGCGAAGTGTACATTCAGGAATGTGCCAGAATTATGGATATTTCAGAGCAGGTTTTGGTCAGCACGTTAGCGCAGTTGATTCAAAAAGATCTTGCAGAAGTAGCGAAAAAACAAAAGCAGGAACAAAAACCTTTTGAAGTTGTAAGGAACCAACCTGCGAAGCCAGCTGGTTTTTCTGGAGGAGATCCCGATGATCCGAGAGGACCGGAAGATTTTTATCAGGGAGCCGTTGGGTATGCCGGAGAGCCTACAGAAAAAGTAGATATACTTTATGGTTTTGAAAGAAAGATTATTGAAATTTTACTGCTCTACGGAAATGTCCTCGAAGATTTTGAAGATGTTTTTCTAAAAGCAGATGAAGAAGGCAATATCAAGGAGGTTTCAGAAAAGCGAAAATACAAAGTTTACGAAAAAGTGTACCTCAGTTTGCAGGAAGACGAAGTAGAGCTATCAAATGAGTTATTTCAGAATATTTTTTCCGGTTTAATCGATTTTTATAATAAAGATGAAAACTTCAGCCTGGATAAATATCTAATGCAGCTTCCTCCGGAATTTGCACAGGAAGTGACCAATATTTTGATGGAAAATGAAAAAGTAGAGATTCATAACTGGGAAGGACAAAATATTTTTCCGAAACAAAAAAATGAAACTATAGAACAAAATGTATCAGATACTATTTTTTCGTTGCGATGGTTTTTGGTTTCGAAGATCATCAATGAATTAAAGAATACTTTGGTTACCGATCCGCAAGATGATAATTCAGAATTGTTAATGATGGTTGTAGATTATTCTAAATTGCTTAATAATTTTTCAAAGAAGTTAGGGAGGGTTGTAGTTCCTTACCATTCTCACTAAAAGAGAAAAAGCTCTATACAATGTATAGAGCTTTTTTTATGCTTGATAATTTCCTTAATTAGGGATCATCTAAAATTAAATAATTTCTAAAGTCTTAGCTTTGTTTACTAAGTCAACTAAATTGGTAACATTTAATTTTGTTAGCAATCTTAGTTTGTAAGTACTGATCGTTTTCTCGTTCAGATTTAAGATTTTAGAGATTTCATTGTTTTTCTTACCATCGCTTAAGTAACGTAAAACTTCGATCTCGCGATTAGAAAGTTTTCTGTACAAACGTTCGCTTTTGCTTTGTTTCGCAATAAGAGCCATGTTTTTGCGTACCGTTTCGTTGATGATAATTTTTCCTTCGTGTACCTTAATAATAGAAAGACCTAAGGTTTCAAGTTTTTCTGTTTTGTGCACGTAGCCTGAAACTCCTGCTTTAATAGCATTTGGAGCATACATTTGTTCAGCGAGGTCACTAAAAATTACAATTTTTGTTTTTGGGAAATTTTTCAGGATAGATTTAACTTCAAAGATACTAGAAAGACCTTCTAATTCTAGATCTAGAATTAGAATATCGATCTCCTTCGTCTGAAGAATATCTCTAACCATTGAAAAATTGCCTACGTTGGCAACAATTGAAATTTGATCGTGGTCTTTGAAATAAGACTTAACGCCAAAGTGAGTCACAGGATGATTGTCTGCAAGACATACTTTAATCATAATTTTTACCTTTTTTAGAATTGTTCATGTTTTTGGAGCTGTAAAATTAATAAATAAATTCTGTAATTAATTGCAGACGAATGTTAAAAAAAATTATTTTAACGTTTTTGGTATTAAACAAACGGGTATGGCATCCATTTTATGCTTGTTGTTGGTGTTTAAACGTTTATAGATTTCAAAGACAGATTTTTCTCTCCCATTAAAGTCAGATGCCGATTTTCCTGACTCCGCGGCAAGCATAGCCCATTCCAGCTCGTCATAACTAGCCCCAAGTTGATCTTCATCGGTACGGTTATCACCAAAAAGTCCGTCGGTTGGAGCAGCTGTTAAAATTGATTTTGGAATCTCTAAAAATTCTCCTAAAGCATAAACATCAGATTTCATTAAGTCAGCAATTGGGCTCAGGTCAACTCCGCCATCTCCGTATTTTGTGTAAAAACCAACTCCAAAATCTTCTACTTTATTGCCCGTCCCTGCTACTAATAAGCCGTGTAGGCCCGCTAAATAGTACAATGAGGTCATTCGAATACGGGCTCTCGTGTTGGCTAACGATAAATTAACTTTTGTTGAATCTTCTGTAACCGGCACAGCGCTTTTAAAAGCCTCAAATGTGGCTGTCAAATCCGTTTTAACGTCTAAAACATTCGGAAAACGTTTCTTTAATTGTTCTATATGTTCTCGTCCTCTTGAAACCTGATTGGGTGCCTGATGAATGGGCATTTCTACACATAAAACCTTTAAACCGGTTTGAGCACATAATGTAGAAGTAACAGCAGAGTCAACCCCGCCGGAAATTCCAATTACAAAACCGTTCACTTTTGCATTGTCAGCATAATTTTTCAACCACTCTACAATGTGGGTATTTACTTTTTCTGTTTGAATAGTGCTTTTTTTAGCCATAATAGTTCAAGTTTTAAAATACAGGGATGTATATTTGCACAAATATTTTTAAGTAAGTGATTTATTTAAATTCATGCAACACAAATCTAATTAAAATAAAATGAAAATTTATCGCTTTGCAGTGGTTCTGTGCTTGTTTTTTTTGTCTTGTGATCAAAAAACAAAGGTCGAAAAAGAAGTCGAAGAAATTCCGGTTGATGTTAAAGTAGAACGTTTTGACAAGGTGTTTTTTGAAACGAAACCAGAAGATTTGGCCAAAGTAAAGAAGCAATATCCATTTTTCTTTCCTGCAGGCAATGACGATGCTGTTTGGCTTGGTAAAATGCAGGATCCGATTTGGAGAGAAGTATATACAGAGGTAGAAAAAAAATACAGCAACTTTGAGCCGGTTCGTGAAGAATTCAATACACTTTTTAAGCATGTAAAATATTATTTTCCTAAAACCAAAACGCCAAAAATAATTACAGTTATTGGAGAAATGGATTATAATTCAAAAGCCATTTATGCAGATAGTCTGGTAATTGTAGCATTAGAACTCTATTTAGGAAAGAACCATAAGTTTTATGAATTTCCCAATTACCTGAAACAAAATTTTGAAGAACGACAAATCATGCCCGATGTGGTTTCGAGTTTTTCTTATCGCAATATTCCCAATTCGGCAGACAGAAGTTTAGTAGCACAAATGGTGTTTGAAGGAAAGCAATTGTATGCCAAAGATCTTCTTTTACCGGAATACAGCGATGCTGAAAAAATGGGATATACGCCCGAGCAGATAAAATGGTGTGAAGAAAATGAAGCCTACATGTGGCGCTTTTTTATCGAAAATGAAATGTTGTACAGTGTAGATCCTAAATTGACAACACGTTTCATGACACCTGCTCCGTTTTCTAAATTTTATTTAGAAATAGACAACGATACGCCCGGCAGAGTTGGAGCCTGGATAGGATGGCAAATGGTGCGTGCGTACATGAAAAATAATAATGTAACTTTGCCTGAATTATTAAAAACCGATGCAAAGGTCATCTTTGAAAATTCAAAATATAAACCTAAGAAATAATGTCAGATACAATAAAATCAGAAATTAAATTCAATATAGAATTAGATGAAAATCGTGTTCCGGAAAAATTATCCTGGACAGCACAAGACGGCGGCGTAGAAGCAGAAGAGGCAAAAGCCATTATGTTATCGATCTGGGACAGCAAAGCAAAAGAAAGTATGCGTATCGATTTATGGACTAAAGATATGCCGGTAGATGAAATGAAAATTTTCTTTCACCAAACTTTAGTAGCGATGTCTGATACTTTTAAAAGAGCTACAGACGACGAAAAAATGGCAGACACAATGAAGGATTTCTGTGATTATTTTGCAGAGAAACTGGAATTGACGAAATAGTTAAAATCGTAAATTTTTGAAATTCCAAATTCCGAATTGGATGTGTTGAAATTTAAGTAATAAAAAATCCCAAATTCCAGTTGTAAAACCTGGAATTTGGGATTTTTTATTGATTTTATTCTATCTGTTTTTAGATTTTAAAAATCGAGAATCTAAAACTGACTATTGTTTTTAAAAACCTCCTGATTCACTTCGTCGATGTAACTCAAAACTTCATCTTTTCCTGTTTGCTCTGTTGCTGATGTAACAAAGTAATGAGGCATTTCTTCCCAGTTGTTGGCAAACATTTGTTTTTTGTAAGCGGCGATATGAGAGTCAATTTTAGTTTTGCTTATTTTATCTGCCTTGGTAAAAATAATGCAAAACGGAATCTCACTTTCTCCCATGTACGACATAAATTCAATGTCGATATTTTGAGCCTCGTGGCGAATATCAATCAAAACAAAAGCACAAACAAGCTGTTCTCTCGTTTCAAAATAATCTGTAATAAATTGCTGAAAAACTGATTTTGTTTTTTTAGATACTTTTGCATAACCGTAACCAGGCAAATCGACCAAAAACCAATTGTTGTTAATCTTAAAATGATTGATCAATTGTGTCTTTCCGGGTCTTCCTGAAGTTTTTGCTAAGTTTTTATGATTGGTAAGCATATTAATCAAAGACGACTTACCAACGTTAGATCTTCCGATAAAAGCGTATTCCGGCAAAAATTCTGCTGGACATTTTGCCACTTCAGAATTACTAATAATGAATTCGGCAGTATTAATTTTCATGTTTTTTGTTTTAAAACCTTCTTTAAAGTCGAAAGTTAGATGCTATAATTTCTTTTCGGTAAGCCATTTTTCAAGAATTTCATTAAATTCCTGAGGATGCTCCATCATAGCAGCGTGTCCACATTTGTCAATCCAATACAAGGTTGAATTAGGCAATAAAGTATCAAATTCTTCGGCAACATTTGGGGGTGTTACAGCATCATTTTTACCCCAAATAATACAGGTTTCCACTGTCATTTTTGGTAAATCTTTTGCCATATTATGACGAATTGCGCTCTTGGCAATTGTTAATGTTTTAATTAGTTTGATACGGTCATTTACAGTTGCGTAAACTTCGTCTATCAATTCCGGTGTTGCTATTTTTGGGTCATAAAATACATCTTCAGCTTTTTTTCTGATGTATTCATAATCACCTCTTTTTGGGTAACTGTCTCCCATGGCGCTTTCATAAAGACCAGAGCTTCCGGTAATTACAAGTCCGGCTACTTTTTCAGGATAGAGTTTAGTGTGGTAAAGGGCGATATGTCCTCCTAGAGAATTTCCGAGCAAAATAACTTGATCGTAACCTTTAAAAGTGATAAAGTCCTTAACGTATTTCGCAAAGCTTTTTACGTTGGTTTTTAAAATGCTTTGGGTATATATTGGCAAATCCGGGATAACTACTTTGTATCCTTTGGTTGGGAAATATTCTGCTACAGCATCAAAGTTACTAAGGCCTCCCATTAAGCCGTGTAAAATTACGATAGGAGTTCCTTCTCCAGCTTCAAAATAGCTGTATTTGCCTTCTTTTTTGTAGTGTTTGTCCATTTAATCTAATGCCAATTTCAATTTCGACAAATATAGGGTTTAATAAATAAAAATGAATTTTTGCTACGATTTTTTAACTAGATAATTTTAGTAGAATTTGTAATTGGCTAAAAATCAGCTTTTAGTCGTGTTGATGCTGTATTATGTAAATGTTAAATCCATTGCATTATAATTACTTTTTTAAGAGAATCAGTATCTAATTTTTGCAATTGTTAATTGAAACTATTTTCAAATTGATTAATATCTAAAGTATTGATTATGCAATAATTAAGCAGAGTGGTACAAAAGTGGTTAAACTTATTAACAAAGTGGTATTTAGTGGTAATATGTGGTATTTTTTTTTATATTTTTGCTGTATAACATGTTAATCAATTTTCTTGAACACAATTGTAGGAACATATGAGTGTAAAGTCGATGCAAAAGGAAGGCTAATGTTGCCTGCACCCTTAAAAAAGCAATTGGCTGCCTCTCTTCAGGACGGTTTTGTTCTGAAGCGCTCGGTTTTTCAGCAATGTTTGGAATTGTATCCGATGGAAGAATGGAATTTGATGATGGCAAAGATTAACAAGTTGAATCGTTTTGTAAAAAAGAACAATGATTTCATTCGCAGATTTACTGCCGGCGTAAAAGTGGTAGATATTGATGCATTAGGAAGATTATTGGTGCCAAAAGATTTGGTAACATTTTCTGGTATTTCTAAAGATGTTGTTTTTTCATCTGCGGTTAATATTGTAGAAATTTGGGATAAAGATTTATACGAAAAATCAATAAGCGGCGAAGATATGGATTTTGCCGATTTAGCCGAGGAAGTAATGGGAAATATTAATGACGACGACAATGGAATATCATAATCCGGTTTTACTTCATCCAACAGTTGATGGTTTAAATATTAAACCAGATGGCGTTTATGTAGATGTTACGTTTGGCGGCGGAGGCCATTCAAAAGAAATATTAAAAAGATTAGGACCAAACGGAAGATTGTTTGCCTTTGACCAGGACGAAGATGCGCTGGCAAATGCCCTGCCAGACGAAAGATTTACTTTAATTAATGAGAACTTTCGATTTATAAAAAGATTTCTTCGTTTTCATGGTGTAAAAAGCGTCGACGGAATTTTGGCAGATTTAGGAGTTTCATCCCATCAGTTTGATGTTCCCGAAAGAGGTTTTTCTACAAGATTTGATGCTGAACTGGATATGCGGATGAGTCAGAAGAATGATTTAAATGCTTATCGGGTGGTTAACGAATATGAAGAACAGGATTTACGTCGTGTTTTTTTTGATTATGGGGAGTTGAAGAATGCACCTGTTTTGGCCAGAACAATTGTAGAAGCCAGAGAACATCAGCCCATCAAAACCACAGACGAACTGAAAGAAGTTTTGGCAAAATATTTACCTGAGAGAGTTCGAAATAAAATATTAGCTCAGATTTATCAGGCCATTCGAATCGAGGTCAATCAGGAAATGGATGTTTTAAAAGAATTTATTGAGCAGTCATTAGAAATTTTAAATCCGGGAGGAAGATTTTCTGTAATCTCTTACCATTCTTTAGAAGACAGGTTGGTAAAAAGATTTATCAAAAACGGAATGTTTGAAGGAGAGCCGGAGCGCGATTTTTTTGGAAACTTTTCGGTTCCTTTTAAAACAATCGGAAAATTGATTGTTCCTGATGATGCAGAGATAAAAATCAACAACAGAGCAAGAAGTGCCAAATTAAGAATTGCTGAAAAGATATAATATATATAGGTAGAAAATGAAAAGTGGAGTATTCGGAATATTAAAAGCAAGATTTCTAATCAATGATGACGCCTTAAAAAACTGGCGATTCATTGTTTTTATCATATTGCTTGCCATTCTGATGATTGCAAACACACAGCGCTACGAACAAAAGGTTTTTGAAATTGCAAAACTAAACAACGAAGTAAAAGAATTGCGATCTGAATTTGTAGACCGACGTTCAGAATTAATGAAATTAAAAATGGAATCAACGATATCGGATAAAATGCTTGAAAAACAGATTTTTCCATCGACAGTTCCTCCAGTAAAGATAGAAGTTAAAAAAGAAGAAGAAAAAAGTTTCTTTAAAAGAATATGGCAGTAGACGATAAACATATATCCTACAGAATTTACCTCGTAGCAGTTTTCATCTTTGTGATGGCAATTGCTATTGTTGTTAAGTTAACCAATATTCAATGGGTTGAGGGAGACCATTACAGAAAACTGGCAAAACAACGTACCGTTAGAAATTTTGTGATTCCGGCCAACAAAGGAAATATTTACTCTGCAGATGGAAGTTTACTGGCAACATCAATTCCGAATTATGAAATTCGATTTGATGCAAAAGCGCCAAAAACAGAAACTTTTGAAAAACATATAAAAGCATTATCAGATTCTCTGGCAACAGTATTGGATAAATCCGGAAGTTATTTCGAAAAAGAATTAAGAAAAGCACGAGAAAACAAAAACCGTTATTATTTAATTGCCCGCAATTTAAGTTATACCGAATATGTAAAAATCAAAGGATTTCCATTATTCAATTTAGGTGCTTTTAAAGGTGGTATTATCATCGAACAAGAGACAGTGAGAAAGCACCCGATAGGTAAAATTGCAGAAAGAACAATTGGTTACGATCGTATTGATCCTGCAACAGGAGTTGAAGTTGGAAAAGGAATTGAGTGGGCTTTTAAAAATTATTTGAACGGGAAAGATGGTAAAATTCTAAAGCAAAAAATTGCCAAAGGACAATGGAAACCAATTCGTGATGTCAATGAAGTAGATCCTCAGGATGGTTACGATGTAATTTCGACAATTGATGTATTTATTCAGGATATCGCCCATCATGCACTGTTGAAGCAGCTTGAAGAATACGAAGCAGATCACGGTTGTGTGGTGGTTATGGAAACTGAGACCGGACACGTAAAAGCGATTTCGAATTTAGGAAGAGCAGAAGACGGATCGTATTACGAAACCACAAATTATGCGATTGCAGAATCTCACGAACCTGGTTCTACATTTAAGTTAGTCGATTTAATGGCGATTTTAGAAGATAAAGTGGCAGATACCAGTACCGTGTATGACAGTCATGGAGGAGAAGTAAGATATTATGGGCGTGCAGTTCGTGATTCGCACAAAGGTGGTTACGGGAAAGTTTCTCTGGCACGCGGATTTGAACTTTCATCTAATACCGTTATGGTTCAGGCTGTTTATGAAAATTACAAAAGCAACCCGTCAAAATTTGTAGATCATATTAGAAATTTTGGTTTGCACAAAACATTGGGATTACATTTTAAAGGAGAAGGAAGAGCAATAATTCCGCATCCCGGAGATAAAAACTGGTCGGGAGTTTCACTTCCGTGGATGGCATTTGGTTATGGCGTTTCAGTTACGCCAATGCAAACTTTGGCTTTTTACAATTCAGTTGCCAATAATGGCGTGATGGTAAAACCTCAGTTTGTTTCGGAAATTAAAGAATGGAACAAAACCATCAAGAAATTTGATGTTGAAGTCATTAATCCAAAAGTGTGTTCTCCGGAGACCATTAAAAAATTAAAAGCTGTGTTGCTTAATGTGGTTAAAAAAGGAACTGGTTCTAAACTGTATTCAAAAGATTTTTCGATGGCAGGTAAAACCGGAACAGCTCAGGTCAATTACGGAAAAATAGGCAAAGCAGGATTGTATTACGCCTCTTCGTTTGTTGGATATTTTCCGGCAGATCATCCCAAATATTCCTGTATTGTAGTGGTTCATAAACCCAATACATCAAAAAATAATTATTACGGAGCCGATGTTGCAGGACCGGTTTTTAAAAGAATCGCCCAAAAAATATTTACAGACGCACCTTCAACAAATAAAATCAAACAGCTTGATTCTAAGATCGCAAAACAAGAAAGCAGTTATGATAAGTATGATGTTGAAGCAAGGAAAAAAACAAATCAAATTCCAGATTTAAAAGGAATGCCGGGCATGGATGCAATTGCTCTACTCGAAAATCTTAATGTGAAAGTTAAAATTATTGGAGTAGGAAAAGTAAAAAAACAATCGATTCAGGCGGGACAAAATATTATTAAAAACACAACTATAGTATTAGAATTATCGTGAAAATACTAAAAGACATATTATATAAAGTAGCCATTGAATCTGTAACAGGTTCGACAGAAATCGCTATACATAAAATTGATTTTGATTCGAGAAAAATCGAAGACAATGACGTTTTTGTGGCCATTCGCGGATCACTTTCAGATGGACATGATTATATCCAGAAAGCAATTGAGCTGGGTGCTGTTGCTATTATTTGCGAAACTTTGCCTCAAAATGTTGAAAAAGGCATTACTTATATTCAGGTAAAGGACACAAACACTGCATTGGCATTTATGGCAGCTAATTATTTCGGAAATCCTTCTGAAAAATTAAAATTAGTTGGTGTAACCGGTACAAACGGAAAAACAACAATTGCATCATTATTATTTCAGTTGTTTCAAAAGGCAGAATTTAAAGTTGGTTTATTATCAACAGTAAAAATTATGGTCAATGAAACAGAATATAAAGCAACACATACCACTCCGGATTCGATCACGATCAATTATTATTTAAATGAAATGATTGAAGCAGGAGTAACACATTGTTTTATGGAAGTGAGTTCGCACGGAATTCATCAAAAAAGAACGGAGGCCTTGCATTTTGTGGGGGGAATTTTCACGAACCTTTCGCACGATCATTTAGATTATCATCCCACTTTTGCAGAATACAGAGATGTAAAAAAATCATTTTTTGATTCGTTGCCAAAAACCGCTTTCGCCTTATCAAACGTTGATGATAAAAATGGAGCTGTAATGCTGCAAAATACCGTAGCAAGAAAGTTTACCTATGCGCTGAAATCGTATGCAGATTTTAAAGCCACAATATTAGAAAGTCAATTGTCTGGTTTGTTATTAAAAGTAAACGACAATGAAGTTTGGGTAAAGCTAATCGGAACATTTAATGCTTATAATGTTTTGGCAATTTACGGAACTGCTGTAGAACTCGGAATGGATAGTTTAGAAGCTTTGCGTTTATTGTCTGATTTAGAAAGTGTTTCAGGACGTTTTCAATACATTGTTTCAGAAGGAAACATCACAGCAATTGTAGATTATGCACATACGCCGGATGCGTTAGACAATGTTTTAAAAACAATCAATGATATCCGTACAAAAAACGAACAATTGATTACAGTTGTGGGTTGTGGCGGAAACAGAGACAAAACCAAAAGGCCAATTATGGCTAAAATTGCTACGAATCTTAGTGATAAAGCAATTTTAACATCAGACAATCCAAGAAATGAAGATCCGGAAGTGATTTTGGATGAAATGGAAAAAGGAGTTGAAGCCCATAACTATAAAAAGATTTTAAGAATAACCGACAGAAAACAAGCTATTAAAACAGCTTGTCAACTGGCACAGCCCAATGATATTATTCTGATTGCCGGAAAAGGGCATGAAACCTATCAGGAAATAAGTGGGGTTCGTCATCATTTTGATGATATGGAAACAGTTAAAGAAATTTTAGAACAATTAAAAAAATAACAAAAAAGGAAATTCCAAATTCCAAAACCCAACTTAAACTTGGACCTGGAAATTTAAAATTGGAATTTAATTCAAAATTGGAATTTAAAATAAAAGATATATGCTATACTATTTATTTGAATATTTTGACAAAACATTAGATATACCCGGAACAGGCGTTTTTCAGTATATCACTTTTAGGTCAGCTTTAGCATTTATGCTTTCCCTGCTTTTGTCTACTATTTACGGAAAAAGAATTATCAATTTCTTACGCCGTCAGCAAGTAGGAGAAACCGTTCGCGAGCTTGGTCTTGCCGGTCAAAATGAAAAAGCGGGAACACCTACGATGGGTGGTCTTATTATCATTTTTGCCACATTGGTTCCTGTTTTGTTATTTGCTCGTTTGCATAATATTTACATCGTATTGCTAATTGTGACTACATTATGGATGGGAACTATTGGTTTTGTTGACGATTATATTAAAATATTCAAAAAAGACAAACAAGGATTAAAAGGAATTTTTAAGGTTATTGGTCAGGTTGGTTTAGGAATTATAGTAGGTGCAGTTCTTTATTTTAATCCTGCAGTAACCGTTAGAACAGATACAGGACGTACCGATATTTTTAGAGCAGCTACGAACACTACCGTTATAATGCCTGCACCGGTTGAAGAGAAATCTACGGCAACGACAATTCCGTTCATCAAAAACAACGAGTTTGATTATGCAGAGGTTTTGTCATTCCTTGGAGACGGATATGAGAAATGGGCTTGGTTGATCTTTATTCCGGTTGTTATTTTTATTATTACAGCGGTTTCTAATGGAGCTAATTTAACAGATGGAATCGACGGACTCGCAGCCGGGACCTCCGCAGTCTCCGTTCTCGCACTCGGAATATTTACGTTCGTATCCGGAAATATATTTTTCTCTAATTACCTTAATATCATGTATATACCCAATTCAGGGGAGATGACGGTGTTTATTTCGGCATTTGTGGGAGCATTAATCGGATTCCTTTGGTACAATTCCTTTCCCGCATCCGTTTTTATGGGAGATACAGGAAGTTTGACCATTGGAGGAATCATTGCCGTGTTGGCAATTGCGGTTCGTAAAGAAATTTTAATTGTATTGTTCTGCGGAATTTTCCTTGCAGAAAGTGCTTCAGTAATTATTCAGGTAACTTATTTTAAATATACTAAAAGACGTTTTGGTGAAGGTCGAAGAATTTTCCTGATGTCGCCACTGCATCATCACTATCAGAAAAAAGGATATCATGAAAGCAAAATTGTTACCCGTTTCTGGATTGTCGCTGTCATGTTAGCCATATTATCAATCGTTACATTAAAATTAAGATAAATGAGGCTCGTAGTTTTAGGTGGGGGAGAAAGTGGCGTTGGAACGGCTATTCTCGGAAAAAAACAAGGTTATGAGGTTTTTGTCTCAGATTTCGGAAAAATAAAAGAGAGTTACAAAGAAGTTCTTATCATTAATAATATTGCCTGGGAAGAAGAACAGCACACGGAAGATTTAATTTTAAATGCCGATGTTGTAATGAAAAGTCCTGGAATTCCGGAGAAATCTCCAATAGTAAAAAAATTGATTGCTGCGGGGGTAAGAGTGATTTCCGAAATCGAATTTGCGAAGCCTTTTACAGAAGCACTAACCATTGGAATTACCGGAAGTAACGGTAAAACGACCACTACAATGCTAACGCATCACTTGCTTAAATCGGCAGGATTGAATGTCGGTTTGGGAGGAAACATTGGGAAGAGTTTTGCCTGGCAGGTAGCCGAAAATAAGTACGATGCCTATGTTCTCGAATTAAGCAGTTTTCAGCTTGACGGAATTGTAGATTACAGACCTGATATTGCCATAATTACCAATATCAGTCCGGATCATTTGGACCGATACGAGTATAAATATCAAAATTATATCGATTCAAAGTTTCGAATAACAATGAATCAAACCGAAAGTGATTACCTCATTTACGATGCAGACGATGAGGCAAGCATAGAATGGTTGAAGAATAACACAACAAAAGCAAAATTAATTCCTTTTTCATTGACAAAACAATTAGATGAAGGGGCTTCTATAAATAACAATAAAATGGAAATAAAGATCAACCAAGAAGAGTTTACAATGGAAACAGAATACATTGCGTTAGAAGGAAAACATAATACAAAGAACGCAATGGCAGCAAGCTCTGTGGCGAAATTGATGCAAATTAGAAATGCAACAATTCGCGAAAGTTTATCTAATTTTCAAGGTGTTGAACACCGTTTAGAAAAAGTATTGAAAATTCAGAATGTTCAATACATCAATGATTCAAAAGCAACAAACGTAAACGCTACTTTCTTCGCTTTAGACAGTATGAATGTACCTACAGTTTGGATTGTAGGTGGAGTTGATAAAGGAAATGATTACAATGAGTTGATGTCACTAGTGCGTGAAAAAGTAAAAGCTATTATTTGTCTTGGAGTTGATAATCATAAAATTATCAATGCTTTTGGAAATGTAGTGGATATTATGGTTGAAGTAAACAATATGAACGATGCTGTAAAAACAGCTCAAAGATTAACAGAAAAAGGTGATGCGGTTTTATTATCTCCAGCCTGCGCAAGTTTCGATTTATTCGAAAACTACGAAGACAGAGGAAAACAATTCAAGCAAGCAGTACACAACTTGTAAATAAAAATGTTGTTTCGAGTTTCAAGTTTCACGTTAGGAAAAGAACTTGAAACCTGAAACAAAAAAACTGAAACCAAAAACAATGAAGCAGCTCGTAAACAAATTAAAAGGAGATAGGGTAATATGGTCATTTGTGGCTCTATTGGCGCTGTTTTCGTTTATGCCTGTTCTTAGTGCGAGTAGTAACCTGGCGTATATTGGTCATGGAACCGGAAACACATTAGGATATTTGGTAAAACATTTGGCTCATGTTTGTATTGGTTTTCTGATTATTTATTGGGTGCACAGGGTTCCGTATCATTATTTTAGGGCTATTTCTAAAATTGCGTTGCCGGTAGTTTGGTTTTTACTGCTTTATACCTTGTTAAAAGGAACTGTAATTGCGGGAGCAAATGCAAGTCGTTGGATTCAGGTTCCGTTTATCGGAATCACATTTCAGACTTCGACACTGGCGGCAAGTATATTATTCATATTTGTGGCCCGTTATTTGTCTAAAACAAAAGAAGAGAACGAACCTTTTCAGGTTTCCTTAATACAGCTTTGGTTGCCGGTATTTATTACACTGGCACTTATTTTACCAGCCAACTTTTCGACCACAGCGTTGATTTTTGCAATGGTAATGATGTTAACGTTCATTGGAAAATATCCATTAAAATATATTGGTTTCATTTTGGGTTCAGGAGTTGCTATGCTGGCGTTTTTCCTTTTGGTAGCCAAAGCATTTCCGGATTCAAGATTCTTTAGCAGGGTATCGACGTGGGAAAGTCGTATAACCAACTTTACAACAGATAAGCCAGATGAAGATGATTATCAGATTGAGAAAGCAAAAATAGCCATTGCATCGGGAAAATTAGGAGGTTTGGGACCTGGTAAAAGTGTTCAGAAAAACTTTTTGCCACAATCTTCTTCAGATTTTATCTATGCTATTATTGTCGAAGAGTACGGTTTAGTGGGAGGAGTATCGATATTGATCTTGTATTTATTGCTATTGTTTCGATTTGTAATTGCTTCACACAAAGCAACTACATTATTTGGAAAATTAGTCGTCGTCGGGCTCGGGTTTCCAATGATATTCCAGGCGATGATCAATATGGCAGTTGCTGTAGAGCTGCTGCCGGTAACAGGGCAAACGCTTCCGCTGATAAGTTCCGGAGGTAGTTCTATCTGGATGACCTGTTTTTCTCTCGGAATCATTATTAGTGTAACCAAAAAAGAAGAAGAAATCGCAGAAGAGCAGGAAGAAAAAGAAAGACGAAAAGAAGCCCTTCAGAGATTAATTGATAAAGAGCTGGCAGAAGAAGATTTGGTGAGCAATCAAAAAGAAGAGATTTACGAAGAAGAAGAGATGTATTCTATCGAAGATAATTCAAGAAATCCGATGAATGCAGTTTTAAATAAATAAAAAATACAATAGTTTTTATAAAGCGAATAACTTTTAAAAATATGACAAATTATAAATTCATATTAAGCGGTGGAGGAACAGGAGGGCATATTTATCCTGCAATTGCTATTGCTAATGAATTAAAATTACAATTTCCTGATGCTGAATTCCTTTTTGTAGGTGCACAGGATAAAATGGAAATGCAAAAAGTGCCTCAGGCGGGTTATGAGATAAAAGGACTTTGGATTGCGGGTTTGCAGCGAAAATTAACGCTGCAAAACTTAATGTTTCCATTAAAGCTGGCAACAAGTTTATTAGAATCAAGAAGAATCATTAGACAATTCAAGCCAAATGCAGTAATAGGAACAGGTGGTTTCGCCAGCGGACCTTTATTACAAGCCGCAGGTCAGGCAGGAATTCCAACAGTAATTCAGGAGCAGAATTCTTTTCCCGGAATTACGAATAAATTATTGAGCAAAAGGGCTAATGCCATTTGTGTGGCGTATGAAAATCTGGAGCGTTTTTTTCCTAAAGAAAAAATCGTTTTAACGGGAAATCCGGTTCGTCAGGATTTAATTGATATTGAGAGCAAGCGCGAAGAAGCAATTGCATTTTACGGTTTAGATCCGAATAAAAAAACATTGCTGGTATTAGGAGGAAGTTTAGGTGCCAGAAGAATCAATCAGTTAATTGAAAAAGAATTGCAGCATTTTATTGCTCAGGATGTTCAGATACTTTGGCAGTGCGGAAAATTATATTTTGAAGACTATAAAAAATACAGTCAGCAACATGTACGAGTGGTAGATTTTATAGAAAGAATGGATTTTGTTTATGCTGCTGCAGATATAATTGTTTCGAGAGCCGGTGCATCATCTGTTTCAGAGCTTTGCATCGTGGGTAAACCGGTAATTTTTATTCCCTCGCCCAATGTAGCCGAAGATCATCAAACTAAAAATGCTCAGGCAATTGTAGAGGCAAAAGGAGCAATTTTATTGAAAGAGTCTGTTCTCGATAATGAATTTAGTCTTGTTTTTGAGGCATTATTGAAAGATGAAGGAAAGCAACAGCAATTGAGTGCAAATATTAAAAAACTAGCCCGCCCAAATGCGGTAAAAGTAATTGTTGAAGAGATTAAAAAGTTGTTATAATGTAACTTATTTACGAAATTATACAACATTAAAAATAAATTAGAAACCTATTTTAGGCAATTTAGTCTGGTTAAAATAAGAAAGATATAAAGGTTTAATTACTAGTTTCTTATAGAATAAAGTATTGATAAAACGAGTCTGAAAAAGAAAATTAAAATGAATTTAAATCAAATACAAAACGTTTATTTTATCGGTATCGGAGGCATCGGAATGAGCGCTTTGGCCCGTTATTTTAAATATATCGGAAAACAGGTTTCAGGTTACGATAAAACACCTTCTATGCTTACCAGTGAGCTAATTGAAAGTGGTATTGATATTCATTTTGAAGATAATATTGGATTGATTCCAAAAAATTATTTTGTAGAAAATACATTAGTCATTTTTACGCCTGCTGTACCTACAACACATTCTGAGTGGCATTTTTTCATTGAAAGAAATTACGAAATTAAAAAACGCGCCGAAGTTTTAGGGATTATCACTAAAGACACTTTTAGTTTTGCAGTAGCAGGAACACACGGAAAAACAACAACATCCAGTATTCTGGGGCATATTTTGCATTATAGCGGTGCCGATGTTACAGCCTTTGTAGGTGGAATTGTAGAAAATTATAATTCTAACTTAATTGGAAACGGAAAAACTGTAACAGTAGTAGAGGCAGATGAATTTGACCGTTCCTTTCTGCACCTTCATCCAAACATAGCCTGTATTACATCAATGGATGCAGATCATCTGGATATTTACGGTACAAGCGACGCGATAGAAGCATCTTTTGTAGAATTTGCTTCTAAAGTAGAAGATAAAAGCAAATTGTTTATTACTAAAGAATTACCCCTTGAAGGAGTTCAATGTGCTATAAATGAAGATGCTGTATACAAAGCCTTTAATGTTCGAATTGAAAACGGAAGTTATGTTTTTGATGTGCAGACGCCAACAGAAATCATGAAAGACATTCATTTTGGTTTGCCGGGAAAACACAATTTAATGAACGGCTTAATGGCAATTGCGATGGCGAATACTTTTGGTACTTCAACAGCTGCTATTGCAAAAGCTATGGCTTCGTTTAACGGAATCAGAAGACGTTTTTCGTATCAGATTAAATCTGAAAAATTAGTTTATATAGATGATTATGCACATCATCCAACAGAAATAAATGCTGTTCATCAGGCCGTTAGTGAATTATATCCGGGGCGTAAAGTTTTGGCGATTTTTCAGCCGCATCTTTTTAGCAGAACCAGAGATTTTGCCGACGGATTTGCAGCAAGTTTATCGCAGTTTGATGAAGTGTTTTTAATGGATATTTATCCGGCACGCGAATTACCGATGGAAGGGATTACATCGCAATGGCTGTTGGAGAAAATGACCAATTCGAACAAAAAAATTGTTGCAAAAAATGATTTATTAGCGGAAATCAAAGCCAGTGATGCGCCAATAATTGTAACAATAGGAGCTGGTGATATAGGAGAGATGGTTCCATCAATCAAAAAAATGCTAAATGAAAATATTTAACTGGACAAATATTCGATTATTACTCATTTTTGGGCTTGTACTTTTTTTATATTCTTTCGCGCAACATCGAAATGGAGATAGAAAACTAAAAAAATCTATGGTTGTTTTTGTAGGTGAAAATACGCTTTTTGTAAAGCCGGAAGCGGTTAATAAATTGTTAATAGAAAATAAAAGAGACGCTTCCAGTATCCGAAAAGATGAAGTAGATTTGAATAAAATAGAAAAAACCCTTGATGCGCAAGACATGATCGAGAAGTCGAATGTTTTTGTAAGTATCGATGGCGTTCTAAAAGCGACCGTAAAACAGAAGACACCAATAGCGAGAGTTTATGATGGTGATCGCTCTTTTTATATTGACTATGAGGGAAATAAAATGCCCTTGTCAGATAATTTTACAGCGCGCGTTCCTCTTGTTTCGGGGGCAATAAATGAAAAAAATAACGAAGATTTAGCTGCTTTATTTCGCACAATTTACGACGATGCGTTTTTGAAAAAAAACATCATTGCAATACAAATTATGCCTAATGGCAGCCTAAAAATGTTTAATAGAAATTACAATTACTTCATCGACTTTGGCAGAACGATGAATGTTGATAAGAAATTTAATAACTATAAGGCCTTTTTTCAAAAAGCGGTTTTAGATAGTTCGTTATATAAATACAGCAAGATTGACCTGAGATTTACGGAACAAGTAGTTTGCACAAAATAATAGAAAATGGAAAAAGATAACATTGCAGTAGGTCTAGATATTGGAACAACCAAAATAGTTGCCATGATAGGCAAGAAGAACGAGTATGGTAAATTGGAAATTTTGGGTATTGGAAAATCCAAAAGTTTAGGCGTTGCCAGAGGTGTTGTAAACAACATTACGCAAACTATACAATCGATTCAACAAGCGATCTTAGAAGCAGAAAATAATTCAGGATATAAAATAAAAGATGTTGTTGTAGGTATTGCCGGGCAGCACATCAGAAGTATACAGCATACAGATTACATCAGCCGTAATAACCCGGAGGAAGTAATTGGCGAAAAAGACATTCAGCTTTTAATCGACCAGGTCAATAAATTAGCCATGTTGCCGGGAGAGGAAATTATTCACGTTTTGCCGCAAGAATTTAAAATCGACGGGCAATCTGAGATTAAAGAACCAATCGGAATGTACGGCGGAAGATTAGAATCTAGTTTTCACGTGGTAGTTGGGCAAGCGTCATCGATCAGAAATGTCGGAAGATGTATTCAGAGTTCAGGAATCGAACTGTCAGGATTGACATTAGAGCCTCTTGCCTCTGCAGATGCCGTTTTAAGTCAGGAAGAAAAAGAAGCAGGTGTAGCCTTGATCGATATTGGAGGCGGAACAACAGATTTGGCCATTTTTAAAGATGGAATTATACGTCATACTGCAGTTATTCCTTTTGGAGGAAATGTAATTACAGATGATATTAAAGAAGGCTGTTCGATTATCGAAAAACAAGCTGAACTTTTAAAAATAAAATTCGGATCAGCATGGCCGGGAGAAAATAAAGACAACGAAATTGTTTCTATTCCGGGATTGAGAGGAAGAGAGCCAAAAGAAATTTCGCTTAAAAACTTATCTAAAATTATTCACGCACGTGTGGTAGAAATAGTAGAACAGGTTTTTGCAGAAATTAAAGCTTATGGTCACGAAGATCCCCGCAAAAAATTAATTGCCGGAATTGTCCTTACAGGTGGTGGAGCTCAGCTAAAACATATTAAGCAATTAGTAGAGTATATTACAGGTATGGATACAAGAATTGGATATCCGAACGAGCATTTAGCAGGAAATTCAAGCGAAGAAATTTCAAGTCCGTTATTTGCCACAGCAGTTGGTCTGGTAATGAATAGTATCGAAAATAGTACGCAAAGTGCTGTTAGAATGGAGATTGTAAATGAGCAGCCAAAAGTAGTATACAGAAATGTTCCTGCGCAGCCGCAACAACCCGTTCCGCAACGATACGAAGTTGAAGAAAATTACGTTGAAAGAGTAGAAACTATTGAAGAAACAAGGACTGTTAGAAATAATGCGTCTAAGGAGGAATCTACAGAAACAAAAATTAGAAGATCATTTTTTGATAGATATGTCGACAAAATCAAAGATTTTTTAGACAACGCAGAATAATAAGAGAAAAGGGAATTACTATTGGCCCCAAGTCAAGAAGTAAAAAATGTATTAAATAAGAATTTCAAAAACCAAAAAGATGATGAGCAACTCAGAATTTGGAAGTATTTCATTTGATTTACCAAAAAACCAGTCAAATGTGATCAAAGTAATAGGTGTAGGTGGAGGTGGTAGTAACGCTATTAACCACATGTTTAAGCAAGGTATTAAAGGCGTGGATTTTATCGTTTGTAATACCGACTCACAAGCACTACAGAACAGTTCTGTACCAAACAAGATACAGTTGGGTATGAACCTGACAGAAGGTCTTGGAGCAGGTGCAAATCCTGATGTAGGACAACAATCTGCTATTGAAAGTATCGCCGACATTGAAAAAATGTTAGACCGTGGTACTAAAATGGTATTTATTACCGCAGGTATGGGTGGAGGAACTGGTACAGGTGCCGCTCCCGTAATTGCACAATTAGCCAAAGAAAGAGAAATCCTGACAGTAGGTATTGTAACCATTCCGTTTCAGTTTGAAGGGAAAGTACGTCAGGAGCAAGCACTTTTAGGAATCGAAAAATTGCGCAAGCAAGTCGATTCGTTAATTGTTATTAATAATAATAAGTTAAGAGAAGTATACGGAAATCTTGGTTTTAAAGCCGGATTCTCAAAAGCTGATGAAGTTTTGGCAACAGCCTCAAGAGGTATTGCTGAAGTTATTACGCACCACTATACTCAAAATATCGATTTACGTGATGCTAAAACTGTTTTGTCAAACAGTGGAACAGCCATCATGGGATCTTCTGTTGCTGAAGGTGAGAACAGAGCTAAAGATGCTATTATTTCGGCATTGGATTCTCCGTTGTTAAACGACAACAAAATTACAGGAGCCAAAAACGTATTGTTGCTTATCGTTTCTGGATCAAACGAAATTACGTTGGATGAAATTGGAGAAATCAATGATCACATTCAGGCAGAAGCAGGTTACAATGCCAATATTATCATGGGAGTTGGTGAAGACGAAACTCTTGGTGAAGCTATTGCCGTAACAATTATTGCAACTGGTTTTGATGTGGAACAACAAAATGAAATTGTAAATACTGAGCCTAAAAAAATCATTCATACGCTTGAAGACGAGCAAAGAAGTGTTCATAATTTATCGAACAGATCAGTTACTGCATTTGATTTGACAAGCGAAACACCTACTGCAAAATCAGAAGAGAAAATTATTTTTGATTTGATGGAAGATGAAGATACGGTTGCTCCCGTAAGCCAGACTCCGGTTGCAGCTGCGCAAACAATGAATCAGGAAGAACTGGTTGTAATGTCAGAGTTTATTAAAAATCTTGATGTAACTTTTGAAATCGTGTCGCCAATTACCGATATTGATTTTAAAATTTCACCTCCTGCACAAACCGTTCAGGAAGTAAAACCTGCTGTGCAGCAAAGAACTTTTGAAAGAGAAGAGCAAACTACTTTTTCATTTGATTTACCTCTTTTCAGATCTGAGCCAGAAGTTAAAAGAGAGCCAGCTGTTGAAGACCATAAAATTTTGTTTGAATTAACAAACGAAACCCGTAACATCAAAGTAAACGATCCCGTATCATTTGTACCCGTAACAGAGGTTTCTGATAAAGGTATCATCAAGTATTCTCTTGAAGAGTATATGGAAGTTGAAAATGATTTAATGGCTTCTAAACCAGTTGAAAAAGTGGTCGATGTTGTTCCGGAAGAATTAAACATTACATTGAAACCTAAAGTTGATTTTGCCGTTCAGCCAGATCTTACCACAACTTCAGAAGTTTCTCCAATGGAGTTGACAATCGAAGAAACACTACGTTTAAGAGCTGAAGAAAGAAGAAAGAAACTAAAAGAATTTAATTATAAATTTCACAATAACGTTTCAAGAATTGATGAGTTGGAGAAAGAGCCGGCTTATAAAAGATTAGGAATAGATTTATCTAATTCACAATCTAATAACACCAATTCAAGAATTTCGGTTGGAACAGATAGTAACAACGATTTGCAATTGCGTTCAAACAATTCATTTTTGCACGACAACGTAGATTAATTTTACAATCATAATATTTAGGATAGCCCGAAAATTGGATTTAATTTTCGGGTTATTTTTTTTATCTTCGCACAGAATTTACAAATTTGACTTTTAAAAGTAATTTATAAAAGAAATATTGTCATCCTGAGAATTTCAAAATTTAGGGTAAGGCTATTATGAGATGAACCTCGATTAAGTTATCAGAAGTGAGGCAAAGGGCTTAGACTGACAAAATTTGTTTACTAAAAGTGAAGAACAAACGTTCAATTCAAATATCAATTTATAAGCATTTGCTTATTCAAATAAAAAATAAAAGATGAGTTTACAAGTACAAATCATGGAAGAGATTAAAACTGCCATGAAAGCAAAAGATACAGTAGCCTTAGAATCATTAAGAGCTATTAAATCTGAATTACTTTTAGCTTCTACAGCTTCAGGTTCTAAAGAAGATTTATCTGAGGAAGATGAAATTAAATTACTTCAAAGATTGGTAAAAACGCGTAAAGAAAGCGCAAGAATTTTTACAGAACAAAATCGTCCTGATTTAGCTGAACCAGAATTGGCTCAGGTAGCAGTAATCGAGAAGTTTTTACCGGCTCAATTAAGCGAAGAAGAAGTAGAGGCTGTAATTGCAAAAATCATTGCAGAAACAGGCGCTTCAGGAATTGCTTCTATGGGTAAAGTGATGGGATTAGCATCTGCTCAATTGGGTGGAACTGCTGAAGGAAAAACCATCTCTGCTATTGTAAAAAAACTATTAGTTTAAAATTTCAATAAAAAAATTCCAAATTCCAATTAAGCTTGGAATTTGGAATTTAAAAATTTGGAATTTATTATTTGACCGCGTAGTTCAACTGGATAGAATATCAGATTTCGGCTCTGAGGGTTGGGGGTTCGAACCCCTCCGCGGTCACTATAAAAAATGAAAGCCTGCAAAGTTTATATTTTGCGGGCTTTTTTTGGTTCGAAAATTATTATCTAAAATTTTATTTTTTTTGAAATATCAGTATTTACGGTAAATTTTGGTTCGAACTCCGTCAAGTCTCTAAATTTATGGAGTAACTTTTTATTTGCATATTGAAAATAAAGTTATTAAGTTCACTTTGTCAAATAACCATAAACATCTTGAAACAAGAAGTAATAAAAAATATATCGACGGAAAGCGGTGAAAATGAATTTCAAATCCGTCTGCTTAAAAATGATGGAGTTGGACTTTTGACAACTAAAAGTGAACAAAACTATCTTATCCTTGACAGTTTAGACTTCTGGTATGACTTAATACAAAGCGAGTATCCAAAAAAGAAAAAATGCAGTTGTAAAAGCGAGTGGTTTAAGGTTGCATTTAATTATATACCAAGACTTGGAACGGAAGATTTTAGGGAAATACTAATTGTAACAACTTGTGTTCTTTGCAATAAAATTTCTAAACCAATTTCAATAGACATTGATTATTCATCAACTGAAGAATTGATTGAAAATCCCATTACTTTTTGTCCGAAGCCAAAGATTAAATATAAGTTCCAAGAATTAACAAGTTATTGGTCAGGGGACAATTTAAAAGATTTTTTGAAGTTTATTTTTAACGATTTAAATCTTAATGTTTATTGTTGGTTTTCTCAACATCCAGAAAATAAAAGAAGATTTGAAAAAGTATCATTTGAAAAAGCAATTCAAATTATTACAGTCAATCACAAATACTTAAACTTCTATTTTTCTAAAAAGGAATTAGAAACCTTGAACTATACAAAGTTGATTGATGATAATGGGATATATTTAAAAGAAGGGATTTGGAGAAGAGATGAAATTATTCAATTAACTGCTCCCTATGTAATTATGGGTTATGGTCTTTTGTATTATATAAATTTCTGTAATCAGTATCTTGACAAAGGAAATGTAAAAGATAAGTCTGATCAGTTTGAAGCAATAACGAATCAGCTTAAAAATTGGCTTAAAGAAAATTTTGTAACCAAACGAGGAAAAAATTGCTTTGATGGCCAAGAAGCATATGAAAAACTTATGGCAAAGAAAAATGCAAAAAGATAAAAATTACTGCTAAGTAATTCATAAACCTCGGGCAAAATTTACAAAGTTTAGACTAGGCACGACTTCTATATAATAAGTCAATGGAATTAGAAGTTGTCATTTAAAACCTTTAAATCTTCTAACAAATGGTTCGAATTCTGTACCGTCAAGGTCACTATAAAAAAATGAAAGCCTGCAAAGTGTATATTTTGCAGGCTTTTTATGGTTTCGAAAACCCTTAGTGATTTCTTTAATTGTACAAAGTCTTAATGTTTGCAAGTAATTTTGGTTCGAATCCCATTAAGGATTTTGTTTTCTGGATAGATGATCTAATTAATATCATAGCGGGTTTGAGACTAAATTAAGCCCATTCTTCGGATTTGCCACCCGAGCGATAGCGAACAGGCGAAGCAAATTATTCCAAATACAAAACCAACTTCCCCTTAAGCCTAAAGCGTTAATCTCGCCAAACCGCTGTTAGCCGTAGTTATTTTTATTCATTAATTTTTTCAAAAATTCCTTTTTCATTTCGCTCAAAACTTGTTCCGACTTCAGATTCCAATAAATATATAAAGGAATCGTCTATTGATAAAACAGCTCCAAGAGAAACTAAACTTACATTTTCCGAGTTATCCATATATTCATCTGATTCGTCTCCTGATAAAATTCTCCAACCTGTGTCAACATAATCTCTGTCTTCGTCTTTTTCCATTGGTTCTTCTCTATAAATGTAATTTATTGGTGCTTTGTCATAAAGAATTTTATTTGTAACAAAGCATCTATCATAATATTTATCTGCCAAATTTGGTTCAGATAATTCTAAATTGTGATTGATGATATGTTTATGCTCAAAAATTATTTCGTCACCAGCATAAAGTTCGTGTAAATAAAATGGATGATTGTCTAATTTTCCTTTAAACTTTTCGCCATTAATTTCTGTAATCTCAACCCACATTCTTTCAGCTGATGGATGTTCTGAATTAGAAGAATCAAACTCGAAAGTAAGTTTTACTATATTGCCAACAGCAAGGTTTTTCGTTATTTCTCTACTTGGTTTGTAAAAAGTGTATTTGTGTTCTAGGGCTAATTTTTCCGTGTCTGTTAACTTCCAACTTCCCATTTTATAACCTAGAGAATTAATTCTTCGCAAGTCAAATTCCCATTTCTTGTCAAGTTTACAGAGCTTAATTATTTTTTTAACTAACTCTGTTCCTTTTCTGTCAATAATTACATAGTGTTCAACTAATTCATTGCCCAAATTTTCAAATGCTATTCCCCATTCATTATTGTCGATTAGTTCAAATCCACTTTTGAGTTGTATAGTTATTCCAGCTACTATTTCAGTTTCTTTTTCGTTAGGTAAAACTTCGGATTTTACATACTCAAAAAAGTCTTTGACAGCTTGTTTTCTTTTTTTTGAGTTAAAAAATATCATATTGATTATTATAATTACGGCTAACGTTCTCGCGCTACAAGCAGTTTGGGGTTAAATTAAGCCCTATTTTCGGATTTGCCAAATTCATTCCCAATACAAAACCATCTTTCCATTAAGCCTAATGCCCAAATTGCTTGTAGCGTGTGTTAAAGCCAGTTTCTATTTGTTTTTCAGCATTTCGTCAAGCCGTATTTGGCTATGGATATGATTCGAAAGTTTTGCGCCAATTCTTCCAAAGTTTAGTTCAACACAAATGTTTCTTATTGCATATTTTAAAGCCAATACATTATCTTTCTGATAATGTTCTTTAACTCGTTCATCGTCTCTATAAGACCACTGTAAAAGGAATTTGTCGATTGAATTTTTGTCGGCATGTAGATTATGTGAAAGTTCATTCCGAACTTTGTTGAACAATGTGAGCATTTCGAATATTTTCAAATGCATAACAGTCATAAATCTCATTATGCCTAATTTTTGTGAAAAGGATAGGTTCAGTTTATAAAATTCTTCCAGCCTCATTACCAAGTCAGCAATATATCTATTTATTGCATGCTCAATTAAATTATGACCTTTGAGTACAAGCAGTTCAATTTCATTTATTTCCCACAAGTACTCTTGCACAAATTTATAATAATCATCTAATTCTTTTTCTGAATTCATTGTTGTCAGTTTTGAAATTGGCTATAACGTTCTGGTACCACAGCGGGTTTGGGACTAAATTAAGCCCCTTTTTCAGATTTACCTAATCATCCCAAATACAAAATCAACTTTCCATTAAGCCAATTGTCCAAATCCGTTGTAGTGGCTGTTATGAGCAGGCTTTATTACCAAAATTTCCACCAAGGCTTTGAGTCTTGATTTAAGTCCTCGTCTTTTCCGATTTCCCAAAACTCTTCGTCAAACTTTTCTGTTATGAATTTTTCAGCAAGGTTCATTCCGTATGGATAGATTCCATCTTCTAAACCGTTTTGAATTCTTTTAATAACTCTCTGTGCTGGCCAACAAACAGTATCATCAAATTCGACCGCAAAGTTAACTTCTCCTTGCGGATCTTCATCGTTAGCTACTAATTTTGAATCTGGAATATTTCGAAGTAATGTTTCTGCAACATAACTTGAAATTGAGAAGACAATTGCGCCAAAATTCTTCGACAATCTTCCGCCACGTTTGGGCTTTCCATTCGTTAAGTTCTTTTGAAGAAAATTGTCAATTTCTATGAAACTTTGAATTGAATAATCTAATTGATAACCGTCGCTTTCAAAAGCTTTTACTATCCATTCTGATTGTTTTTTAATGTCTTCTTTTAGTGTTGTCATATTTTTAAATGCAGTTTTCTTTAAGCTCGCTCATAACGTTCTGTCACTACAGCGGGTTTGGGACTAAATTAAGCCCATTCTTCGGATTTGCCAAATCATCCCAAATACAAAACCAACTTTCCATTAAGCCAATTGCCTAAATCCGTTGTAGTGGCTGTTGGCAGTAGTTGTTTTTTAGAGAGCTCTCTTTTATATTCATATTTAAAAATCCTAATAAATTGCCAATTGATAATCCTAGAAAAATTAAACCTACAATAATAATAAATATTATGCTACCGATATTAAAATCCTTTTCTGTTTTTATCACAAATTTTTCAGGATTTTCTTCACTATAAATTACAGTGATTCTTTTGTTTATGTTATTTTTATATGTTCTAAAAATAGTCAAATCTGTTGAAGCATAATAATAAGGCTTTTGTTTTATTAGTTCTCCTTTTAGAGTTCTGAATTCAATAATTGGTGTTTTATGCCCATCTTCATCTGATTCATACGATAAAATTTCCCCTAAACTTTCAATTCCATTTTTCTTTATATAATTCAGAAATGTTAAATAATTTATTCCATAATAAAACACTAATGTTCCGATTATTAAAACACAAAATATAGGTTTGTAAAACATAAAAAAAACAAAAAGAACAACTACAATTAAACCATACTTTTCACTAATTTTCATTTTCGATTTGTGTAATATTTCGCCATTTTCGGTTACAATTACTGTCAACTTGTATATACTAGTGACAACATCAGACCTATCACCCCAAAATTGGGTAGATATGTCTGACAATGGTCAGGGTTTATTTATTATCAAATATATAATAATAAACTTATAAATAATCAAAAGAACTTTTAATTCGTTGAATGCTTTTGGTACGGACAGTGTATAAAATTCAGTGGACTTGCTGCTTTATTGAATCAGCACAAACACGATTAATCAATAGTAATATTAACGTCGAATCAAAAAATTAAACATCATTTAAAATTTTCAAATCTTCCATTAATTGGTTCGAATTCTGTACCGCCAAGGTCACTTTTTTAAAGCCTAAGAATGTAGATTCTCAGGCTTTTTTTATGATTAGAAAATCCTTTCATTATTTTTTAATTTTTACGAAGTCTTACTATTTGCAAGTAATTTTGTATGAATTCCCGCAGAAAATTATTTATTCTACAAACAGGCAAAGCAATTTGTAGCAAGGCGTTTCTTTACCATTCTCTTTACAAGTATTCAAAATTCCTTCAACATAGGCGTAGTCGTTTCTTCAATTTGCAGAGAAATAAATCTCTACCTTTGACTATATTCCTAAAAGTACTATTCTCATTTGCCCAAACAAGAATGCCCTAAGCTGTTACTTTAAAAACTTCTACAGGCTATTTTTTAAGTCTCTGTCACAAGATCTTTGCAGATAATTTAAGACAAATCTTGTTTTAGCGCTTTTTAATAGTATGATAAAGAATTACATTTTGATTTTTAGTATGATAGCCTTTTTATTTTCATCTTGCAATAAATATGCTTCTACTGAAAATGATACAACATTTCAAAAAACCCTTCCACATCCTAAACCACCAAAAGCCTACGGACCTCCCCGCATATTGTTTATAGGGAATAGCCAGACAGAATACTTTGTGAGTGCGCCCATAATGTTTAAAGAATTTTGCAATGCAAACGATTTGTCTATTAATGTCGATCAACTGATAACTGTTGGTGTTTCTTTAAAAAAAGTTTATGAGACAAATAAAACAGAAGCCAATCAAATCTTGTCAAGCAGAGATAAAGATGGAAATTATTACGATTATGCTATTATTCAGGAAGCAACAGATATTGCTCTCTCTGATGTAGATACTTATAAGGATAATGTGGAAATGATTGTTGAAAAAATACATGAAAACAGTCCTGATGTAGCAGTTTATATTTATCAGGGAGTGTCACCTGCAGCGTATACCGATTCTGATTTTATAAAAGAGCATAATGAGATCCGTAAAAATGCTGTTGCAGTTATGGGATTTATTAAAAATGCCGGTTTGTTGCGGGTTGGCGATGCAGTTAAAGATGCTTACGATGGTAAAAATGGCTATAAATACAGGGTTGCAAACAGAGACAACTTACGTTACGGCGAACATACACTTCATCTTATTAACGACGGCGGTTTTATGCAAGCCATTTTACTATATGCTACCATTTTTGATAAAATGCCTGTTATTCCCAAAAAATTATTGTTAACTACCGGAAACCGATATTATGATGAGTTAAGAAAGCAAGAAGTAGTTCGGGCAGTTAGCGACCCAACAGCCCTGGCCGAAATAGCTTTTAATAATCGTTAGTTTATTAATTTCAGTAGTTAATAATACTTTTAAAGCCTGGAAGATTCAAATCTAATTCACTATCAAAAAAAGGATTTTTAACCCTTTTCAATAAACGTTCTCTCACATTTGTTACTGATATAACACCCCAATTGTTTTTAATCGCCATGGCTATGAATTTTAAAACCTCCTGAAAATAATCGTCAGATTCTGGATCTTTTGCAAACAAATTATCTTTGTCTAACCATAGCAGCTGTAATTCTTCATTAGTTATCCAATTAATTATTCCTTCTCCGCCATAAGAAAAGACGCATCCGATTTCAGAATGCATAATTTGCGAAATAATTAGTGCTGCAACCGATTTTGGTTTGGCATCAACCGCTCCTGTAAAAATGCGGCGTCCTAATATTAAATGCGGATTAAAGCTGGCACATTCAGAAAATAAAAGTAACAGTAAAGTTTGGGTAAGGTCATCAATTGCGTACGAATTTTGCTTTAGAAATTCTTCCTGATCGTCCCGAACTTTATGTGTGAAATTTAGACAGTCTTCACCAGGTTGTTTCTTTCTATTTAAAATATCCGCTAACTGTTTGTGTGCTTTAAAGTCCTGATCTAGATACTTACAAAAATCTAACATTGACTTGATTCTTGCATCGCTGTCGCTATTGTTAAATAGAAAGATTTTCCACAAATCAGATTCAAAATATTTTTTTAATAAAGTTCCTTCATTCAATAAATCAGGAACAACCTTGGTGTAAAAATAATTGTCATCAAAAAAATGTAAAGTATTCCAGTCGCTCATTATTCCTTTTATTTAGGTTACACTCTCATATTGCTTACTCTTGTAAAAGACTTATTTTTTTACTTTTTGAATACGATATTTTGTCAATTTCTTTAAGGAACTCCGCATCAAATTCAGAGTAAGCTCTTAAGCGATATTTCTCATCTCTTCTGTGCATGACATAACGAATTTTTTGCACCATTAGCCATATGGGCTCGTAGCGTTTATGTCCTAAAAGATATTGGATTTGCAGGATAGAAAATCTTTTTTTGGAAAGTGTCATTAATTCAATGCAAATCATCCAGTATTTAACTGGTAAATTTGAATTTTCCATGACGGTACCGGAGCGAAGGCTAACTCTGTTGCCGCATTTTTTGCATTGAAATTTTAAATCGACTTTTCTAAAAGAATGCAGATTATGTGTACATTTTCTACACACTAAACCATTTTGAAGGCGTTTGTTTTTGAGATCTTCAATACAAGTTTCTTCGCTTTGATATTTTTCGAAGTACTCCCGTAATTCCATTTATAAAGGTTTTCTTTTGGGAATAAATATAAAACAATCCTGTGGTAGAAAACAACATGAAATAAAAAAAGAGAATACTCGATGAATATTCTCTTTTTAGTAGTATAAAAATTAGGAACTACAGTTTTTCTGCAATTTCTTTTTTGTATTTATTTAAGATGGATTTTGTCATTCCCAAATTGGCTTTGGTAGAATCTACGGCCAGGTAAATAAAATATTCTCCATTATCAGAGACGTCAAGAATATGAATTTGAGAAGTCAGGGTAATCATGACATTGTCAACAGCCTGTCCTGTTAGGTTTAGCGCTTTTATGGCATTCATTTTTGCTTTAACAACTTCAAGGTTAAAGGCAGAAGCTAATTCAGGGTCAAAATCACTCAAAGCAGATTGTGAGTAATAAGACATTCCGCTTTTAATTTCTGCTACGGAAACCGCTATAAAACCCGGTACATTTTTTTTGAGATCTTCTCCAAATTGGTTTAAAAAATCAGACATGGTATTTAATTTAATTAGGTTTTTGGAAATCCTTACTTGGGGATTTTGCGCAAAATTATAGATATGTTTCTATTTAATTATCCGCAATACGTACCTAATTTTGAATTTTTTTTGGTTGATTCTTTTTTAGCTTAAAATACTGTCAGGCTTTTGGAAATAAAGTTGCCACTCATTACCCAAATTGAAAAGTAATTGGAGAAATTGACTAGATAAAAAAGGAACAACTGCCATTTGTTTCCGGAACTTTTCTTTTATTTCTCAGATGAATTTTTTGGTTTTTTGATTAAAATATAAAGGGAAACTACAAAAACTATTATATAAAGAATCGCCAAAGCCGGTTTCTCAAATTTTAAAGTGTGAAAGTCAAATTGCTTGTACAAAGTGACTCCTAAAATAATTACTACTACAAGTAAAGGAAATGAAAGTGATTTTTTGTTTTCCATGATAAACTGATTTAAGTGAATTATTTATCGAATTTGCTGCTAGATTGTTTTTGTAGTAACGAATATAGCAAATAATAAGAAATTGGCCATGGAAATTTTAAACTTACAAGAGTTTCTGAATTTCCAGTTCGGCGATGATTTGTTTTTTCATGGTGGTATGCACATAATCTTTCGCTTCCGCATAAGAGATGTTGTACTTTCGTTCTATTTGTTGTAAATGAGCAGGAAAAATAGCCAGTATTTTGTCGTAATAAAAATCCAGTTCATTTTCAACGGGCATTTCAAATTTCAAACGCAGCTGAAATCTTCGCAGTAAAGCATTGTCAATAGAATGGTAGTGATTAGTAGCGCAAATTAGCAAACTGTCTGAAGGAAAATAATCGATGAGCTGAATAATCGTATTAACCAGACGTCTCATTTCGCCCACATCTTTATCGTCGCTGTCGCGACTTTTGCCAATCTGGTCAAATTCATCTAAAAAAAGAACGGAATTTTCTCTGCCGGCTTTGTCAAATAGCGCTTTTATGTTTTTAGAAGTTTCGCCAATTCTCGCATTAATCAAAGTGCTTAAATTGATTATCACGATATTCTTATTCAAAGCCGTCGCAATAGCTTTTGCCGTACTCGTTTTACCGCATCCTGAGTGCCCGTAAAGCAATATTTTATTATCAACCTTAAGATCGTACTTTTTGAGTTCGTCCAGATATTCATGCTCTTTAAGGGTTTGCAATAAAGCCGCTTTATTTGCTTCACTAAAAAGTAAATCATCAAGCGCTATTTTTTCGGTATCGTTTACGGTAAGTTCGTACAGATTCATTTAGATTTTATTTGCTGCAAAATTATAGTTTATTCTGCAATATTCTCGTTCCAGATTTCTTTTGTTAAAGCACCAGTTGAAATCGAAAATCAAATTCGTAAAAACGGATTTTCAATCCTCGAAATAGAAACTGTAATTAATACGTACCTCAACAAATCGCGATCTGGACTGAAGGCAAACAGCTTTCAGTCTTTATTTCTTGAAAGAGAGGCGATGCTGTTCGTTATACATCATTTAATTGTTATTTTAGCAGAATAGAGGACAGCTTAAAAACTTTCATCTAAAACTCCAAATTTTTGCTACGATATGTTTGTACTACTTTTTCTCGGAATTCTACTGGGTTTACTGTGCGTTATAATTATTATTTTCAGAGTTATTGAACCGGCTTATTTACTGATTTTTAATAAACCACTGTTTTTATTTTGGTATCCGGTTTTAAAGAAATTAGACGAAAGAGATAAAAGCATTTTGCGAAAAGAATTTCCTTTTTATGCAAATCTTTCCACCAAAAAAAAGAGCTATTTTGAACATCGCGTTTATAGTTTTATCAATAACTATAATTTTGAAGGAAAAGATATCGCGATTACAAACGACATGAAGTTGATTATTGCCGGAACTTATATCATGCTTACGTTTGGAATGCGAAAATACCTGCTCGAATTATTTGAAAATATTATTATTTATCCCACCTCTTATTTTTCGACTATTAATGAGGAGTATCACAAAGGAGAATACAACCCGAGAATGAAAGCAGTTGTTTTTTCGTGGGAGGATTTTCTGAGCGGACACCAGATCAAAGACAATATCAATTTAGGACTGCATGAGTTTACGCATGTACTGCATTTTTATTCGAGACGAAGTGCAGATCCAGGCGCTGTTATTTTCTTTGATGAATTTACCGAAATCGAAAAGTACTTTGATAATGAGGATTTGAAAAATCAAATTCAACAAAAAGAATATTTTAGAGCCTATGCCTATACCAATAAGTTTGAGTTTCTGGCCGTGATTTTAGAGCATTTTTTTGAAACTCCGGAAATCTTTAAACAAGAATTTCCACATTTATTTGGTCATGTAAAAGCCATGATCAATTATCAGGATTGAAAATAAATGTTGTTTTTTGTAAACTTACAGACAGCCTTCTTAATTTGAGAAGAGACTTCCATAAGTTTACTATAAAATGGTTTATAAATTACGCTGTATTGGTTATACTTCATTTTATAGACTTATGTACAGCACTAGATTTCGATCGTTTCGCCAATTTTAGGCAAAAAAAGATTCAGTTGTGCAGCTGCAAAATCGTCAAGCGCTTTTTGATGATCCATCACAATAAAACCAAAAGTATCATAATGAACCCCGAGTATTTTATCGACCGATACGAGTTTAGAGGCTTCAATAGCTTCTTCGATCCCCATGGTTAATCCGTCGCCAATTGGAAAAATTGCAAAATCAAGCTGGGTAAACTTTGGTATAATCTGCATATCAAGAGTCAGGGCAGTATCGCCGCTGTAATAAAAATTTCCATCTTTGGTTGTGAGCACAAAGCCAGTAGCAATTCCGCCATAACTTCCGTCAGCAAAACTGCTCGGGTGCTGCGCAATTACACATTTCACTCTTCCAAAATCAAAATCATATTTTCCTCCCGGATTTATAGGTTGCGCATTTTCGATTCCCTTTTTTAAGAGCCAGTTGTAGATTTCAAAATTCCCGAGCACTTTGGCACCCGTGTTTTTGGCAATTCGTTCGACATCATGAATGTGATCGTAATGTGCGTGCGAAACAAAAATGTAGTCGGCTTTTATTTCGTCGATATTAATGTGGCTGGCTAATTCGTTTGGGGTAATAAAGGGATCAAAGAGTAGGTTTTTTCCATTTGCAAAAACAGAAAAGCAAGAATGTCCATAATAAGTTACCTTCATAATAGTTACATTTTTAGAATTAATAAATTGCTTTTTAAACCGATTATTCCTCCAATATTTTTTCGGTATCAACCGGATTATTTTCCTGATATAATTTTTGGCCAATTTTTCCCTGATCTCCCAAAACGCGGCCTTTTATGAGCCAGGCAGTCCCGAAGGCAAAAAGAGCTACAGCCTCAAAAATTAAAGTTGAGTATCGAAACCATTTTAATTGTTCTGAAACGGGTACCAGTAGTATTACGACTAAAATCAAATAACCGCAAACTCTGTAAATGTTGTTTTCGTTTAAAATGCTTTTAGAAGCACGTGTTTCATTTTCCTGACCAATTGTAAAAACATTAATAGCGAGTAAAGCGAGTATCAAAAAGAAAATAGCAGCAAAGCCGTAGTGAAGATATCCTATCCATTTTGCTGTAGAAGGTATAATCGTGTAAATTTTGGCTCTGTTATCTTCTGGATTAGTTGGTATTAACGCTACGCCCAAAGCCATAATGCCCGAAATATTAGTGAGCAGATTGTCATTTTTTAAAATCGAGGGATTTTTGTGCCCCTTATAGCAAATCAAAAACAAACCCGTTGCACACAAAGTTCCGGTAAAAATTTCCCTCAGATTGGTATAATAGTAATCGCTGATAGAAGGCTGAACAGGTGTATTAAAAAAAGAGATAAAAGACAAGCCAACTAAAAGTAAGGGCAGGCTTATGCCCAAATACCCAATAGCGCGGCGAATTCGTCTGTACGTAAAAATATCGAAACTCTCGATTTTAATTTCATCAGTAATATTGACCTTCATGCTGTATGATATTGATTAACAGATAATAAAGATAGTATATTATTGTTTTTCCTCCACTACAAAGCGGTAAAAGGATTGCGGAATTTTAGTTGCATTTGTACACTATTAATTAGAAGAGTTACTTTCTGTTAAGGGGGCGTAATTATCGTAACGGGTATAAACCTCCAGATCCTCTACAAGTTCTTTTTTAATGATTTTGGCATTTCCTTTTTTGTCGATAACCGTAATTTCTATTGCACTATCTTCTAAGGTAACACTGGCAAACTTTCGTAAACTGTCTTTTTCTATTTTTAAAAATACGGTCGAGCTGCCGCCATAAACCAGCCACGCATCTACACAATTGAGGGTTTTATTGTATTGTAAATTAGGATATTGGTCGGAATTTTTTATCAAGATGGATTTTTTTGAGGCCTTATCAAAAATAAGCAGTTTTCGAATTTCATTTGCCCCGCGCGCCGCAACAGATGATTTGAAGGTAAGATCGTTAAGACCATCATTGTTAAAATCCTTAATTTCGGGTTCACAATTGGTAATGCCATCTTTTAGATAGTGCAGTTGTTGCTGGACAAACCATTTGGTTTTTCTTTTTTCGAACAATGTAATTTCGACACAGGTACTGTCGTCGCTCCTATACTGGTTTACGATAATTTTAGATTTTCCTTTGACACCAATTTGGGTACTGTCCAGAAATGATTCTTCTAAAACAGTTTCCATAGCAATTGTTTTTACTTGGTGTTTGACAACTATTTTTGCAGTACTCTGCCTTTCTGTAAGTAATGCTTTTTGGTCTTTATTTTTTTGGGAACAAGCCAACAGTACAAATAGAAATAAGAGCAATGTCAGTTTTTTCATGAGTTGGTTTGTTGCTTATCTAATTTTAGAACAATCAGTTTTCTGGGAGACCGTTTTCGATTGATTAATGATTTACTTTTCCGGAAAATAAATTCTCAACAACCCAGGCAGGACCAATCAATAAAAATTGAAGATCTTTTAAAAAAGAAGGTTTTTTGCCCTCGATGTTATGTCCGTAGAATTGCCCAATCCATGCGATTACAAATACACCAATTGAGAATATCCATAACGGAAGAACCTGACCAATGTAATAATTTGCGATAAGGCAAATTGCAGCAAAAACGGCAATTTTGAAAGCCATTGTAATAGATAAGCGGATATAGAACACAAGCACAAAAAGTAAAACCACAAAAGCCCAATTCTCTATAATAGGAGCATTGAGTTGTAAAGTACGGGCGATGATGCCACTCGGAATACTCATAATAAGCCCCACAATAGAAAAGAAAATTGCCGGAACACAAATGTAATGTATCGCTTTATTTTTTGGATTTTGATGGCTTACGGCATATTCTGCAAACCATTGGTCTAAGGTTCTCATGTTTTTGGTTTTAAGGTTAGTACTGTAAATCTAATGAAATTTCTTTTGGATTAGAATAGAAATTAAAATACCGAAACAAATAAAAAAACTTGCCCAAAAACAGTGAAGCTTTTGGGCAAGTTTTACATTAAACAGAGTAAATACTCAAAAAATATTTGTTGTATCGGTTACCAAAATTAATTTTTGAAAACGGCTTCGATCAAAATCGATTCTGCTCGCTTTTACAGCTATAGGAAAATGAATTTCTGCTTTCGAAACCATATTCAGCTTATTCTGATTGGCAATCGTAAAATCTAATTTACCGCTGGCAATATCATTTAAATCGGCTACCAGATTTCCATCCAGAGCAAAATCCGTTTCAATGTCTACAATTAGATTTTTAGCAAAAACAGTTCCCGTAATCACCATGATGTAATTGCGATTGGCATTTTTTAGGAGCGAAGGATTAGGATGCAGAAAATCGGCAGAAAAGAAATAGTCTTCAATATTGCCAATAGTATATTCCTTGGTTACCGAATTGTCGTAACTAATGGTCACGCGTTTTCCCGATTTAATTTTACTGCCAATTTCAAAAGCTCCAAGACCAAGTGTTTTCAGGATTTCCTGCAGCAATGTAATACCAATATTAAACCCATAATCATCTTTTTGACTGGAGTTTACGCTCATAGCCGGATTTTCGATCTCTGTAAGAACCACCGGACTTATAAATGCGTGCGCAATGCTGGCGTAATAAAGCTGTGGTTCGTCAAAGGGTTTTTTGAGCCATAACTGTAAAGGTTTATGGTTTCGTACCGGGCCTTCGATAATATCGTAACCCTGACCGCTTAAAAAATTTGTAAGTTTCATTTTATTGTTATTTAGATTAACATAGAAGTTTGGGGTAATGTTTTCTTTTACAATAATTTACTGAATTGTTGTTTTTCAGGAAATTTAAATTCTTTCTTACAAAATTAGCGAATACAATTCAAAATGCAGTTTAACTTTCTATTAATTTTAAGACATTTTAAAAAAGGCAAAAGCAATAGAGTACCAACTCAAACCACTGAGAGTAATACCCTATTATGTCGTTTTTAAAACTTATACGGGCTACCGAAGCAAAATTTTGTTTTTAATTTTAAAATAATTGCAAAAAGCGCTAAACCCCTATATTATGAGTCAGGAAAAAATAAAATCGCCCCAAATAATTATTTATGTAACGGCCAATATAGAACAAAAGGAAGAGAAGCCGGTAAGAAGCGTTGAGCCCTATGAGTATTGCAAAGTGCCAACAAGCAGAGAAGATGCTATAAAAATGTTTTTTGGATCGCTGATTCTTTTTACGGCTTTAGGCTCATTTATCGCTTTATTAATTATGATGTAAAAGGCCGTTATGGTTTGTTACAATCAAAAACAGCATCCCACAATTCGTCAATTGTAATGAGAGCCTCGTTTAAGGTAACGACACTCCATTTTCCGTTGTTTTCTATACCAAGGCCAATGTTTTTTAATTTCAGCAAAGCATCTGTTACATCAAAATCAACATCGGTGTGCAGTTGTGAGGCAAACCATGCTTCAATTTGATCGTCAAGTTCTTCTGCCGTTAACGGATTTTCGCTTTTGTACAAAAAGGTATATGCCAAAATAGTTTCCTTAAGGACTTCTTCTTCAGATGAATTTAGGAGCGAATAAAAAGCACCGCTATTATTACCCAGATTTTTAAAGTATAAACTGTCAGATAATATTTTAGAGTATTTGATTTTTTTATTGACAAAGTTGCTGTACTGGCGAAACAGGTAAAGCGACAAAACGCCCAAAGCAATCAATCCCTGATTTAAGGATGCTTTACTATTGAGCAAATCAATTGCCTCGCCAGACTGATATGCGGCATACATACCAATAAGCGCCGGAATTACAGTAGTACTCAATAAGGAAATGCCGCCGCCAATACCCGGAACCCAAAACAGTAGTTTGTCTTTGGCAGACATTCTCGGAATGGCGTTCGGAAATATCGTTTCGAGATCGTTTTTAGGGACACGTTTAAAGATTTTTAAAGCCACAGATCCGGGTTCTATTGGCATTTTCCCCAGTTTAACCTTATTTTCTTTAATGTAATCGTGGTCGCTGTAATGCAGGTAAATTAAAACACGATCGTAGTACTCGATTTCGACTTCCTTTTTCCAGAAAAAATATTTTTTAACTTTTTCCTTTGCTGTATGATGCCCGCGAACATACAATTCGTAATCTTTAAATGCCTTAAAATCGATCGACAAGTTTAAGCCTATTAAATCAGAATCGTTAAATGCCTTGTCCAACGTTTCCTGGTCGACACGAGTGTAATTTCCTTGTTCTAAAACCGTTAGCAACGTTTGCTTAAAAACCGAAAAATCGCTTTTGTTTCTAAATCCTTCACGTTGTTTTGGGCTTAGATCCGGATCAAAAAAAGCATAGTGCTGCTTTAGGTTTCTGTTGAGATTAAAGGCTTCATAATGAAAATAGTGTTCAATAATATCAAACAGTTTTTTAAAGGCATCAACCTTTTGCTGGTCTTCGGCAAAAACTGCAACTTGCTGCTCGAGTAAGAATTCCTTATTAAAAGGAATATAATGTTCTCGTGTCATATCATTTTCGGGCTTTAATTTTCGTGGCGTTTACAGCAGCAAAAGTACCACCAGAAATTTGATTTATTAAAATTTTTTATGATTCTAATAACAAGAAAGTTGTCAGCTTGAAAACCTGCTGTGCATAAAAATAAAAAGAGAGATTTCTAATCGTTACCAGGCGATTTGAAATCTCTCTTTTCTGTTCCAAAAAAAAGTGACAAATTTAAGTATCCTAAAACAGGAGCTATATTCTAAAAGTAAAATTATTTATGCAATTTTACCATTATAAAACGTTCTGGCAACCCGTATTTATACCTGTTTTTGTTTTTTTTGAAATGATTTTGTTTTGATGGAAAATTTTTCATGGGGAAAGCAAAAACCAAAATTCTAATTCAATTCTGCTTTTTTGAGTTCAATAATCTTTTTGATATAGTCGATGAGGTTCTTTTTTTCAACAGAAAAAAGTGCAGCTTCATCTTCTGTATTTAAATATAGATTGGCGATTTTTTCGGCATCCATGTTTTGAGTGGTGTAATAATGCGCTGCAAATTCTATTAAATTGTCTACAAAAATTTCATGCTGTTTGGCTTTTTCTACGGTTTCTATGTCACCGCTTTTTATCTTTTCCATTTCAGCTTCCGGTAAGTCGGCGGTGAGGTAGACATTATTTACGGCAACTTTTAGCAGTATTTCTTCATCAACTTTTCCTGAAGCATTGCAATAGGCGCAGGGGCCGGGAGTCCATTTTAGCAAATTGTTTAAACGACGAATATCTTCCCAATCAACAAATTTTTTGCCGAGGCATCTGGGACATTCCAATTTTGTTTTTCTGAATAGTGATTTAAAAAATGTCATTTTTTTACGATTAGTTTTTAGGGATTTGAGGGTCCTGCGAATATAATTAATTATGTAAGAAAAATCATTTTTGATTCCTTTTTTTTGAAAGAAAATTGAGGTTGAGGTTGTTTACAGCTTGCTACAAAGGGGTTAGGTATCAAAAATACTGTATTTTAGACTTTTCTTTTGGCTCTATAAGGAAGAAATCTATAAGGAAGAAATAAATGTGGTACAAAAAAGTTGAAAGCACATGGATATTTGACAACGAATTTACTTTCAGCGTACAAAATTGTTTTCTGTAACTATTGTAAATTTGATTAACAGTCATGGTTTAACATGACTATTTAAACTTACAAGAATAAAACATGGAAAATATACCCACTACAAAAACACAAAACTTTTTTAGAATTCTATTAGGGATTTTTATGATAGTGGCAGCTATTGGACATTTTACGTATCAAAGACAAGATTTTCAGGCGCAGGTGCCTAATTGGGTACCCATGGATAAGGATCTGGTTGTAATTCTCTCCGGAATTGTAGAAATGGCTATAGGACTTGCTCTGGTATTTATGACCAGACACAAAGTAAAACTCGGAATTTTTCTGGCTGTATTTTTTGTAATGGTTTTTCCGGGAAACATTGCACAATATCTAAACGAAACAGATGCACTGGGCATGAATAGTGATCAAGCCAGATTGATTCGACTTTTTTTTCAACCTGTTTTAATTATTTGGGCATTGTGGTCGAGTGGCGCATTGGCTTATATTAGAAGGAAATAAGGTATCTACTTTCGCAGCAGGTATTTTGAGTATCAGAATAGATAAAAAACAGGCTCTCATATCTGATGGCCTGTTTTTTTTTTGTTTTAGTTTAACAAATTAGCATCTGGTCGATGTGCATATTTTGCAGTAATGGTTTTGTACTTAAGCTTGTCATAATGATCCCGAGGTTTTGGGAGAAGGACACACAAGAAGCCCGACAAACAATTGGCACACAAGCAACATGAGATGTGATTTTGACGCTAAGATCATGTATTAATCTCTGTGGAGTTTCTTATGACGTGTTTATACCAAAACCTCGGAATTACGATGACAAAACTTTGTAGGGTACGTCTTAGTGCGCATTATTTTTTTAAATTTGCGACTTATGAAAAAAGCTTTCTCACTCTTTGACTTTACTCAAAAAGTCAATTACAAAAACGAAATTTTAGCTGGTTTAACCGTGGCGATGACCATGATTCCTGAATCTTTATCGTTTGCAATTCTGGCGGGGTTTCCTCCTTTGGTTGGTTTATATGCCGCTTTTATTGCAGGTTTGGTTACGGCAATCTTTGGCGGAAGACCCGGAATGATTTCCGGTGGCGCAGGAGCAACGGTAATTGTTTTGATCGCCCTGATGAAATCGCACGGAATTGAATATGTTTTTGCTGCTGTCGCGCTCGGTGGTGTGGTGCAAATTTGTGTAGGACTTTTTAAGCTCGGAAAATTCATTCGTTTAGTACCACAGCCGGTTATGTTTGGTTTTGTAAACGGTTTAGCTGTTGTTATTTTTATGTCGCAGTTGGAGCAGTTTAAAACCATGGTTAACGGTCAGGTTGCCTGGCTTCAGGGCACTCCCTTGTATATTATGTTGGGTTTGGTAGCGCTTACAGTTGCCATTGTCCTTATTTTTCCTAAAATTACAAAAGCAGTTCCAGCTTCTCTCGTAGCCATAATCGTGGTATTTGCTTTGGTAATTGTATTTAATATCGAAACCAAAACAGTCGAAGATATTGCTTCTGTTCAAGGCGGATTTCCCCCTTTTCATATTCCGAATATTCCTTTTTCTTTTGAAACTCTAAAAGTGATATTTCCGTATTCTGTCATTGTCGCGGCGGTTGGTTTGACCGAAGGGCTGCTTACGCTAAATTTAGTCGACGAAATTACCGGAACGCGCGGCAACAGCAATCGCGAATGTATTGCACAGGGAAGTTCGAACATTTTAAACGGATTTTTCTACGGAATGGGTGGTTGCCCAATGATTGCCCAAACGCTTGTCAATCTTGGTGCGGGTTCAAGAGCACGACTTTCGGGAATTATTGCCGCATTAACCATTTTAATTATTATACTTTTTGGTGCGCCTGTTATCGGTAAATTGCCAATGGCGGCTTTAGTTGGCGTGATGATGATGGTGGCAATTACGACTTTTGAATGGGCAAGTTTTAAGATCATAAATAAAATGCCGAGACACGATATTTTTGTCGGAATTCTGGTTGCCGTAATTACAATCGTATTGCATAACCTGGCTTTGGCCGTTTTAATAGGAGTTATTATTTCGGCACTTGTTTTTGCATGGGAAAGTGCCAAAAGAATCAGCGCCAAGCATTTTACTGATGAGGCAGGAGTAAAGCATTATGAAATTCAGGGTCCGCTGTTTTTTGGCTCTGTTGCTGCTTTCATGGAAAAGTTCGATGTGCAAAACGATCCATCGCATGTAGTCATCGATTTTAAACAAAGCAGAATCGCAGACATGTCGGCCATTGAAGCGGTCAATAACCTGACTAAAAAATACAGCGCACTTAACAAGATAATTGAACTAAAACATTTAAGCGAAGATTGCAGGATTTTACTAAAAAATGCCGGCGCAGTTATTAAGGTAAATGTTATTGAAGATCCTACATATAAAGTGGTTTCGAGATAATGGTTGTTAGTTGATGGGTTTTAGTTGATGGGTTGGTGGGTGATATTTGTTGTATTATTAAATTGTAGCTTTCTCTAATTAATTTGATTTTCGTAACTTCGTAAAATGAAACTGACAGAAACCTTAGAAGATTTTTACACGATCAAAGTAAACGGCATGCCCGAGAATCTTAGAAAAGAGATCGGACATTTTAATGTTTTTAAATTAGATGACTTTGTTGGTAATGCTTGTAAACCATTTCCTTACACCAGGAAAGACTTTTACAAAATAAGCTTAATCATCGGAAAAAATAAAGTGCACTATGCCGATAAGATTTCTGTGATAGAAGATCAGGCTTTGTTCTTTGCGAATCCGCAGATTCCGTACAATTGGGAAATGGTTGATGAAAATCAAACCGGTTTCTTCTGTATTTTTACCGAGGCTTTTTTTAGCCAATTCGGTAATTTGAAAGAATATCCGCTATTCCAGCCCGGCGGAAATCCTATTGTTCCAATTTCTACAGAATTGGCAGAATCATTAAAGAATGTTTATTTAAAAATGTTCGACGAAATCAATTCAGATTATGCTTTTAAATATGATGTGCTACGAAATTTAGTTTTCGAAATTATTCATCTGGCTTTAAAAACGCAAACTGTAACTACTTCATTATACAGTAAGTCGAATGCGACGATTCGCGTTTCTTCGTTATTTTTAGAATTACTGGAAAGACAATTTCCTATAGAATCAACAGCACAGCAAATCAATTTTCGTTCACCTTCAGAATTCGCAAGTCAATTAAATGTACATGTCAATCATTTGAATAAAGCCTTAAAAGAAACCACCGGAAAAACAACTTCGCACATTATTGCTGAAAGAATGGTTCAGGAAGCAATGATTTTACTAAAGCAAACGAATTGGAATATTAATGAGATTGCGTGGTGTTTAGGCTTCGAAGAGTTGTCTCATTTTATCAATTTCTTCAAAAAAAATGTTCAGGTTTCGCCTAAAAACTATCGTTTGGCTGAAATTGTTTGATTTTTGTAACTTCTTACTTGATTGCTTCAATAGTAAGTATGCACTTCGCCCATAACTTTGTCCTGTAATTATAAACGTAAAAAATTTAAAATCATGGAAAATAACAAAGTTTGGTTTATCACAGGTGCTTCAAAAGGACTTGGATTAGAATTGGCTAAAAAATTACTAGCACAAGGATATAAAGTGGCTGCTACTTCAAGAAGCGAAGAGGCTTTAATCAATATATTAGGAAGTGCATCTGAAAATTTTCTACCGCTTCAAATGGATTTGGTTGACGAAAAAAGTGTCAAAAATGCTATTGACAAAACTGTAAATCATTTTAAGACTATTGATGTTTTAGTTAACAATGCCGGATATGGTTTATTAGGTGCTTTGGAAGAATTAACAGATGCTGAATCCAGAAAAAACTATGAAGTAAATGTCTTCGGATTATTGAATGTAATCAGAAATACAGTTCCTTACATGCGTGCCAATAACTCCGGGCATATTTTTAATATCGCTTCGATTGGAGGTTACAATGGCGGTTTTCCGGGCTGGGGAATTTACTGCTCTACAAAATTTGCAGTTGCAGGTTTAACCGAATCTCTGGCTGCTGAGGTAAAAGAGTTTGGGGTGAATGTAACACTGGTATATCCAGGTTATTTTAGAACCGATTTCTTAAAAGACAGTTCGTTATTGTTACCACAAAATCCAATTGCAGACTATAAAGCAGTTAGAGAATCTGAAAACGCACACAAAGATAGTATCAATGAAAATCAGCCGGGAGATCCGGAAAAATTTGCAACCGCTTTGATCAAAATGAGTAAAGAAGAAAATCCTGCGTTGCATTTATTTGCGGGACAAGATGCTTATGATATGGCTCATGTAAAAATTGCCGAAGTTCAAAAAGAACTAGAGCAATGGAAAGCAGTTTCTGTTTCGACGGGATTTTAATTGTAATTAGAAAATGTTTCAGTTTGATAATTAATTCCGCTCCCAAATACGCAAAGACACAGCAATGTGTCTCAATGCGAAGGTTATATGTAACAACCCCGACAGGTTTTAAAACCTGTCGGGGTTGTTGTTTAGACCTGTCTTAAAATCACCTTATGTTCTAATTGACAACATTATCTAATTTCTAAGCATGTTGCTTACCTCGCTGAACTTCCCGTCGACTTTGTCAATTTGCAAACCTAGAATGTGAGCAATAAGAGGATAAACAGAAACATTTTCAAAGGTTTTGACTGTTTTATCTACTTTGAAAGCGGGGCCTTTTGCATAAAAAATAGCGTGCATATCTTTTTCATTATTGTCATAGCCATGCGTTCCGCCTTTTATGTGTGTACTTTCCTTGCTTACCAAGCTGTATCCTTTGTCGGCTTCGATAACAAAATCATGCACGCGCGGGTTAGTTCCGTAATGCAGTCTTTTCGGAACATCGGCAGATTTCCAGAATTTAATGTGCGGCACTTTTTTTAGAGCTTTGGCAATGGAGTCCTGATAACCTGTCTTTGCCTGAATACTCATAATCGGGTTTATTACGTCCTTATAGCCTAGCCATTCCGGTTTTAGATAATCGAGAACCGCTACTTTTTTATCATTACTGATATCCGCCATTCCGTGATCTGAAACAATTATTAGATTAATCTGTTTTCCAATCGCTAGTTGATCAAGCCTCTTCGAAAGCGCTCCCATAATAGAATCCATTTTAAGAACCATTTTTTTGTTTTCCGGAGAAAGCGGACCAAAATTATGTCCTGTATGGTCTGGTTCGTCAAAATATAGGGTTACCAAATGCGGACGCTGTTTTTCAGGAAGCTGTAACCATTTCAGGACCGTATCAATTCGGGTTGCGTATGGAATTTTATTATCGTAATTTTTGTAGTAACCCGGTCTTCTTTTGTCCAGATCTGACCCCGGCCAGAAAAACGAAGCTGTTTTTACTCCTTGTTGTTCTGCTACATTCCAAATCGGATTTCCGCCATAAAAACGGGAGTCATTTTTTGCATTTGAGGATAATGAAAAAGATTCGTTTAAAGCTGAATCATAAAAGACATTATTGATGATGCCATGATGATCCGGATAAAGTCCTGTTACTATAGAATAATGATTGGGAAAAGTTTTACTCGGATACGAAGGTTTCATTGACTTGGCATGAACTCCTTGTTTTGCAATTTGTTTTAAATTCTGAAGGTTAAATTGTTTTTGATAATCCCATCGAAAACCATCCATTGAAACCAAAATGACATAACTTTCTTTGCTGGATTGAGAATAAGAAAAAGCGGTTAGAAATACGAAAGTAAAAAATAAAAGTTGAGTTGTAAATTTTCTCATTGTATAATTTTAATAGAATGCAAATATACCGATAACCAGTTTTTAAAAGAAAAAGAGAATGTTAAGTTTGTCGCGAACTGCATGAATTTTTACGAATGCTTGTCAAAAAAACTTACTAGAGATTACAGAATTAAAAAGATTATAATCTGTAAAAATCTTTTCAATCTGTGAAATCGCTGGCAATAAAAAAGCGCCAGATAGAAATCTGGCGCTTTATAGTTTTAGAAGTGAAAAATGATTACATCATTCCTGGCATACCGCCACCCATTGGCATTCCGCCAGCGTTTTCTTCTTTAATATCAATTAATGCACACTCTGTAGTAAGGATCATTCCAGAAACAGATGCAGCATTTTCAAGCGCTACACGAGTTACTTTTTTAGGATCGATAATTCCAGCTGTAAGCATATCTACATATTCGTCTGTTTTTGCATTGTATCCAAAGTCACCTGAACCTTCAGAAACTTTAGCAACTACTACAGAACCTTCAAGACCAGCGTTTTCAACAATTGTTCTTAATGGAGATTCTACAGCGCGAGCAACGATCTGAATTCCAGTTGCTTCGTCTGCATTGTCTGCTTTAAGATCTGCAAGAGAAGCTTTTGCTCTTAATAAAGCAACACCACCACCGGCAACAATTCCTTCTTCAACAGCAGCACGAGTTGCGTGTAATGCATCATCAACTCTGTCTTTTTTCTCTTTCATTTCAACTTCAGAAGCTGCACCAACATAAAGAACAGCAACACCACCGGCTAATTTAGCCAAACGCTCCTGCAATTTTTCTTTATCATAATCAGATGTAGTAGTTTCCATCTGAGCTTTAATTTGGTTTACTCTGTTTTTGATGATGTCAGTTTCACCAGCACCACTAACAATTGTAGTGTTATCTTTATCGATAGAAACTCTTTTTGCAGTTCCTAACATTTCGATAGTTGTATTTTCAAGCGTATAACCTCTTTCTTCAGAAATTACAGTTCCACCAGTTAAGATAGCGATATCTTCTAACATTGCTTTTCTTCTGTCTCCAAAACCAGGAGCTTTTACAGCAGCAATTTTAAGAGCACCTCTTAATTTGTTTACTACAAGAGTAGAAAGAGCTTCTCCGTCTACATCTTCAGCAATAATCAATAATGGTTTTCCTGATTGAGCAACTGGCTCTAAAACAGGTAGTAATTCTTTTAAAGAAGAAACTTTTTTGTCGTATAACAAGATGTATGGAGAGTCTAATTCAACTTCCATTTTCTCTGGGTTAGTAACAAAGTAAGGAGAAAGATATCCTCTGTCAAACTGCATTCCTTCAACAACATCCACGAAAGTGTCTGTTCCTTTAGCTTCTTCAACAGTAATAACTCCTTCTTTTCCAACTTTAGCAAAAGCGGTAGCAATTAGTTCACCAATTACTTCGTCGTTATTGGCAGAGATAGAAGCAATTTGTTTGATTTTATCAGAGTCGCTTCCAACTACTTTAGCTTGTTTTGCCAAGTCAGCAACGATAGCTTCAACGGCTTTATCGATACCACGTTTCAAATCCATTGGATTTGCACCTGCAGCAACGTTTTTCAAACCTTCTTTAACGATTGCCTGAGCCAGAACTGTAGCAGTTGTAGTTCCGTCACCTGCTAAATCATTGGTTTTAGAAGCAACTTCTTTAACCATTTGCGCGCCCATGTTTTCTAATGGGTCTTTTAATTCGATTTCTTTTGCAACCGAAACACCATCTTTAGTAACTGTTGGTCCACCAAATGATTTTCCGATAATTACGTTACGACCTTTTGGTCCCAAAGTTACTTTTACAGCATTTGCTAATGCATCAACACCACGTTTTAATCCGTCACGTGCTTCAATATCAAATTTTATATCTTTTGCCATTTTTATTTTAGTTTAAAGTTTTATTTGTTTCAGGTTTCACCCGATACTTATTATTAAGACTTATATTTCTTAGATAATTGCAAGAATGTCATCTTCGCGCATAATCAAATAATCAGTTCCTTCCAGTTTTAATTCTGTTCCGGCATATTTACCGTAAAGGACAGTATCACCAACTTTTACGGTCATAGTGTGATCTTTAGATCCGTTTCCTACTGCTACTACGGTTCCTTTTTGTGGTTTTTCTTTGGCAGTGTCCGGAATAAAAATCCCTGAGGCAGTTTTAGTCTCAGCTGCAACTGGCTCGATAAGTACGCGATCTGAAAGCGGTTTAATGTTTAAGGCCATGATTTTATATTATTATAGTTATACGTTTTTTAATGTTCTATTAACTTTCAGAAATTGTGCCATGCTGGTTTAACTGACATTTTTTCCTAAAAAAAATGCCAGCTTTGACAGGCTGGCATTTTAATTTATATCAAAATTATTATTTTGCTGCAGGTGCTGCCGGAGCAGGTTTTTGTTGAACTGGAGCTGCAGGTGTATTTGCAGGAGCCGCTTCTGTTTTTTCAATAATTTTAGAGTCAGTATCGCTTAGTGATCCTGTAAAACTTAAACTGGAAAGTAAAATTAAAGCAATCAAAATAGTAGCCAATGTCCAAGTACTTCTATCTAAAAAGTCAGTTGTTTTTTGTACTCCACCTAACATTTGAGTTCCACTAATTGTAGACGATAATCCGCCTCCTTTAGGGTTTTGAACCATGATAACTACGATCAATAGAAAACAAACTATTGTGATTAAAACTAAAAAAATTGAAAATGTGCTCATTGCTTAATTATTATTGTTATTTTGTTGTAAAATCTTTATATCCGAAATACGGTCTGCAAAGAAACTAATTTTTTCTGGATATTTCAAAATTAATATTTCATATGCTTGTATTGCTTTTGTATATTTTTTTTGTTCCAAATATACTCTGGCTAAAGTCTCGGTCATTAAATAAGAATTCTCTTCCTTATTGATGTCAAATTGTACTGCAGGAGTTATTGCAGTCTGCTTTATAGGCGAAATCTTAGGATTGGTTTCAATGAATTTATTGATTATTTCTGCTTTTTTTTTCTTCTCTTCATCAATTATTGCAGGCTGTACGACAGGCTCAGCTGTTTTCTCTGCCGTTTGCTTTTTAGGTTCTTCTTTTGGACCTTCAACTGTTCTGTCAATAGGTTCAGTTCGTGCCAGTTGCAGCCATTCCTGAAAAGAATGTTTTTCGCTTACAGAAAAATCAAGCGGTTTTCCTATTTCAAGATTTTCTTCTGCAATTTTTACCGTTTCAGGAACCTTAATTATTTCTGGTTTTTCTTCTTCTTTTACTGCTTCTACTGGAGTTTCTTCCTCTTTTTTTGCTTCTTCAAAAATTACAGTAGTAGCTTCTTGTAGCGAAATATAGATCGATTCTTCAATTGGGTCAATTCTAACTTCCGGAATTTCATCGTCTACAACTTCTTCAAAAAAGGTTCTTGTAGCTTCTTTGGCGGGAATTATAACGGGTTCTTCAAAAATGGTCTCGGTTTCTTTTTCTTCAGTTTCAACTGATTCTTCAGTTGGAGTTTCCACTTCGGTAAATGAATCTAAAATAGCTTCTTCGGTGATGATCTCAATTTTAGGTTCTTCTGAGTTTAAAGGTTCATCCAGATCTGCAGCTGTTACTTCTTTAAAAGAATCTAAAATTGCCTGTTCGTCAATTAGCTCAATTTTTGCTTCCTCTGGTGTTACGGGCTCTTCATCAATTACAGTTGGATCAGCACTAATTACCGGTTCTTCATTATCAACGACAGATTCGTCTATAACAAGTATCGGTTTTTCTTCGATTTCTGTAACCTCCTTAAAATTGCCTGATGTTGCTTCTTTAATAGAATTCAAAATAGATTGCTCAATTGGATCAATTTTAACCTCTGTTATTTTTTTGTCTTCCTGAACAGAAATAATCTCGCTGTCAACCACTTTGATTTCTAAAAGATCTTGCAGTTTTCGATCGTAGTATTCGCTCTGAATTGCCGTAAAAGCTTCAGAAGTAATAAAATCGAATAATACAGATCGATCTGTGGTATACGCCGCCGTTACTTTTAAAGCATAATTATACTTAAAGCTATTTTGACTGTAAAGCCCCTTTAATCGCAATGCACGGGCACTTTGAAAATACGGAAATTCATTCAAAACACTTCCTAATGCATCCGCCTGCTTTTCTGTAATAGCATCGGGTTTATTCATTAAGTAGGTATAATCGGTAACGTTCATTATTTTTTGTTTAATCGTTTATTGCTTTAACTGTATTGCTTTTAGGTATTTGTTTACTGTCTAATTGTTTAGAAATCGAATAACCAATTCGAAAAATAAACATTCTACCATTTTGCCAGTGACTCGTTAAATATATCCTGCGTAATTCTTTCAAAAATAGTGGTAATCGCCGCATTTAGAGTACCACCTGTTGGTAAGTCTCTTCCGGGGAAATCATAATAAAATTCAAAACTTTTTTCAAAATCATCAGTTTCCTTCTTTTTGTTCATGAATCTAACTTGTACACGAATAGTTAAACGGTTTTGAGCCGCTTGCTGGTCTGCAGTCGCCGTCATTGGTGTAATTCTGTAATCTATAATTTCTCCTTCATAGACTAAATCTCCACTTTCGCTCACTAAATTTAAATTGGTTTGATTCATAATCAAATCCTGCAAGGCGAGAGTAAAGACCCTATCAATTCCAGGTTCAATCAAATCGGCATTGTTCTGGAAAAAGTTAACCTGAAATGTTTTAGCATCAATTTGACCTGTAGATCCGGTAAAGTTGTAAACTCCGCATCCGCTTAACATAAAAAGGCTCATTAAGGCTAATAAAGAATATATTTTTTTCATATATGTTTTTGGTAAAATTCCAATAAGTAGAGAAACTCCACTCTTATTAAATTACAAATTCTAATTATTTTTCAAATATAGCAATTTGTAATTTGGAATGTCTTTCTGAATCATTCGTTTCAATATTGGGATTTGAAATTTAACTTTAAGTTGGAGTTTGGAACTTTCTTTTTAAAGATCAAATTGTTTTATTTTTCTGTATAAAGTTCTTTCTGAAATTCCCAATTCATCTGCAGCCGCTTTTCGTTTTCCTTTGTTTTTTTCTAATGATTTTTTGATCATTTCAATTTCTTTTTGCTCCAGACGTAAAATTTCTTCTTCTTCAATCGTTTCTGCAAATAAATAATTGTCCTCCGGAATCTGATAGTTTTCTTCGCGAACGGCGGGAGTCATAACAGCAGTTCTCGGTTCTTCTTCAAAATCAATTTCACTATCGTTTTGTTGTGAGCCGTATATCTTCTGAATCAGATTCGGATTCATATCCTGTACTTTAGAGGAACCATTTTTCATCAATTCCAAAGTCAGTTTTTTCAAATCATTTAAGTCGCTTTTCATGTCAAAAAGCACTTTATACAATATGTCTCTTTCGGTACTAAAATCGCTTTCTTTCTTCTTGTCACTAATTACAGACGGCAAATTGCTTCCTTCTGTCGGGAGGTAAGAGGATAATGTAGCAGCAGAAATATCGCGATTGGTTTCTAAAACAGAAATTTGCTCCGCCACATTTCGTAGCTGACGAATGTTTCCGTTCCATCTGAATTTTTGCAGAATGTGAACCGCATCATCGTCCAGTCTCAACGGAGGCATTTTGTATTTGTGTGCAAAGTCGGCTACAAATTTTCTAAATAATAAATGAATGTCCTCATTTCTTTCGCGCAAAGGAGGTAAGGTGATTTCAACCGTTGTTAAACGATAATATAAATCCTCACGAAATTTTCCTTTTTCGATCGCATTAAATAAATTGACATTGGTTGCTGCAACAATTCTCACATTGGTTTTTTGAACCTGAGACGAACCTACTTTTATAAATTCACCATTTTCAAGAACACGTAGTAAACGAACCTGGGTTGTCAAAGGTAATTCACCCACTTCATCAAGAAATATTGTTCCGCCATCGGCGACTTCAAAATAACCTTCACGTGTACTTGTTGCACCTGTAAAAGCTCCTTTTTCGTGTCCAAAAAGTTCACTGTCAATCGTTCCTTCCGGAATTGCACCGCAGTTTACAGCTATATATTTTCCATGCTTTCTGTGCGAAAGGGAATGAATTATTCTCGGAATGTTTTCTTTACCAACACCGCTTTCTCCGGTTACCATTACCGAAATATCAGTAGGAGCAACCTGAATGGCTTTTTCAATGGCGCGATTTAATTTTGGATCATTTCCAATAATCTCAAATCGCTGTTTTATCGCTTGAACTGTTTCCATTTGTATTTTGTTTCAAGTTTTTATTTGTTTCAGGTTTCTTGACAAAACTGATGGTTGAAATCGAAATATTTTTTCACCACAAATTACACAAATTTTCGCAAATTCATTTTAAGAATTTATTAATCGTTTATGTATTAATGATTTGTTTTGAAAGTTTGCAATTATTCCAACTGGAGTATCTGCAATTTTCATATAATTTAATGTTTGAGCGAGATGATCATTGCAAATTTCCTTAACAGATTTTACTTCTAAAATTATGTCATCATAAACTATAAAATCAGCATAAAATTTATGGGGTAAAATAGTTCCTTTGTACTCTATCGCAAATTCCTTTTCTCGTTGATAAGGAATTCTATGATTTTTGAATTCGATTTCTAATGCGTCCTTATATACAACTTCAAGTAAACCGGGGCCTAATAATCGATGCACTTCCATGCATATGCCTACTATTTGGTAGTTTTGATCTTTTTTGTAATAATATTCGTTTGAGTCTGACATGGAATTTAATTTGTGAAAATTTGTGAAATTTGCGGTTAAAAAAAATCAATTCATTTCACTCAATCCAACAGCCTCCCCCTTCAGAGTTCCACTAGTACAGCTTGTGATTTTTACGTTTACAAAATCTCCAATTTTATAATTCTCTTTTGGAAAAACAACCGTAATACTTTGAGAGTTTCTTCCTGAGAATTCTTCTGTCGATTTTTTAGAAACTTTTTCTACCAAAACTTCAACAATTTGCCCAACAAATTCTTCGCTACGGAACCAGGCATGTTTTTGCTGCAGATCTACAATTTCCTGTAATCTTCTGGCTTTAGTTTCTTCCGGGACATCGTCTTCCATTTTTCTTCCTGCCAAAGTTCCCGGACGTTCAGAATACGAATACATATAACCAAAATTATATTTTACATATTCCATCAAACTCATCGTATCCTGATGATCTTGTTCTGTTTCGGTTGGGAAACCGGCAATCATATCCTGCGAAATCGAAGCATTCGGAACAATAGCTCTAATTTTGTCAATCAAAGTCATGTATTCTTCACGAGTGTGCAAACGATTCATTTCTTTTAGAATTCTGTTGCTTCCGGACTGAACTGGTAAGTGAATGTGTTTACAAATATTTGGATATTTGGCAATAACATGCAAAATACTTTCGTGCATGTCCTGCGGATTAGAAGTTGAAAATCTGATGCGCATCTTCGGAAAACCAACCGCCACCATTTCAAGCAACTGATCAAAATCAACGGCAGTCGCCTTTTGCATTTCAGAGGCATTTACAAAATCTTTTTTCAAACCGCCGCCGTACCACAAGTAGCTATCAACATTTTGACCCAATAGTGTAATTTCCTTAAATCCTTTGTCCCACAAATCCTGAATTTCCTTTAAGATGCTTTGCGGTTCACGACTGCGTTCGCGTCCGCGTGTAAACGGAACAACACAAAATGTACACATATTGTCGCAGCCACGCGTAATCGAAACCAAAGCTGTGATTCCGTTACTCATCAAACGAACCGGCGAAATATCTCCGTAGGTTTCCTCTTTCGATAAAATTACATTAATAGCGTCGCGGCCTTCTTCTACCTCTGCCAATAAATTGGGCAAATCTTTGTATGCATCAGGACCCACCACTAGGTCGACTATTTTCTCTTCTTCTAAAAACTGACTCTTTAAACGCTCTGCCATACAGTCTAAAACGCCCACTTTCATTTTCGGATTAATTCGTTTTACGGCATTGTATTTCTCTAAACGTTTACGAATAGTTTGTTCTGCCTTGTCCCGAATCGAGCAGGTATTCACCAAAACTAAATCTGCTTCTTCTAAAACCGAAGTCGTATTGTAACCTCCGTTTGATAAAATAGAAGCTACAACCTCACTGTCAGAAAAATTCATCGCACAGCCGTAACTTTCTATAAAAAGTTTTTTAGTATTCTCAGGTTTATTTTCCAGAACAAGACTTTCGCCTTGTTTACTTTCTTCAATAATCTTTTCCATTGTAAAATTTCAAAGTGCAAAGATAACGTAAATGCACTCAATGTGACAAGATGGCAGAGAAAAGATTTTAGATTTAGAACGAACTAAATATATAGAATCTATAAGAATTAAAGATTTAAAATCTGCAATTTAAAATAATTTAAAGCTATTTCGGGTTTTTACTACAACTGAAATACACAGAGCTCCAATTTAAAATAAAAATATAATGAAGTAATCCGGACTATTAAATTTGTATTCAAAAGAACAATTCTTGGTCATAATCAACTAAAAATTACACCTATATATATAATAGGTAGGATTACAGATAAATCTGCAATTTTGTGAAACATAATATTAAAATAACTCAAAAATGCATTAGCGAGGCTTATATTTAAAAAAAATAAATACTTTTGTTGCAGAAAATAAGAGCAATGGCAAAGAATTTAGTAATAGTGGAGTCACCTGCAAAGGCGAAAACAATCGAGAAATTTCTGGGAAGTGATTTTCAAGTAGAGTCAAGTTATGGTCACATAGCCGACTTACCATCAAAGGAAATAGGTGTGGATGTTGAAAATGGTTTTAAACCCAAATATGAAGTTTCTCCAGATAAAAAAGCCCTGGTAAGTAAACTAAAAACACTATCTAAAAATGCCGAAATGGTTTGGTTAGCAAGTGATGAGGACCGCGAGGGGGAGGCTATTTCATGGCACCTGGCGGAAGAACTAAAACTAGATACAAAAAAAACCAAAAGAATTGTTTTTCACGAAATTACAAAATCTGCGATTCTTAAAGCAATCGACAATCCAAGAGAAATTGATTACAATTTAGTAAACGCACAACAGGCACGTCGTGTTTTAGATCGTTTAGTGGGTTATGAATTGTCTCCAGTTTTATGGAGAAAAATCAAAGGCGGACTTTCTGCAGGTCGTGTACAATCTGTTTCTGTCCGTTTGATCGTAGAGAGAGAGCGAGAAATTCAAAACTTTAGTGCCGTTGCCAGTTATTCCATCGTTGCAGAATTTGTAAACGAAGCCGGAAAAGCTTTTAAAGCAAAATTGCCTAAAAACTTCAATACAAAAAAGGAGGCCGAAGATTTTTTAAATAAAAACATCGGATCTAAATATAAGGTAGCCGATTTAGAAACTAAACCTACCAAAAAATCGCCAACAGGACCTTTTACAACTTCTACACTGCAACAAGAAGCAGCAAGAAAATTGTATTTACCAGTTGGTATCACCATGCAGCTTGCACAACGTTTGTACGAAGCCGGACTTATTACTTATATGAGAACAGATAGTGTAAACCTTTCTAAAGAAGCAATGGATGCTGCAGAAGCTGAAATTATAAAATCATACGGAAAAGAATTCTCTAAACCGAGAACTTTTGCCAATAAAAGCAAAGGAGCACAAGAAGCGCACGAAGCCATTCGTCCGACAGATATGTCCCGTCATACAGTAAATATCGATCGCGATCAGGCCCGCTTATACGATTTGATCTGGAAAAGAACCTTGGCATCTCAAATGAGTGATGCCCAGTTAGAAAGAACAAACGTAAAAATTGAGGCGAATAATCACAGTGAAGTTTTTACTGCATCTGGTGAAGTACTACTTTTTGAAGGATTTTTAAAAGTATACTTAGAAGGTCATGATGATGATGAAGAGGAGCAAGAAGGAATGTTGCCTGCTTTAAAAGTAAACGAAAAGTTGGCTAACAACTATATTACAGCTACAGAAAGATATTCAAGACCACCCGCACGCTATACAGAGGCCTCTCTGGTTAAGAAGCTGGAAGAACTAGGAATTGGGCGTCCGTCTACTTATGCGCCAACTATTTCAACCATTATCAACAGAAATTATGTTGAAAAAGGAACCCTTGAAGGTCAGGAACGTAATTACACACAGCTTACTTTGCAGGCTGATAAAGTAGGGGAGAAGTTGCTTAAAGAAAATACAGGTTCAGATAAAGGAAAATTAGTTCCAACAGATATTGGTACCATCGTAACGGACTTCCTGGTTAAGAACTTCGGAAATATTCTTGATTATAATTTTACTGCAAAAGTAGAACAGGATTTTGATGAAATTGCCGAAGGAAATATTGACTGGGCAACGATGATGCAGGAATTCTACAATAAATTTCACCCGAATGTAAAAGAGGTTGAAGCCAATGCAGAACGCGAAAGCGGAGAAAGAATCCTGGGGAAAGATGCCGACGGAAGACAAGTTTCTGTTCGTTTAGGAAAATTTGGCCCTATGGCTCAAATTGGAGAAGCAGATGATGAAGATAAAAAGTTTGCCAGTTTAATGGCAGATCAGAATATTGGAAATATCACGCTAGAAGAAGCATTGAATTTATTTTTACTGCCTAAAAACTTAGGAACCTATCAAGGAGAAGAAGTAGAAGTAAACAACGGCCGTTACGGACCGTATGTACGTCACGGAAGTGTTTTTATTTCTTTACCAAAAGGAGAAGATCCACTTGGACTTTCTAAAGAAAGAGCACAGGAATTGATAGATGAAAAAGCCATTGCCGATGCTCCTATAGCAGTTTACAAGGGCGAAGGAGTTCAAAAAGGTGTGGGACGTTTTGGTCCTTTTATTAAATGGAACGGAATTTTCATCAACGTAAGTAAAAAATATAATTTTGATAATTTATCACAACAAGAAGTAGAAGAACTAATTGAAGATAAGTTACAGAAAAATATAGATAAAGTACTCCATAATTGGGAAGACGAAGGAATTTTGGTAGAAAAAGCACGTTGGGGCCGCTCGGTGATTACAAAAGGTAAAATCAAAATTGAATTAAGCAAAGATGTTGATGCTACAAAATTGACATTAGAAGAAGTTCAGGAAATGATTGCCAAAAAAACACCGGCAAAAAAGACCACAGCAAAAAAAGCGACCGCAACTAAAAAGGCAACAGCAACTAAAAAAGCCCCGGCTAAAAAACCAGCAGCTAAAAAGAAATAATAAATGGAATTTGATTTTCTAGAACCGGTTAATGAAGGAATTTTAAAGTTCATTAATTCATTGTCTTCACAAGAATTGGGCAGCAAAATAGTTTTGCATACTCAAGATCAGTTTCCGGATATAAGTAAGGTTACTATTGCTATAATTGGTGTTTTAGAAGATCGTCGTAATAACAACGCGATCAATGAAGTCAATTTAAACGGAGTTCGTAAAAAGCTGTACAGCATGTTTCCCGGTAATTGGGACGCTTCTATTGCAGACTTAGGAGATATCCTTGCCGGAGATTCTGTAGAAGATACATACTTTGCACTTAAAAAGGTAACATCTACCTTAATTAAGAATAAAGTGATTCCTATAGTCGTGGGAGGTTCGCAGGATTTAACCTACGCTATGTATCGTGCTTATGACGATTTGGAGCAAATGGTAAATATGGTAGCCGTAGATAATAAATTCGATTTTGGAAAAGAAAACGAAACTGTATCGGCCAATTCTTATTTAACAAAAATTATAATAGACGAGCCTAATAACTTGTTCAATTACTGTAATATAGGATATCAAACGTATTATAACTCGCAGGAAGAGATCGATTTAATCGAAAAATTATTTTTTGATGCATACAGATTGGGCGAAATCTCAAATAAAATTGCATTAGCAGAACCTGTTTTTAGAGATGCAGATCTGGTAAGTATCGATTTACATTCGGTAAAATCCTCGGCATCAGGTAATATGGCTGTTTTTGAGCCTAACGGTTTTAATGGAAAAGAAATTTGCTCTCTCGCGCGCTATGCAGGAATTAGTGATAAAGTTTCTTCTTTTGGAATCTTTAATCATAATAATACCGTATATGAGACAGCAATGATAGCTCAGATCGTTTGGTATTTTATCGAGGGGTATCATTATCGCTCAAAAGAGTATCCATTTGGAAGCAGAACGAATTATTTAAAATACATTGTTCCATTAGAAGATGAGGAACTTATATTTTACAAAAGTGATAAAACAGATCGTTGGTGGATAGAAATTCCTTACGAAACAAACGGACACAATAAATTGAAAAGAAATACGTTATTACCGTGTTCTTATGACGAATATTTGTGCGCTTGTAACCAAGAATTACCAGAACGATGGTGGAAAGCACAACGAAAAAACGCTTTATAGAACGAATTTTTGTACTAAATCTAAGTTTCGAAAAAAAATAAAATTTTTGTTAAGAATTATTAGTAAGAAAATAAGCATAAATCTTAAAAATTAACGTTTTACACCGATTTTTTCTGTTAGTTTATCGATGAAATATTTTTTTTTTATTTTATTTAACATTATTTTTGAACGGTAAAATAAATTTCGCAACTAGTATTGTTTTTTAGATAAATAATAAATACGTTTACGGACTTATAATAATGAATAGATAATCCCAAATTTATATGAAGAAGTTTATTGCATTTGCAGCAATGTTAACACTAGTAATCGGCTGTGGTAAGTCAGGTGACAAAGGTGAATTAGTCGGTGTTACCGGAGGGAAATGGCATCCCGAAAAACCATATGGAATGACATTAGTTCCGGGTGGGTCTTTTATTATGGGTAAATCAGATGCTGATTTAGCTAATGTAGAGGACGCTCCAACTAAAACGGTAACGGTTCGTTCGTTTTATATGGATGAAACTGAAATCACTAATAGTGAGTACCGTCAGTTTGTAGAATGGGTAAAAGATTCTACAATGAGAGTTCGTCTGGCTATTCTAGCTGATGAAACCGGACAGAAAAGTACAGGTGATAAAGGAAAAAAAGGTGGAAGCATCTCTGATTATGCATTTAACGATTCAGAACCGGATAAAATGACGGCTTACGATAAGTATATGTATGACAACTACTATAGTGTAGGTACAAAAGACGATCCTTATGCCGGAAGAAAACTAAACAAAAAAGTGAAGTTAATTAAGGATACAAAAGCGTATCCGGATGAGTACTATACTGAAGTAATGGATTCTATGTATTTACCAATAGAAGAATCATACAACGGTTTACGTACAATTGACGTAAATAAATTGAAATTCCGTTATTCATGGATGGACATTCAGGCTGCTGCAAAAGCAAAAGTTGGAAAAAGAAAAGACTTCGTTAAAACAGAACAAGTTAGTGTTTATCCTGACACAACAGTTTGGATTAAAGATTTTGCTTACTCTTATAATGAGCCAATGCATAATGACTATTTCTGGCACAAAGCTTACGGAGATTATCCTGTAGTAGGTGTTACCTGGAAACAAGCTAAAGCATTTTGTGCATGGAGAACATTGAATAAAAACAGTTACATTAAATCTAAGAAAAAAGGACGTGACTTAGTAAATGCTTTCAGATTGCCAACAGAGGCAGAATGGGAGTATGCTGCAAGAGGAGGTCTGGAATCTGCAACTTACCCATGGGGAGGTCCTTACACAAAAAGCGACAGAGGTTGTTTTATGGCAAACTTTAAACCAAGCAGAGGAGATTATGCAGCTGATGAGGCTTTATATACTGTTGAAGCTAAATCATACGAAGTTAACGGTTACGGATTATACAACATGGCAGGAAACGTTTCAGAGTGGACAGATTCAGCTTACAATCCAAACGCTTACGAGTATGTATCTACAATGAACCCTAACGTTATCGACGGAAATAACCAAAGAAAAGTAGTTCGTGGAGGATCTTGGAAAGATGTTGCTTACTTCCTACAAGTAAGTACTCGTGATCACGAATATGCAGATTCTGCAAGAAGTTACATTGGTTTCAGAACTGTACAAGATTACATGGGAACTCAGGTGACCGGAGGCGGAAAAAAGAAATAATACACAAGTAATTATAATTAAAATCAATACAATAACCAAATCGAATCTATTTAAAATTAAAACCTAAAAAAAAGTATTATGGCATTATTAAGTAAAAAAGCAATGAATTTTGCTTATGGTATGGGAGCGGCAGTAGTAATCGTTGGAGCATTATTCAAAATTACTCACTTTGAAATTGGACCATTAACAGGGACTGTAATGTTATCAGTTGGTCTTTTGACTGAGGCATTAATCTTTGCTCTTTCTGCTTTCGAACCAGTTGAAGACGAATTAGACTGGACACTTGTGTATCCTGAACTGGCGAATGGTCAGGCTAGAAAAAAAGTTGAAAAAATTGAGACTCCTGCTGATACGCAAGGATTATTATCTCAAAAATTAGATGCAATGTTGAAAGAAGCTAAAATTGACGGAGAGTTAATGTCAAGCTTAGGAAACAGCATCAAAAATTTCGAAGGAGCTGCAAAAGCAATTTCTCCAACAGTAGATTCTATTGCAGGTCAAAAGAAATATGCTGAAGAAATGTCTATGGCTGCTGCACAAATGGAATCTTTAAACAGTTTATACAAAGTACAATTAGAGAGTGCTTCAAGAAACGCACAAGCAAACAGTGAAATCGCTGAAAATGCTTCTAAATTAAAAGAACAAATGCAATCTATGACTGCAAACATTGCTTCTTTAAACAGTGTTTACGGTGGTATGCTTTCTGCAATGAGTAACAAAGGATAATTAGTTTTTGACTATTATATTAAATTTATTAATAAGAACTAATTAGAAAAAAATGGCAGGAGGAAAATTAACCCCTAGACAGAAGATGATTAACCTGATGTATCTGGTTTTCATCGCAATGTTAGCAATGAACGTATCGAAAGAAGTTATTTCTGCTTTTGGTTTGATGAACGAAAAATTTGAAGCAGCAAACACTTCTTCAGTTACAACAAACGAAGGCTTACTAACATCTTTAGATCAAAAAGCTGCTGAAGCAAAAGGAGAATTCGCTATTGCTGCAGTAACAGCTCACAAAGTAGAAGCTATATCAAAAGGATTTTATGATTACATCGGGACCTTAAAGGCTCAATCTATCAAAGGTTTTGAAGTAGAAAAAGAAACTGGAAAATTACCTTACGAGGCAATGGACAGAGGAGATAATATCGACGACTGGTTTACAGGAGACGGTTACACTAAAAAAGGTAACGATATTATTGCTGCAATTCAAAAATATAAAGCAGACATGAAAGCTGCTTTAGGAACAGATAAAAAGTATGGTCCAATTATAGCAGAGATAGAAAATAAATTTGATGTTTCTGATGTAAAAAACAAAGAAGGTGTAAAACAAAAATACTTAGATTACCATTTTAAAGGTTTCCCTGCAATTGCTTCGGCTGCAAAACTTTCAACTTGGCAAAATGACGTTAAAAAAGCAGAAACTGATGTTTATAACAGTGCTTTAGGAAAAGCTGCAGTAGCTGCTGCTTCTTACAGTAACTATCAGGCGATCGTTGTTTTAGATAAAAATGCTTATTTCCAAGGAGAAAAAGTTACTGGTAAAGTAGTTCTGGGTCGTTATGACGAAAACACAAAACCAACTTCTTTCCAAGGTCCTGGACAAATCGTTAACGGACAAGCTGTTATCTCTTTAACTGCTGGTGGTGTTGGTGAACAAAACATTAATGGTCAATTTACTTTCTTAGAAGATGGTAAAAACATTCCATTGAAATTTAAAGGAACTTACGTTGTAGTTCCAAGACCAAACTCTGCTACAATCTCTGCAGATAAAATGAATGTAGTGTATAGAGGTGTTGTTAACCCTATTTCTGTTTCATTTGCAGGAGTTGACGCTAATAAAGTTGTTGCAAGTGCTCCAGGATTATCTTCTGCCGGGAAACCAGGAAAATATAACATGAACCCAGGTTCAGGTACTGAAGCTACTATTTCTGTAACTGGTACATTACCAAACGGAGATAAAGTAACAGATAAGAAAACATTTAGAATTAAAGGTATTCCTGGTCCAACAGGTACAATTAGAGGTGAAATGGGTGTTGTTAAAGGACCTAAATCTAACTTAGAAATTGCTACTATTGGTGCTAAATTGCTTGATTTTGATTTTGAAGTTGGTTTAGATGTTGTTGGATTTAATATGAAAATCGCCGGACAACCTACTGTTGTTGTTTCTGGTAACAGATTAAATGCACAATGTAAACAAGTACTTTCAAGAGCTGGAAAAGGTGATCAGGTTACTATTTCTGAAATTAAAACTAAACTTGTTGGAGCTGGTAGTTACTTATTGCCAAGAACTGCTCCGGTAATTTACGAAATACAATAAATTAGTAGTTAAAACTACATTCAATATCTTATAATGATACCACGATGAAAGTAAGAAATTTTTTAATAGCCATTGTTTCTATAGCTGGAGGTTTTGCTTCTCATGCGCAATCGAATTTGCTTAATGCAAAAACACCTGACCAGATAGGACTAAAGACTCCTGCGCAACTTATCTCAGATAATGATAAGCCACTAGCTTATGGTTACGTAGATGATAGAGATATCTTGATGGGAAAAACTACTTGGGAGATCATCGATTTAAATGAGAAAATCAACTTTCCTCTATATTTTCCGGTAGATACGGCTAATATTGGTTCTGACAGACGTTCACTTTATGATGTTTTGACGAAAGCTGTTAAAAGCGGCAAAATAACTGAAGTGTACAGCGACAGTTATTTCAATACTAAAAAATCTTTGAAAGATATTCAGGGTGCGTTATCTCGTATTGATACAACAGATGCTGGTAGAGAATTAATCAACCAATATCCTGATGACTACAAAACACGTGTAGTGAAGAAAAAAGTAGTTACAGGTACTGGAAAAAAGAAAGTTGTTACTTATGTTGATGAAACTGTTGGTGCGACAAGATCGGTACCGGCTGAGTACATCCTTAAACAAGATTTAACTGCTGCAGATGTTACACAATATAAAATAAAAGGATACTGGTATTTTGACAAACGTCAAAGTGAACTAAAATATCGTTTACTTGGAATTTGTCCTGTAACTCCGGATGTCTATACAATGAATAGCGATGAAAAGGATTATATCGAGTTGTTTTGGGTTTTCTTCCCAAATTCAAGAGAAGCATTGCATGAAGCAAAAGCTTTTAACGACAGCAACTCTGCGCTTCCAATTTCTTTCGATCAGATCTTAAATTCAAGACGTTTTAATGCTGTTATCTACAAAGAAGAAAACTTGTACGGAGATCGTGAGATCAAAGATTACATGAAAGATAATGCACAAAACCAATTATTAGAATCTGAAAGAGTAAAAGAGAAGATTCGTAACTTCGAACAAGACATGTGGAACTACTAAGTGCCTAATTTATAAATAATTGAAAAACTCTTACTATCTTTGTAGTAAGAGTTTTTTGTTTTATGTTAAAGCGTATTTTCAGGAAAGTCAATTAACTTAGAATTTAGTTCATTTCAATATGCTTTATTTTTATTTCTTATAATTCAAATTAATGTAAGAAAAATAACAATAAACAAAATAAAACTCCGTTATGTTTCTTATAAATGATATAATGATGGAAGTAAGAATTTTTTTTATGGTTATTGTTTTTATCGCGGGAGGTGCGGTCTCTCACGCGCAATCTAATTTATTAAATGCGAAAACAGCGGACCAAGTTGGCCACAAAACAGCCGCACAGGAAATCTCTGATAATGATAAGCCTTTACCCTACGCTTATGTAGATGACAGAGATGTTCTAATGGGTAAAACAACCTGGGAGATTATCGATTTGAATGAACGAATAAATCTTCCGCTGTACTATCCTGTTGATACGGTAAACATTGGTTCAGACCGTCGTTCACTTTATGATGCATTGACAAAAGGCATCAAAGAGGGAAGAATTACCGAAGTATATAGTGATAGTTATTTCAATACTAAAAAGTCCCTGAAAGACATTCAGGGTGCATTGTCGCGTGTTGATACCACAGATGCAGGCAGGGAACTTATCAATCAATATCCTGATGACTACCGGTCGCGTGTTGTAAAGAAAAAAGTGGTGACGGGAACCGGTAAGAAAAAATCGGTGACCTATGAAGAGCAAACTATTGGCCCTACCAGGTCAATTCCGGCAGAGTATATATTAAAACAGGACTTGACAGCTGCAGATGTGTCACAATATAAAATAAAAGGCTACTGGTATTTTGACAAACGCGAGAGCGCATTAAAATATCGTTTACTCGGAATTTGCCCGGTAACACCCGATGTTTATACGATGAACAGCGATGAGAAAGATTACATAGAGTTGTTCTGGGTTTTCTTTCCTAATGCACGTGAGGTCTTGCATGAAGCAAAAGCGTTCAATGATAAAAATTCTGCTATGCCCATTTCATTTGATCAGATCCTAAATTCGAGACATTTTAATGCTGTTATCTACAAAGAAGAAAATATGTATGGAGATCGTGAGATTAAAGACTACATGAAAGATAACGCGCAACAGCAGTTATTAGAGGCAGAAAGAGTAAAAGAAAAGATTCGCAACTTCGAAGAAGATATGTGGAACTACTAAGTTTCGAAACTACATTATACCAAAAACTCTTGTTACCTTTGTAGCAGGAGTTTTTATCTTATTTATCATTATTACAATGCTTGATTATTTAATTGTCGGATCTGGATTAGCGGGAATTTCATTTGCTGAGATTGCCATAAAAAACAATAAATCTATTTTACTGATAGATAACAAATCTCAAAACTCATCAAGAATAGCGGGTGGACTCTATAATCCTGTTATTTTAAAGCGATTTAGTGAAGTTTGGAATGCAGAAGAGCAACTGGTTTTAATGAATGAGTTTTATGACTCGATTGAAGCTAAGCTACAGACAAAATTTAATTATAAGCTCCCGATTTTAAGAAAGTTTTTTTCGATTGAGGAGCAGAACAATTGGTTTGCAGCTTCAGATAAAAGGAATCTCGCCCCATTTTTATCTACTAAGATAATTTCGACAAAATACAATAGCATAGATTCCCCGTACGACTATGGAGAGGTATTGCATACAGGTTATGTAGATACAGCTTTACTTTTAGATACTTATAAGAATTATTTGTTAAACAATGATTTGTTACTGGAAGACTTTTTTGACAGTACCTTAATTGAATTTTTCGATTTCGGAATTCAGTACAAAGACATACAGGCCCGACATATTATATTCGCAGAAGGTTTTGGATTGGATAAAAATCCCTTTTTTAATTACTTGCCTTTAGACGGAACAAAAGGCGAGCTTTTTATTATAAAAGCCCCAAATTTAAATATAGATGTAATCGTAAATACCAGTGTTTTTATATTGCCATTGGGCAATGATTTATTTAAAGTAGGAGCGACCTACAATTGGCAGGATAAAACTGCTTTGCCGACAGAAGAAGGAAAGCAAGAACTTCTGGAACGTATTAGGGAAATTATTACGTGCGATTTTGAAATAGTGGAACATTTTGCAGGAGTTCGCCCTACTGTTAAAGACAGAAGACCATTAATTGGCACGCATGAGGAACGTAAATCACTACACATTCTTAACGGATTGGGTACACGAGGCGTTATGTTGGGGCCGGCAATGGCAAAAGCATTATATGATTATATCGAAGATGAAATTCCGTTACAGGCAGAGATTAATATTCAACGATTTCATAAACGATATTTAAAAAGCCTTATTTCTGACCGGCCTTAGGATCGTACGAAACAAACATATTGATATATAGATTTCTGGACAGTCGCAAAACAAATGGAAATAATACAATTAGCGTAACCACTATTGCAATAAAAGACTCTTCTATACTTGCTCCAAAAAAAACAAAAGACACGATAAAAGCGGCAATTCCCACAGCCACATTTAAGCCATAACTGACATACATTGCGCCATAAAAAAATGAAGGTTCGATTTGATATTTAAAACCGCAATGACTACAATGGTCGTTCATTTTTAGAACTTTAGTCAAATGAAGCGGATTTTTATCCGAATACATGCTTTCTTTTTGGCATTTTGGACAACTTCCTGTTAAAATACTATTTAGTTTGGATCCTTTTTTTAACATTTGCAAAAAATTTAAACAAAGGTACATTTTTGAACCTTTACTGCTCGTAATTATAGTCACAAATTATGCTTAATATACACAATCTTTCGGTTTCTTTTGGAGGAACATATTTATTTGAAGAAGTTACTTTTCGTTTAGGCGCAGGAGACCGTGTAGGTCTTGTTGGTAAAAACGGAGCCGGTAAATCTACAATGCTTAAAATGTTAGCAAGAGATTTTGCTCCGGACTCTGGAGTTATCTCTCAGGAAAAAGATATCCGAATGGGATTTTTACGTCAGGATATTGATTTTGAGCGTGGAAGAACCGTACTTGAAGAGGCGTATGAAGCCTTCACTGAAATTAAGATTGTAGAAAAAAAACTAGAAGAAATAAATCATCAATTGGTTACCAGAACCGATTATGAAAGTGAAGAATACGGTCAGATCATCGAAGACCTATCTGATTATACCCACCGTTTTGAGCTTCTTGGAGGTTATAATTATGTGGGAGATACAGAAAAAATTCTTTTAGGTCTGGGTTTTAAAAGAGAAGTTTTCAATAACCAAACCGAAACATTTTCAGGAGGTTGGAGAATGCGTATTGAATTGGCAAAACTACTATTGCAGTCTAACGATGTACTACTTCTGGATGAGCCAACCAACCACTTAGATATAGAAAGTATCATTTGGTTAGAAAGTTTTCTTCGTAACTATCCTGGCGTGGTGGTAATCGTATCGCACGATAAAATGTTTTTAGACAATGTAACCAATCGTACAATCGAGATTTCTCTAGGAAAAGCGTACGATTTCAATAAACCATATTCTCAATATTTAGAGCTTCGTCATGAAATTCGCGAAAAACAATTGGCGACTCAAAAGAACCAGGCTAAAAAAATTGAAGAGACTGAAAAATTAATCGAGAAATTCCGTGCAAAAGCTTCAAAAGCTTCGATGGCGCAATCATTAATTAAAAAGTTAGATAAAGTAGAAAGAATTGAAGTTGACGAAGATGACAATTCTGTAATGAATATTTCTTTTCCAGTTTCAAAAGAACCGGGAAAAGTAGTAGTAGAAGCAGATGGCGTGACCAAAGCCTACGGCGATAAAGTGATTTTGAAAGATATTGATTTACTGGTAGAACGCGGAAGTAAAATTGCTTTTGTGGGACAAAATGGTCAGGGAAAATCGACTTTTATAAAAGCTATTGTAAACGAATTTGAATATGAAGGCACAATTAAACTGGGCCATAACGTACAATTAGGCTATTTTGCACAAAATCAGGCAGAATATCTTGACGGAGAAATTACCCTGCTTCAAACCATGGAAGATGCTGCAACAGATACCAACCGATCTAAAGTGCGCGACATGCTAGGATCATTTTTGTTTCGTGGTGATGATGTAGAGAAAAAAGTAAAAGTACTGTCAGGAGGCGAGCGTAACCGTTTGGCTTTATGTAAATTATTACTACAGCCGATCAACGTATTGCTTATGGATGAGCCTACGAACCACTTAGACATCAAATCTAAGAACGTTTTAAAGGCCGCTCTTCAAAAGTTTGGCGGAACTTTGCTCTTAGTTTCGCACGATAGAGATTTTCTTCAGGGAATGTCTAATATCGTTTACGAATTTAAAGATCAAAAAATCAAGCAATATTTAGGAGATATCAATTTCTTTCTGGAACAGCGCAACCTTGAAAACATGCGTGAAGTAGAGAAAAAAGATGTTGCAAAAGCAGCTGCTCCAAAAGAGAATAATAAAACATCTTACGAAGATCAGAAAAAAGGAAAATCACTTCAAAATCGTTTAAGTAAAGTCGAAAGCCAGATCAAACAATTGGAAAAAGACATTCAGCACGACGATAAAATGCTGGCTTCTAATTATGATAAACATATCGAAGACGCCTCATTTTTTACCGCATATAACAAAAAGAAAGCAGACTTAGATCAATTACTTTTAGATTGGGAAGTTGTTCAGGAAGAGATAGATAACCTGAACGCCTGATAAATTTTTTAGTCAAATAAAGTTTTTTTTTGTTTCAGGTTTCAAGTTTCAGGCAAAGGGACCCTGAAACCTGAAACAAAAAAACTTATTTAATAATTCCGATAGATTTTGAGTGCATAATCGCTTCACTGCTTTCCTTAAAGTAGCACACATGAACATTCAGCGACTCGAGATTTTTCATAATTTTTTGGACTTCTGTTTTTTGAGATTTTCCGGTTTGTCTAATATAAACCGCAATGACAGTTACCGGAAATATTTTACAGATACGTTCGTATAAAATAGGATCATGTTGCGAATCATCTCCCATTAAAACATATTTCAGATTAGGATAAAATTCCAAAACATGTTTGATCTTTTCGAATTTATGATCGTGACTTCCACGTCCGCTCATGAAAAAGTCCGTAATTCCTCTTTTAATATCTTTCAATAAGATAACCGCTCTTGGCAATTCGTGTATCTTAGTAAACTTAACAATAAAGCGATACAAATTCCACTCGCTGCTCGATACATAAAAAAAAGCATTCTGTTCCTCTTTATTGTTCCTTCCTGCCGAACTTAAAGCTTGATAGTGAGGTACAACATCCTTAAAGATTTTACGGTCATTTACATTTTTAAAAAGTAAAATGTATATTTTCTTAAAGACATTATTAGTGTGAGAAATGAGGAAAGTATCATCAATATCTGATATAATACCCAAATTACCTTTGTGCGGTCTGATAAAACTTCCCTCACAGGTAATAATTTCTTGCTTGTACTTGATGCTCACTTCAAATTCCATCCACCCAAAAAGTGTTTCTTTTTCAAGAGGAATACAAAATTTAAAATAACCGTCGTCGAGCGTTTTGGTATGAATTTCAAGAGTGCCGCATTTTAGGTAAACATCAAAATTTTGAATGGTTTTTATACGGAACTGATTGATAATGGAACGCGCATTTTTGAGGTTTTTCTTCTGAAAATCATAATCGTACGTTCTTTTAAAAACATGGCCCATTACAATTAATTCTTGTTCGTTTGCATAACCTCGATATAATTGTAAAATTGGTTTCATTATTTGCGTATATTTATAGATGGATGCTGTAAATTAATTATTTTAATTGACTTTAAAAATAAAACTTTGAAAAAGAATATCATATTTGTTGTAAACCCAATCTCGGGAGACCTTGATAAATCAGATTTAATCGAGTCTGTAACAGAATTTGCAACGACACACAATTTTGATCTGGAAGTTTATGAAACTACCGGAAAAAGCGATCAAAAAGCCATAAAAGCGCTTTACAATCAACACAAGCCCGAACGAATTGTAGTTGCGGGAGGAGACGGAACGATAAAAATGGTGGCCGAAGCGATGGAGGATCACGATGTGGTTTTGGGTATTTTGCCTGCAGGATCTGCAAACGGTTTGTCTGTCGATTTAAATTTGCCACAAACTATTGAAGAAAACCTTAAAATAGCCTTTTTAAACCATTATATCGAAATGGATATGATTTGCATTAACGGCAAAAAAAGTATTCATTTAAGTGACATAGGCTTAAATGCAAATTTGGTTAAAAACTATGAAGAAAGTGATGTGCGAGGATTTTGGGGATATGCATTGCAAGCCTTTACCACATTAAACGAAGCTGAGGAGCCTTTTGTCGCTACAATCTCTGCCAATAATAAAACGGAAGAGCATGTGGCGAGAATGATTGTAATTGCAAATTCTCAAAAATACGGAACCGGTGTAATCATTAATCCAAACGGATCGATGAATGACGGGAAATTTGAATTGGTAATTTTAAAAAGCCTCGATTTGTTATTGATCGGAAAAATTATAACCGGAAATATGCCTATTGACTCTGATGATATTGTAATCATTTCGACAGATAAGGCCGAAATAAAAACAGATTATCCGGTTAATTTTCAAATTGACGGCGAATATTGTGGTGCCCAAAAAGCGTTAGAAATTGATATTCTGCCTAAGCAAATGAAACTGGCTGTGCCTTAATCTATTTAAAAGGACTGCGTTCCTGCCAATGGGTTTTAGGCTCTAAATAATGGAATAATTTATCAATATTATGATTGATCAGCGTGTTGCTATGCGTAATTAAGCCGTACATTTTAATTGGTTTTGCACCAACAGAACTTTTAATTTCAAGGGCTGTTCGTGCAAAAACAATTTCACTAAATCCCTGATTGATTGAGTAGGCGATCATGTCATAAAGCATGTTTAAATACAGCATTTTTTCGCGCTGAATACTTTCATCATACCCCAAAAAATACGTATCCATTACGGTTCCGTTTTTGATAAGCGTATTGAAACCAATAAGATTTCCATCTAAAAAATAGCCATAAAATAAAAAATCATCTTTGAGTATTTCCTTAAAAGTGCTAAAATGATTTCTGGCCAGAAAAAAAGTATTGAAAGGCGCATTTTTTGCCACATGAAAATACAAGTCATAAATAATATCTTCCTGTTTTAAAATGTCAGATAAAGACATTTTTCGCTTCTCGAGACCTTCAGACTTTTTGCGGGCGCGTTTGTATTGATCGCGATATTTTTTAGAAAGGGCATCAATATAATCCTGGTCAGTTTTCCAGTTTTTATTGATTTCAAAAACCATATTGGGCTGTGTCGAAAACACAAAATTATTTTTGAATTCTACTTTTAAAGGTTCAATCTCAAACTCCGTAAAATCTTTGATACTGGTAATATGAACTTTTCTTCCGCTGGCTTTCAAATCTTTTTTAAGTTGATTGATTGCTTTATGAAGCGTTTTGAATGCTTTTGTCTGATTAATGTCTTTATGAAAGGAAAAAGCATTTTGTCCTGTGAGCATATTATTACCCACGAATAAAACGTGAGCGGCAAAATTTTTGAAAGCAAAATTGCGTACAGATGTCTTGACGCATTGATCGCGTTCTCCAAAAGATTCAAGTTTTTCTGCAAATAAAAATTGAGTTAAAACAATTCCCAAAAGTTGGTCTTCATCAAAAATTCCGATAAAATGACAAATCATGTTTATTGGAGAAGAGCTTTCTAATACTTCAAGATACTCGCGCCTTAAAAAGATATTTTCTTCAGCCAATGAATTCCATTCGATTGGTAATGACGACGCGTTTTTATAAATTTTAAAAGAATAAGTTGTATTCAAAAGTTTGAGCTAATTTCTTCAAAATTAGATAATATTTACATTAACCTGCTTTCTTTAAGTTATTATTAAGAAAACCCGTTTGAGTTTTAAAACTTAAACGGGTTTTTTTATTAGGCAAATTGACATATAAGACCGCCCATTATAGTTAGAGAAACGATCCAAAATCCACCATTTATCAGAATGTATTTCCAGGATTTTCTTTCAAATAAACCATTAATTCCAACAACAGGAAGCGCAAAAAAGATACCCGAAATACAACCGTGAAGCGCACCGTGTTTAAAAGTCCTGAATGCCGTACCGTAATCTGCCATAAAAGCGTGAAAAGAAGGTTTTGCACTTTCAAGCATAGGAGGTCCGCCAACCATTCCAAGAGCACCGGACTGGTGTATGGTTAAAGACATTGAAGTCATGGCAATCATGACAGAAAAAATATAAGTAAGCCCAAATATTTTGAGCATATTTCCTTTTCTCAGATCCTCCTGAGTAAAATTGTTTTCTCTCATCCATATAGTTCCAAAAACTTTTGGATGATACCAGATAAAGCCAATAACCAAAGTTACAATTGCAGCAACAAAGAAGATGTAAGGGTTCATTTCCATTATGTAAGATTTTAATGTTAGTAGATCAAAAATAATTAAAAAATTGACATATTGAATTTCTTTTTTTAATATTTAGTTCTCTATTTATCAGTGCTTTATATGTATGGTAGGGAAGTATTTATAATCTCAATGGTAAATAAAAAATCAATCCCCAATTTGCTATTGCTTTTTTATTTTTAAGCTTTGAAAATTTGAAATATTATTTAACTTTGCCTCAATAATTTTAGCGTCAATTTAAAAAAGCAGCCGTTTTTTTTAATAACTTTAAGATTAAAATTCTAATTAAAATTGAGAAGATAAAAAAACAGTAACTTTTTAATATACAAATTATGACACTACAATATAAAGGCGAGCAATACGGAAAATCGACCACATTTACTATACGAATTATTGGGAACAACTTGTCTAAAAGCAGTTCAAATTATCAAATCGATTTGTTAGTGGGAGATAAACAGCTGCCTATTTTTACAACAGCTATACATCAGAGTTTGTCGAATTGCCTGAAAGAAATTTACTTATTCAGAAAGCATAACGGAATCAAATTTGACGAATCTTCAGAGAAAACAACTTCTCTCTATGTACCGTACGATAAAGTTTTATACAACTTTAATAAATACGCCTTATTCATGGCTTAAGCAAAAAATGAAATTCATTATAAACCAGACTGTTCTTTAGAGCAGTCTTTTTTGTTTTATATGCAGTTGTATTCTAATTAAAAACTAATTTAGAAGAAACGAGGCGTAACCATTCTGGTAGTTTTTTGAATAAATTCGTAGCGGAGAAATATCTCGTGAGACCCCAAATTATAATTGTTTAATTTAGTGGTTTCGCGGTCGTATCCGTACCCAATGTAGAGTCCATCAGTAATTTGAAACCCGGCCATGGCACTTATAGAAGCGCTCCATCGATAAGTAACTCCTAAAACAAATCTGTCTACAAACATAAAATTGGCTGATATATCTACTTGTAAAGGAGCTCCTGCAACCACTTTTGACAAGATTGCTGGTTTGAATTTGTAATATTGATATTGGTCAAGATCGAACACATACCCTGCAATTAAATAATAATTTATTTTATTGCGATAAATGGCAAAATCGTTATCATCGTAACGACTTGTTTCAATAAAATTAGGTACCGAAAAACCAACATAAGCCTTATCCGAATGCCAATAAAGACCAGCACCAATATTGGGAGAAAATTTATTGTCAAGATCCTGAAATAAAGGATCACCCTGATCTTCTGGAGTAAGTTTCGTCATGTCAAGATTGAATAGGTTAGCCGTTAATTTAAGTCCAAAAGAGAGTTTGAAGGTGGCCGATGTCTGGGTGGTGTAAGACACATCAGCAGAAAAATTATTTTGATTAGTAGGGCCTATTTTATCGGTTACCAAAGAGAATCCTACACCTATGTTGCTATTGTTTATGGGCGTGTTAGCAGAAAAGGCGCTGGTCTCTGGAGCGCCATCCAAACCTACCCACTGCGTTCTATAAAGGCCAAAAATACTAAGTACAGCGCGGGAACCCGCATAAGCCGGATTAATATTAATCGTATTGTACATGTATTGTGTGTATTGTGAATCTTGCTGTGCGTAAGAATTATGAATTACAGACATCAAGGCAAATAAAAATAATGTTGCTCTCATAGTAATACCTTTAATTAAAACAATATTTTTAAAAATTCCAGGAGTTAGAACTACTATAAATCGAATAGTCGTATTGTAATTTTTAAAATAGAAAAAGGCAGTTTAAATTGGGCGCATAAAGACAATACGATAATTATAAGTATATTTTATTTGTGCTCTGTTTATAGCACAGACACAATAAATGCAGATTTTGAGTAATCAATGAGATAGGCTTGTATTGCAATTGTAATTCAGTAATTGATTTAGATTACAATTGAAAAATTGCGATTTGTAAGTAGTAGATTTAATGTAAAAGTACTGTTTTTTAGTGAGTTATAAAAATAAGGCTACAGAAATTATAAATAAGAGAATTTTTTATCTGGCAGCTCAGGGATTTAAAAACAACCTTAAATTATAATTTTAAAAACTTTTGGTGGTAATGCTATTCATTATGTAGTCTGATATTTGTACTTATAATTACCAGTTAGATATTTAGTTGTTTTTGGATTCTTAATATTTTGGTTTTTAATATTTTGATAATTTTTAAAAGTGAGAGATCTTGGGGCTCTCACTTTTATTATTTTTTAGGATCTTTTTTTTTTTTGGCACTAATAAGTTCCAATTTTAAACATACTATCATAAACATAAAGAAGGGTATTCATATTGAATACCCTTCTTATGTTTTATTATATTTCACTTTGCTAGGCTTTAAATTGATGATCCCGGCGATAATTTTTTACAAAATCATCAATTGGCCGTTTTTGAAAAAGTTCAAAATATTTAGAAGAAAAGTAACTTAATTTGGTGTAATTCAATTCATATATAACTTCTGTGAGTGTATGGTAATTGCCGCTTTTTAAAAGTTTTTTACCCAGTTCCATTTTCTTTTTAATAAAAAAAAGATTGGGACTTACACCAAACGACTTTTTAAAAGCCATTTTAAACTTCGACTCAGACATTCCGGCCATGGCGGCCAAAAAAATCACAGACGGAAAACGGCTGTATAAATTATCAAGCAAATAGTTTTTAGTTTTGGTTAGTGCTTCATTTTCTGCCTCAGTCAAATCGGTTTTGCTTTCTGAATCATAAAACTTGTTGAAAAAGTTCCCTAAAAGCTTCAATGAAATCCCTTTTAGTAAAGAACCAAACGAGAGGTCCTGTACAGATTTGTTTTTTATTGATTTTAATAGTAACGTACTGTTGCTATCAATGTTTCCATAATGGTAGAAAACTTCCTCACCAGATTTATTTTTTGCAGGACTATAGTTTTCTTTCTTATGATATTTAGAAATAAAATCCTGTAATAATTTTTTATCTACTAATATCCTCACCGCAATAGTTCTTTGATCGACAGTAGGTTTAAAAGAACTTTCTATTTGGTTGTCGATAATGGCAAGATCCAGTTTATCATAAGATCCAATTTCATAATCTTCATTATTAATTTTAATTAAGTTGACATGCTCACTCAAATCAAAATGAAAAATATAGAGATCGCTCTCAGATTTTACCCTGCATATCTTTAAGGGGGTTTTTAGTTCTAAATCCATATAAAGAACAGAAATTCCCGGAGTAATTTCTGTGAAATAAAAATCACCGTTCCCAATAGATTCAGGAACAGAGATGATTTTATTGTCGATAACCTTTGAACCAATCTGCTCGGCCAGCTGATACTGCCACTCAGGAGTTAAAGTATAGTAATGAAATACTTTTTTCATAAATACATGCTTAATAAATCATTTACAATTCTTTTATATAGGTTTTGGGCGATATGCCAAAATGATCTTTAAATTTAGAAGCAAAATAGGAATTGTTGGTAAAGCTCAGCTTGTCTGAAATTTGTGTTATAGACAACTGCTTGGTCTCGAGTAAATCTTTAGCAAAGAGTAATTTGTTATCCATAAAAAATGCATTAGGGGTTACACCGGTAATTTTTGTAAATAGAATTTTGAATTTTGATTCAGACATATTCGCTCGTTCTGCAAGTATTGTGATGCCTGGAAAAGGGCTGTGAATATTTTCTATCAAATACATTTGCATCGCAATAATTGTAGATAAATCCTGCTGGTTGACTGTTTGAATTATAATACGGTTGGTCAGGATTTTTTTTAGGTAATTTGCAATTAGCATATGAACAGTTCCAACCAAATGCAAATTAAAAATTGGGCCACCTACTTCTTTTTTTCTTAAATCATCTAGTAAGTGGAAACTTTCGTTACTCATTCTGTCAAATCGAATGATTGTATTTTTTTTGGGATCCAGAATTTCGTCAATATCAGTTTTAGATTCCAGATGATTTTTGATGAGATAGTCCTTAAGAGCGCTTTTTTTTACAAAAACACAAAGAGCAAATGTTTTACTGCCTGCTTTTACGCTGTATTCAGATTCTAAACTGCCATCTATTACAGATAAATTATACTGCCATCTGCTGGTATTGTAAGTGTGATTATCTATAGAAACAGTGGCCTCGCCATCAGTAAGGTTATAGTAAAAACCAACAAAATCACTGTCAGCATTTTTTTGTATCAGATGCAGATTTTTTTTATACTCTACATTTACATAGAAAGCAATTATACCATCTCCACAATCTAATACATATCGGATTCCGGATTGCACTTCTTCAGGAAGAACAATAAAATTACCATCTACTTTTCCCCCGTATTGCTTTGCAAAATAGGGAACCCAATTTAAATCTGCGCTATAAAAATGTTCAATTCTTTTCACAGTAAATTAATTTTTATTAAAGTTAATATTATTTTTGTTAAATTATTGATTTATAGTTGGTTTTGTTTAATTTGGCAGATTTGAGAGGGCAAACTCTTTTATTGATTACGTATGCTTTAAACTATTTTGCACTCTAAAATAATTATAAGAAAAATCTTATTCTGTTATTTATTTGTCTTATTGAAGGCAAAACATGTGCCTAAAGTTTTTTATTTTTGTTATGAATTGGAAATCAATTCCTTATTTTTTTTTATAAAAAAAGGAGGCTAAATTCTATAGGAATTTATACCTCCTTAGCGTAATAACTCCCCAGTTTTTAAGTGATCTTTTGATTGAGTGTTTTTCGATCGATTTGTAAAATTTTTGCCGCCTTTGTTTTATTGTTGCCAACCGCGTTTAAAACCTTTATTATCTGATCTTTTTCATATTCTTTTAAGGACTTAAAAGATTCAGTCGTTTTAGGAATGTGATATTTTAAATGCTCTGGAACATTTTTGAGTGTGATAATGTCATCACTCATTACAATCATGCGCTGAATGATATTTTCAAGCTCTCTGATATTTCCGGGCCAGGAATAGCGAAGCAGGATCTCGCTAACTTTGTCATCCATTAAAATTTCCGGTTTATTAAACTCACTGCCATATTTTGCAATAAAGTTTTTGGCTAATAATAAAATATCTTCTTTTCTGTCTCTCAGCGGGCTCGTTTTTATATTGACAACATTAATTCGATAATAAAGATCTTCTCTAAACGTACCGTCTAATACCCTTTGGTATAGATTGCTATTGGTTGCAGACAGTATCCTTACATTTATTTTTTCCGGATTCGTTGATCCTATTCTGGTAATTTCTTTTTCCTGTAGAACCCTTAAAAGTCTCGTTTGTACTGCCATTGGTGCGTTTCCAATCTCATCCAGAAAAATAGTTCCGCCGGATGCAGCCTGAAATAAGCCTATTTTTGAATCTGCAGCACCGGTAAAAGCTCCTTTGGTATATCCAAACAGTTCAGATTCCATTAAACTTTCGGGTATTCCGCCACAATTTACCGCAATAAATGGCATATTGGCCAACGTTCCTTTATAATGAATTGCGCGGGCAATCAGTTCTTTTCCTGTTCCGCTTTCACCTTCAATTAAAACATTTACATTATTGTCTTTAACGCGTTTTATTGCATTAACTAAACTTTTAAAATGATCAGAATGTCCAATTATTTCAGCATAACTATTTTGTTCTGTAAGTAACGTTTCAGAATTAGATTTTGTGTTTATGCTTTTTAAAAGGGAACTTTTTATGCTTGTACTAAGTTCTTCTATAGTAAAAGGTTTGATCAAATATCCTAGTGCTCCAGATTGCAAAGCATTTACGGCATTGTCGACAGACGGCATGCCTGTGATGACTAATTTTGGAAGTTCCGGAAAATGCTCTTCTGTATATTTCAGCAATTCAATACCATTAACTTCCGGCATCTGAATATCTGTGATCAGTAAATCTATAGTATTGTATCTTAAAACTTCAATAGCTTCACTAACAGAAGATGCTTTGTAAGTATGGTAATTTAATATCTTGATATGACGCTGCAGCAGATCTAACATATCAAAATTGTCATCTACAATAAGGATGTTCTTTTTGAGTGAATTCATTTTTTACTTATTTTAAAGGTAGTTGTACAGAGAAAATAGCTCCGGAAGGAAAATTATCCCTAACCGTTATGGCTCCATTGTGATTTTTAACAATTCCCTGAACTACGCTAAGTCCAAGTCCTGAGCCGGTATTGATGTCCTTCGTAGTAAAAAAAGGATCAAATATTTTTTGTTTAATATCTTCAGGAATGCCATGTCCCTGATCTTCTATTATGATAAAGAGATTTTCGTCGTCATTTTCTATTATAGTTTTGATCATGCTTCGTTGCGGAGAGGCATGTATAGCATTTATTAAAAGATTAAATAGAATTTGTGTGAGTTGTACAGCATCAATTTTAGCTGTTACCTCTTCATTTTTAAGTAACAACTCGCTTTTAATTTCTTTTTTTTGAAAGTTTTGTTTCAAAAAAGATAATGCAAAAAGTATGATAGGCTTTACTTTTTCAATTTTAGAATGATGTGGCATTTCGCAGGAGAAATACATCATTTTTTTAACGATTTCACGGGTATAAATAACAGAGTTAATTATGGTATCAATGTCTGAATTAATCGCTGCATCCGTATTAGAGAGTTTAATCAATTCGGCATAGCCTAAAATATTAGCCAGTGGGTTATTGAGTTCATGCGCAATTCCGGCTGTCATTTCGCCCAGAATAGACAACCTGTCCATTCGCTCCAGAGTCCGGCGTAAATTGGCTTTTTTTTGTAAAAGATAAAATTTAGAAATGTAGTTTCCAATTTCAATTGCAACAGTGTTTAAAAGTCTTTGTTCATCTTCTAAAAAATCATTTTGAGAATATTTTTCCTTAGTATAATGTACTTTTACAAAACCATTATTCATATCAGGAACTACAACATCGCTCATTTGAAATACGGTATGTTCCGGTACTGTTGAAGTGGCTATTTTGAAATCCTGAATTTGAATTTCTGCGATCGCATCATGATTATATCTCCATGCTTTTTTAATGCTTAAAAGAATTTTGTTTAGAACCTCTTTTTCTATGCCATTTGCCTGCGCAATTATTTTTGAGACATCGTATAAGCAGGTTAGTTCTTTAACTCGCTCTCGAAGCTTATCTTCCGTTCTTTCAATATTCATTTCGTAAGAAATTATTTATATCAGTTTTAAATTTCGCCAAAAGTAGTTAAATATTTTATTCCGCTTTATGAATTATAAATTTTATTTAACTATTTGAAAATAAACTAAATAGAATTGAAATTTATGTCTTATTCTGATGTTTATTTACCTTTTACAGGGTATATTTTGATTTTTTTTTTACGATGAGAAAACGTTATTTTTTTCTTTTTCTGAAGTGTGTTTTTATTTTACCTACTGAAATAAAAAAAACTTAATCTGATATTATTATGACCTCGTGTGGATATTGGGGGTAGGCGTTTGATCTAATTTTGTATACTGATCGTTAAGAAAAATTAGTGGTCAAATTTCTAAAACAATAAAAATGAACCTATCTGCTTTTTCATTAGAGTTTGGATTGAGTACGTCTGAAATTCAGAAATTGAATAAGATGTATTTTAAACAATTGTACAAGGACAGAATACTAACAATTTTAAGTACAGTTTTGTTTGTTCTGATCTTGTTTAATTTAAGTAATGACAATGATTTGACAGAATGGGTAATAAGAAGTTTAGCCCTTATTATCTTTTTTTTAATGGTGCAGTATATATGTGTAAACTCACTTTGTAAACTCATTTTCAGATTAGCAAAGAGTTTGTTGAAATCTGAAAAATTTATAAACAGGTACCGACTCAATTTCACCAATTCTGTTATTTGTGTACAATCGCCTTTGGGCAGATTTACGCACGAATGGACAAAAATTGAAAAAGCAATCCTGACCAGAGATTTTTTTCTGCTCTACATAAAAGAAAGAAATGGATATATTATTTCGATTTCAAATAAATGCAGCAACGGCAGGAATATAGAGGAATTGGTATCTTTTGTAGAGAAAAATGTAACGCATGTTACAAAAGTTTAATGAAGCAGAGTTTGAATTTTAATTCGTAACAAATGATGAAAGAAAAAATATTAGTTCTTGATAATAAAGGGATTTTTTTAAAAATGTTCAAGCGGAAATTTAAAGAAAAGTTTGAATTTTGTGAAGCCAGTTTACTATTTGAAAATGGAAATCAATCGAACGGTTTTGATCGATCTGTGTTTGTAATTTATGACCGAAAAGAATTGACAGATTTTATAAAATTGGAGCTTACCAGTTCTAATATAATGGTTTGTTTGTTCGATAAACAATTGCACGATAGCTTGTGTTATTACGCCGAAATTAAAGAGATTGTTTTAATTGATGCCTCTAAAACTAAAATGGAACTTTATAAGGATTTAGATGTATATTTTGGCACTATATCGAATTGCATAAAGCCAAAGCCTGAAAACAAAACGAGTCTTTTTTACCAAAAAATCCAGCAAATGCAATTTGAGAAGTTTCAGGAAGCGCTGTTTTTATAGATCAAACTATTTGTTTTTAGGTGTTATTTCCTGAGTTTAAAGTTGACAACCAATAATATTTATATGATCTACAAATAAAAAAGCTCCAGATTGCTCTGAAGCTTTTATTTTATAAATGTTTTAAATATTGGAAAGCCAGATGCTTAAAAATTAGTATTTACTTTTTTAGAACGATCTGCCACATACGAGATAAGCCATGTTATAGGACCCTCTTTTACAAAAAACACTTTCTTTTTCTCCAATTCCGGAATACTTTCCAGGCAGGATAATAAGATATTATTGGCAGAAATTAGGTATTTCTGATCGTATATCTTCAAAACTCTTGCGGCTTCTTTATTGGTTTTAGATAAGTTATTGAACTTGTTAAAATTATTCTTAAGAATCGCATCATAATTGATAATGTCTTCCATGGTTATGGCAACATAATGATCTTTGGTATTTTCATTATAGTATAAAGTTGTAAAAGCCCAAACAGCTCCTCCGGACAAATAAATCTTCTCTTTTTTTAATAAAAGCGGATTGGTGTCCAGCATGTCTTTTATCTTTTTACGCAGCACAGTAGTGTAGTCAAAAGATTTTTCCTGATAAACAGATAAGTCATTTGCCTGGTTTGGATTGGCAACTGTCTTTTTTACTGCATCTGTAAGTGTCATTGTACCAAAATCAAGTTCTAAAGGTATAAACTCTAATTTATTGTCTGCAAGCTCATCAATGTAACCGCCTTTAGTACTTTGTGCACCAATATCAAGAAGTAAAGCGTTAGGATAATCTACAGGAGGGATAGAACCTTTTACTAATATTTTAGCTTCGTCGTCAACATTAATCACATCAAGATCTTTGTGAGTTAAGGTTGTAATTCTGTTTTTTAGAACATCAAGATTACGTGCAGAGCCAAAAACAGCAGAGGCTACTAAAAAAACATTTTCTTCGTGAAGTTTAAATTGCGATCTTATTTTTGTTAACTGGTCGAGAACGATGGTGCTGGCTTTGTTTATATCGTCTTGCGTAAGCTCACCGTTCGCAGTAATATTTTTGGCAAAACTTAGGCCTTCTTCGTTCGAGTAATAGACAATTTTGTATTCTGCTTTCTTGATATTATTAACATCGAGAACAGTAGTTTTTATCGTTCTGCGTCCGATTTCAATTCCTGCGTAAAGGCTTTTTTGAGAAAATGAATTAATTGAAAAAAATAAATTCAGGAGAAAGAAAATGCGAATTTGGGATTTGTGTTTTTGAAGCATTGGATTTGATTATAATTTGTAATACTATTTATTTGAATTTAAAAGGTATTGGTGGTATTTATAAGAGCGCAAATTTATAAAAACATTTACGAATATAAAGTCAGTTATCAAGAAAACATATTATTTAATTAATAATATTTGTCTTAAAGGGTATGCTGTTTTTGCGCTTTTTGAAATATTAGCAACCAAAACTATGTAAATCTATAGTATTTGTAATATTTAGATATTTAATATAAATCGCAAATATTAAACTTGTTAGGCTTTTATTTGGGTGAACTTATAATTGTAAATACAAATCCGGGATTACTTTTTGTTTAGAATCAGAGTTACTTCAAATTGCTTTGGTATTCTTTTACAGACTTGACGAAATAGGGAGAATCATTCCATCGAATTTTTCGATAGGCAAAATCTTTTTGCATAGATTCCGGCAAGCAATTCCATATTGTGGTATTCATCTTTTCTAAAAGAGCTTTTTTCGAAAAAGTATCCGCTACTACCAGACTAATTTCTCTAACCGGTTTAGGTTCCTTAAAGGGTTTAAATAAGGTTTTGTCTTTTTCATTTAAAATAGAAAGTTCTGGTATAATAGCAAAGCCCAAATCTGCCCGTACCAAATTTTTCAAGGTTTCGATAGAACTAATTTCATAAATAAACTGGTCTTTTATCGATTCGGGTTTCTTTAGGTTGCAAATATCCAAGAGTTGTGCATTGTAACAAAATTCATTTTGCAATAGCAATAATTCTGCCTGATCACCTACCTGAATTTCATAAAATGGATCATTAGACATCGGATGAAATGAATTTAAATAGGCTACAAAGGGTTCTTTAAAAACAGGATGCTCTATTAAATTTCCGTTGCCTGTTGGTGTGGCCATTATTGCAACATCAATAACACCGGTTTCTAAATCCTGTATAAGCTGCCCTGTATTGGCTTCCTTAATGATAAACTTCATTTTAGGAGTTGCTTTTTTCATGTCTTTAATAAACATCGGGATAAGATAGGGTGAAAGTGTCGAAATGATACCCACTTTTATCTCACCTTCAAGCGTATTTTTTTGGTTGATGACAAAATCGCGAATTTCATCTGCTTCACGAAGCATCTTTCTGGCTCGCGCTATTATTTCTTTACCTAATTCTGTTGGAGTCAGAGGCACTTTAGTACGATCAAAAATCTTGATCCCAATTTCTTCTTCGAGGTTTTTCAATTGTATGGTAAGCCCTGGTTGTGTTACCATACACACTTCTGCAGCTCTTGAAAAATGACGCTCTTCGTCTAGTGCGACTATATATTTTAATTGTTGTATTGTCATTTTATAAATATTATTTATGAATGAAAAAAATTATTAATTTGATTTATAATTACAAATGTAGCAATTTTGTCCTGTCAATAAGCAATGACAAATAACAATTTTAAAATTAATAATTAAAACACAAAAGAAATGAAAACCAATTTAAAAACAATCGTAACAACAAGCTTCGCCATTTTTTTATTAGCAGTTTCAACTGCTTTTTCTCAAAGCCAAAGAAAACCCGCAAGTTTTGGAAGAGAAGAATATATTGAAGTAGAGAAAAATGTAAAACTTCACGTAACTGATTTAGGAGAAGGAAAACCGGTAGTACTAATTCATGGATGGCCGCTTAGTGATGCCATGTACGAATACCAATATGCAGCACTTATCGAAAAAGGGTACAGAGTAATAGGAATCACTTTAAGAGGTTTCGGACTTTCAGACAAACCTGCAGGAGCTTATAATTATGATGTGTATGCAGATGACATTAAAGTAATTCTGGACAAGCTAAAAGTTGAAAATGCAACTATTGGCGGATTCTCTATGGGAGGTGCAACGGTAATACATTATGTAGCCAAATACAATGCAGCCCACGTTTCAAAACTGGCTTTATTTGGTGCTGCTGCTCCGCTATGGACAAAAAGAGCCGATTTTAATTATGGATTCTGGACAAAAGAAGATGTAAACGGGCTTATTGCGCTTAACAATACTAACAGACCACAATTGTTTGAAAATTTTGGAAAAATATTTCCTGCAAATGAAACAAGTGTATCTGCAGGACAGGGTGCATGGCTTGGGACTATTCAGGCACAGGCTTCACCTTATGCAATGGCAGAATCTATGAAAGCGCTTCGTGATACAGACCTTAGAGAAGATTTGAAAAAAATTAAAATACCAACTCTTATTCTTCATGGAACACAAGATAAAATATGTTCTTATGAGCTTGCAGAACAAATGCACAAAGCGATAGGTAACTCTACTTTGGTTCCATTTGAGAAAAGCGGACATGCCTTATTTATCGAAGAGCTTCCAAAATTTAATGCAGAACTTATAAAATTTATTAAATAATTAAAACAATAAAAATTATTACTTTATAATGCTGATATTTCAGCTTATTTAACTAACAACAAATAACTTATAAATTAAAAAAGATGAAAGCAACTAAAAAATTACCACACTATGCAATTACTGCACTTAGCCTTTTTGTACTCTTTGTAACAAGTATTGCTACAGCACAACAATCAGGGATAAAACGTACAGATTTACAACGTTATGATCTAAGTGTTCCGGGATATGAAACCGTTCAGGCCCGAATCGATTTTGAAGCGCATACTGCGTTTGGAGAGCATTCTCATCCTGGTGAGGAAGTGATTTATGTTCTGGAAGGATCATTAGAGTATGAGGTAGAAGGGCAGTCGCCAATAACGTTAAAAGCCGGTGAAGTACTTTTTATTCCTGCCGGTGTGGTTCATGCTGCAAGAAATAAAAGTCATACAAAAGCGTCAGAACTGGCAACTTACATTGTCGAAAAAGGAAAGCCAATTTTGGTTATGAAAAAATAGCAAGAGCTGAAAAATCAAATACGGATTATTTACAGAAGTAAGTTCTGTCATTTAAGTACGAATTTCTAAAATTAAATATTGAATAAATAATTCATGAAATAAATAAAGTTGTCCTGAGGGCAGCTTTATTTATTTTAAAGCGTTTCATTATTAACTTAAAACTACAAAAATTATGAAAAATATAATGATCTTTACTCTATTGCTCGTAAGTTTCCATATAGCTGCGCAGAGTCCGGAAAAGAAATTAGTGGAATTAGGAATTCAATTGCCTGAAATTCCTGCAGCTTTAGGAAGTTATGTTGATATGGTGCAAGTGGGGAATTTAGTATTTCTGTCTGGGAGAGGGCCTCTTAAAACGGATGGAAAATACATTACCGGTAAATTGGGAAAGGAACTAAATGCCGAAGAAGGTTACCAAGCGGCAAGATTGACAGCTATAAATCAACTGGCGGTACTTAAGCAATCTTATGGAAGTCTTGATAAAATAAAACGTATAGTTAAGGTTAATGGTTATGTAAATACTGCCGATTTGTTTTTTGAGCAGTCGAAAGTCATAAACGGTTTTTCTGATGTATTAATTGAAGTGTTTGGCGAGCAGGGAAAACATGCGCGAACTTCTGTCGGTGTATTTGCACTTCCTCAAAATATGGCAGTAGAGGTAGAAATGATTATAGAAATGAAGGATGCGTTTTAAAAAAAAAGAAACTATAAAGTAAAATAGATCTATGAATAAATCACAGCAAGAATTAGAAAAGCAAGAATCTGAAATTAGAAAAAATTTAGCTTATGTTTTTGTACCCATTGCTGTAATTCTGGTCATTACTTTTATATACCAAAGCAACTCATTAGACTACAAAAGAAAAAAATATCTGGAAAGCAATGAAAAAGAATTCAATGGAAGGATAACAGCTAAGAGAGAAGAGAGTGATTATAGTCGAGCTCCAAAATTTATGATTTTGAATAACTACAATGAAGTTGCAATTCCAAGCGCAATTTATTATCAAATTAATGTTGGCGATTCGGTTTATAAGCAAAAAGGAAAAGATTCTATATATTATTACTTGAAAAATGGGAAAGTACTAATAGAGGACTCTAACGAATACCTTAGAAAGATTACTTAGAATTGAAAAGAAAAAAAAACAAAGAATAAAGATAAGACAAGCTAGTAAAAACTACTACAATAGATTTGGTTTGATGGCTTTAGAAAGTTGATTTTGTATTGGGAAAAAGTTGTGCAAAAACATCTTAAAGCAATTTCAGGAAGATTTCAATGTTTGGAGAAAGCCTTTTTTATCTATCAATAAAATTTCAAATTGACCAATATACATTATTTGAAGTGACACTTAATAGTTTTTAAGAATTGCACAAGATAATATCCTCACTATAGTAAATAACTGTGATGTCTATACCTCTTATAGAGAAAATCAAAATATTAAAAGTGTTAATTATTAATACTGTTAATAAAAATTTGATTTTTTACGTGAATCCTCATTTTTACTCAGCTTGCTTTTCGTATCATTGTAAGAATTTAAAATTTAATTAGAATATAGAATGGCAATAAATTTACAAAAAGGACAAAAAATTGATATTGGTTTGTCTAAAATTTCTGTAGGATTAGGCTGGGATCCTAACGAGGGGACAGGACATGAATTTGATTTAGATGCTTCTGCAATAATGATCAACTCTGATCGCAAACTTTTAGGTGAAAAATACTTTATATTTTATAACAATTTAACCTCTCCTGATAATGCATTAGAGCATACTGGAGATGATCCTACGGGTGGTAACAGTGATGGCGACGATGATGAAGCTATAAAAGTTGACTTGAGTAAAATTGACGCTAATGTGCAGGAAATACTCTTTGTTGTTACAATTGAAGATTTTGAAAGACGAAGACAAAATTTTGGTCAGGTAAGAAATTCATACATTAGAATTGTAGATGATGCCAACGGTCAGGAAATTGCAAAATATGAACTAGACGAGGATTTTTCAGTTGAAACAGGCGTTGAATTTGGGAGATTATATAAACGTAATGAGCAATGGAGATTCGAGGCTTCAGGAATTGGATATAAAGCTGATCTTGGCTTTTTCCTTGAAAAATATTATTCAGGAGAAATAATAAAATAACACAAGAATAGTAGATATCTGATTTTAAAAATATATTTTGAAGCTAAATTACAAAAAATACAGCCATCTGTCTTTTGATTTATGGTTAACATTAATAAGGTCTAATCCTGAATTTAAGAAAAAAAGAAATTTATTATTTAAAGATTTCTTTAAAATAGATGCACCTATTGAAAAAGTGTCAGAAGTAGTTAGATATTACGATGTTTTGTGTAACAATATTAACGAAAAGACAGGATTGAATTTAAGTACGTATGAAATATATTATCTAATTTTAGGCGCGCTTGAAGTTGATTTGGCATCTAACGGAATAAAAAGATTAGGTGAATTTTACAACGAAACAGAAGCTTTGTTTTTTAATTACAAACCGGAATTAATTTTCCCTGACATTAAGCTTCAGTTTGAAGAGATAGTTACAGAAGGAAAATCAATTAATATATTGAGTAATACAGGATTTATAAAAGGAAAAAGTTTAAAAAAACTGCTCTCCTATTATGAATTGACAGATTTTATTTCTTTTCAGATTTATTCTGATGAGGTTGGATTTTCAAAGCCCAACAATGAAATCTTTCAATTGGTTTTTGATCAGGTTAACAACTCAAAAAAGGTATCTAAAAGTGAAATACTGCACATTGGAGACAACAGTATTGCAGATTATAATGGCGCAACCAATTTTGGATTTGATGCTCATTTATTAAAAATTTAAAAGTGAATAAAAGTTATAGCTTACATAAAATTATTGAAAAAGATAATTGCCCTTTTAAAGAGAAAGAATACAGTCGGTTTAAGTTTGGAGATAAGTTCTATGCTGAGAAATTTGCAAAAGAATTATTTGCAGGATTTGTAGATCAGTATAGCGATTTACTTCTTTCAGAAGAAGATATAGTAATCTTACCAAGTCCATTTTTGTCCATTCCAACGGCCTCAAACTTTTTATGCTATTTCTTCAAAAAAGAATTAAATAGCTTTTTGTTTAAAAATGGAAAGAAAGCCAGTATCGAATCAAAAATTTATCGAAATCAGACTTACGTTACTGATTATGGAAATTTAGATTTTAATGAAAGAGTGAATCTGATATCGAATGATACATATTATATTGACCGAAATTTTATTAACGATAAGCTTTGCATTTTTGTAGACGACATCAAAATAACCGGAAGTCACGAACATACAGTGAACAAAATTTTACACCAGTACAACGTAACTGGAAATTTCATTTTTGTATACTTTGCAGAATTAGCCAATAAGGAGATTCATCCAAAAATTGAAAATCATTATAACTATTTTGATGTAAAAAATGTCGACGATATCATCTCTATAGTAAACAGCGAGCATTTTCAATATAATACGAGAATTGTAAAATTTATTCTTAGTTTAAATGAAAATGAATTTAGCATTTTGGTCAATAATATTTCTTCTAAAAAAAGCAATGAATTATTTCACTTGGCGATAAGCAACAATTATCATCAAATTTTAGAATATGAAACAAATATTAATTTAATAAAAATAGATTAAAACTATGGCTATCAACTTACAGAAAGGACAACGCGAAAATATAAACGCTCCAAAATTTACAATTGGTTTAGGCTGGGATACTAATAACAGCAGTACAGGATCAGGTTTTGACCTTGATGCTTCGGTTTTTATATTGGGCGATAACAGAAAGATTATATCAGACGCTCATTTTGTTTTTTACAATAATTTAAAATCGCCAGACGAATCTGTAATTCATACAGGAGATAACTTGACAGGCGATGGTGATGGTGATGATGAACAAGTGAAAATTGACCTGACAAAAATAAACCCTGCCGTTAAGGAAATTTGCATTGTTGTAACGATTCACGATGCGGTTGACAGAAAACAAAATTTTGGACAAGTGAGAAATTCATTTATCAGAATTGTAGATGACAGCAACAATAGCGAAATGGTGAAATATGAGCTGGAAGAAGACTTTTCTATTGAAACGGCTGTAGAGTTTGGAAGAATTTACAATAAAGACGGACAATGGAAATTTGAAGCTATTGGTGTTGGAATGAAAGGCGGACTAGAAGATTATTTAAATAAATACAACTAAAAACATGGCAATTAACTTAGAAAAAGGACAGCGAATAAATCTTGAAAAAAGTAATGGCACTAAATTACAAAACATTTGTGTTGGTGTCAATTGGGGTGCAATTGAGAAAAAGGGATTCTTTGGAACTAAAAAAGAGCCTGTAGATCTAGATGCTAGCTGTGCTATATATGATGACAAAAAGAATCATATAGATTCTGTGAATTTTAGAAAATTAATTTCAAATGATCGTGCTATTAAGCATAGCGGTGATGATTTAACAGGAGATTTAAATGGAGATGACGGTTTAGATAATGAAGTAATCACTCTGGATTTTTCGCAATTAACTCCGGCAGCAAACCATGTTGCATTTTTCATAAACAGTTTTAGAGGTCAGGATTTTAAAGATATTCCTTTTGCATCTATCCGCATCTACGAAGGAACTCCTACTAAAGTGAGCCAGGAATTTGCGCGTTTTGATATTGCAAACGATGCCACTTTTGCAGGAAACGTTTCTATGGTTTTAGGTGTGTTTTATAAAAGAAATGATGAATGGAAATTTAGTGCAGTTGGGGTGCCTACAAATGACAAAAAGTTAGAGCAGACTATCGTTACAATTCAACAAAATCATTTATAAAAAATGGAGCAAAATCAATTAGTTACTCAGGAGAATACCGCTTTGATTGACAAAGATGGAAATGTAAATTTAACTGCTATCACAGAAGCTGAGGTAAGTAATTTTAAGTCTATTTCGAATCAGTTAAATGAAAATGATGCCAATTCGATCCTGAATTATGGAGCTGAAATTCAAAATTCGATCGCCAAACAAAGTGATACTTTTTTAACAAATGTTAGAACGTATAACTCTGGTGAAGTAGGAACTTTGATTAACGATTTGTTGACGGAATTAAATTATGTAGATGTAGATCAGCTTGATCAAGGTCCATTCAAACGATTTTTGTCTAAAATTCCAGTGCTTAATAAATTGGTTATTGATGTAAAAAAACTATTTCAGCAATACGATAAGATTACGGTTAATATTGATAAAATTAGTAATAAAGTAAAAGCCGGAATGATCAATTCTGTAAAAGATAACAGCTCCCTTCAAACTATGTTTGACGGTAATGTTGGTCTTATTAAAGAAATGGAAAAACACATTATTGCAGGTCAGATTCGTTTTAAGGAATTAGGCGAAGAACTTGCTGTAATGGAAGGAAATCCGGCACAATATCAAGATTATCAAATTTCAGATAAAAGAAACTTCATCAACCGTCTGGACAAACGTTTGGCAGACATGAAAATTGTTCGTTTTATCATGCTACAATCTTTGGCTCAAATACGTGTAGTTCAAAATAACAACACATCTATTGCAGAGAAAGCCCAGTCTATTTTAACTACAACAATGCCAGTCTGGAAAAACCAGCTGACGCTTGCAGTAGCGCTTCAAAGACAAAAACAAAACATTGAAGTTCAAAGAAGAGTATCTGAAACTACCAACACAATTTTGCAGAAAAATGCCGAAATGCTGAAACAAAATAGTATTGAAGTTGCTAAAGAAAATGAAAATACAGTTGTTTCTTTAGAGACCTTAAAAATGACAACAAAATCATTGATAGATACTTTAAACGAAGTAAAACAAATTCACGAGCAAGGTACAGAAACCAGAAGACAACTAGATGCCGGTTTACAAAGCCTTGAAATTGAATTAAAAAAAGGAGTTATAAGCTAATAGAATCAGGAAGGATTTAATTGAATGCAAGAGGAAGAAGAAAGGTACGTTCAAATAATAAAAGATAGTAACAGAAAGCTGGTGATTTTAAAATTGTTGTCCAATTTTTTTAATCACAAGGATTTTGTTGGCGTTTTGGTAAGAACAAAAGTAATCCATTCACTTTTTCAAAAGAACCAAACATTAGACATTAATAAGCTTGAATTGTTTCATATTCAGTTTACTAATAGTCTGATTGATTTGTTTCAAAAGATTAAAAAATCTAAAGAACAGCAATACAATCTTATTTCAGATGAAATTTATATAAACAACGATATTGTTTCTAAATTGAAGTTTGAGATTGGAGAAGAAAAATTCTCAGACCAATCAAAAGACCAGGCACAGAAGATGTCTAAAAAAATTGAACAGGTGTATCAGATTTTAGCATCCGACAGTAACAGTTTTTTTGATTGGAATGATATAATGTCTTTTTCTGACGCAGCTAAATCAGAATTTTACAGAGAAATTAATATTGACCAATATGAAAAACTAACTACTGTAAATAAAAAGTTTTATGAAAATAAGTATGTCAGGTTTGAAAGAAAACTTTTAGGCAGACTAAATATCCTAAAGTTTAAAATTAAGTTTTTGTGCGGATTAGTTTGTAATAACGAGATTATTGAGGTTTACGAGTTTAGGGATTCTAACGATAAATTTGTTTTTGTAGGAAATGAAAAAGCTTTCTATTTTATCGAAAATGAGATGGAAAGGGAAGTAGATCTCTCTAAAAATAACTCTGCCAAAGGAGAAATTATAACACAGCTGGAAGAAAAAAATGCTTTGCTGGAATTAGAATTGAGTACGATTAAAACATCTCTTCCTGAAAATGTTTTAGCGGTATTAAAAGATTATTTAGATAAAATATCGTCAGTAGACTTTTTAGAAGATCTGCAAAATGTCGATGAACAAACCAATATTTTAAAAACAATGTTAAATATTAATATAAAGTAAAAGAGAGATCAAATGGCAATTAACTTAGAAAAAGGTCAAAGACAAAGTATTGATGCACCAAAATTTATAGTAGGACTTGGGTGGGACAGTAACTCCAGTAATACAGGATCAGATTTTGATTTAGATGCTTCAGTTTTTTTGGTTGGAGCAAACGGTAAAATTCCAAATGACAACCATTTCGTTTATTATAATAATCTAAAATCACCTGATGGAGCTGTAACTCACACAGGAGACAACCTAACGGGTGCTGGTGACGGAGACGACGAAAAAATACAAATTGACTTATCAACAATATCTCCGGATGTTCACGAAATTTCATTTGTAGTAACAATTCACCATGCCGAGACCAAAAGACAAAACTTTGGTCAAATTAGAAATTCATACATCAGAATTTTAGATCAAACCAATACTGAATTAGTTAAATATGAACTTGATGAAGATTTCTCTATAGAAACCGCAGTTGAGTTTGGCAGAATTTACAAAAGAAACAACGAATGGAAATTTGAAGCTGTTGGTATTGGAATGAAAGGCGGTTTACAAGATTATTTGAATAAATACAATTAAATATAAACCTTATTAAAAAACTATGGCAATTAATTTAACGAAAGGACAAAAAATTGATTTAAGAAAATCAAGTGGTGAAACATTAACTAATTTCTGCGTTGGTGTAAATTGGGGCGCAATTGAAACAAAAGGATTTTTAGGATTATCAAAAAACGTAGTAGAAATCGATCTGGATTTGAGCTGTATACTTATAGATGACCAAAATAAACTTTGCGATCATTTATATTCGCCTTTATACAGAGTAGAAGTTTTACAACAATTTGGTTTGCCAAAAGGAAAATTGTTAAGTGTTGATGGTGCCTTAAAACACACTGGAGATGACCTTGCAGGTGATACAGGTGGAGACGACGGTTTAGATAATGAAATTATTACAGTTGACCTTTCTAAAGTTGATGCTAAAGTAACTCAAATATTTTTCTTTTTAAATAATGCAGGAAAAGAAGATTTCTCGCAAATTCCATATGCAAAAATCAGAATGTACGAAGGTACTCCAACAAGAGTAGTTTCAGAGTTTGCTTCATATAACGTATCTGCAGATTCACAATACGTAAACAAACGTTCAATTATCATGGGTAAGTTGTACAAACGTAATGGAGAATGGAAGTTTAGTGCAATTGGAGATCCAACAGATGATACCTTCTTAGGGCAGACTATTCATAAAATTGTTCAGTCTTACCTATAATGGAAATCAAGAATATAGACGGACTAAGAGTTTCTCAAATAAGAGACATGGTTCAGCAGGGAGGTAAATTTGTGGTATTTCCGTATACCGTATCATTTGTATTAATGACTTTAAAAAGAAGTTCTGATATTTATTTTATTAAAGCCGATGAAAACACATTTAAGTATTCGTACGGATATGTTTTTCTAAATTTAATTGTAGGCTGGTGGGGAATTCCGTGGGGTCCAATTTATACAATAGGCTCTGCATATCATCATATTACAGGCGGTAAAGATTTAACTCAGGTAGTTATGAGTCATTTAACTCAGCATGATCCTGAAGCCAATACAAATACTTACAATATCGGTGGTGTTGAAAGTTCGAATCAAGGAAACAATACCAACGAAACACCAACTTACAATATTCCTGTATAAAAAAAGCAACCATGAGAAGACTGCCTGTTTACTTATTATTAGATACATCTGGTTCAATGACCGGCGAACCTATCGAAGCTGTTAAAAATGGCGTTCAAATGATGATTAGTTCGCTAAGACAAAATCCGCAGGCAATTGAAACTGCTTTTTTAAGCGTGATTACCTTCGATACAACAGCGCAGCAAATTGTTCCTTTAACTGATTTAGCTTCTTTTCAAATGGTAGATCTTAAGGCAGCTGGCGTAACCGCTCTTGGAGAAGGTTTACGATTAGTAGCTCATAAGATTGAAACCGAAGTGGCCAAAACCACAACAGAGCAAAAAGGCGACTGGAAACCATTAGTTTTTATTATGACTGACGGGATTCCGACTGATAATTGGGAAAGTGGTCTAGAAGAATTTAAAAAGGCTAAAATTGCTTTTACTGTTGCATGTGCTGCGGGAGGTGGTGCAGATGCCGCAATTTTGAAAAAAATCACAGATAACGTAGTAAGTCTTGACTCAGCAGACAGTGCTAGTATAGGGAAGTTTTTTCAGTGGGTTACAGCTTCAATTGGAGTAAGTTCTACAAAAGTTGAAGAGTTTGGTAAAGAATTTACAAATTTTAAAGAATTACCTCCGCCGCCGTCTGAATTGAACATTGTAGTTTAAACCGAAGCGAGGGGGAGTTTATAATACCACTTTAATTAGAATTTATTTTGAGTAGTACTTCTGGATTACAGAAGTTTTACAAACCGAGTATGCACATAAATTTCGGAACCTGATTTTTGACGGTGCGTAATTTCTTAATTTTTAAATTTATGAGAAGACTACCAGTTTATTTTTTACTAGATACATCCGGCTCTATGTATGGAGAGCCTATTCAGGCATTAAATAACGCTTTAAGCGGCATGATTAATACGTTACGCACCGATGCCCAGGCGTTAGATTCGCTTTGGATAAGTATAATAACGTATGACAGAGAAGTAAAAGAAATTGTACCGTTAACAGAGTTGGTTCATTTTCAGCTTCCTGAAATTACATGTCCGCAAAGTGGTCCCACTAATACAGGAGCAGGTTTGGATTTTGTGATTCAAAAAGTAAACAAAGATGTTATAAAAGGTTCTTCAACTCAAAAAGGAGACTGGAAACCACTACTTTTTGTTTTTACTGACGGAAAACCTTCTGATATTCAGCTATACAGAGAGAAAACACAGGAAATTAGAAATCTTAGTTTTGGAGCTGTTGTGGGCTGTGCCGCCGGACACATGGCAAACGATGAAATTTTAAAAGAATTAACAGATAATGTAGTGCATTTAGCATCTGCTGATAGTTCTACATTGAAACAATTCTTTAAATGGGTTTCAGAAACAATTGAACAGGGTAACAAAAGTCAGGGAACGGGAGAAAGTGTAACATTGCCTCCGCCGCCGAGCGAAATCACAGTAGTGATTTAATTTTAGAATGCTTGATATGATATTTACATTTTCAAAAGCGCTTATTCACGTAGCTACTGCCATCGACGAAGCATACTACGAAGGAAAACAAAACGAGCTTGAAGAAATAGAGCTGAGTTCTGATCAAAAATTAGAGTTGATGGATATCGATAAAATAACGGTATGTCATCAAACAACTGAAATTGAAAATTTTGCTATTAAAAATACAGAACAGATTTTGAGACAAAAGTATATTAAAAATGAATTTTCGATCAAAGAAGTTATTGTGCGTAAAAATTGTGCTTACATAAAAATAATCTATGATATTCCGCTTAATAAAGCAGGCAGAGATTACGGTACGTCCTTCTCGATAAATTTTATGGAAGTAAATAATGGAGTTTCTGTTTACAGTTGCGAAACTAAAAATGCTAATGAAAAACTAGTTTTTAAGGAAATTGCAACCGAATTAATAAAAGCAGTATCATAATGTATTTTGTAAAAATTTTTATTCAAATTTTAATTATTGGATTGTTTTTATACTCCAAATTATTGCCGTACAAAGACAAATTAAATCAGAAGTACAGAAGCATTTTTGATTTTTTCGATAGTATTTTTTCGCCCATATTTAATTTTCTAAAAACAATGATAAAACCCTTTCAGGTTGGAGTTGGATTAGCTGTTGATATGACGCAGATTGTACTTTTAATTATTTTTTTAATGTTATTAAACTTTCTTTAAAATGAGAAGATTACCGATATATTTTTTAATTGATATTTCTGAGTCGATGGTCGGAGAACCAATTCAACAGGTTGAAGAAGGATTAGCCACCATTATTCAGGCACTAAAAACAGATCCGCATGCTCTTGAAACTGTTTTTGTTTCGATTATAGTATTTGCAGGACAGCCTAAAACGCTTGTTCCTTTGCAGGAAATTGTAAGCTTCTATCCGCCTAAATTTCCAATTGGCAGCGGAACATCACTAAGCAAAGGTTTAGGGCATTTAATGTATGAATTAAGAAACAATATTGTTAAAACAACTTATGAGGTAAAAGGCGACTGGAAACCTATAGTTTTCCTGTTTACAGATGGAGTTCCTACAGATGACACCCAGGCAGCAATAAACGAATGGAAACAAAACTGGAAGAGGACAGCCAACTTAATTGCGATCTCTTTTGGCAACGAAACAGATACAAAATTATTGGGCGAACTTACAGAAAATGTACTTCATTTTAAAAACACAAACGTACAATCGTACAAGGAATTTTTTAAGTGGGTAACAGATTCTATTAAAACCAGCAGTATAAGCGTAGAAAGCAACTCTACCGGCTTTGAGCTTGCAAAGCTAGATGGAGAAACACTTTCTAAAATAGATTTAACAAAAGAAACCCAAAATCGCCACTATGTAGATGATAATTTTGTGGTTTTAAACGGAAAGTGCCAAAATACAAAAAGGCCGTATTTAATGAAATACCGTAAAACAATTGCAGAATCTATTTATGCAGGCATCGAGTTATCATCAAAAAATTACAAATTAGTAGGTGCTTATCAGGTTGATAATTCTTATTTTGAATTGGCAGATTCCGGTAATTTCAATAATACAGTAAATACTGAAGAGCTTATCGGCGGGCCAACCTGTCCGTGCTGTGGTAATCAAATAGCATTTGCCGTTTGCGTTTGCGGTAAAATACATTGCATTGGCGAAGAAGATGTAAGTACTTGTCCGTGGTGCAATAACCAGGGGAGTTACGGCTCTGGTGGAGGAGGATTTGATGTAAACAGAACACAAGGATAATTTCATGGAGGAAACCAAAAGATATATTCAGTCTTTTTTATCCCAAAAGAAAATGGACATTTCTGCAGATAAAGCGGCTCTTTTTGCTGCCTTTGCCTCTAATGAACAAAATGTCATTGCAGTAAAAATAATTCAGGAAAACCAAAAAATGATTATGCAGAATTGGATATTGAAAAACAGAATTGACGATATTTTGATGCAGACTGTCTCAATACCAAATGGTACAGTAAATAAAAAGTATCAGGCAAAAATTGATTTCAAAAATTTGGGATGGAATGATGTTATTTCCTTTGAAATTAAGGGTTTAGAAAGTACGGGTCTTGAATTTAATGAAAACGACGAATTACTTTTTGGAGTTCCGGAAATTAGTGGGGATCTAAAAATAAAGATTCTATTTAGAATAGACGGCGAAGCAGAAGATTCCGTGTTCAATGAAAAAGTACTCACACTTATTATAAATCCTGATCCAAAATCGTTGTGGAAGAACATCGAAAGCGATAAAAATGATCCATTTTGGAAACCGGATGATGCCGCAATTTTAGATAAATTTCTGGATAAAAATATTGTAATTGCTTCTAAAAGAGGAAGAAGTCATGCTAATGTAGGTTCTTTTAGAGAAGATGATTTTGCATTTAAAAATCTAAAAGAAATAGGATGGAGCATTTTAGCCGTTTCCGATGGAGCAGGTTCTGCAAAATTATCACGAAAAGGTTCGAACTTAGCCTGCAATGCTGTTGTTGACTATTTTGAAGAAAACTTAAATGCAGAAAATCTAAAAGAATTTGATCAGGTTTTACTAGATCATCACGATAAAGCAACCGACGAAACATCTAAAAAGATAAGTCATTTTGTATATCAGAATCTTTCGAAAGCAGCACATTTTGCTCATCAAAAAATAGAAGAATTTGCACTAAATAGCGAAACTGAACTTAAAAATTTTCATGCTACATTAATTTTTACTCTTGTTAAAAAATATGATTTTGGATATGCTATTTTAACCTTCGGAATTGGCGATTGTCCTATCGGATTATTAAATAAAGACCTCACCGAAATCAAATTAATGAACTGGCTTGATGTTGGTGATTTTGGAGGTGGAACACGTTTTGTTACCATGCCTGAAATTTTTCAAAGTGATAAATTTTCGACAAGATTTGGTTTTAAACTAATCGATAATTTCTCTTATCTGATGCTGATGACAGACGGAATTTACGATCCTAAATTTGTCGTTGAAGCCAATTTGGAAAAAATAGAAAAATGGACCGGATTTCTGGAAGATTTAAAAGGCAAAAATGAAGACGGAACCAAAGTAGATTTTGATAAAAACAATCCCGATATTGCAGCACAGCTTTCGACATGGATGGATTTTTGGAGTCCGGGAAATCATGACGACAGAACACTTGCAATAATTTTTTAAGTATGAGTACGATTACAGTAAAGTCAATTAATGACACAGCTAAATCTTATCAATTTATTGATAATGGCGAGCCTATGCGCGGTGGTGTAAAGGATGTTTATTTTAGCCCTGACAGAAAATATGTCGTAGCAATATTTAGGGATAAATTAGATTTTAACCAGAAAGAAAGGTTGCAGCGAATTACCAATAAATATTTAGCCCAAATACAAAATGGTGATGCAGGTGATTATTATTTAAACGAAGTATACCGCTGGCCTACTGATGTCATTGAGCATAAAGATTTGACAGGTATCATTGTTCCAATTTATGATTCTAAATTTTTCTTTAAAAAAGGTTATGAAACGAGTGATTTAATTCAGGGGAAAGAAAAAAATGGAAAATGGTTTGCCGGTTCTAAATTTAGAAATCCAAATTTTCCACTTCGCGTTGCAAAATCCGAATTAGGCGACTGGCTGAGTTATTTTCAGGTTTGTGTTAATTTGACTCGCGGTGTAAAAAAGATGCACGCTATGGGGTTGGCGCATTCTGATTTGTCATACAATAACGTTTTGATAGATCCGGTTAATAAATCAGCTTGTATGATTGATTTGGATGGATTAGTTGTTCCGGGTTTATTTCCTGCAGAAGTAATTGGAACAGCTGAATTTATAGCTCCAGAAGTGCTCTCGACCAAACATCTCAATAAAACAGATCCAAATAGAAAGTTGCCAAGCAGATTGACAGATTTGCATGCCCTGCCCGTTTTAATCTATATGTTTTTATTGCACAGGCATCCGTTAAAAGGAGGGAAGGTGCATGATCTTGATACCGAAAAAGATGATTTGTTGTCTATGGGCGAAAAAGCCATGTTTATAGAACATCCAACTGATGCAACAAACAGGCCAAAGCTAAATCAGGTTTCAAAATGGGATTTGCCCTGGGCGGATATAACCAAATTGCCTTATACTATTACAGGGCCATATTTAAAGACTTTATTTGATAAAGTTTTTATAGAGGGTCTTCACAGCCCAATGCAAAGGCCCAATGCCGAAGAATGGGAAATAGCATTGCTAAAAACAACCGATCTAATGCAGAAGTGCCATAACATTTACTGCGAGCAAAAATGGTATGTTTTTGACAATACAAATACGCCAAGATGTCCGTTTTGTGGTACCTCTCACAAAGGTACACTTCCGGTATTAGACCTCTATTATCAGTTTCAGGAAACAGTCTGGAAACCAGAAAATCACAGACTAATGGTTTATAACGATCAATACTTGTTTCAATGGCACGTTAATCGTAATATTGCCCGAAATGAAAAGCTCACAGCAGAACAAAAAGTACCAGTAGGTTACTTTACATTTTATAATGATAAATGGGTATTTGTCAATCAAAAACTCACCTCATTGAAAGATGTTACCGAAGATAAAGAAATCCCTGTAGGTACAATGTTGGAGCTAACAGATGGAAAAAAAATATTGCTTTCTAAAGAAGAAGGCGGCAGAGTTATCGTAGTTACAATGGCCAATAAATAAAAAATAAACTTTTAACCTAATTAATTTTAAAATGAATCAACACCCTATTTTTTCAGAACATCCAGGATTAATAATAGTATTTGCGGTCGCAGTAGTGATCATGCTCTTGTTAGATTTAGGAATTTTCAACAAGAAAAGTCATGTCGTTAGTAATAAAGAAGCTGTGACATGGTCATTAGTCTGGATTAGTTTAGCAATGATTTTTAGTGGTTTGATCTATCATTTTGCGGGCTCAGCAAAATTTTACGAGTTTCAGTCTGCTTACTGGATCGAAAAAGCGCTTTCTGTAGACAACCTTTTTGTGTTTATATTGGTTTTTAAATTTTTTGATGTAGCAAATCAAAATAAGCATAAAGTTTTATTTTGGGGAATCATAGGAGCATTGGTGTTGAGAGCTATTTTTATATTCTCAGGAGCATTCTTAATAGAGCTTACTTATCTAAACAAACTTTTAAGTCTTGCTGGAATAGAAGGTTTCAAATACGATATTAATTTAATAATGACAGCCTTTGGACTGTTCCTTGTATATGCAGGAATCAAGTCCTGGTCTGCCGGAGATGATGATGACGAAGAAGATTACAACAATACAAGAGGAGCAAGATTAATTAGAAAGTTTTTTAGTGTTAGCGATAAATACGATGGAGATAAATTCTTTACAATCGAAAACGGAAAAAAACTGGCTACTCCACTTTTAGTAGTGGTAGCAGTAATTGAATTTACAGATTTACTATTTGCTGTTGATTCTATTCCTGCAATTTTTGCGATTTCAAGCGATCCGTTTATCCTTTACACATCAAATATCTTTGCCATTTTAGGATTAAGAGCGTTATTCTTTTTATTAGATAATTTTATTCATTTATTTAGTAAACTGCAGTATGGACTTGCAATCATTCTTTCGTTTATAGGTGTTAAAATGATTATATCTCCATTCTATCATATTGAATCTATTTATTCGTTAATCGTTATAGGAGGAATTCTTGCAATTTCTGTAATTGCATCCATTTTATTACCCGAACCAAAAGAGGCATAAATAAAATTAAATTGTGAAGAAAAAAGGAAGAAAGTTAAGGGTGTATTTGAATCCTTAACTTTTTTTATTCGTTCATTTTTTTTCCTCTTTTTTTAACTGACTTAGTAATCTGTTAAATGGATTAATTTAATACTTAGTTGCGCCAGAACTCAATGTTGAACTCAGTGTTTACAATAATGTTAAACCAAAAAAGCTCCAGATTTCTCTGAAGCTTTTTATCTATGTAGCCCTAACGGGACAACTCTCGAACCGTTTCAAAGGTGATTTAGAAAAAATAAATCTAATTGAAGTTTAATATTTACGAAATGAGAATGTAATTACTCTTGCATAAGATCTCGACAAAAGAGACAATAATTCATCCTCCAGTTTTACAATTAAAATTATTTTAGAGTTATTTTTGTAAATAGTTAAGTGCATTTAACTAATTTAAATAGAGGGATCAAATTGAAAAATATTCAAAATTATACACTGCCAATTAATGCAAAGAGAAGAAATAATTGATATGAATAAATTTTATGAACTGATTAAATTCATTTTTTTGGATTCAAAAGCAGTGATTTACGAGTCTTACTCAAAAATGGAGCAAGAAATACTATCTTTTAATAGCTCTTCTGAATTTCAAGACTATTTTGAATATTTAATTCTTGAAGGAGAAAAGCATTTATCATTTGGAATTTATTATCCTGAGAGTAAGGGAAAAGCTTTAGTTACCCAGATCAAACTTGATCCTAAAAGATGTAAGGGAAAAACTTATAGATACAGAATAGACGGTTGGGGATTAATTTTTATTAATCTAAGTTTATTAAATATTGAATCAAGGATTAAATGCAACATTTCTTGTAGTTCAAAAAAAAGAGCGGAAAGTTGGGAAAGTATAAATCCAAAATTGGGTAGTCCTGAACAGTGGGATTGGAATTACATAGAAAGTAATACTCGGAAAATAATTTATAGAATGAGAAAATAAATTCTGTTTAATTTACTAAAAAAGGTTCGAATACCATTGGGTTGACTTTAAGGTATTCACGAATCATTTTATTTTTTTAAGGTAAAACTTTGGTATTGTGGGAATGAGGTATAAAAAAAGACCTATCTTCAAAAAAGATAGGTCTTTTACATTGTAGCGGGAACAGGACTCGAACCTGTGACCTTCGGGTTATGAGCCCGACGAGCTGCCTACTGCTCTATCCCGCGATGTTTCGGGTGCAAAGATACACAGTAAATACGGTTATGCAAATAATTTTAGCATTTTATTTTTAGCACTTTCTTAAAACAGCATTGTTTTCTAAACTTTATAGTCTAGTAATTCTTCGTAAACGTTTCCTGTTAAACAAAGTAAGATGCCAAAGGCCGGTTCGGTTTTTATTCCTTTTTCTTTTAATTTAATGACTTCTAGTCGGAAATTCTCACCTTTTAAACGTAAGATTCGATCTTCAATGAGCATATGCTTAAATCCATTTTGCTCCTTACTGGGAATATTTTGTCCGAATATTTCTATTTCAAAATCTGCAATATTGAAGTTTGCAACTACTGAAACTTGATTATTAATGATGGTTTCTCGAATAGTAAAGTTCTTTTCTTCTCCAAAAAACTGATTTATTCGGGTTATAAATTCGATTTTGTATTTCCAATAACAAATAATATCCAGATCGCTGTTTTCGATATCTATATTAATCGGAATTGTTCCGACCAATAAAGGATCAAATTCCATGAGATTTTCTAATACTTTGTACTTTGTCAAAACTTGAAAAGCCAACTGTTGTCTGCTATTTCCCGTTTTCAAATAGGATATGTTTGTAAAATCGATCATGTTCCTAATCATTATAATTTTTTTCTTTCTCGATTTCTTGTTGTAACCTATTGTTGATGTTGGTTTTAGTATTCAAAAAATAAAAAATAGTCGTTTTATATTCTCTTGTGTATTGGTTTATAATACTGCCTCCAATAAAAGATTTCTCGAAAAACGGACTCGTCTTTTTAAATCGTCATTATTTTCTTCAAAACCCTTTATACCAATTAATTTTTGATATCGAATCGTAAGATCAACAGTTTACGTCATCGGCATTGAAAGAAACGGCTTTGATGCCTTTTTTGAATAATAATTGGTCGCTCCGACCTCATCATAATTGTCACAAATTACAATGGTTACTTTTTGGTTGAGGAGCAAACTGTAAAGAGAATCGGTTACTTGTTAGAACGAATATAGGATTAATTTAATTTTAGAATAAGCGGGTCGCGGTTAAGATATAAAAAAAAGCTTCAGATTTCTCTGAAGCCATTTTATAATAATATATTTTCTTTAGAAACTTATTCTTCTACAGCTTCTTCAAATTCCATATGGTCTACAGTTTCTGTTTCTGGCTGAGCCGGTTTAGAAGCTTTTAAGGCGTTAAAACGCTCTAGCATTTCAGTTTCTTCTTCATCTCCGCTAAAATAAGGAAAGACATCCATAATTGGCGATTCAGAAATAGCAGGAATAGAATACTCTCCCATTGTATTTTTCATGACCTCAATGGTGTTATCAAAAGCTTCTCTCACATCATTAGCCTGAACTAACATGTACATGTTCGATTTTCTCTCCTTACCGCTTTCTTCATCATAAGCTATTAAAGATACTTTAGACTTGAACCAACGGTCAGCATTTTCAAAAGGATGAATTTCAGCGTAATTGGATACTTTAATATTCGTGATTTTAAATTCTTCACTAATATAAGCCGCCATTTCTTCATTAATTCTTTTCTCAGCTTCTGTATAAGATATTGCGTCGACCAAATAAGGTTCAGTTAGTACTTTTTGTCCGCCCGTTTCGTCAGTTTTTCTATATTTTACTTTGCATTCGTACCAAGTTGCGCTCATCTTTATTAATTTTTAAGGATGCCAAAGATAGATTTTACAGGAAAAGAAATTGAAATTTATTAAAATAGATATTCACAATTTCAATCTGTTATTTATAAGTTATTGGTTTTGAGTATTTAGTATTAATGACTGGCAATTATTCGAAGACTTGCGCGAATTAAGGCAATTCCTTTTATCTTTTTAAAAGGAATGTCTTTTGGTTCATAATGAATGTTTTCACTCACTAATTTTACCCAATCGCTGCCCTTTTCAGATTTCTGAACCCATTTAATCATAAAAAAATCCTCGGGCTCTTTTAGATCTATTAAATACATTTCGCCCCAGAAAATATTCTCCGGATTCACTTCCATCTTTTTGTACAGTATTGTGTCGCCATTTTTCAAAACCGGATTCATGCTATCACTGTTCACTACCATCGCGCCGTCGCACTTTGGTAAATTGGGTACCGAAATATAGTCTGTAGCTTGCAACCTAACATCTGTCAATAGGGACAAAATACCTTTAGCATTTTGCAAATCGAAAACGGGCACAGACTGTTTTTTAATTTTATTAAATGAATGGTAAACTGCTGAAGGTTCTTCGATTCCATTTATAAAATTTCCCGCGTATGAAGAATCGATCATTTCTCCTTTTCCTGTTAAGAGCCATTCCGAATTCACTTCGGGATAGACAGACAGGATGTGTTCAATTTTTGATGCGCCAATATCTTTTACCTTGTCCAGGAAACCATTTGAAAGGCCTGTTTCGATGTAAAATCTTCTTTTATTAATACCCTTATATTTAATAAGTTGTAGGATTCTATCAATAATCATTTTAAAATTTTATAGATTATTTACTCTTTTACTTTGATATATAGTTTTTACTCTCTATATTTGTAGGAAAAATAAACTTTTTTAGGTGACAAACGTACAAAAAAAAGCCGAAATACATTTATTATTGTAGGAATCATTTAAAGATCTCATAAATACAACGCGTAAACCCTTCACGATATGAATTACAAACTCCAAGTAGCAGCAAGCAATCCATATAAAGAACGATTGGAAAATGTAATTGAACAATTACTTCGTTTTATTGAAACAGAGGCCGTTTACGTTTCTAATAAAGATGATAATACTAGATTCTTTATTACTTTTATTTTAAAGAGCAATACAGATCAGGATACTGAAATGATCTCAGAAATAGCCAACAAGATAATAAAAGAATATCCTGATTTTGTTTTCAGGTTTGTTGATTCGGCATGGGCGGCGTACGGTTTTAAAAAATGCAAACCCTATTTTATTCAACATTGTACACTGAAGGAATTGGTTTATCTTGAGGCCAATGGTGCAGTTTTTTATCCGAATAAAAATGTTGCTGCTAAACAGATAAGAAAAGCAAAAAAGAGATTTCAGCTCGATATAGAAGCTGCTGTAGTTTCTTTTAGAAATGTTCCTGTATTTTTAAGAAACAGACAAAATACCGAAGCTGCTTTTGCCTTGCATCAAACCCTTCGCTACATTTATATTTGTGCCTCAGAATTCCTGACTCCGCAATTTATTAGCAGCAATTGTTTGTTGGAGCATTATGATTATATTATTGATTTTGCTCCATCATTAAAAAGAATAGCAGATCAAGATACCGACAGGGAGATTTTTGAAATGCTTAATAGCGCCTACAATAGTGTAGCGCAAAACCAAATTGCTGATGCCGTTGATTTTGTGCTAATTGCCCGGACACAAACAAAAATAGAATTAATGCAAAAAGAAATTAACAGACTTTTTGCCGTGTATGTAGCATTATGTAAAGAAAAAATAAGAGCATTAAGCCGTCAGAAATTTTTAGGAAAATCGATTATCAATGATAAAGTCAGATCTAATTATATTATAGATGCCGTTTTAAATAAAATTAGCGATACGATCACCAATGTTTTCAAAATTCGTTCGATTTACTGTTTAGGTTACGCTACAATTCATGACTCTGATAAGGGAGCCAGAGCAAATTATTCTCCCAACTTACCCGGATATCATTTTTATTTGCTGATTGTAAATTTAGAGCCTATCGAAAATGTGCTGATTCAGAATTTGATTCGCAGTAAATTTAACGGAAAATACAAAGTAACCGTTCTCAGCCATACTTCTGATTGTGTGAGAAAGAAAAACAAAAATCAAAGCTATTTTTTTGATAAAATTATTGCCAACGGTCTTTTGGTATACAACAATCCTTTGTATCTCATCTATACCAGAAATACGTTTATAGAGCGAGATGCCGTTTTCTCCAGAAAATATGTCAGCAATCGCATCATGATTGCACAACAATTGTTTAGCCTTGCACAAAACTGTTTTAACAACGACTCGGCCACCATTAAAAAAGTGCTTTACAGAAAAACAATAGAGCAGGTTTCTATCGCTCTTATCTATTTGTATTTAGGCTATTATTCTTCTAAATATTCAATTAACTATTTATTTTCATTATTAAAATACACCAAGGAAGTCGAGCTGCCTTTTGATTTTACAAAAGAAAATGAAAAACTGCTTTATAAATTCATGACGGAAAAAACGGAGAGTTTAAAGCAAAATGATCTTCAAAATGTAATACTAGAATATAATAAACTTCTCGAGCAAAAAAGTATCGCGTTTTTGGAGTATGGTATACGATTAGCAGATAATAAGTTTGAAAAATTGGAGAAGGAGAGAAGCTGATTTTGGCTTCTGTAAATCCTCTAATTTGTATTTTTAATTACATGTTGGGTGCGCAAATGCCCTTGTGGCTTTGCGCATTTTTTTAATTTAAAATTTAAATAGTTCGATGTAATCAATTTTTAGGGCGTCGCAGACTTTTTCTAAAGTTGTAAGTGTAGCATTAGCATTTCCATTTTCTAGTCTGGACATGTTGCTTTTTTCAAAATTGCATTTTGCAGCTAATTCCTGTTGAGAAATATTTTTCTGAATTCTAATTTCCTGAATTCGTTTTCCGACCTTTTGCTGTAATGACTCTTTCAAATTAAATTATCTTTTGTGATAACTAAAGTTACTAATAAAAAATGAAGTAAGATGAAAATAAATGAAATAGAAAATTTAAATGAAATAAAAAGATTAAGTGACGGTTATTTAAATAAGTTAAAGCCAAATCATGATAAAACCGAACCATATACGGTTGAGATTAAATTGAGAAATTATTCTGAGCTGGGTTGCATTATATCTGGTTTGCTGGAATTGTGTGTTGTAGCGCTCAATGAGAGTGGAAATCCAGAACGAGGAAAAAATGTCTCTACCAATGTTAGATCTATTTTAGAAGTTGCTCTTCAGCTTTTGCCAGTAGATGAATTTGATTTGTTGACCGAAATTCAACAGGCTCTTCATCAAAATGAATGACATTAATATAAAAAAAGCTCCAGATTTCTCTGAAGCTTTGTCTAGTAGCCCGTAGCGGAATCGAACCGCTCTTACATGGATGAAAACCATGCGTCCTAACCGATAGACGAACGGGCCTGTTTTTCTATGCGGGTGCAAAAATGCAATAAATTTTAAAAAATGCAAAGAGATTTTTGAAAAACTTTTAGTAGTTATCTTTTAAGTCTCGTATTTAAGCTGTGGGTAAATCTCTGGTCTTTTGGTAATGCAAAATTTTTCGCCTTAGAATTAGTACCAGATAGATATTTATATAATTTATTTTGATCTATAATAATGTTTTTTACAAAGGTGTGATAATTAAAATATATGCATCTTCAGTTTATAGAATAATATATTTCCATTTAAATTTAAGTAAAATGAACAAGTGTAGAAATTTTCTGCTACTTCTTTATTACTTTTTGTTTTTCAATGAAAAAAGATGTGTTGTATATGGAAATCCGTAAAAAATAATTAAATCCTTTACTTACGTTTGCTTATAACTAAATTGTATCCACATGATAAAACTAATTTCAATTATTCTGCTATTCTTTTCTTCTGGTTTATCGGTTTATGCGCAAGACGGAAAATTATTAGCAAGTTGTTGCGTGGCGAAGGTTAAAGAAGGGCGATGTACGGGGAGTGCATCATGCAGCGCTTGTTCAAATTGTAGTAGGTGTGCCCATTGCTCTAATGGGGGCAGTTGTGGCGTATGTGCGACTTATTCAAAACCTATTAGATATGTAGTTCCACGTTCGGCTGGTCCACGTACCGCTAAAACTGCGACTAAAAGTAGTGTAGCTTATACTCTTAAATCAAATTCCCCTGCCAAGCCTAAAAAGAAAATTGAAAATAAAATTTTTCAGTCTAGTGACATGTTATCAGTCGACTCTGAAATTCTCAACCTGCGAGAAGGACCAGGAGCTGAATATGAAGTAATTGAAATACTTGAAAGATACGCCTTATTGAAATTGATTGCAATTGATGGTGAATGGCTGCAAGTTAAAGTAATTGAAACTGGTAATTTTGGTTATGTAAATAAAATGTATGTTTCAAAGACATGATCTTTTTGTATCGATTTAGATTCAAAGTATTAGCTTAATCTTTTCTTTGCTTTTTGTTTGCATGTCGACCTATTTACGTGCCAAAAGGAACACTCAAATTTAAATTCCTTTTAATGGTTTGTATTTTAAATATTATATATTTGAAAATAAATAATGTATGAAATTTATAACACATATCTACCCAAATTTGGATCGCTTTGTGTGGTTTTGTCACATATATAAGAAAGTTACTGGATACTTGTACCAAAATTACGCAGAAGAAAATAATTACAAAATACGCATTTGTTTGAGCAGAAAAATATCAAAAGCAAAAACTTGAAAGTTTTGCAATTTAAACCGAAAAAAAACAAGATACCCAAATTATGAAATTTACTTATAAATTGGTAATAATAATCTTTTGCCCATTTTTATTCTTGGCTTGCAATAATCCAAAGCTTAATTCAGAGTTTAATTCAGAGTTTAGTCCAAAGTTTGAGCCTATATTTAAAGTTAATAATCAATTTGTTAATGTAGAAATACAAAAATTAATAAAAACAAAAAGTCTTTTTATAGAAGGATACAAAACTCGTGTAGATGATACTTTGGACATCTTTCTAACTGTTCAGCTGATAAATGTTGAAATTTTACCTAAAAATAACGACTCTTTAGTCGCTATTCAAAAAAAGGTAGCGAGCAAAATCAAAAATTTATTAAAAAACCCTTTACAATTCAAAGCATACGATGTTGTTATAATTCAAAGAGATACGGTCAAAAGTCTTGTAGGAACGATGACCTCTGAAGAAGGACTTTCACACAATCGATTTAACGCAAGTGATTTATAAACCGGACAGAACTGGAGTCTGAAAAACACAAACTTGAAAAGCGTTGTGACGAAAATTTAGAATGTGAAAAGTAGAAGCGTGAAAAATTTGCGGTTTAATCATACTTTCGACAAAACAAGCCTCCAGTAACACATGCTACAAGCAATTTGGGAATTTGGCTTAATGGAAAAATTGGTTTGTATTTGGAAGATTACGAAAATCCGAAAGATAACGCTAATTTAGTCCCAAACTGCTTGTAGCGCGAGAACGTTACCAGCTAGTTTACAAAAACAGAATGACAAAAGAATTATGAAGAACGTATTTAAAGTAATAACAATATTCTTGATTTCATTCAATTTAAATGCTCAAGTAGAAGGCAATTTCAAACATAAAATATGTAAATACGGACCAAATTGTTTTGTTTTTAAATTTGACATAAACGGTACTTTTGAATTTATTTATAGTCAAGATATTTTAGGAAGTGGAACTTTAACAGGTAAATATGTGAAAGTAAAAGATACACTTAAATTAACCCCAGATAAAGTATTTTTTTCGCATCCAAAAGAAATAATTGAAACCGAAAATTCAGATTCAAAAACTACTAAAATAGTTGTAAAGTATCAAAGGGCATCAAAAAAAGGAGAAGAAAAAACGGAAAATTTTGAATGTTATTTGTCAATAAATGACGAAAAATATTTAAAAACCGACCAAAATGGGATATTAGTAATTCCTAAAATGAAAATTAACAAAATCCAAATAAAAGATATTTTCGAAATAGAATTAAAAAGCGAACCTTTAGTAAAATTAACTGAAACAATCTTTTATCCCAAACTTGACAAAAATTATATAGAATTACTCACGTCTGAAAGTGATGAAGGAATTGATTTAGCAATGTCAAGCTGGATGACAAAATTGTTACTAATTAAAGGGCGGAAATTATTTCCTATAAGTTTTGAACCCGAAGAATCATACTTGGGTAAAGAAAAAACATATTACGAAAAATTTAATTAATATTCCGTAAAAAAAACCAGCTGGTAACACACGCTACAAGCAAGCTGGACATTTGGCTCAATTTGAAAATGGTTTTGTATTTGAAAATTAGTTATAACCGAAAGTTTAGGCTTTCTTAATCCCAGCATGCGTGTACCGCGAGAACGTTATGCGCAACCGCACTCCAAAAGAACGAAATAAGACATTTATGAAATATTTTATAATATTAATTTGTATACCTTTTCTATTAATCTCTTGCCAAAAAAAGAAAGAGATTGCCAACTCTAAAAAAGAGATTGTTATCCCGAAAAAAGATGATGAAGCTTTTACTATTAGCCAAATCATTACAAATTATGATACTTTAATCAAAAGAGTAAAAAATAAAGGAAATATAGATGCTTATGATGAACTTTTCTACGGCTTTAAGGATTCATACAAAACAGAAAGAACAGACAGTTTAATGACTTACTCAAAAATAATGGCGGAAAAATTTAATTATGAAAAAGCCTATTTTGATTACTTTGAAGCATTTGGAGAAAAAAACGATATAAAAATTGACTTTTCAGATTATTCAAAAATTGACATTTCTAAATTGGAAAAAAATACCAAAAAGCAAGCAACAGATTGGTTGAAAAATATGGTTAAAGAAAAGATTATTACAATAGAACAATTCGATTCAATAAAAAAGCAATAAGCGGAAGCGCATAACAGCCGTTTGGCGAGATTGGGGCTTTAGTCTGAATTTAAAGATGGTTTTGTCTTTGGAAAATTTGTGTTTAACCGAAAAATCCCGCATCTTTATTCCCCAACCTCACCAAGCGCGATAACGTTAGGCGCAAACTCAAAAAAAAACCGTAAGAAAAACAAGATATAATGACATCAAAACCAAGAAGAATAGGATTTTATTACTTAACGTTAGTTTCAGGAGATAACAATGTAGAAAATGCATTTAACGAAACATTAAATCATATTAATAGTCTTCCTAAACTTGAAAGAAATATAACAATCAAAAATCCAAAATTCGGCTTTTTGGAAAGTGTAAATTCAAACGCTCAAAATACAATACATAAAATAATTATCAAAAGTGCTTCTCATAGTTTTAGACCTCCATTAATTCATAGAAATACAATCATTGAACGTGAAAGTCCAAAAAGTATGGAAGAAGGAGAAACTCAAAAAACCCATTTGATTACGAAAGCTATTAACGGAGATGTTATAGTAATTTTAGAAAAACACCAATCAGGTTTAACTATTCAACAGGTAAAACATTATTTAAATAGTTTTGCTTTTTCTGTAGACTCCGATACTCCAGTTAGATTTGATTTTGAAGCTATTGCCAAAGATAATTTTTTAGAAGAAATAGAGAGTATGTCAAGAATTATAAGTGCTGACGTATACGTTGATAAACAATTATTAGGTAGTGAAGTACTTGATTTTTCAGAAAGAACAAATACAGTTAAGCACGAAGTAATAATTTCAGTAAAAGCAAAAAATAAAGATAATATCTTTGACTTTACACGAGATGTTTATGCTAAATTAAATGGCGGACATAATGAAATACAAAGATTGAGAGTTGTAGGTCGAAATACTGACAACAACGTAGTTAAAATAAATACTGATTTTATTGAAAGACAAGAATATGTAACACCGAGGAGAAATGAAATCACAGGCGAAATTAGTACAGAAGACCTTTTTGAAGAAATGGAAACAGTTTTAACTAACTTTAACTAAAAATGTATTTAGAATTTTTATTATTAATCGCTGATTATTTCAGAACCGTTTCAAGAAGAATTTTCTATTTTGAATGGTTATTTCCGTTAATTATCGGGATTGGAATTTTTATGCTTTTATTATTTGGCTCATCTACTTCCGCAACTGTAATTTTCAAAGATAACGCAATAAATCTTTTAGGAATTTTAGTAGGTTTTTCAATAACAGTTATTACTATACTTACAACAGGTCAAGGTCAAAATTTAGATGAAATTAAAAAGACAAAAACTAAAATAAAAATTAGCAATGATACAATAACATTATTTAGACTTTTACTTATAAATTTCACTTACTCTGTAATAATTGAAGTTGCACTTATAATTGTCTGTTTAATATATCCCTTAATTATAGACAACATAGAAATTAATTCAAATATTAAATACACAGGTTTTTCAATTTTAGTTTTTCTAATACTGCATATTATGTTATTAACTATGCGAAATTTAACTGATTTTTATCTAATCTTAATTAAACCACATAGAAGAGTCAGCGGCTAACACACGCTACAAGCAATTTGGGTATTAGGCTTAATTTGAAGTTGGTTTTGTATTTGGAAGATTTGGCAATCCGAAAGATAAAGATGATTTAGTTCCAAACTGCTTGTAGTGCGGGAACGTTGTGTGCTAGTTTACCAGAAAAATTACGGTTAAAAAGAAAAAGATGAAAAGAATAATATTATCAATTTTTATAATCACTTCATTTATTTCTTGTGGTCATAAACTAAACTCAAAAGTTGAAGAAGCGGTAAATAAAATTTCTGAAGAAACTGTTATTTATCCTGATTGGGAAACTACAAATGAGGCTTTTAAAACTTTATTTAAAGTAGCGTCTTTGGATGATTTAATATATTTAACTGAAAACGAAAATCCGTTTGTTAGATATTATGCTTTCATTGGATTACGAGAAAAAAAATATTCTAAAATCTTGGAAATTTATAATAAGCATAAAAACAATACTGAAACTATCTATACTTCAAATGGAGCTTGTATACAAGGAAATCAAAAAATAAGCATTTTAATGCTTAGGGCTTTAGATCCGGAAAATCCTGAATATAAATGGCTAACAAAAACTGAATACGATAAATTTTATGACGAACAAATTAAATAAAATCAGATCAAAATTTGTTGCAAATCCGAAGAATGGGCTTAATTTAGTCCCAAACCCGCTGTAGTACCAACACGTTAGCAAACATTTTCTCAGTGAGTACAACAACTAAAATCTTGAAAATGAAAAACTTTTTATTTATTCTATTTGTTTTCTTGTCTTTATTTTCAAGTTGTAAAAAAGAATTACCGAAAGAAAAAGAAAATCCGAAGTTTGTAAGAACTTGGTATGATACTGTTCAAGGAATTCCTTTCAGAGCAAAATTAAATATCAATGAAGATAAAACTTTTGAGTACTCAAGTCATGCTTGCCAATCTGGCTCCAAAAGTAATGGAATGTGGAAGATTGTAAATGATACAATAACCTTAAAAAGTATAAAACCAAAAGGCTGTCTTTTTCAAAATCGTTTTGGTGTTTATTGTATTAAGGTTGGTGATAAAAGTTATTTTGAAAATAATAAAACAATAAAAGGTTGTGAACCAAGCGGAAGAGAATCTGACTATGAAATTTTTGAGAACGAAAAGTTTATCATTAGAAATGACACTTTGATTCATATAAATCAAGCAAAAAATGATTGTGGTCTGTTAAGAGTTGCATTTTCAACAAAAGAGAAAGTTAGATAAGTTTATAATAGATAAAAAACGTTTGCTAACACACGCTACAAGCAATTTGGGTATTTAGCTTAATAGGAAAATTGGTTTGTATTTGAAAGATTTGGCAAATCCGAAGTCTTTAAGAATCCTAATTAAACAACAAAAAAGCCTGATAAATGTAAATTTATCAGGCTTTTAATTTTTATCTAGTAGCGGGAATAGGACTCGAGCCCGGTCCGCCACGGCGGATATTAGTGCGACGAGCTATGAACTTTCAATAAGTTTTTTGATGAATTCTCTCCCTATTCCTGTTTTTAAATATTTTTCTCTTTTCATTGCTTTAGACTTAAAATTAAAAAACGTAACATGAATTACTTTCCAAGGTCTAAATTTATTGATATCCTTTATTCTAAATAATTATAAGATTCGAATCGTTCAATTACATTAGAAGTGTAAACCGTATAATTTTTATTGAATTTTTCAGAAGAAAGAACATATACAACAAATTCATCTATAAATAAAAAGTATTATAAACGAAAAAACACCATCTTTTTCAAGTGGTGTTTTTCTCTAGTAGCGGGAACAGGACTCGAACCTGTGACCTTCGGGTTATGAGCCCGACGAGCTGCCTACTGCTCTATCCCGCGATGTTTCGGGTGCAAAGATACGCCGATTTTTAAGAAATCCAACGAAAACTTTAAAAAATGTTTTATTTTCTGTATTGGGTTGATATGACTACCTTTGCACTCAGGACCTTTGGGTCGAACGCTACAGATTAAAATTAAATAATACACAAATGTCACATAAAGCAGGTTTTGTAAACATCATCGGGAATCCAAACGTTGGAAAATCAACATTGATGAACGCCTTTGTTGGAGAAAGATTATCCATCATTACATCAAAAGCACAAACAACACGCCACCGTATTCTTGGAATCGTAAATGGCGAAGATTTTCAAATGGTACTTTCAGATACGCCCGGAATTATAAAACCGGCTTATGAAATGCAGGAGTCGATGATGAACTTCGTAAAATCGGCTTTTGAAGATGCAGATATTTTAATCTATATGGTCGAAATAGGCGAGCAGGACCTAAAAGATGAAGCTTTCTTTAATAAAATTATTTATGCTAAAATTCCGGTTTTGTTGTTGTTAAATAAAATTGACAATTCAAATCAGGAGCAATTAGAAGAGCAGGTAGCGTTCTGGAAAGAGAAAGTGCCGAATGCAGAAATTTTTCCAATCTCGGCTTTACAAAACTTTAATGTACCGGAAGTTTTTGGCAGAATCATCGAATTGTTGCCAGAGTCTCCAGCCTATTATCCTAAAGATCAGTTAACAGACAAGCCGGAACGTTTTTTTGTAAACGAAACCATTCGTGAAAAAATCTTACTGAACTACAGTAAAGAGATTCCGTATGCAGTTGAAATCGTTACGGAAGAATTCTTTGAAGATGAAAAAATTATCAGAATCCGTTCGATCATTATGGTAGAACGCGAAACGCAAAAAGGAATCATCATCGGACATAAAGGGGCGGCTCTTAAAAAAGTAGGAACCGATGCCCGTGCTGATTTAGAAAAATTTTTCGGGAAACAAATTCATATTGAACTGGTTGTGAAAGTAAATAAAAACTGGAGAAGCAATGCCAATATGCTGAAGCGTTTTGGATATAATCAATAAGAGTTTTGTTTGTTTCAGGTTTCAGGTTGAAATGCGAAGTGGGAACGGATAAATTGTTTTAGCTTTTGAAATTTGAAACGGAAAAAATCTTGATACCCTGATGTCCTAGCCCAGATGGGAACGGCATCCTTTTGTGGTGGGGTTCACCACAAAAGATATAGTGGACAGCTGGATTAGCTCCCGAAAATAACAAGAATAACAATAAAAATCTTAGGTACTTAGAAACTTAGCGACTTAGTCACTTTTTTAACTACCTTTGCAAAAAATTAAAATTAAGTATTTTGGATTACAAGGGATTAGGTTTTTAGGGAACTAAAAATTTGAAATCTAAAATCTGAAATCAAAAATTCAAAAAAATGAATAACATTGTTGCGATAGTAGGAAGACCTAATGTAGGGAAATCAACCCTTTTTAATAGGCTGATACAAAGAAGAGAAGCTATTGTAGATTCAGTATCTGGGGTTACCCGTGATAGAAACTATGGTAAAAGCGAGTGGAACGGAAAAGAGTTTTCTGTAATTGATACCGGCGGATATATTCGCGGATCTGATGACGTATTTGAAGGCGAAATTCGTAAACAAGTAGAGCTTGCTATCGACGAAGCAGATGTTATTATTTTTGTGGTAGATGTTGAAGAAGGAATTACACCAATGGATGAAACGGTTGCGAAATTGTTGCGTAAAGTAACAAAACCGGTTTTATTGGCTGTAAATAAGGTAGATAACGCCATGCGCGAAAAAGATGCTGTGGAGTTTTATAATCTCGGATTGGGAGAATATTACACATTTGCAAGTATTTCAGGAAGTGGAACCGGAGATTTGTTAGATGCTTTGATTGACTCGTTCCCGGAGAAACCAGAACCTGTGCAGGAAGAAGTAGTTTTGCCTCGTTTTGCCGTTGTAGGACGTCCTAATGCTGGTAAATCTAGCTTTATCAATGCCTTAATTGGCAAGGAGCGTTTTATGGTAACCGATATTGCAGGAACCACACGTGACGCAATTGACACCAAATTTGACCGTTTTGGTTTTGAATTTAACTTAGTCGATACTGCGGGAATTCGTCGTAAAGCTAAAGTTAAGGAAGATTTAGAGTTTTACTCCGTAATGCGTTCAGTTCGTGCCATTGAGCATGCCGATATTTGTATTTTGGTTATCGATGCAACAAGAGGATTTGAAGGTCAGGATCAGAGTATTTTTTGGCTGGCTGAAAAAAACCGTAAAGGTGTTGTGATCTTAGTAAACAAATGGGACTTAGTAGAAAAAGATACTATGTCGACTCGTGATTACGAAGAGAAAATTAAAAAAGAATTAATGCCTTTTACAGATGTGCCAATTTTGTTTGTTTCGGCTTTAACGAAACAGCGTTTATTGAAAGCCCTGGAAGCTACGGTAACTGTTTTCGAAAACAGAAAACAAAGAATTCCTACTTCAAAATTCAATGAGTTTATGTTGAAGGTTATTGAAGCTTACCCGCCACCGGCAACAAAAGGTAAATATGTAAAAATTAAATATTGTATGCAGTTGCCAACTTTAACACCTCAGTTTGTGTTTTTTGCCAATATGCCGCAATACGTTAAGGAACCTTACAAACGTTATCTGGAAAATAAAATTAGAGAAAATTGGGATTTTTCAGGAGTGCCGATCGATATTTATATTAGAGAAAAATAAAAAGAAGAGTCCCCGCTACAACGGGGATTTTTTATGTTTTGTGGGTTTTGAAATCACTTCTGCAATATGAAATGGCATACTATTTGAATAAATGTAAAAAATACAATTAAACCTTTTGCATTTTTTTAAGTCTTACCATTCTAACTAACCATTTTATGACCAAAATTTATTATTTACTAATTTTTTCTCTTTTTTGTTATTCAGCAAATGCACAGAATGACATTACCATCAAAGGAACAGTTGTCGATATTAATACACAACTACCGCTCGAACTGGCTACAGTTTACTTTACAACCGTTAAAGATTCTACCGTAATCGAATATGCTACTACAGATAAAAACGGTGCCTTTAGCATTAAAACCAAAAAATACGACAAACCAATTTTTTTAAAAGTAAATTATATGGGCTATCAGCCTTATTTTGAAGAAGAAAAAGGGCTGTTGGAAAGTAAGGATTTTGGTAAATTGTATTTGCTCGAAAACGTAAATGCACTTGATAATGTGGTGATAAAAAGTGAAGCTGCACCCATTACCATTAAAAAAGATACGCTGGAGTTTAATGCCACATCTTACAAAGTCCGTCCAGACTCTAATGTAGAAACGTTACTGAAACAATTACCGGGATTTGAAGTAGGTACAGACGGGAAAGTTACCGTAAACGGAAGAGAAGTCAGTCAGGTTTTGGTAAACGGAAAAACATTTTTTGACAAAGACGGTGCAATTGCCCTAAAGAATTTACCGGCCGAAATTATTAAAAAAATTCAGGTTTCAGATTTTAAAACCAAGAAAGAAGAACTTTCTAAACAAGAATCGACTTCAGATTTTTCGAGCATCAATATCACAATTGATGAAAAGAAAAATAAAGGTTATTTTGGAAAAATACTGGGCGGTTACGGTTCAGACGAACGTTATGAAAGCAGTGTTTTGTTGAATTATTTTAATAATAAGCAAAAAATAAGTCTGCTGGCCTCATCAAATAATATTAACTCCACAGGTTTTGCCCAGGATGAGGTATTTGATAATATGGGCGGAGGACGAAATAATAAAGGCAGCAGCGGTAGCGGCAGCAGTGGAAAAGGAATTACACAATCGAACTTAGTGGGTCTGAACTATTCTGATGACTGGACTACAAAACTGATGGCGATGGGAAGTTATAATTTTTCAAATTTGATAAATAATAACGAAAGCAAATCAGATCAGGTTAGTTTTTTGCCTAGCGGAAATATTGCCACATCTGCAGATTCTAAAACCAGAAACGAAAGCACAGGAAATAATGTAAATTTTGAGCTGGAATATAAAATTGACCCAACAATGCGCCTGGTTATTGCACCAAAATTAAACCAATCCCGATCGAATAATAATTCATCTTCGTCTAGTTTTTCTGAAGATGAAAATGGTGAAGCTCTTAACGAAAGTACTGCTTCTTCATATTCTGAAAGCAACAATACTAGTTTTGGGAATACGATAAACTTCAATAAATCGTTTAAGAAAAAGTCGCGTAACTTTAGTGTTGTTTTTAATAATAACAACAACAATACCGATGCGGAAACATTAAACCGTTCGCAAACTATTTTTTATCAGGACAACAAGCCTAATGACGACAGAAACCAGAAAAGTTTAAACAACAGCACCAGCGATGCATATGCTCTTGATTTAGAATATACGGAACCAATTACAGATTCTTTAAGAATAAGATTTGGATCTGATTTTGACTGGACAAAAGAAATGAAAGACATGAGAACTTTTGATTTTGATGCAGCAACTCAGTCCTATTCTGATTTAAACGAGTCTCTTTCTAATTATACGACTTCTAAACAAAATTCTTTTAGTCCGAAAGTGGGAATTACGTTGCAGAAAAGTAAGTTTACCATCAATTTAAATTCAAGAACAGCCATTGTAGAGTTTGATAACCATTCTCTCTACCTCAATAATGCAACAGATTTAAACAAACGATATGCTTTGCCTTACGGAGATTTTCAAATTCGATATAAGTTTAGCCGATCTAAAAATCTAACATTCAAATACGATTATTCAAACGCGCTTCCATCTGCGGTTCAGTTAATGCCGGTTGTCAATTTAACCAATCCGTTAAATACCATTACTGGAAATCCAGATTTAAATCCGATAGAAAAGAATACGGCTAATTTTAGTTTTAGAAATTATGATTTCCGCTCTCGTTCCGGCTATAGCTTGTATGTAAAAGGCGATTATTATAATAATGATGTGGTTTCGACTTCTATTTATGATGAAAGCGGAAAAAGAACCACAACTTATGTCAACATTTCAGGAACTTATACCGCCTCTGTTGGCGGAAACTGGAATCAGTCGATAAAAAGAGACGCGCATGTTTTACGTTATGGTTTCGGTTTAAACGGAAGTTATTCTTTTGATAAAGGTTTTACCAATGATGTTTTATACAATGCAAAAGGTACAGCCATAACACCAAAAGTAAATGTAACTTACGAATATGGAGATCTTCTGGTAATTTCTCCCACCTACAGTTTGTCTTATAACGAAACGAAATATGAGAACTATTCCAGAGATGCGACTTCAAATGTGGTACACAGAATTAATTTGCAGACCACAAGTTACTGGCCGGCCAATTTAATTTTCGGAAACGATTTTGGATATACCTATAACTCCAGTATTTCAAGTAACTTTAAAAAAGATTTCTACTTATGGAACACCAGTTTGTCTTATGGCTTTTTAGATAAAAAATTGTACGCCAAAGTAAAAGTTTATGATGTTTTAAACCAGAATTTAAGTGCGACGAGAACAATCTCTGCCACCTCAATTCGCGATGAAGAAAATACAGTTTTAAAGCGTTACGTAATGTTTTCAATAAGCTATAAAATAGGAAATTTTGCCGGAGCCGAAAAAGGAAATAAGAGAAGACAAAGAGGAGGGGAGTAAAGTTTCTTTTGAGGTTTAAAGGTTCAAAGGCTCAAAGGGACAGAGGTTCAAAGCTTCAACGGTTCAAAGTAGCAGAGGTTCAAAGGGCAGAGTTATAGGCTCAAAGCTTAAAGGGATAAGATTTTTATATCTAAGTTTGAATTGAAATAAATCTAAATTTCAATCTAAAACCTACATTCTACAATAAAAAAAACGAGACAGCCTTTTTTAAGACTGTCTCGTTTTTTTTTATGGAAAGTAATGAACTTTTACAATGAATACTTCAATGTTATTCCGTACGTTCTTTGATCGCCAATTACACCTGCATATTGTCCCGTGTTTCCACCGGCAGGTAATAATTGTTCGTAGTAATCTTTATTTAACAGGTTGCGTCCCCAAAAGTAAACTGATAATCCCTGAGAAGCACGGAAACCTAAACGGGCATTAAAAATGGCATAACCATCGACTACTAAGTATTTTGAAGCCGAAGGACTTGATGAAAATTCAGAACGAGCGTACGAATCTAATGCGATGAATGCTTTACCTGTATTTCCGAAGAATTTTGCATTGTTAGAAAGTTCTCCTCCTAAAGATCCTGCCCATCTTGAAGCACCAGGCAAATCAGTTCCAGAAACATCTTTAAAAGCTACCGGAGCTCCGGTTTCTTCTAACGGAAGTGGTGCATTTGTAAATTTAACATATTTACCATTTGTATAAGTAGCAGCACCATTGATGGTTAAATGTTGATTAACAACAAAACTGGCATCTAATTCTGCACCTCGTACACGTACTTTGTCTGCATTGGCAAGGTAGCCACGGTTAACACCTAATTCTGCTGCTTGTACGTTAGTTTGAAAATCCTTGATATCTGTATTAAAGAAAGCGAGGTTGAATACTGAATTTTTAAAAGGAGAAGTTTTTATACCAATTTCATAATGACTCACTTTCTCTGGTTTTATAACAGCAAGTTCTAACAGCGGCTGCCCGGCAGAATTTGTTGGTAATCCGGCAACGTTTACACCAACTGGTTTGTAACTTTTTGCATAAGTGGCATAAGCATTAATTCTGTCACTCGCTTTGTACGTCAATGTTATGTTTCCTGAAAAATCGGTATTATCAATGCTAGAGTCAAAAGACTGATCAGAATAAACCAGCTTTTTCAAAGCCAATAAGGCAGGATCAGTAGTTTGAAGACCTCCATAAGTAGTACGCGCATAATGAGCATCTTTTTTATCGAAGTTGTATCTTAAACCCGGTAAAACGTGTAAACGTTCTGTAATTGCCCAGTCAATCTGACCAAATACGGCCGCGCTCGAAGCTCTGATATTCGCATCAGTTTTGATTCCGTATCCCTCAAAAAGACCCGGAGTTTTCCATAATGTACTTGTTGTACTTTGTGCAAATCTCCATTGCGCTGTTCCAGATTCTTCTGTACCATCTGTTTGAGAAGTTTGGTCGATAAAAAAGGCACCTACAACACCGCTAATTTTAGATGTAAGCTGGCCTGCATAACGAACTTCCTGCGTAAATTGAGTTTGTCTTGTTGGATTTTGAGATAATGCCAAAACTTGTAAACCTGTAAAATCTCTGTCATTTGACGGATCCCAGTTCCAAAAACGCCATGCAGTTGTTGAAGTAAGTGTTCCAGCACCAATTTTGGTATCAATGTTAAGAGAGATACCGCCCATATCCTGACCTGAGCGCCAAGGCGTATCGTGATCGATTTTACGGTCAAAAGCATTTCGGCTTGGCAATTCGTAGTTTAAATCTTTTATAATAGCATCAAACTGTCGGTAAGCAGCTCTTTGAGTAGGAGCAACTCCCGCAACTACCTGTGCATATCCATCTGGACGCTGTGTGGTAATATCTGCAGCTAAAATAATATTAGTATTTGCAGTTGGTGTCCAAAGTAATTGACCTCTAATTCCTTGATTGTTCAACGTATTTGTTGGTCTTCCTGTAACTACATTGTCAATCAAACCGTCACGTTGTGTACCGGAGAAAGACAAGCGGCCTGCCACTTTTTTCCCTAAAGCTCCGGTAACAGAGGCTTTGGCCTGCAAGAAATTATAATTTCCGTAGCTTACTTCAAAATCGGCACCAGTAGTAAAGCTTGGTTTACGGGTTGTAATATTAAAGGCTCCTGAGGTAGTGTTTTTTCCAAACAAAGATCCTTGTGGTCCTCTTAAAACTTCGATTTGATCGATATCAATAAAATCTAATGTGGTAGCAGCCGGACGTGCATAATAAACACCATCTACATAAAAACCAACCCCGGGATCAATTCCGTCATTCGTTAATCCGAAAGGAGAACCTAAACTTCTAATATTAATACCGGTGTTTCTCGGATTAGAAGAATAAAGCTGAACAGAAGGAACAAGTTCCTTAATACGGTTTACATTAAAAGCTCCGGTTTGTTCGGCTTGTTTACCTGTAATAACCGAAATTGCAATTGGCACATCCTGAACTTTTTCGATTCTGCGTCGCGAAGAAACAACTACTTCAATAAGTTCGTTTTCTTCTTTAATCGTTATTTGCAATAGTGATTTTGGTAAATCTGTAAGTTCGATTTCAGTAGTTTTATAACCTACGTATTGAACTAATAAAGTAACTGGAAGTTTTCCTTTGGTTTCAATCGAAAAATTTCCGTTTGAGTCTGTAATCGTGTTTGATGTCGTTCCTTTAATAACAACATTGGCTGCTTCTAGCGGAATGTTTTCAGTAGTTTTAACAACTCCTTCTATTTTTTGAGCAAATGAAACTGAAAAGGTTAAAACGGAAATTAAAGTAAATATGTTTTTTGTAGAATTTTTCATTTTTATATTAAGTATATGTGATTAGTAGAATTTAAATTAAATTTTTTTTACCAGCACATACACATCATAAAAGAAGTGTTTTTCACAGTTGTGAAAGGAATATTGTAGTTTTTTTGCAAAAGATTTTTAGATACACTAATTGGTCGTGAATGTAGTCTCATGATTAATTTTGTAAATGGATTTGTTAAATGTTTTTGGCAAATATAAAACATTAATTCTATCGATTTACTAGGAATTAAAAAATATTTTTTTATTTCTTTACCAATGAGGCTATTGTAATGCCCTGCATCGCTTTAAGGGTTTCGTCGCGAATGATCATTAAACCGTGTCTCAGACTGCATTCGTCCTCCGTTTTACAATCAGAACAAGGCTCATAAAAGTTTAATGAAGCACAAGGTAAAAGCGCAATTGCACCATCGAATAAACGGTGAATTTCTGCCAGGGTAATATCATATTTAGAGCGTATCAGATAATATCCGCCAAATTTTCCCTGCTTACTGCTCACAAAACGACCTCGTTTTAAGTCCAGTAAAATCTGTTCTAAAAACTTTTTAGGAATATTGGCTCCGTCCGCAATTTCGATCGTTCTCGAAATGTGATTTTCGTCTTGTTCTGCTAAAAAAAGTAATGCTTTAAGGGCGTATTTTGCTTTATGTGATAACATCTATTTTTAATTATGAATTATAAGTTGTGAATTATGTTTTTTGAAACCTGAAACAAAGATAACCTGAAACTTGAAACAAAAAAATTACCAGCTTCCTCCAGAACCACCGCCCGAGAATCCGCCTCCGCCAAAACCACCGCCAAAGCCTCCACCGCCTCCGCCGGATGATCCTCCGCCGAAACCGCCAAATCCGCCTCCGCCGCTTCTGCCAAGACTGCTCAACAGAATTACGTCCATCAGACTCGGACCTCCGCCGCTGTTGCCAGAGTTTCCACCGCCGCCTCTTTTATTGCGCGACAGTAAAATTAATACAATTACAATAACGACAATAAAAGGTAATACCGGAAAACTTTTTCCTTTAACCTGTTTACGCTCACCTTTGTATTTTCCTGTAAAAACATCAAAAAGCGCATCTGCTCCCTTGTCAAGACCACGATAATAGCTTCCTGCCTTAAATTCCGGAATAATAATGTTTCTTGTAATTTCTCCGCCAATTCCTGCTGTTAAGCGATCCTCGAGTCCGTAACCGGGAGAAATCCATATTTTTCTTTCGGCTTTAGCCAATAAAATCAAAACTCCATTGTCTTCCTTTGCCTGTCCAATTCCCCATTCCTGGGCCCATTTTGGAGTCAGAATACCAATGTCTTCGCCTTTCAGGCTTTCGATCGTAATGACCACAATTTGAGTAGAAGTAGAATCAGAATAGCGAACTAGTTTTTCTTCTAACTGCGTTTTTTCAGCAGCACTTAAAACGTTCGCGTAATCATAAACAGAGGTTTGAAAATCTGGTTTTTTCGGAATGTCAAATTGTGCAAAAATGGCATTAGTTGTAAAAAACGTAAGCAGCAAAAAGACAAATTGAAAAAATCCTTTTGAATATGATGTTTTATTATTGGAAATTTTCATTATTTATCCTTTAGAGATTTCGTTAGATAATTCATTTGTGTCACCGTCAGACCACGGAAAGTGTTTTTTTAATTGTTCGCCGGCATTCAAAATACCATCAACAATTCCTTGTTTAAAATTGCCCGATTTAAATTGTGCGGCCATGGTATCTTTGGTACAATCCCAAAAATCTGCCGACACACGATCGTTTATGCCCTTGTCTCCGCAAATAGCAAAAGCTTTATCAGCAACAGCAAAGTAAAATAAAACCCCATTTTGTTGTTGGGTTTCATTCATTTTTAAATCATAAAAAACTTCTAAAGCCCTGTCAAAAGGAACTTTAGAAGTTGTTTTTTCTATATGTACTCTAATCTCGCCAGAAGTGTTTTTTTCGGCCACGCGAATAGCTTCAACAATTTCTTGTTCTTCTTCCTTGGATAAAAAATCTTCTACTTTTGACATTGGGAGTATTTTAGTCCCGATAGCTATCGGGATAGATTGTTGATTTAGATTTTAGATTTTTTAGACTAATCTCAGATTCTAAGATGTCCAGCAATCTTGTTGTCTCTGTTTAGAATTTTACTTCAACTGGTTTATCAGCACCTGTAACAGCTTCGAAGTATGGTTTTTCTTTGTATTCACTTAAGAACCAATTGTTCGGAATTTTTAAGATATAACCATTGTAAACTTGTACCGATTCATTGAAACGAGTTCTCGCCGTTAAAATCTGATTCTCCGTACTAGCCAGCTCATCTTGCAATTTCAGGAAGTTCTCATTTGCTTTTAATGTTGGATATTGCTCTACAGAAACCAATAATCTTGATAAAGAAGAAGAAACTCCACTTTGTGCCTGATTAAATTGAGCTAATTGCTCTGGAGTTACATTTGCCGGATCAATAGTTACAGAAGTAGCTTTTGCACGTGCCTCGATAACAGCTGTTAAAGTTCCTTTTTCAAAATCTGCAGCCCCTTTTACCGTGTTTACTAAATTCCCAATAAGATCATTTCTTCTTTGGTAAGCCGTTTGTACGTTACCCCATTCCTTATTTACAGCCTGACTGTGTTGTAAAGCAGTATTTTTGATACCAATCGACCAAAATGCGATAATAGCAATAAGTACTACGATAATTCCTACGGGGATTAACCACTTTTTCATATTTGTTTGATTTAAGTTTATTTCAATTTTTTAATTACAATTCGTTTTTGATGTCGTTCAATTGTGTTTTTATCGATTCTAATTTACGTATTATTTCGAATTTATCTAATGTTTTCTTTTGCCCTTCTTTTAAGTGGATTTTGGCACCTTCTAATGTAAAACCTCTTTCTTTAACCAAATGATAAATCAATTGCAAATTGGTAATATCATCCGGGGTAAACATTCTGTTGCCTTTGGCATTCTTTTTGGGTTTCAGGATATCAAATTCACTATCCCAAAAGCGAATCAATGATGCATTGACATTAAAAGCTTTGGCGACTTCGCCAATACTATAATATCTTTTATCTTTTGAAAGCTCAATATGCATGATGTATAATTTTGTTTTAATTTCAAAAATACTACTTTTTAAAGTATTAATCTAATGACTGGTTTTCCTGATTGGCCATTTGCGAAATTGCCACATATTCTACAGCCGAAATATTTCCGTAATAAAAATTAAGCGGATTCACCACTTTTCCATCTTTATGAACTTCGTAATGGCAATGCGGACCTTCAGATCTTCCTGTGCTTCCCACGTAGCCAATAACATCGCCACGTTTTACATGCTGACCCGGTCTGCAATTGTATTTACTTAAATGAGCGTATAAACTTTCATATCCAAAACCATGCCTGATTACCACATGATTTCCAAATCCGGAAGCATTGTCATCTGCTCTGTCAACTACGCCATCGCCAGTGGCATAGACGGGTGAACCTGTATTGGCCGTGAAATCCATTCCGTTGTGCATTTTTCGCACTTTCGTGAAAGGATCGATTCGGTATCCAAAACCAGAAGCCACACGTTTTAAACTCTCATTCTGAACTGGCTGTATTGCCGGAATGGCTAATAATAAACTCTCTTTTGCTCCTGCCAATTTTAATATTTCATCTAATGAACGGGATTGAATGGCCAGCTCTTTTGAAAGTTTATCTACTCGCTTTGTCGTGTTTAGCACCAGTTGCGAATTATTATAGCCCTCTAGAAGTTTATATCTTTCCGGATCACGAAAACCGGCCTTTCTAATAGAATCCGGAATTTCGGCTTTATTAAAATAAACCCTGTAAATATTATTGTCACGTTCTTCCAAAGCCTCTGCAGCATCATCAATTTCGTCCAGTTTTTTGTTCAAAATAGCATATTGCAGTTTTAAATTTTCAATTTCTCTTGCCTGTAAACGATCTTTTGGCGTTTCGAAGTAAGGCGTGTTGAGTAAAAGTATAAAAACTAAAAAGCCAAAAAGCGCCGAAGCCAGTAAAAACAGGAACGCATAACCAATTTTGATTCTTTTTCTGGTTTTTACTTTTGTATAAGCCAGATTTTCTGAGTCGTAATAATATTTTACTTTCGCCATATTTTAAAATACCCTATTTTTGCAGCTTGTAAAATTAGTTAGTCGAACAAATTTAATAAATGTTTCAGTTGTTCGCCTCTTTTTTTCAGTTTAAAAGCAATTAGATAATTGAGTCAATTAGATAATTAGATAATGTATTAAGTGGGTAATTTATTGTTTTAAACTATGAATTTTAGTTTTAAATTATCTAATGACCACATTATCAAATTGGCACATTTTAAAATTATCTCATTGTCACATTATCAAATTGTCACATTAACAAAATATGAAATCACAAGACGTACGTAAACAATTTTTAGACTTTTTTAAGAGCAACGGACATTTAATTGTTCCTTCTGCTCCAATCGTTCTTAAGGACGATCCAACACTTATGTTCAATAATTCGGGAATGGCCCAGTTTAAAGAATATTTTTTAGGAAACGGAACGCCAAAAAGTAAAAGAATAGCCGATACGCAAAAATGTCTTCGTGTTTCAGGTAAGCATAATGATCTTGAAGATGTTGGTTTTGATACTTATCACCATACTATGTTTGAAATGTTGGGAAACTGGTCTTTTGGTGATTATTTCAAAAAAGAAGCCATCAACTGGGCATGGACATTATTGACAGAAGTATATAAAATTCCAAAAGAAAATCTTTATGTTTCTGTTTTTGAAGGAAGCAAAGAAGATAATGTTCCGTTTGATCAGGAAGCTTGGGATATCTGGAAAACATTAATCGATGAGGACAGAATTATTCTTGGAAACAAGAAAGATAATTTCTGGGAAATGGGAGATCAGGGACCATGCGGACCTTGCTCTGAAATTCACGTTGATTTACGTTCGGAAGAAGAAAAAGCACAAGTTTCAGGAAAAAGCTTAGTAAATAACGATCATCCGCAAGTAGTTGAAATCTGGAATAATGTATTCATGGAATTCAACCGTAAAGCTGACGGATCATTAGAGAAGCTTCCTGCACAACACGTAGATACCGGAATGGGATTTGAGCGTTTGTGTATGGCTTTGCAAGGAAAAACGTCTAATTATGATACTGATGTTTTTACACCTCTTATTGAAAAAGTAGAGCAAATTACAGGATTGAAATATACATCTGATGAAGTAAAAAACATCTCAGAGGAACAAAATAAAACCAATATTGCAATTCGTGTAGTAGTAGATCACGTTCGTGCAGTTGCCTTTGCAATTGCCGACGGACAGTTGCCATCGAACACGGGAGCAGGTTATGTAATTCGTAGAATTTTACGTCGTGCGATTCGTTACGGATTTACATTTTTAGGTACAAAAGAACCTTTTATCAATAAATTGGTAGAAGTTCTGGCTAACCAAATGGGCGAATTTTTCCCGGAAATTAAGTCTCAGCAGCAATTGGTTACCAATGTAATTCGCGAAGAAGAAGCTTCTTTTTTAAGAACTCTTGATCAGGGATTACAATTGTTAGACAATGTAATTGCACAAACTTCAGGTTCTGAAGTTTCGGGAGCAAAAGCTTTTGAATTGTACGATACTTTTGGGTTTCCGAAAGATTTAACGGCTTTGATTTTAAAAGAAAAAGGAATGTCTTTCAACGAAGCTGAATTTGATGCTTCGATGCAGGAACAAAAAAGTCGTTCGCGCGCGGCATCAGAAGTTTCGACCGAAGACTGGTCGGTTTTGATTCCCGGAAATGTGGAAACATTTGTAGGTTACGATCAAACAGAAAATGAGGTGAAAATCAGTAGAATTCGTAAAGTAGATTCTAAGAAAGACGGAATTTTATATCAAATTGTTTTGGATAGTACACCTTTTTATCCGGAAGGCGGAGGACAAGTTGGGGACAAAGGAACATTAGTTTCTGCCAACGAAACTATTGAAATCATTGACACCAAGAAGGAAAACAATTTGATTTTGCATTTTGCAAAACAATTGCCAGAAAATATTGAAGCTGACTTTACAGCAAAAGTAAATAAGGATTTAAGAACATCAACTTCTAAAAATCACTCTGCTACGCATTTAATGCATTTGGCTTTGAGAAACCTTTTAGGAACTCACGTAGAACAAAAAGGTTCATTGGTAAACCCAAACTACTTGCGTTTTGACTTTTCGCATTTTTCTAAAGTTTCTGATGAAGAATTACGTCAGGTTGAAGCAAGTGTAAATGCACAAATCGAAGCACAATTGCAATTAAAAGAACACAGAAATATTCCAATTAAAGAAGCATTAGACAAAGGAGCAATGGCTTTATTTGGAGAGAAATACGGAGATAATGTTCGTATGATTGAATTTGGTGAAAGTAAGGAACTTTGTGGTGGAATTCACGTAAAAAACACGGCAGAAATCTGGCATTTCAAAATCATTTCTGAAGGGGCCGTTGCGGCTGGAATTCGTCGTATTGAAGCGATTACAGGTGATGCCGTAAAAGAATTCTATAAAAATCAGGAGCATACTTTAGCTGAAATAAAAGAAACATTAAAAAATCCGCAGGATATTTTAAAATCAGTAGCTTCTTTACAGGATGATAATGCTAAATTGAAAAAACAAATTGAGCAATTGCTAAAAGAAAAAGTAGGAGCTTTAAAAACTGAATTAGAGAAAGATTTTCAAGAAATAAACGGCGTGAATTTCCTTGCGAAACAAGTAGATTTAAGCATGGCTTCTACGAAAGATCTGGCAGCTGCTTTAGGAATGTCAAAAGCAGATTCTTTTGTGTTTTTAGCATCTGTTGAAGATGGATTGCCAAATATTCATTGTTATATTGCTAAAGAATTGGTAGCCTCAAAAAGCTTAAATGCAAATGCGGTTATCAAAGAATTAGGAAAATATATTGAAGGAAATGGAGGAGGACAGCCTTTCTTCGCATCCGGAAAAGGAAAGAATGCAAATGGAGTTGCGGAAGCTTTGGCTCATGCAGTTGAGTTTGTGAAGTAAGAGTTTTTTATATTCGCGCAAAGACGCAAAGTCGCAGAGTTTTTTTAAGCTTTGCGACTTTTGTTTTATATTTCAAGTCAAACTGAATAAAATCGCGCAAGACGCAGAGTCGCAAAGTTTTTGCTTTGACTTTCTACAAATTTAAATATAACCTACAGATTGTTAACAATCCTTGTGATACCAAACTTAATCAGAGGAACATTAAAATTTATCAATAATCCTAATTTTATTTTTGTAATTTTCAAATATGTCATAATTTGTTTTGCATGAACCTCTGTTATTTTCTCAATTGATTTAATTTCTAAAATTAATTTATTTTCAATTACTAAATCTGTTCGAAAACCAATATCAAGTTTTAGTTCATCCCAGATAACAGGAATATTCTTTTGTCTTTCTACAAATAAACCTTTTTTCGTTAATTCATAAAACAGAATTGATTCGTAAACTGATTCTAATAAACCTGGACCAAGTTTTACATGCATTTTGTAACAAACATCTACTACAATAGCGGAGATTTCATTTTCAGTCATTCATTTTTAATTTGAAGTAAAAACTTACAAATATAACTTTATAATTCAAAAAAAATCGCAAAGCTTAAAAAAACTCTGCGACTCTGCGTCTTTGCGCGATTTTATTCAGTTTGATTTAAAATGTAGAAAAAGAAGTCACAAAGCTTAAAAAAACTCTGTGACTCTGCGTCTTTGCGCGATTAAAAATTTACTTTCTTTCCCCAATCTGCTGGCGCCACATAGCGTAATACAAACCTCTCTCAACTATTAAATCTTCGTGTTTACCTTGCTCGATGATTTTACCTTGTTCTAAAACAAAGATTTTGTCTGCATGCATAACAGTAGATAAACGGTGAGCGATTAAAACGGTAATTCTGTTTTTGTCTGATATGTTTCTGATTGTTGCATTAATCTCTTCCTCTGTAATAGAATCCAAAGCAGAAGTTGCTTCATCAAAAATCAATAAATTAGGATTTCTTAAAATGGCTCTTGCGATCGATAAACGCTGTTTTTCTCCGCCGGAAACCTTTATTCCGCCTTCTCCAATAGTCGTATTAAGACCATCTTCGGCACGTTTTAAAAGTTTTTCACAACTTGCTTTTTTAAGTGCATCGTATAAATCTTCATCTGTTGCATTAGGTTTTACAAACAACAAGTTTTCGCGTATCGTTCCAGAGAACAGTTGCGCATCCTGAGTTACAAATCCTAATTGTTTTCTTAGATCGAGTAAATCAATATCGGTTGAATCAATGTCATTATATAGAATTTTACCTTCAGCAGGCGTGTACAATCCCACCAATAATTTCACCAAAGTTGTCTTTCCGGAACCCGAGGGACCAACAAATGCGACGGTTTGACCTTGTTTGATATCAAAATTAATATTTTCTACCGCTTTAAACTTAGCCGTTTTATGCTGAAAACTAACATTGGTAAATAATAACGACTGAATGGCTCCAACATGTTTGGGACTTTTGGGGCGAAATTCTTTTGGAGCGCTCAGGAGTGTCTTAAAATTTTCCATTGAAACTTTGGTTTCATTCAGCGTAATGATGAAATTTCCAAGTTCCTGCAACGGCCCAAAAATAAAGAAGGTAAAAAAGACCATAGTCAATAAATCACCTACAATAATTTTATTTCCAAATAAGAAATAGTACAAAGTAAAAACTACACAAGTTCTTAAAAAGTGTACTGTTGTACCTTGTATAAAACTTAAACTTCTAATAAAACGAACTTTTTCGAGTTCTAATTGGAGAATTTTGAAAGTATTTAAATTCAAACGTTTCTCTTCCTGATACGTTAATCCCAAACTTTTTACAAGCTCAATGTTACGTAAACTTTCAGTTGTTGAACCAGCCAGAGCATTGGTCTGATTGACAATTTTCTTAGAGACGATTTTTATTTTTTTTCCTAAATAAGAACTTACCAAAGCAATAATAGGAGCGGTTACTAAAAAGATAAGCGAAATACGATAATCAATTCGGGCCACATACAGAATTACAAAAATGAATCCGATGATGGTTTGAAAAATCAAGGAAATAGAAAGCGTGATTAATTTTTCAGAATCGATTCTCACTTTAGTCAGTTTACTTAAAGTTTCACCGCTTCGCTGATCTTCAAATTCGGCATAAGGCAAATCAAGGGATTTTTTAATTCCGTCGGTATACATTTGCGCCCCGGTTCTCTGAATTACGACGTTGGTAAAGTAATCCTGAAAATTTTTGGTAATCCTGGAGATCATAGCTGCGCCAAGCGAAAGTCCGAGCCAAAAGGATAATGATTTAATAAAAGCCATTTCGTTTCCTTTGTATTTTGCCAGCCCGACACCGCAGTCCTGCATTAATTTACCGGTAATAATAGAGTCTGACAAACTGAAACAAATGTTTATAGAGGCCATAATCAAAGCAAAAAATAAGAGCATTTTATGTTTGATTATATAAGAATATAATAATTTCATATTGAAGGGATAAAAATAGAAGATGCAAAAGTAGTGAATAGTTTGAGTTTGTAGAGATGGTTTTGGTTATTAAAAATTTAATTTTTTTAAAAGGTCAAATTAGCACCATTTCTCTTTAAGTATTGCATGTTTTTTTTGAAAAAATTTCTAACTCTACTATTCAAAAAAAATAAAAAGTCATGTATTTGAAAATGGATTTTACTTTTAGTTAAATTATTTTTTTAACATAATCTTTACTTAGCTGCTTAGCATTAGTGTATTAGCAGACGTTTAAATTTTTGTTTGTTCTTCAATGTGGAATCACGTAAGGTTTTCATTTCATCTTGCATTACGTTTGCGCTAATTATAAATTTAACCCATATCAAAATGAAAAAAATTTTATGCCTTTTTAGTGCTTTATCAATCGTATTAATGTCTTCATGTTCTAGCGATGATACTTCAAATGAAGCAGGATCCGATGCGTTACTACCAAAAAAAATCGTTGAAACAAGTGTTGAAAATGGAATCTCAGGAACTCTTGATTATACATTTACTTACGACGGAAATAAATTGAAACAAGTTTCTCTTTCAGATGCTTCTAAGTATGTTTACACTTACACAGGAGATCTTATTACTAAAGTAGAGAAGTTTTATTCTAGTGAGTTACAATCTACAGATGTTTATGCATATGAAGGTGGAAAATTAATTTCTAAAATTACTACACAGGCTTTTGGCAGCGCTCCGCAAGAAAAATTAACTTTAGTTTACAATGCTAACGGAACAGTTAATGCAAATCAGTCTCAAATCATCAATAAGCAAGAAATTAAATACGATTCTACTACTCTTATTACTTTTGCAAATGGAAATGTTATTTCTTCAGAATATATTGATGGAGTAAGAGAAAAAACAACAAGTACTTTTGATGATAAGAAAAGCCCTTTCATAAATATTACAGGAGCAAAATTATTATTAGATTTAGATCATGATTTTGACTATTCATCAGTAAATAATCCGCTTACAAGCACTACTGTAGAAACTGACGGATCAGGAAAAGTTGTACAAACAGCTACTGTAAAGTATACTAATAAATACAATGCTAGTAATTTTTTAAGTGAAGTATCTGCTGGAGATGCAAAAAATTCTTTCAAATTAGAGTTTACTTATAACTAATTTCGAATATATATTCGCAGAATATTTAATTAGGAGAATTCCTACCGAATGTAAACTGAAAATCAATCCTCAATCAACAATAATAGTTGATTGGGGATTTTTTTTAATCCGTAAAATGATTTTTAAATTACTTTTGAATAAAAAAACCTGAAATTCAAACCAAAGTACTATTTCGAAAGCGTTAATTACGCACTTCTATTTTGAAACTTATTTGTAATTCTTGTTTTTAAAGTGAATAATATATTTGCAAACCAAAACCAAAATACCACCAAAATGAAAAACCTTTTATTGCTTTGTAGCACTGTAGCTTTCATGCTTACATCATGTTCTAATGATGACAATTCTTCTAAAGAAGATACATCGATCTTGCCCAAAACGATTTCTTACACATATCCGTCAACCGATCTGGGGACAAATAGTAAAAGTACTGTAACGTATAATGGCAATAAAATAGTAGGTAGTGCTAACGAGCGTTCAAAGACAATCTTTACCTATACAGGAAATGTTATTGCAAAACAAGAGCAATTTGATATTGATTCAAAAGGAACAGAGATAAAAGATATTGAAGCTATTTATACGTATGAAAATGGTAAACTAAAAACCAGAATTACCAGAGAATCTTTTAATACTCAATATCCAAATGGACAATATATTGAAAAAACAGTATATGCATATGCATCTAATGATTTGATATCGTATGTAAATTACTCCATTAATCCAGATACTCAAACCGAAACAAAAATTAGTGAAGGCAGTCTTAATTATAAAGACGGTAATCTTATAAAGGATCAGTTTAAAAGCGGTGTTTCTGTTTCAACCAGAGTTTATGAATACGACAACAAAAGGAATCCTCTTAAAAATATTTTGGGATTTGAATTGCTGTTAAACGAAACGGAATGCTCGACAAATAATGTATTGAAAACTACCAGAACAGATAGTGGAATACCAAATTCAAGTGTTTATTTGACAAATTATATCTATAATGAGAAAGACTATCCACTAAAACAAACGTCATTTACAGGTGACGGAAAATCGATAGAATATGAAGTTGAATATACCTACTAGTAAATACAATTTCGGAAAAAATAAAAACCAAATACTTTTGTATTTGGTTTTTTTATTGGTGAAAATTCATGAAATTAGTGTTTCAATTTAAAACCATGCAATTTAGAACCCAAATTCCAATTTCAAAAAGTAATAACCCCATCGATTATAATTCGAAAATAGTTTCTGTAGGTTCTTGCTTTGCCGAAAATATGGCAGAGAAATTTGATTACTTTAAGTTTCAAAACGAAATAAATCCGTTTGGAATTATATTCAATCCGGTTTCAATTGAGAAATTATTCGAAAGAGTTTGCAAAGAAGAATGGTTTATGGAGAAAGACGTTTTTTTTCATAACGAGCGCTGGCATAGTTTCGACGTGCATTCAGACCTTAGCAACTCAGACCGTCAGGAACTGCTGGAAACACTTAATAAGGCCATTTCAGAAACTAATAAGGAGATCAGAGAAGCCTCACACCTAATTATTACTTTGGGAACTTCGTGGGTTTATAGAAATCTTGATACTACAGAAATTGCAGCCAATTGCCACAAAGTTCCTCAAAAGCAATTTTCAAAAGAATTATTGCCTGTAGATGCAATTCAGAAAAGCATCCACAATACCATTGCTTTAGTTAAGGGTTTAAACCCCAATATCAATTTCATATTTACTGTTTCTCCGGTACGTCATATAAAAGATGGTTTTGTAGAAAATCAACTCAGTAAATCTCATTTGTTTACTGCACTGCATTTTATTCTCGGCACTCAACATTCAGAACTCAAAACGGAATACTTTCCCTCTTACGAAATTATGATGGACGAGCTTCGGGATTATCGCTTTTATGCAGATGATATGCTGCATCCCAATTCGATGGCAATCGATTATATCTGGAAACTTTTCAGCGAAAATTATATTTCACCAGACAGTACTGTTACAATGCAGGAAGTCGATGAAATTCAAAAAAGTCTTCGCCATCGCAGCTTTAATCCTGACTCAGATCAACATCAAAAATTTCTCGAAAAACTCCAACAAAAAATAAATCTGTTAGGAGCAACGTTGCCGCATATAAAATTCTAATTTACAAATGAAGGGCTAATTGATACAAAAAACTTAGAATCGTAGCCTCTCATCTTCTCAGAACCTTAAAAACCACATTCGTCAAAGTAAGAAATTAACTATTTACAGTGAAATTTTAGAAGAATTGCATATAATTATGTAAATTGTTAAAGTTGTAAATATCGATTTTTGTAAATCATGTAATTCGGCTTTCCAAAAAGCAATTCTAACTAATCGTGTGTTATTGACGTATGAAGAAAAAACCAATTCATTTTCTTAAAAAAACACTTCGAGTGCTGCTTTGGTGCGTCGTTTCGGTAGTAGCCCTTTTGCTGCTTCTTATCATTTTAATTCAGATTCCTTCCGTTCAGAACTACGCCAAAGACAAGGCCGTAACGTATCTTCATAAAAAAATTAAAACCAAAGTATCCTTAGATCATATTTCCATTAAATTCCCTAAAGATGTAGTTCTTGAAGGTTTTTACTTTGAAGATCAAAAAAAAGATACCTTATTGGCCGGTAAACGTTTAGAGGTCGATGTCGATCTTTTTAAATTGGTAAGCAGTGAGTTGGAAATTAATTCGGTAAAGCTTGAAAATGTAACCGCAAATATTGCAAGAAATAAAGACGGCGTTTTCAATTTCGATTATATCATAAAAGCATTCGAGTCAAAAGAACCAAAGGTAGAAGATCCTGACAGCAAACCGTTTAAAATTTCGGTTGTAAAAGTAAATCTCGACCATGTAAAATTCAATTTTAAAGACGATTATTCTAAAAACGACATTGCGGTAAGGCTTACTCATTTTGATACTAAATTCAATAAATTTGATTTAGACAAAATGGATTTTGATATTCCAAACATTGATTTAGACGGATTAAAATTGGTATTAAATCAGGATGCAGTCGAAAAAATTGCAGAGGTTTCTGTAGAAACAGTCGATACTATTTCAAAACGAAAAGATTTCAAATTAAAACTGGGCAAAATCAGTTTGTCTAAAATAGATGTTTCATACGACAACAAAGACTCCAAGTTAGATTCTGGAATCAAACTCGGTAATCTGGATTTGTCTGTCAACGAAATAGACTTGAATAAACAGCTTCTGGATTTTGATACTTTCGAACTTAAAAACCTGAGCGGTAATTTAAGACTCGGAGCAAAAGACAAGCAAATGAAGGCGCCAAGCTTAGACTCGACCTCGATTAAGCAAACAGGCTGGAAAGCAAAATTAAACAAAGTAAGTATACAAAATATCGCGTTTAGGTTTGATGACATGCAGTCGAAACCTACTCAAAAAGGAATTGATTACAGTCATTTAGATTTAAGTAAATTCAATCTGGAAGCAGAGAAATTATATTATGCAAACGATACGATTTCGGGAAATGTAAAATCGCTCGCCGCAATAGAAAAAAAAGGATTGAATATTCAGGCTTTAAAAACCGATTTCTTTTACGGTCCTAAAAATGCTTACTTAAATAATTTATATTTAAGAACGCCTCAAACACTCGTAAAAGATAAAATTAGAGTGCAATACAAATCGCTTGCAGCATTGCAAAAAGACATTGCCAACCTTTCTGTAGATGCCAATTTGATCGATTCAAAAATAGGATTCAAAGACATTTTATTATTCGCACCTGATTTACAAAAAACAAATCCGTTTAAAAGTAATCCAAATGCCATTTTATATCTCAACAGCCGTGTAAACGGAAAAGTGAAGGATTTAAATATTCCGTTATTCGAAATGAGCGGAATCGGAACTACAAAAGTTTCCCTTTCGGGGAAGATAACCGGACTTCCTGATGCGCAAAAAGCGTATTATGATTTGAACATTAAAAAAATTGCGAGCACCGCAAAAGACATCAATTTGTTTGTACCGGCAGGAACGATTCCGAAAAATATTCAGCTTCCGTCTCAAATAAACCTACAGGGAAAATTTAAAGGATCTATTCAAAATTTCAAAACCAATCTGGCTTTAAACAGCAGTTTCGGAAATGCAAAAGTCGACGCTTTATTTGATCAGCGCGTTAAAAAAAGAGAAAAATACGACGCCACCGTTTATTTGCTTGATTTTGATTTGGGAAGATTAATCAAAAATGATTCAATCGGAAAAATTACGCTTAAAGCGAAAGTAAAAGGAAAAGGTTTAGACCCAAAAACAGCACAAGCTGAGCTGGACGGAATTGTACAAAAAGCAGTTTTTAACCGCTATACATATAGAGATTTAGCTTTGAAAGGAAATATCGCTAACGGATCGTTTGCCGTAAAATCGGGCATGAAAGATCCCAATTTGAACTTTAACCTGGTAGCGAGCGGAAATACAAAACAAAAATATCCGGCGGTAAAACTAAAATTAAACCTGGATATTGCAGATTTAGAAAAATTAAATCTTCATGCCGGCCCAATGAAACTTCGTGGAAATATTGATGCCGATGTAGCCAATAGTAATCCGGATTTTTTAAATGGAAAAGTATTCCTGTCCAATGTTCAGATTTTGCAGGAAGCAGAACCTATCATTTTAGATTCGGTTCGTGTAATTGCCTTTTCAGACAATACAAGAAATAATATTAAAATATCTTCTCAGTTTTTAAAAGCTGAAGTTGACGGAAAATACAAATTGACAACCCTGGTTTCGGCTATTAAAAAATCATTGTCGAAATACATCGATTTAAAAAATCCGAAAGTAAATGGAGAATCAGACGAGCAACGTCTGGCTTTTACCTTAACGGTTGACAATGATCCGCTTTTGTTTAAACTGATTCCGAAATTAACCGGTTTAGAGCCAGTTAAAATTACCGGAAAATACAATAACGTAACTGATTCTTTGGAAATTAAAGGGACCATTCCGAGATTAGTATATGCAGACAATACCATTGCCGACGGAAAAATTAATATCGAAGCCAAAGAAAATGCATTAGAATATCAGGTTTCGGTTGCCACCATAGAAAGTGGTTCGCTAAAAGTTCCGTTTACCAGTTTATCCGGAAAAGTAGAAAACAATATTTTGACTTATGCGCTTGAGGTTCAGGATGCCAAAGACAAGCAGCAATATTTTATTGCCGGAGAATTTAAAGCAGAAGATTCTAAAAACATCTTTAAAATCGATGCCGAAAACTTCGTTTTAAATTATGATAAATGGAATATCGATCCTGAAAATGCAATAGAGCTGGGTGATAAACGACTTTATATCAATAAGTTTTATTTGGATAATGCCGGAAACGAATTAAAAGTACAGTCGCAGGGCACTCAAAATAATGCACCATTACAGGTTGATTTTGTAAACTTCAAAATAGAGACCATTATGAATATGGTCAAAAAAGATAAATTGTTAATGCAGGGTTTGATTAACGGAAATGCGGTAGTCGAAAACGTAATGACCAGCCCAACTTTTACTTCAGATTTAAAAGTAGATGATTTTGCTTTTAGAGGCGAGCCGGTTGGTGATATTGAAATAAAAGTAGACAATAAAACCAAAGATTTACTAAATGCCAATGTAGCCATAACAGGCGAAGGAAATGAAGTAAACCTGAGCGGAAACTATAGAATGAATGACGGAAACCTTGATTTTAATTTAGACTTAAATAAGCTTAATATTAAAAGCATACAAGGTTTTACAATGGGCAACGTAACAGAAGGAACAGGTTATTTGTCCGGAAATTTCAAAATTGCAGGAAAGTCATCAAGTCCAAAGGTTTCGGGAGAATTAAATTTTAATGATGCCGGTTTTAGAATCACACAGCTGAATTCATTTTTTAAAACAGATCAGGAAAAAATCACTTTCAACAACGATGTTATCAGGTTTGATAAGTTTACGCTAAACGACGAAAATGACAACGAATTGTCTGTAGACGGAACAATTACCTCTCCTGATTTTAAAACCTATAACTTTGGTTTGACCATTGCGGCAGACGATTTTAGAGCCATACATTCTCAGGCAAAAGACAATGATTTGTTCTATGGAGATTTGTTTTTGGATACCAAACTAAACGTAAAAGGAACACTCGAAAATCCTGTAATTGGCGGAAACATTAAAATAAACAAAGACACCAAATTTACGGTTGTTTTACCACAGTCAGATCCTTCGATCGCAGACAGAGAAGGAATTGTAGAGTTTGTAAATGAGGATAATTTGTACCTGAAACAAACTGCTGCCATGCAGGAAAAACTGAACCAGTCTCAATTGGTAGGGATGGATGTGAGCGTAGAAATTTCTATAGACAAAGAAGCCGAATTGACTTTGGTGATTGATAAAGGAAACGGAGATTACCTGAATCTGAAAGGTGAGGCACAGCTTACGGGCGGAATCGACCCGTCTGGAAAAACAACGTTAACCGGTAAATATGAATTTTCTGAAGGAGCTTATGAGATGAACTTCAATATGATTCGAAGAAAATTCGATATTCAAAAAGGAAGTTACATCATTTGGAATGGAGAGCCTACAATGGCAAATTTAAATATTACAGCCATTTATAAATTAGAAACGGCACCAATAGATTTGTTAGGAAATCAGTTGGGAACCATGAGCTCGACAGAAAAGAACACCTTCAAACAAAAAATTCCGTTTGAGACCCATTTGAAAATGAACGGCGAATTATTGAAGCCTGAAATTACATTTGATATTATTCTGCCGGAAGGAAATTACGGAGTTGCCGCCAATGTTGTCGATATGTCGAGAACAAAACTCGAGCAATTGCGACAAGAGCCAAACGAGTTGAACAAACAGGTTTTTGCCCTTTTATTATTGAACCGTTTTATTGGAGAAAATCCTTTTGCAAGCGAAAGCGGCGGAACAAGTGCAGAATCATTGGCAAGACAAAGTGTGAGTAAAATACTTTCGCAGCAGCTAAACGATTTGGCCGGCGATTTAATTGGTGGAGTTCAATTAGAATTTGATCTGGATTCTACAGAAGATTACACCTCTGGCAGTATGGAAAACAGAACCGACTTAAATGTTGGAGTTTCTAAAAAGCTATTAGATGACCGTTTAAAAGTTACTGTAGGAAGCAGCTTTGCGGTAGAAGGGCAAGAACGTGCCAATGAAGAAAGTACCAATATTGCCGGAGACGTGGCCCTGGATTATCAGCTTACAAAAGACGGCCGTTATATGGTTCGTGCCTACCGTAAAAATGAATATCAGGTTGCGGTAGAAGGTCAGGTTGTAGAGACGGGAGTTGCCTTTATTATCACGATGAGTTACAATAAATTCAGAGAGCTTTTTCATCGTACAGCAGCAGAAAAAGAATTGATTAAAGAAGAGAAACTGCGCAAGGAAAGGCAAAAGAAAAAAGAGAAAGAAGAAAAGGAAAAGAAAGAAAATAAAGAAAATGAAACGGAAGGAAATGAGCAAAAAACATAGCAACATGAAAAATCTATATATAAAATATTTTTTAGTGCTATCCTTGTTTTTTGTTTTTGGATGCAGTAATACAAAATATTTACCAGAAGGCGATTTGCTGTATACAGGCGGTTCTGTTACAGTAAAGGATTCAATTATTAAAAAGAAGGACAGAAAAGCGCTCGAGAAAGAACTCGAAGGACTATTGCGTCCAAAGCCAAACAAACAAATTCTGGGTCTCCGCCCGAAATTGTGGATTTATAATCTTGCCGGAGAACCCAAAAAAGAAAAAGGAATTCGCTACTGGCTGCGTACAAAAGTAGGCGAGGAGCCGGTACTGTTCAGTAAAGTAGATTTAGATTATAATGCATCGGTTTTGAGAAATTTTTCTGAAAACAAAGGTTATTTTAAAACAAGAGTAAGTGCCGATTCTACTGTTAGAAATAAAAGAGTTACGGCAGAATATACCGTTACTCCAAAAAGACAATACATCATTAAGAGTGTTACGTTCCCGGATGACTCCTTGAAAATGTCGAAAATTATTGCAAGATCAAGCCGAAGAAGTTTACTAAAAGTAGGAAAACCATATGACCTGGATGTTATTAAAGCAGAGCGCGAGAGAATCGATGCCAGGCTAAAAGAAAAAGGATATTATTACTTTAATCCCGATTATATTCTGGCACAGGTCGACAGCAGCAAAGGCGATCATGAAGTAAAAGTGAGACTGGTTATAAAACCAGATACACCGCCAAAAGCACTTACCTCATATAAAATCAATAAAATTGTAGTTTATCCTAATTTTACTATTGCTAAAGACAGTACGAAATACAAAAAAGAAGATATTGTACAGTACAAAGATTTTACGATTATTGATACTGCAAACACGTTTAACCCAAGAGTTTTTGATCGTGCAATTTACTTTAAAAAAGGAGATTTGTACAATCGAAAAGATCATAATTTAACGTTGAATCGTTTTGTGAATCTCGGAACATTTAGTTTTGTAAAAAATGAATTTAAGGAATCAGACAGCTTACCCAATACGTTAGATTCGTATTACTATCTTACACTTTTACCTAAAAAGTTTATTCGTGTTGAGGTCGTAGGAAAAACCAATTCTGCGAGTTATACAGGAACAGAGCTAAACGTAAACTGGAACAACCGAAACTTATTTCGTGGTGCCGAGTTGCTAACGGTCTCTGTGTTTGGAGGTGCCGATTTTCAGCTTTCTGGAACCAATAACGGTAAAAATATTTACAGATTAGGAGCAGAAACAAGTTTGACCTGGCCGAGATTCATTGTGCCGTTTTTTCATGTTCAGGGCTCGAGTGAATTTGTTCCAAGAACAAAAGCTACAGTTCGATATGAATTTCAAAACAGAACACTGCTATATTCGCTAAATTCATTTAACGCCTCTTATGGTTATTTGTGGAAAGAGAATATTAGAAAAGAACATCAATTGAATATTTTTGATGTTACTTACGTGAGTCCGAACAATGTAACAGATGAATATTTAGACGATATTGCCGATGATCCGGCACTGGGAAGAATAATCGAAAAACAATTGATTTTTGGGCCAACGTATCAATATACGTATACCAACACGATGCAAAAGCGTAAAAAAAATACATTCTACTTTAATGGAGAAATAGATTTAGCCGGAAATATAACAGGCTTAGCCACCGGAGCAAATGTTAAAGAAGGGAATGAAAAAAGTATTTTTGATGTTCCGTTTAGCCAGTACGTAAAGCTTAAAGCAGATTTTAGACATTATTTGAAGTTAAGCAAAGAAAGTGAACTGGCCAGCAGGCTTATTGTTGGAGCAGGAATTCCGTATGGCAATTCGCTTGTATTGCCTACATCAAAACAATTTGTGGTTGGAGGAACCAATAGTATTCGTGCCTTTAGAGCGCGATCGCTGGGCCCTGGAAGCTATTTAAATACCCAAACGGCAAATAATTATTTACCAGATCAGTCTGGAGATTTAAAATTAGAATTTAGTACAGAATACAGAGCAAAACTATTTAGCGTTGTACGAGGTGCTTTATTTTTAGACGCAGGAAATATTTGGTTGGTAAATGAAGACCCAAATAAACCGGGCGGAAAATTCACTAAAGATTTCATGAAAGAACTTGCAGTTGGCGCAGGAGCCGGGTTGCGTTTCGATTTGTCTTTCCTTATTTTAAGAACAGATTTAGCATTTCCGCTAAGAAAACCTTATTTACCAGAAGGTAAAAGATGGGTGATTGATGATATTGATTTTGGCAGCGGTCCCTGGCGAAAAGAAAATCTGATTCTTAATATTGCAATCGGATATCCGTTTTAACAGGTAAATGCTTTGTCACTAATTTCACGAATTTGTACTAATATTTTTTGTGCTAATTGATAATGCAACAATTAAAATTAGTGCTAATTCGTGAAATTCGTGGCGAAAAAAAATACCCTCCCAAAAAAAAGAAGTAAATTCGTCTAAATATTATATTAGAATGCAAAACTTAATTAAAAGAATTATTGGTGTCGGGGCTATTGTTTTACTCGTTGTTTTGGCTTTTAAATTCTGCCAGTTCAAAAAAGAAGATGATAAAGATATTGAATACAATACCAATTTAATTCAACAACAAATTCTCAATGTTGGTAAATTGGTTGTCACCGAAGGACATTTCTCAGAAGTGATTACATATAAAAATCAGCAGAAGTATTTTTTGAATATGGTTTCTTTTGAGAAAAAAGCATTGGTTGTGGTCAATGCAAATGTGACCGTTGCGTATGATTTGCATAAAATGAAATACGATATTGACGAAAAAAACAAAACCATCACCATTTTAAACATTCCCAAAGAAGAAATTACAATCAACCCTGATATTAAGTTTTATGATATAGAGCAAAGCCAAATGAATCCATTTACAGGAGATGATTATAATAAAATCAATAAATCGGTAAAAGCGAATTTGAAGAAAAAAATCGATAAATCATCTCTTAAATCAAACGCGCAAAACAGACTGATAAGTGAATTGTCTAAGATTTTGATTTTGACAAATTCCATGGGCTGGAAACTCCAATACAATGGAAAAACAATAGAATCTGAAAAAGAATTTAATCAGGATTTGAAATTGTAATAGGAGGTACAAAGGCGCAGAGGTTCAAAGCGACAAAGGTTTTTACACAATTTTGTCATTGCTGTTTTTTAAAACTTTGCGACTCTGCGGCTTTACGAGATTAAATCTGCGCAAATCAGATTTAAAAAACCCTTGTGTCTGGGTGTCTTCGCAGCAAATCTTTAAACCGCTTCTTTATCAAAAATCAAATCCAGTCCGCCTGAAATTAAATGCGCAACTTCAGGACGTTTTTCCTTAAGTTGATCCAAATAAACCAAGACTTCCTGCAAAAGTTGTTTTTCTTCAGAATCTTTTAAAAGTTCCACAATTTCAACCGAAAGCAACCAATCATTTTGGTGATTGTTTTTCAGTTTTTCAAAAACAGATTTTAGTTCAGATTTAGAATCCTTGTTTTCTCTAATCATACGAACCGTTTGATAGAGGACTTCTAAGTCATCACGTTCATTAGAATGTTTGGCTTTGATCGTTTGAGTCGTCGGAACATTATTAATCAAATCAAAACTGTTCACATCGGCTGGACCGGAAAATGCAGAAATGACTTTTTTACCAATGGCCATATCATAATTTCCCCATTCAGGCTGAAATAAAATCGTTTCGCCGTGCGTTACCGTACAATTTCTAAAACTAATCAGGATGATTTCTCCATGTAAGTTTCTGGAACCTGTAATAATTTCACCTTCAACAATAATATTGCCTTCAAATTCAAGCTTTACAGTTTCATTTTCGACAATACTATAGGCTTGTAAATCCTTTGGACTCATATCTTCAATCGCTAAATTGAAACCTTTTAATTTTCCAATTGGGCTTCCAAATCCATCAGGATGTGTAAGCGTTCCATGACCCACCAATTCTTTTTCACGGTAAGATAAAGCTGTTTTTCCTGTGGTCTGAATGTAAACCGGTTTTCCTTCTTCTTCAATAACATTGGTAAAAACTCCCGAAATTTGCAAACCTGTACTCAATTCAATAGTACCTAGAGCATTCGATTGAATTAGTTTTTTAATTCCGGAAAGACCGCCCGTACGTAAAGCCATTTTATTGGCAAACTCTTCGAGAATCAAACTCAAATGAGAAAATGTCGGCGTTACATACAGTTGAGGTTGCAACTGTGTAATATCAAAATTTTGATTTGCAGCAGAAATATCATAAGGTATTTTCTTTACATTATCAGTCATGCACCAGGCACTTTCTCCGATAGAAGAGAGCAATCCGGCACCATAAATTTTCGGATCTTCAACAGTTCCAATCAAGCCATACTCTACAGTCCACCAATGCAGGTTTCTTATCTGCGCCATTTCAGACAATTCGCCCATATCATTTTGCAAATCAGCGACCGCTTTTTCGGCTTCGTCAATTTTGTATTGCGGCGTATCTTCGGCTTCTTTTAAAATAGAGAGCAAACGAATCGCTTCATACATTTGGTAATCTTTATGAGAAGAGATTGCTTTACAGCCAATTTCACCAAAGCGTCTTAAATATTCGGCATACTCAGGATTTGCAATAATAGGAGCGTGGCCGGCACCTTCATGAATGATGTCTGGTGCAGGTGTATATTCAATATGTTCTAATTGTCGGATATCGGATGCAATTACCAAAACATTATAAGCCTGAAATTCCATAAAGGCATTTGGCGGAATAAATCCGTCAACGGCGACGGCAGCCCAGCCAATTTCAGTCAGGATTCGGTTCATGCCATACATACTCGGAATAGAATCAATTTCGATTCCGGTTTTTTTCAATCCGTCTAAGTAAGAATGATGTGCTACTTTCGATAAATAATCAACGTTTTTTCGCATTACATAACGCCAAACTGCCTGGTTAATAGGAGTATAATCGCTATAATCCTGAGGCTTAATAAATTGCTTTAAATGTTTTGGCAATCGTTCTAATAACGGATTTGTTTCTATAGATGCATTCATTTCGAAAACGTTGTAGATTAGAATGTAAAATTACGAATTTAGGTCGCTAATTTGAGGTATTCGTCACAATATTTTTATTCGAAAGTGATTTTTATTGCGTTTTTATAGATTTTAGCAAGTTTGTCCTGATATTGAAAGCGGTTAGAATAAAAATCTAAAAAATTTAAGATTGACCAGATGAATTTCTCAATTCATTCTCTGCGTTGCGCAAATAGTCAATTTTATGACTGAACATAAAAGCCATATTGGTGGCGCGCATTTTGGCTTCTTCTGTAAGAGGACCGGCAAATTGCGCATCGATTGTGGTATTAAAAATAGAGACCCAGCGATCAAAATGCGTTTTATCAACAGGCAATTGTTTGTGCGGCGGAAAAGGAGTTCCGGAGTAAGCACGAACATCAAACAAAATTGTCTGCCAAAAACCGTACATCTTTTGCAAATGGGGCTGCCATCGATCCTGCAGTTTGTCATTAAAAATAGGGCCAATTAGATCGTCCTTTCTAACTTTGTCATAAAAAGTATTGACCATTTGTTTGATGTCCTCTAAGGTTGAAATGTCTTTTAGCGCTTCCATATTTTTCTGTATTCAATCAAATGCAAAAATACGATATATGATTTGTACTAGTTTGTGATATTTATCATTTATGCTGTATTTATGTCTACGAAATAAAATTGTTTGAAAGTGATGATGATTTAAATTTAAAAGTAAGGCTTTTTTATATCTTTTATGATTTTATATGTCTGTATATCAGTTTTTTATAAAAAATAGAGATTAGTTTTTGTAAGGTTTAAATTTTGAAATGATGTGTATTTGTAAGGTGGGGAAAAATATCAATTTACTGGAAATTATCTTAATATTGATGTGAATTAATAAAATTAATCTTAAAAAATGAGAAAATATTAATTATCAAAACCTCAAAACTATGAACAAAATTACACAAAAACTACAAAACCGCAGGAGACTTATACTATTGCTTTGCTTTATTATAAGTTTATTTATGAGTAAAACAATTGCACAGAATGTAACTCCATGGATAACGTCGGGCGATCAAACCAAATTATTGCAACAACAAGGTACAGTAAATTTTGGTACAAATTCAGGATCTAATCCTTCTATAGTAACCGTTAACGCGGGAACAACTTACCAAACCATGGATGGATTTGGTTACACCCTTACAGAAGGAAGCTGTGAAGTAATTAGCGGAATGGCCGCAACCCAGCAAAATCAGCTTTTAAATGATTTATACAATCCTACTACAGGCTTGAACGCAAGTGTGGTACGAATTAGTATCGCAGCATCTGACTTAAGCAGCTCTTCGTACAGCTATAACGAGACTTCTGGCGATGTAAATATGAATAACTTTAGTCTCAACGGGCCAGACTTAACATATTTAATTCCGATTTTAAAGAAGATAAAATTAATCAATCCAAATATTAAAATTTTAGCAACGCCATGGTCAGCTCCAAGATGGATGAAAACCAATAATTCGTGGATTGGCGGAAGTTTGCAAACTCAATATTATGCCGCTTATGCCAGATATTTTGTAAAATATTTTGCAGCCATGCAGGCGCAGGGAATTTCCATTTGGGGGATTACGCCACAAAATGAGCCTGAAAATCCGAATAACGAACCCAGTATGCTCATGAATTCTACAGAGCAAAAGAATTTTATTAATCAACAACTTGGTCCTCAAATGGCTGCCGCAGGTTACGGAAGCATCAAAATTATAGCTTTTGATCATAATTGTGATAATACAGCTTATCCTATTGATGTTTTAAACAATAGCAGTTATGTCGATGGCGCCGCTTTTCATTTGTATTTAGGAAATATTTCTGCCATGTCTACAGTTCGAAATGCCACTAATAAAAATGTATATTTTACAGAACAATTTACAGGATCTGGTGGAAGTTTTGGAGGTGATTTTGGCTGGCACATGCAAAATGTAGTGATTGGAAGTACCAACAATTGGGCAAAAACCGTTCTGGAATGGAATGCTGCAAATAATTCTGGTCTGGGGCCAAGAACGCCAGGCGGCTGCAACAGTTGTTTGGGAGCTATTACGGTTAACAATAGTACAAGTTATACCAAAAATGTGGCCTATTATATTATTGGTCAAATCTCCAAATTTGTAAAGCCGGGTGCTGTGCGAATTAATTCTTCGAGTACAAACGGTGCTATTTACTCTGTTGGATTTAGAAATCCTGATGGCTCGATTGCACTTGTAGTTTACAATTCAGGTGGTGCAAATACAATTAAAGTGGTTTCAGGTTCGTCTGCATTCAATTATGCTGTACCTGCATCATCTGCCGTAACCTTCAATTGGAGCGCAGGAGCTCCACCTGTAACAGGTTTGCCTGGCTATTATAATATTATTTCACGAAACAGTAATAAAGGACTAGATGTTGCAGATAATTCAACCACTAGCGGCGGCCGCATTCAGCAATATGATATTACAAACGGAGGCGGCAACAACCAGCGTTGGAAGTTTGTTCCGGACGGAAGCGGTAATTATTACATCATTGTAAAATCTACCGGAATGTATCTCGCTCCTGAAAGCAACGGAACGGCAGATGGATTAAAAGTGCAGCAAAGATCGGCATCTACTTCAAATGAATTTAAATGGACGGTGAGCAGTCTTGGTGACGGCTATTATAAAATTATCAATGTAAATAGCGGAAAATCGCTCGATGTCGAAAATGTTTCAACGGCAAACGGAGCTAATATTCAGGTTTGGGGTTATACTGGCGGACTGAACCAGCAATGGCAATTGAACCAGGTAGAATCGACTGCGAAAAAAGTTTCACTTAACGAAATAACTACTGAAAATGAAAGCCAGAATGATATGGCAATTTTTATTAATTCAACAAATGAATATTTAAGAATTGCTACCAATCATGAAGGTAACGGCGATGTCGAAATATATTCTGTAAACGGGAATCAAGTCCTGAAAAAGACCATGAATTTTACAAAAGGAAATCCGTCTGAAATTGAAATTTTCAGATTACCAAAAGGAGTTTATATTGTAAAGGTGAATGATAATACGGGATCATACTCTAAAAAAGTACTTAAAAAATAAATCAATTTTGAGTTTTAATTAGTTAGTTTATCTTGAGTGTAAGGGCTGCCTGTTATTTTTCAGGCAGCCTTTTAATTTACCCAATCAATTGTGTAAACAAATCCTGATTGTCGTTTAGATACTGAAATTCAAAACCAAATTCGGTCATCTTCAATTTAATAGACATAATGTCTTTTTTGTTTTTCAGTTCCAGTCCTACAACTACAGAACCCACTTCACGACTGTTTTTCTTTGCAAACTGAAAATAAGTGATATCATCATCAGGACCTAAAATGTTATTTACAAATTCTTTTAAAGCCCCGGGACGCTGCGGAAACTGAATCATAAAATAATGCATTAAACCTTCGTAAAGCAACGAACGCTCTTTTATTTCGGCAGTTCTCTCGATATCATTATTGCTTCCGCTTACCACGCAAACCACATTCTTTCCCTTAATTTTTTCTCTGTAAAAATCCAATGCAGCAATAGTCAACGCACCTGCAGGCTCAACCACCATGGCTTCTTCATTGTACAAGCGTAAAATAGTCGTGCAGACTTTTCCTTCCGGTACCAGAATAATATCTTCTAGATTATAACGGCAGATCTCAAAGGTTTTATCGCCCACTTGTTTTACTGCAGCGCCGTCAACAAATTTGTCGATTGTTTTTAAGGCTGTGTTTTTATTTTCTTCAATAGAAGTCTTCATCGAAGGAGCGCCTTTTGGCTCGACACCAATAATTTTGGTTGCAGGACTCAAATGCCTAAAAACTTCAGATAATCCAGAGGCCAGTCCGCCACCGCCAATCGGAACAAAAACATAATCGATAGGTTCCTTAAAACTTTCAAGAATTTCCAGCCCAACAGTTCCTTGTCCGGCAATTACTTTCTCATCATCAAAAGGATGTATAAAGGTTTTATGGTTTTTAATGGCATCTGCGGTGGCTGAAGCATATGCATCGTCAAAAGTATCTCCGGTAAGAACAATTTCTACAAACGATTTTCCAAATAACTGAACTTGTTTTACCTTTTGTTTCGGAGTGGTTTTTGGCATGTAAATTTTACCATTTATATGCAGTAAATTGCAGGAATAGGCAACACCCTGAGCATGATTTCCCGCACTGGCACACACAATTCCGTTTGCTTTTTCCTGTTCATTCAACGAAGAAATTTTGTTATAAGCACCCCTGATTTTATACGAACGAACAATTTGTAAATCCTCTCTTTTTAATAGAATAGTAGATTCAAATTCGTCTGAAAGATTTAAATTTTGAGTGAGAGGTGTAGCGGCGACTACATCTTCCAGTTGCTTTTTTGCGTTGAGTACTTCGTTAAATAAAGTCATTTTGTTATGTTTTTTATTTTGTTTTTTTGCCACAGATTAATTGATTTAAAAAGATCAATCTGTGCGAATCTGTGAAATCTGTGGCTATATAAGTCATGTTGTTGTTTTGTTTTTTTTGCCACAGATTGACTGATTTAAAAAGATTAATCTGTGCGAATCTGTGAAATCTGCGGCTAAATAAGTCATGTTGTTGTTTTGTTTTTTTGCCACAGATTAATTGATTTAAAAGATTAATCTGTGCGAATCTGTGCAATCTGTGGCTAAATAATCATGTTGTTGTTGTTGTTGTTGTTGTAAAATATTAATCCGTGAATCTGGCAAAAAATCATTAAATAAAAAAACCTCCCGATGTGGGAGGTTCTTATAAATTATATTTTTACTTATTTATACAACACTCCGCCATTATTGCTCAACTGCAATAATGCTAATAATAGCGATGACAGTGTTATTAAAATTCGTCATTTTATTTGTTGTCTGATAACAAATGTATTAATTATTTTTTGAACAAGTAAGCAACAATTTTAACTTTTATAAAAAAAACGGAAGCTGAAACTCAAAAACTACGGTACAGACTATTTTTTAACAGGCGGATATTGTGCTAAAACTTTAGATACAATTTCTTTTACCCTTTCGTCTTTTTTATCGATATTTTTGGTTAGAGTTCCAATTCCTTCACCTTGCCAGATCATTTCTTTCTTTTTGGCATCTATTAAATCGATGAATAAAGTACCTTCTGTAGAAGTTGAAACGGTAGTTTGGTTTCCGCCATACATCATGTACGGATTCCATCCCCAACCCCAACCGTAACCCCAGCCGGCGCTAAATTGGTTTACATTAACCTGTTCTCTTGATTTTGTAAAAATGTTTACTAACAAATCAGGATTGTCGCTTTTGGTAAAGCCTTTGGCCTGCAGTTCACTTTCTATCGCATGAAGAATGCGTCTTTTATCCAAATCAGAAATTTCGACCTTGTCAATTCCGGGCTTAAAGAACGCATATGTTTTATAAGGCGCAAAATCGACAGTTTTGTCGTAATCAGAATAAACACTAACACTGCTGCATGAAGAAAGTATCAATAGCAGAAAAATCGGAACTAATTTGAATGTTTTCATATATATTGGAAATTTAATGTTCTTGTTTGTATTTCATTCACAGCCAAGTAGAAGATCTTGCGTTTTTATAAGCCTTCGACTTGATCAGAATAATATTTTTTTGTGATAACTCTATCTAAAATAAACCTTCATCTACCATATTCGGTAAAGTGACTTTTAATAAAGGCTCAACCTGCATTGCTCTTTTTATGGCAAAAATAGCTTCATCATTTCGGGCCCAGCTTCGTCTCGAAATTCCGTTATTAACATCCCAGAAAAGCATTGAGGCTAAACGTTTTGAAGCTTCTTTAGAACCATCAAGAACCATACCAAAACCACCGTTTATAACCTCGCCCCAGCCAACTCCTCCGCCATTGTGAATAGAAACCCAGGTAGCACCTCTAAAACTGTCGCCAATTACGTTTTGAATCGCCATATCAGCCGTAAAACGAGAGCCGTCATAAATATTAGAAGTTTCTCTGTAAGGAGAATCTGTTCCGGAAACATCATGATGATCACGCCCTAAAACCACGGTTCCAATGTCGCCTTTTGCAATAGCCTGGTTAAAAGCTTCTGCAATTTTAATTCGGCCTTCGGCGTCGGCATATAAAATTCTGGCTTGTGAACCCACAACCAATTTATTTTGCTGAGCACCTTTGATCCATTTGATATTATCCTGCATTTGCTGCTGAATTTCGTTTGGAGCCGTTTTAGCCAATTCTTCCAGCACCTCACTTGCGATAGTATCTGTCTTTTGTAAATCTTCCGGTTTGCCCGAAGTACAAACCCATCTAAAAGGCCCAAAACCATAATCAAAACACATTGGTCCCATAATATCCTGAACATAACTTGGATATTTAAAATCAATATTGTTCTCAGCCATTACAGCTGCACCTGCGCGGGAAGCTTCTAATAAAAAGGCATTTCCGTAATCGAAAAAGTAAGTTCCTTTTGCGGTGTGTTTATTAATTGCCTGCGCTTGACGACGCAATGATTCCTGTACTTTTTCTTTGAATAACTCCGGATTATTGGCCATCATTTCGTTGGCTTCCTCAAAAGAAATTCCAACAGGATAATAACCTCCCGCCCAGGGATTATGTAAAGAAGTCTGATCTGAACCCAAATCAATTTTGATATTTTCTTTATCAAAACATTCCCAAACATCGACTACATTTCCTAAATAAGCAATCGAAACCACTTCTTTATTGGCTTTCGCCGAATTGACTCTCTTAACCAGTTCTTCTGTCGAAGTTACAATTTCATTAATCCAGCCTTGTTCGTGGCGAATTTTGGTAATCTTCGAATTTACTTCGGCGCAGACCGTAATACAGCCTGCAATATTTCCGGCTTTTGGCTGAGCACCCGACATTCCGCCAAGTCCTGAAGTTACAAAAAGGTTTCCCTCAGGATTTAATTTTATTTTTCTGAAACCATTTAAAACCGTAATCGTAGTTCCGTGCACAATTCCTTGTGGGCCAATGTACATATAACTTCCAGCCGTCATTTGTCCGTATTGCGAAACACCAAGGGCATTCATTTTTTCCCAATCATCAGGTTTAGAATAATTTGGGATCACCATTCCGTTGGTAACAACTACTCGTGGCGCTTCTTTATGCGAAGGAAATAATCCCATCGGATGTCCCGAGTACATCGTTAAAGTCTGTTCGTCTGTCATTTCAGACAAATATTGCATCGTCAATAAATATTGCGCCCAGTTCTGGAAAACCGCTCCGTTTCCTCCATAGGTAATCAATTCGTGCGGATGCTGTGCTACTGCATAATCCAGATTGTTCTGAATCATGTGCATAATCGCCTTTGCCTGCAATGATTTTCCGGGATATTCATCGATTGGTCGAGCGTACATTTTATAATCCGGACGAAAGCGGTACATGTAAATACGTCCGTATTTTTCTAATTCTTCTGAAAATTCGGTAATTAATTCAGCATGATGTTGAGGTTCAAAATAGCGCAATGCGTTTTTTAGAGCTAGTTTCTTTTCTTCAGCTGAAAGGATTTCTTTTCGTTTTGGAGCGTGATTAATTGCTAAATCGTATGCTGCCTTTGGAGGTAATAGAGGTGGAATACCTTGTTGTATTTGTTCTTTGAAAGTCATTTTTTTTATTTTAGTCCGATAGTATCGGGATAGATTGTAAGGTTTCTTCTGATCGATAACTGTTTCTATAAATATATCAATCTTAACGGGTTTCTTTTCAGCCCTGGAAAGGTGTTATATCTAAAGAAATGTAAATGTATGCACTGAAATAATTATCTAATTGTCTAATGATCAAATTGCCACATTGCCACATTTTCTAATTAAAAATAAACTTCCTCATTAACACAAAACGGCATTTTCTTACCCTCAAATAAGGCAATAATATTTTGTGCGGCACAAACCGCCATTCCGTTTCTGGCTTCGTATGTTGCTGAGCCAATGTGAGGCAAAATGCAACAATTGGGTAAAGATAATAACGGATTGTCCTGCTTCATAGGTTCCGGATTGGTAACGTCAAGTCCGGCGCCCCAGATTATGTTATTGGTTAATGCATGAAACAAATCGTCTTCATTATGAAATTTTCCTCTTGCTGTATTGATGAAAATAGCATTCGGTTTCATTTTTGCAAAGGTATTTTTATTGAAAATCTCGTGGTTTTCTTCTGCGTAATTGGAGTGAATGCTCAAAACATCACTTTGAGCAAGTAAAGTTTCAAAATCTGTGAATTTGGCATCAAGCTCTTTCTCGGCATTTTCATTTTGAGAGCGATTGTGGTAAATAATATTCATTCCAAATGCTGCTTTACATTTTTGCGCCATTTCAAAACCAATCCTTCCCAAACCAAAAATACCTAGTGTTTTTCCGTAAAGTTCCTGTCCTAAATTATCTAATGCATCAAAGATATCCCATTCTCCTTTTATAATCTTTTTGTGATTGTAAAATGATTTTCGTGCTACACTTTGCATCAATAAAAAAGCAATATCTGATGTTGCTCTGCTTAAAACATCGGGCGTATTGCCAACAGGTATTTTTCTGCTATTAGCCGATGGAATATGAACGGAATCAAATCCTACCGAAAACAAAGCTATTCCTTTTAAATTAGGGCATTGCTGAAAAAAATCCTCGTCAAGATTATTGGCTCCAACATTTAAGAGAGCATCATTTTCCTGACAAATTTTAATAAACTCATTTCTGGATAATACATTTTCTGTTGGATTTACGGTAATGCTAATACCTTTTTCCTGAAGTAATAAAATGCCTGCTTCTGGTATATTTTTATTTATAAAAACCTTCATTTAGTATTGTTTTTTAATCTGTTGGGTAATTTGTAAAAAAATTAAACACATAGAAACATAGGTTTTTATGCTTTAAAAGATTGCAAAAAAGAACTAGTTTCTTTCACATAGCTATGTGTGTTTTGATAAAGTGAAACGCCTTTTTACATTTCTATTGGCTATGTTTCTATGTGTTAAAATATTGCGCAATGTTATAACGGTTTATTTATTCGTCCTGTTTTTTTATCAAATCCATACGGGCAATGGCGGCAGCCGCTTTTGCAGCAATATCCTCTTTTTAAATGGTGTTTTTCGGTAAAGCATTTATAACCTTCGGGTGTATAGTAAAAATCTTCGCCCTCGGTTAATTTATTTTCATTACTTTGCTCTTTCATAAATCTGCTTTGAAATTCTGTTTCATTTCATCCTCAATTAAAATAAATAATGGATTGTGAATTTAATGAAATCTAATAATTTTATAGTTACAAATTTATAAATTTTACAGCCAATGTTTCTGATTGTTGCTAAATATTTAATTCCGAAAGGATATCGTGGAATGGCTGTATTTCCGTTTGTCTTGATGAAATATGATTTAGATAAAGTCAATAAGATTTTTGTAAATCATGAAAGAATTCATTTAAAGCAACAGCAGGAAATGCTCATACTTCCCTTTTTTATCTGGTACTTTTTTGAATATTTAATTCGTCTTATTCAATATAAAGACTCCAATTTGGCTTATCGGAATATTAGTTTTGAAAGAGAAGCATATGCCAAAGAAACCGATTTGAATTATTTAAAGAATCGCTCTTTTTTTCAGTTTTTGAATTACATAACATTAAAATGAAATCAATTCTAAACCAATCTATTCCGATTGATTTTCCGAATGGAATTTCTGTAACGATAAAGCGCGAAGATTTGATTCATCCGTTTGTTTCGGGAAATAAGTTCAGGAAATTAAAGTATAATTTGCTTCAGGCGAAAGCCGAAAATAAAGCCACTTTATTGACTTTTGGCGGCGCTTTTTCCAATCATATTGCTGCAGTTGCTTTTGCAGGAAAAGAGCAGGGTTTTAAAACGATTGGAATTATTCGCGGCGATGAACTTTTTGACAAAATCGACGAGAATCCGACTTTGAAATTTGCCTGGGAAAACGGAATGGTGTTTGAATTTGTATCCAGAGAAGCATACAGAAATAAAACTGAAATTTCGTTTCTTGAAAAGTTACAAAATAAGTTTGGTGAATTTTATTTAGTACCCGAAGGAGGAACAAATGAACTTGCTGTAAAAGGCTGTGAAGAGATTTTGACCGCAGATGATGCGGCATTTAATTATGTTTGCTGTGCTGTTGGAACCGGTGGTACAATTGCCGGACTGATCAATAATGCATCGCCTGATCAGAAAATTTTAGGGTTTCCGGCGTTAAAAGGTGACTTTTTAAACGATGAAATTCGTATTTTTGCCCAAAAAGATAACTGGAATTTAATTTCTGACTATCATTTTGGAGGCTATGGCAAGGTAAATTTAGAATTGATCGAATTTATAAATTCCTTTTTAGAAAAAACCAAAGTGCCCCTGGATCCAATTTATACAGGAAAGATGGTTTTTGGCGTTATAGATTTAATACACAAAAATTATTTTCCTGCACATTCAAAAATTTTACTCATTCACACCGGCGGACTGCAGGGAATTAGCGGAATGAATATAAAATTGAAGCAGAAAAAATTACCAATACTCAACAACAATGATTAAAAAAATTGTATTGCTCTTTACCATAATAGTTTTGGCAAGCTGTTCTTCAAGCAAACCAACTATTGCGACCACCAGAAAAGCAGCCGCGGTCCAGAAACCACGAGTTGCGGCGACTAAAAAATCGACACCGGTTAAGCCAATTGGTAAAAACTATCCTTCGACAAATGTTACGACAGAGGTCATTCAGTCTACTTCAAAAACATTTGTAACCAGCGATTTAATCAATAGTTATATTTTACAATTTAAAGATATTGCCGTAGGAAACATGCAAAAATATGGTATTCCGGCAAGTATAATTCTGGCACAGGGAATTTTAGAATCGGGTGCAGGAAAAGGAGATTTGGCAATTGAAGCCAACAACCATTTCGGAATAAAATGCCATAAGGACTGGCTTGGAGAAAGTGTTCGCCACGACGATGATTCGGCTCAGGAATGTTTTAGAAAATACCCTGAAGCGGCAGATTCTTACAGAGATCATGCTTTGTTTTTGGTAGGCAAAAAAAGATATGAAACCTTATTTACTTTCGAAAAAGACGATTATAAAGCCTGGGCAAAAGGACTACGAGCGGCAGGTTATGCGACAGATCCCAGTTATCCGGATAAATTAATCAGTTACATCGAACGTTATAATTTACACCAATATGACTGTCAGGTAACAGGAAAGGCTTACACACCAATTAATAAAACGATTATCATTTCTAAAGGTTCGGCGAAAACAGTTAATTCGAATTCAAATTCAAATGATCCTAATTTATACGAAGTACAGAAAGGTGATACTTTGTATTCGATTTCAAAAAAATTCAACGTATTGGTCGACGATCTAAAACAAAAAAATAATCTGTTGGATAATGCCATTTCGATAGGGCAGAAGCTGCGGGTTAAATAACTGTCAGTTCTTAATTGTTAATTATCAATGAAGAAGAAATTTTCAATCGTATTGTTTGTTTCAGCACTATTTTTAATTATTGTACTTTTTTGTGGTGTTTATAAACACGATGAATTTGCGGAAAAACATTTTTTTATAAAACACAGACCCACTTTAAAATGGACTTTTTATTCGCCATTGGGAATGTCTGATATGAAAATCGAAGAATTATCAAACGAAAAACAAATAGAACAAATATATTTCAATGAGTTTGTTTTAGATCAGGGTTTAAGTCAATAAATTAAATCTAAAATCAATTCTGTCCCCAAGTTTCGGGCGGGACTAAAATCTAAATTATAATGTTATATAAAAGAAGTAGTCAGCTTTTTGCTGAAGCAGAAAAAGTAATTCCGGGAGGAGTAAATTCACCAGTCAGAGCGTTTAAAGCAGTTGGCGGAATTCCAATTTTTGTCAAAAGTGCCAAAGGTGCTTATTTGTATGATGAAGATGGAAATAAATTAATAGATTACATTAACTCCTGGGGACCAATGGTTTTGGGGCATGCTTATCAGCCGGTTGTAGATGCGGTGATTGAAAAAGCAAAATTAGGAACTTCATTTGGAATGCCAACAGAACTGGAAACGGAAATCGCTGCTTTGGCTGTTTCTATGGTTCCGAATATTGATAAAATAAGATTTGTAAATTCTGGAACAGAAGCTTGTATGAGTGCAATTCGTCTGGCTCGCGGCTTTACAAAAAGAGATAAAATTATAAAATTTGCAGGATGTTACCACGGACATTCTGATTCGTTCCTGATTCAGGCCGGAAGTGGTGCCGTAACTTTTGGCTCGCCAAATAGTCCGGGTGTTACAGAAGGAACTGCAAAAGATACATTGTTAGCTAAATACAATGATTTAGAGAATGTAAGAACTTTAATCGAAGCCAATAAAGGCGAAATTGCAGCGATCATTATCGAGGCGGTGGCCGGAAATATGGGATGTATTCCTCCTGCAAAAGGTTTCTTAAAAGGTTTAAGAGAATTATGTACGGCAAACGGAATTTTGTTGATTTTTGATGAGGTTATGACCGGTTTCCGTCTGGCTCGAGGAGGAGTCCAGGAATTGTATAACATCAATGCAGATATTGTAACTTTCGGAAAAGTAATTGGTGGCGGACTTCCGGTGGGTGCATTTGCTGCCCGCGAAGAAATTATGAATCATTTGGCACCTCTTGGCCCGGTTTATCAGGCAGGAACATTGTCTGGAAACCCTTTGGCAATGGCCGCAGGATTGGCGATGTTGCAATCGTTAAATAATGATCGTGACATTTTTACCCGTCTTGAAGAAAAAACAGCTTACTTAGAAGCCGGAATTGATAAGGTTTTAAAAGCCAACAAGGTAGAGTTTACCATTAACAGGGTAGGTTCTATGATTTCAGTTCATTTTGATGCCAATCCCGTTGTTGATTTTCAAACCGCTGCAAAAGGCGACAATGAAACGTTTAAGAAATTCTTTCACGGATTGTTGCAGGAAGGTATTTACATTGCTCCATCGGCTTATGAAACCTGGTTTATTACAGATGCTTTAACCTATGAGGATTTAGATTTTACGATCAATGCAATTGATAAGGTTTCAAAGACTTTTTAAATCTTAATAAACAATAAAAAAAAGGTTCGACTTTCATGAAAGTTGAACCTTTTTTTATGTCTTTAATTAATTAAAAGTAAATAGTTAATGAAATGTTAATAAGGTGAATTTGCTCTATAATTTTAGAATAAAAATTAATTTTGGTCATTAAATAACCATTAAACCTACTATTAATGAAGAAAATTTTCATTTTTACTGCAGTCGCAGCATTTATGTTGTTTCCTGAGACACAATTTGCCCAATCTAACAAAAAAAAATCCAAAAAAGACGAACCAGTCATTGCCCCGCCCGAGAAAAAATCAGAATCATCAATTAAAGATTACAATAAAGTCATCACCAAAGATGCGATTTCTGATCCCGGACTTTTTACGGTTCATAAAGTAGACAAAAAGTATTATTTCGAAATTCCGAATAAGTATTTAAACAAAGATATGCTTTTGGTAAGCCGCCTTGCTAAACTGCCTTCTAATTTAGGGGGAGGATATGTAAATGCAGGTTCTGAAACCAACGAACAATTGATTGTCTGGCAACGTTTTCAGGACAAAATCCTCATTAAATCAAAATCATATAATGCGGTTGCTAATGATACTTTGCCCATTAGTATTTCGGTAAAATCAAACAATTATGAGCCTACTTTATTTGCTTTTGATATTGCAGCTTTTAGCAAAGATTCTGCAAATACGGTTATTGATGTGACTAAATTTTACAGTACCGATGTGAAAGCCATTAGCGGAATATCTCCAGATATGCGTGAAACTTATAAAGTAAAAGGATTAGACGATTCCAGAAGTTTTATCAATACGATAAAAAGTTTTCCGATGAATATCGAAGTCATTCAGGACCTGACATACAACGCCTCAAAACCTTCAATGCTCGAAGATACAGAATCAATCAGTATTCAAATGAATCAATCAATGGTTTTACTGCCAGAAGTGCCAATGAAACCAAGATTAGCAGATCCGAGAGTTGGGTTTTTCACAGTAAGTCAGTACGATTACGGAAGTAACGAATTAAAATCAGATCTTAAAACCTACATCCGCCGCTGGAGATTAGAACCTAAAGATCCTGAAGCTTACAATAGAGGAGAACTGGTAGAACCTGTAAAACCTATAGTGTATTATTTAGATCCTGCCACACCAGAGAAATTGAGAAAATACATTAAACAAGGAATTGAAGAATGGCAAAAACCTTTTGAAGCGGCCGGTTTTAAAAATGCCATTATTGCCAAAGATGCACCAACCAAAGAAGAAGATCCTGACTTTAGTCCGGAAGATATTCGATATTCTGTAATTCGTTATGTAGCGAGTACAACCCGAAATGCAGTAGGACCAAGCGTTTCAGACCCCAGAACAGGAGAAATTATTGAAAGTGATGTTATTTGGTATCACAATCATTTGCGCTCGTACAGAAACCGTTATTTGTTAGAAACCGGTGCAGCAAATCCTAAAGCCAGAACTTTACAGACCAGCGACGAAGAAATGGGAGAAATGATGCGAATGGTAATTGCGCACGAAGTAGGTCATGCATTAGGTTTTCCGCATAATATGGGGGCAAGTTCTTCTTTTGATTGTGAAAGTTACAGAAACGGAAGTTTTACACAAGAAAACGGAATTGCGGCCAGTATAATGGATTATGCACGATACAATTATATTGCGCAGCCAGGTGATCAAAATATTCGTTTTATTCGTAAAATGGGTGCCTATGACCAGTATGCTGTAAATTGGGGATACAGAGTAATTCCGAATGTAAAATCTCCACAGGATGAAACACCAATTTTAGACAAATGGATCACCGATAAAGCAGGAAATCCAATTTACAAATACGGAAAACAAAGCAGTGCCTTTGATCCTACTTCTCAAACAGAAGATATTGGAAACAATTCGATGAAAGCAAGCTCTTACGGACTTAAAAATCTGGAATATGTTGCTGCGCATTTAAACGAATGGACTAGTACTGTAACTAACAATTATGCTGACTTAGATGAACTTTACCGAGAAATGCTAGACGTGTGGAGTAGATATGTTGGGCATGTAGTGACCAATGTGGGAGGTGTTTATGAAAATACTAAAAAACCCAATCAAGCCGGAAGCATTTATGAAGTTGTGCCAAAGGCAAAACAAATTGAAGCAATGAATTGGCTTCAGGCAAATGCTTTTGCTTCTCCTACGTGGATTGTAAATGTAAATACTTTAAAAAGCACCGATTATGCAGGTTATTCAGAAAGATTTAGAAATTTACAAGTGCGACATTTGAATAGTTTATTAAGTATTGGCCGTATTGGACGACTAATGGACAATGAAATTTTGGGAACGGATACCTACAAAGCGCTAGATTTGCTGAGAGATACCCGAAAAGGAATCTGGAAAGAAGCAGCAACACCCGCAAATGTAACAATTTACAGAAGAAATTTGCAAAGAGGTTATCTGGACAGAATGGGCGCTTTAATGAACGAAGAAATCAAGCCGACAGACCGATCTGCTATATATTTCAATGTAGCACAATCTGATGTGCGAGCTTTGGTTCGCGGAGAATTAACAGCATTGAAAACAACACTATTAGCTGCTAAATCAAGACCGGTAAATACCGAAACCAAATACCATTATGAAGATTGTATTAAAAGAATAGATGTAATTTTGAATCCGAAATAATATAGAGACGAAAAAGAGGCCTTAAAGGCCTCTTTTTTTTGATCTCAATTACATTCTGTCTTTTCGGTGATCTTTCATTTTATCTTTACGCTCTTTTTGAATTTCTGTCCATTTTTTATATTGATCGGCATTCAAAATAGATTTCATCCTGGCATCTGCGGCTTTATGATCTTCTTCCATTTGTTTTTTCATGGCAGCTTTTTCCGCAGCTGTTGGCTTGGTATCTTTTCTGCTTTTTTTAAGCAAGGCCATTTTAGTATTTCTTTCAGCCATTAGTTCGCCAACTTGTTTTTGCTGGTCAGCATTTAAGTTTAAGTCGGCAGTTAATTTTTGCAAATGTGCCTGACTGCGCTCTTCCGGAGATTTTCTGTCTCTTTTGCCTTTATGATCTCCTCTGCCATTATGGTCTTTTTTTAGTGCTGTCCATTTTGTGTATTGGTCGGCATTTAAGATGGCTTTCATTTTGGCATCATTAGCTGTTTTTTCAGCTTCCATTTGCTTTTTAAAAGCTTCTCTCTGGGCGTCAGTACGTTTGGTTTTGCTATCTTTTCTTGTCTCTTTAAACTTTTCTGCTTTTGCACTTCTTTCTGTCAAAAGTTGTTTTACCTCTTCCTGCTGTTTTTTGTCTAAATTTAAATCAGAAGTTAGTTTTTGTAAATGCTTTTCATTTCGTTGTTCAGGAGTTAATTTCTCTTTTTGATTACGTGTATCTTTCTGATCGTTTTCTTGTGCAAAACTTACCATTCCAACGAACAATAAAGCTGCGATAAATAATTTTTTCATAATTCGTTTTTTTTAAGGTTTATAACTATTAGACTTCAAAGAGCTTGCTACGTTTAATGACTTTTAGAGATTTATCTTTTAATTAACAGAAACTACCAACGAAAAAATAATAAACCAATTCATAAAAAAGAGGCTTAAAACGGCCTCTTTTTATTCACTTAATTAATTATTTTCTTTCTTGTATTCTTTCATTTTCTCTCTGGCTTTGTCTTTATTTTTGTCTTGTAAAGAATGCCATTTTGAGTACTGGTCGGCGGTTAAAATAGATTTCATTTTAGCATCGTTAGCATCTTTTTCGGCTTTCATTTCATTTTTAAAAGCTTCTCTTTCTGCTGCAGTCGATTTTACATCGCTCTCTTTTTTAGCTTCTCTCATGGCTTTAAATTTTTCAGACTTAGCACTTCTTTCAGCCAGAAGCTGTTTCACTTGTGCTTGCTGATTAGCATCTAAACTCAGTTCAGAAGTTAATTTTTGCAATTGTTTTTCATTACGCTGCTCCGGAGTTAATCTTTCTCTTGGTTCGCGTGCAGGTTTTTGGTCCATGTCTTGTGCAAAACTTGCTACTCCGACGAATAACAAAGCTGCGATAAATAATTTTTTCATGAGATACGTTTTTTAATTGTTATATTAATTAGATATTGATAAATCGAATAGGTTTAATTGGATTGTAAGAATTATAGTTTATTTAACAAAACCAAAAATAGTCTGTTTAAATTGCTTAACTTAGTAAGGCGATAAGCATTCAACTCAAAAAAACAGACACCTATTATGAGTTTAAATAGTACAGATACTAATAAAATAGCCTTTTTCTCCACACAGCCGTACGACAAAAATTTCTTTAATACGTACAATACTGATTTTGGTTTTGAATTGGATTTTTTTGAAACACAGCTCAATCCGCAAACTGTAATTTTAATAGAAAAGGCAGAGATTGTTTGTGTTTTCGTAAATGATATTGTCAATGAAGCAGTCATCAAACAACTTTCAGAAAAACAGGTAAAAATTATTGCATTACGCTGTGCGGGTTTTAATAATGTAGATTTAGAAGCCGCAAAAAAGTACAATATAAAAGTGTGTCGCGTTCCTGCCTACTCGCCACAAGCAGTTGCAGAACATGCTATGGCCATGATTTTAACCTTAAACCGCAAAACCAATAAGGCTTATAACAGAGTTCGCGAACAAAACTTCTCTTTAAACGGACTGTTGGGTTTTGATCTATTCGGAAAAACAATCGGAATCATTGGCACCGGAAATATCGGGAAAGCTTTCGCAAAAATTGCCTTAGGTTTTGGCTGCAAAGTTCTGGCTTATGATATCGTAACAAATCCTGAAATGGAGAAAGACGGGGTAGCATTTGTTTCGCTCGAAGAAATCTTCAAATCGAGTGATATTATTTCATTGCATTGTCCGTTAAACGAGCAAACCAAGCATATCATCAATAAAAACTCCATAGACGACATGAAAGACAGTGTCATGATCATCAATACCAGCCGCGGCGGATTGATCGAAACAGCCTGTGTTATTGAAGGTTTAAAAGAAGGTAAAATTGGTTATCTCGGAATCGACGTTTACGAACAGGAAGAAAAACTATTTTTTAGAGATCTTTCTGCAGATATTATTCAGGACGATGCCATTCAGCGTTTAATGAGTTTTCCAAATGTTTTGGTAACGGCGCATCAGGCATTTTTTACCAACGAAGCTTTAACGCAAATCGCCTTGGTTACCTTCAATAACATAAAATCGTTATTGGCTGAAAATAATATTGAAAACAAAGCCGCTATATTAGTTTAAATTGAGTCGAAGCAAACCTGAAAGATTTAAATAGTGTTTGGGTTAGAAATCTAATCTTAACAATTAAATGAGAAATATGAAAAAACAAATAGTAATAGCCGTTGGTATCCTAAGCCTGTTTTCTTGTCAGAACAAAGACAAAACTCAAGATAAAAGTATCATTAAAACCATTGCAGAAGATACGCTGTCTAAAACCGTTTCCGGAACAGCAGATGTAAGCGATGCTCCGGCAAAAGATGATGAAACAGTTGAATTGATCCAAAAACAATTGAATGCTTTACTAAAGAAAGATTTACCTGCGATGACCAAGGAAGATCGCTTTTTTTACTACGAAGCTTTTGACTTAAATAATGATAAAAAAGACGAATATCTGGTAGGTTTTTCTAATTCCTATTTCTGCGGAAGCGGGGGCTGCTCAGGCTATATTTTAAACAACGACGGAAGTTTAATTAATTCATTTACGGTAACTGATTTCCCTATTTATGTAACAACTTCAATTACTGAAAAGTTTTATGATTTAATAATTCAAAGCGGAGGAAAATTTCACCTCATCAAAATGAAAAACGGGAAATATTCATCAAATCCATCTGTTCAGGAGAACTGGAAAGGTGAAGTTCCAAAAGAAAGTACAAAGGTTTTGGATATTGAGGGAACGAAATTAGTGAAGTATTCGTTTTAAGCAGATTATTATAGAAAAAGTTTATTCCGTTGAAACATATGATTGGCAGAATTAATTTCAATTTCTATTATACCTTCCATAACGAATGTCTGATTAATGAGACAACTATTTTTATTTCAGCAAAACTGCTATCTGTACACGACAATTTTTTCTACCGAAAGTAGGTTTCTATGAAATTAATTATTGTTTATTGATGTGAATAATAAAGTAAAAAACAAAGCCCGACAGATCTAAAAACCTGCCGGGTTTGAATATAATATTTTGGAAATTTCTAAAATTCAAATTCTCCAATCAGAATTTTACTGTCACTTTCACGTTTATTTTCTTTCTGACTCTGGAAAACAGCAATCTTGCGTTCTTGTCTTCCATCAGAATAATAAAGGTATACTTCTGCCATTACAGTCGTGGGTCCAGAAAGGATATTTTGTCTCTCACCGAAAAAATTCGTTTTAATTTTATATTTTCCTTTGATCGCTTTTTTAAGTAAAAATTGTTCAGGACCAAAACCTTGAGTGAAATCGTTGCTTAATCTTCCTCCAATTTCTGTAGATCGATGTGAATAGGAACAATCTTCTCCTTTTGGGTCTGTAACCCAAAGATCGATATCTGTATTGTCTTTGTTCCAGTTTATGACAATACGGATGTCAACTGGCAGATTTGCTTTTAGACGATCATCTATTTTGCTTGCATCAACATTTTTGTTTTGGGTCAGAATATTATTGATTTCCATAATCAAAATCTCTTCAATACCGATATCTCTAGCAGAAATTTCATCGGTATATTCCTGATAAAGAATAGATTTGTAGATGTTTAGAGCTTCTTGAGGTTTTTTATTGTCTACCAAAGCCAATGCATAATCTCTGTGACTTTGAGGATCAAATGGTCTCCATTCCAGAATTTTTTGGGTAATCCACAATTCTTTTTCATAATTACCTCTTTGCTTCAATAGATAAGATATAGTTTTGTATAATTCTTCGTTCTCCAAATCAAGTTCTGCTAATGTACTTAAAACCTTTAAGGAAAGTATTTTATCTCCTTTTTTAAATAGCAGTTTAGAAACATCAAAATAGTAGGTTACCTGTTTTTCATACTTAGGACGATTTTCAAGATACTTCTGGTAAATCAATTCTGGAGACTGTAAAGTCTGAAAATCTTTCATATACTCTTGATTGCTCTCTACATCTACTAAAGTTATTTTGCCTGTGGATGTTTTTTTATCTGCAATTGAGTTAGTTTCTTCAGCATATACAGCATTATCGCTAACACCAGCACTTTCTTGTCCTGATTTTAGTGATTGCTTGGAAATTTTAGGATATTGTTTTTTTTCGGCAGGATTAAATTCGGTGTTCCACCAGGTTGTCAATTCTCGTGTTTTATCAAAAGCTTTTGATAGAAGATTTTTTCTTTGCTCTAAAATTTGCCTTTTGTTTTGCGAAACGATTTTATTGTATTCTGACAACAATTCCTGCGGAGGAGTGATGCCAAACCGCACATAATCATTGATGTCGTCCAATACTATAAGGCTGGTGTTTTTACTTACAACTCCAAACTGTTCACTCAGATTTCTGATTTCATCGCTATTTTGAGTTGAATTAAGTTCAAGATCATTAATTTTTTGTTGTGCCCAAAATTGTGCAATTGGCCATTTATCATTTTGTACAGCAGAATTAAAATCTACCGGTACTTCAAATTTCTGATTCCCTACAGAAAAAAGAGCGGTAAGCTTGCCCACGTTTGCATGTGTAATTCCAAATATATTCACAGGCTCATTTACTGCAGTTCCAATATTAGGAAACAATTCTTGTATAGTATTATTTTCTTTAAAGCCTAAAAATATAATAGGAAGCCTATTACATCTTTTCAGAGCAGATTGAGTATCTAACTCATTAAGATTAATAAAATTTCCTCCTGATTGTGATGCTAAAATTTTGAGCATATTAAAATCGGAAGTTGGTGTGCTTGCTATACTGTTAAGCGGTTTTTTGAGCTTTAAAGTTAAATCACCAAAATTTGAAATTCCATCAGAAAATAAAAGATATTCGTCTATTTGTGGTATTTCTTTTAAAGCACCAAAGTCAGTTCCTCCATCATATTTCAGATTAAGGATTCTGTCTTTTAATGCACTCCAGTTTCCTCCAGAAACATTAAAATCTTCCGTTTTCTCGAGAATATTATTTAAAAGAACAAAGGATACAGTACTGTTCTTGTTCTCTAAAAAATAAGCATTAAGAAAATCCAGTTCTTTTTGGTGGTCTCTTTTTAATCCGCTGAATGAATTATCCCAAATAATAGCAACTTTTTGAGATCGTGTTTTTTCTTTTAATGGGAAATTCATCGAAACACTTGCTGCAAAATAAAATTTATTGTCAGAAGCTTTTTGAAGCAGCACATTTGAAGATTCGTTTACTTTTGGAATAGTTATTTTAAGGCTTTCATTTGGCGTAAAATTCACTTTATTAATTTCAGCAATCCATTGATTTCCTTGTTTCTGAAAAGTAAAACTTCCATCTGGATTTTCTGTAATTTTAGGAGCTGCCAGACTTTCATTAACCAATACTTTCAGATTGAATTTTGGAATATTGACTGCATTGGCAAAACTTAAAAAATACAGGTAATCGGTGGCTGAATTTTTTAATTCCTGATTGTATGTGATCTTAATCATTCTGCTGCCTTTGGCCGTAATTGGGTAAATTCTGGTTCTAAAATTATTTCCGGTTACTTTTTCAATAATACCAGGATCTACATTTCTTTTTTCAATGCTTTCAAATACTTCTTTCGCTCGTTCTTTTGGAACAGGAACTGCGTCTCTGAAGCTTCCGTTGATGTCTAAAGCGTAACCACTTACACTAACTCCTTCGGGTAACGGAATAGTAAGTTTGCCTTCTAAAATTCGGTCTCCGGGATTGTAAAATATGTAAGTTGCCGTAGTTGATGCAAGATTTCCTAAAATCTGGGTTTCAATTTTTACTTCCTGTAAGATTACGGTGTTTTTTTTCTGATTTTCTGTATCCAGAGTTGGAATTTGTGAAAAAACGGCACTAAAGATTAATAGTGCACAGATGTTAATAATTTTATTCATTATGAAGTAAGTGAAGTTTTTATTTGATTAAAATAGCTGGAAAATTAATTTAGCTTAAAAGTTTGATGCTTTTTCAAATTTAGAGAGAGTGAATATGTTTAGCTACAATTCCAAAATTTATGCCTTGAACCTGATCGACTCCACTGAAGTTAACCGCAATTAGTTGGCCGCATTCATTGAAAACTGGTGCGCCACTAGCACCATGTGTGGAAGTTATACTGTATTGAATTTTATTACCGTCTGACTCTTTACTTATTTGGCCATTATAAAGCTGCACTTTTATCCCTGAATTTGTCTGTGCCAAATCCATTCCCATCGGATATCCCACCATTATTGCTTTTTGGCCTGGAGCTAAAGAAGAATCATTGTCAACTGCATTACCAAGATCAATTACATTGGTAACACTTGACGGAGTTTTATGATCGGCCAGCTGTAAAATCCCTAAATCAATGTTTGAATCTTCTGATACTTTTTTAATCTCACAATTAAGCCACACATTGTCAGAATCATGAAGGGCAACTTCAATATCTAAAGTTTTAGCATATACTTCAATGTCGTCTATAGAAACATATTCTTTTACTGGGATAGATGCGGCAATATCAGTTGACACCTGCGATGTATCTGCTGCTGTTTCGTTAGAGCTAACAAATTCTTCACCCGCTCGTTCACTTGTCTCTTCCCTTGATTCGTCATAATCTCCATCTTCCTCACCTTCATTATAGGATATGGAAGCTTTTGTCCAGTTTCTGTCAATAAAACTTTCATACTCATTTTCAGGAACGTCTTTAGTAAGAATAGAAGCAATCTTCATTCTTAGATTTCGTATAATAGTATTTGCCTTGTCATTCTCATCATCTGATGAATTCCATGGTTGTAAAACATGCCTATTCGTTATCATGTTTCCGTTTGTATCTACAAAAAAGCCAGTTCCGTAAATTGTTTCTTCCTTTGCGTCCTCGGTTGTAAGTTGAAATTCTTTTCCATTAATTTTGGCAAAATAGCCATATCTGTGCTTTATCAATACAACTGCATTTTTATAAGTATCATAGATTTTGGTATCGGACTCAATACAAATCGTTTTAGTTTCAGTTTTAAAATGTTTGTATCCTAAAAATGATGTAGCTGATAGAATAATAATAGTAAGGAGGGCAAGTAGATACCTATTTCTTTTTTTCTTGTTTGTTGCTGTGGCTAAATCTTCGTTAGAAGCAATTTTTCTAATTTTCATTTAGAGTACTGATTGAAAAATATTAATTATTGATTTGAGTCAAAAAAAAATAGACTTAATTAAATTCGATTTTTTGTCGCCAAAAATAGTAATTTATTTACAAGTAAATGCAAATAAGTAAGATTAATATTATTTATTGTAAACTATTCTAATTGGATTTTGATTTTCCAATACAGTATTTTTCTTTTTTAAGTGCAATGTCAGTTAAGATTATTCTAATACGAGATTCTCTTTCTCTAAATCTTCTGGAAATATAGATTAAACAATTTTAAACGAAAAGCCCGATAAGATAAACCTATCGGGCTATATTTACAATAGATATAAATTAAAATCTATTCTACTAATTCAACAAACTTAAAGTCACCTTCAACAGCCACTTTGGTCAGACCATGTTTCGATAAATTTTTCATCGACGCATCCCATTTTTTACCGCTTAAGTTTGCAGTAATTTTTAATTGCTGAAGATCCATTTTGTTTTCATTTCCTTTCAGTAAATCTACGATGAATTTTTCTTCATCAGAAAGTTCGATTTGAGCTTGTTTTTTCTCCGGACGCATTTGCGGGAACAATAAAACTTCCTGAATAGAGGCATTATTAGTCAAATACATAATCAAACGGTCCATTCCAATTCCCATTCCTGATGTTGGCGGCATTCCGTATTCTAAAGCTCTTAAGAAATCTTCATCAATAATTCCGTTCGCCTCATCATCACCTTTTTCAGACAAACGCATTTGATCTTCAAAACGCTCACGCTGATCAATTGGATCATTCAGTTCAGAATACGCATTTGCAATTTCTTTACCACAAACCATCAATTCAAAACGCTCTGTAAGTTCCGGATTGTCACGGTGTTCTTTACATAAAGGTGACATTTCTTTAGGATAATCAGTAATGAAAGTCGGCTGAATATAATTTCCTTCGCATTTAGCTCCAAAAATTTCATCAATCAATTTTCCTTTCCCCATTGTTTTATCAACATCGATTCCCATTCCTCTGGCAGCTTCAAACAATTCGTCTTCGCTTTTTCCTGAAATGTCAAAACCAGTAAAATGTTTAATAGAATCTGTCATGGTAACACGAGCGTAAGGCGCCTTAAAGTTGATTTTATGCTCACCAAAAGTAACTTCGCTCGTTCCGTTTACGGCAATCGCACAATGCTCAAGCAAACCTTCAGCAAATTCCATCATCCAATTGTAGTCTTTGTAGGCTACATATATTTCCATAGCGGTAAACTCAGGATTATGTGTTCTGTCCATACCTTCATTTCTAAAGTTTTTAGAGAACTCATAAACACCTTCAAAACCACCAACAATTAATCTTTTTAAGTATAATTCGTTTGCAATACGCATGTATAGCGGAATATCAAGCGAATTATGGTGCGTAGTAAACGGACGCGCCGCAGCACCACCCGGAATAGGTTGTAAAACCGGAGTTTCGACCTCAAGATAACCAGCATCATTAAAATAACCACGCATGGCGGTAAATAACTTTGTACGTTTAACAAAAGTTTCTTTAACCTGCTGATTCACCGTTAAGTCAACATAACGCATTCTGTAACGTAATTCAGGATCGTTGAAAGCATCATGAACATTTCCTTCTTCATCGGTTTTCGGTAAAGGAAGCGGACGAAGTGTTTTACTCAAGAAAGTAAAACCATCAACACGAATACATTGTGCACCTACTTTTGTAGTAAATAATTCACCTTCAATACCAATAAAGTCACCTAAATCGGTTAATTTTTTAAATACAGTATTGTATAAAGTTTTATCATCACCTTCACACAAAACATCGCGATTTACGTACAATTGAATACGCCCTTCGCTATCCTGCAATTCAGCAAAACAAGCTTTCCCCTGATCTCTAACACTCATCAAACGTCCGGCAACGACTACCTTTTTGCCTTCTTCAAACGACTCCTTAATTTGCTTAGAAGTATGATTTACAGGAAAAAGATTAGCTGGATAAGGATTGATTCCTAAGCTGCGTAAGTTTTGAAGTTTTTCTCTTCGGATGATTTCTTGTTCTGATAATGCCATTTTGTGCTCTTTTTTTAAGTGTGCAAAGATAAAGAAAAGAATGTACATTTCAGAATGAACGTTTTAGATTTTTTGAAGCAGAAAAATTATGTGTTTTAATCACATCGGCCGCTCCCAAAGCGTCGGAAAACCATATCTTTTTAAAGGAACGAAGCAATCATAAGATCAAATTATACTAAGGGAATCTGGAAAGGATGGTTTAAATTTAGTTGCTTCGTTCCTCGTTGAGAAGATACTTAAGAATCTCAGACTTGAAGTGGGTTATAGAATGACAACTTTATTAAGTAGCAATACCAAAAGAACGAAGTAAAGTCAGTAGAAACTGAGCACCTCAGAATCTCTAAAAAAATAAAATAGACTTCGTATCTTTGATAAAAATTACTTTTATGAAATTATACAAATTACTTAGTTTTTGTTTTCTCCTGGCAACTCTTACAAGTTGCACTTTTACAGAAAATATGTATGTAAACGATAACGGAACCGGAAAGTTCTCTGTAGACATGGACGGCTCATCTTTGATGGCAATGGCGGGAGATCAAATGGGAAATCAGTTGGGTGCAGATGCTAAAAAAAATATGGATACTACTTTTACCTTCAAGCAAATTTTTGCAGAGAAAAAAGACAGTATCGCTAAATTATCGCCAGAAGTTCAAAAGGAACTTAAAAAGCTGGAAAACTTTGTCGTGAATACCAAAATGAACGGCGAGAAAAAGGAGTTTTTAATGACGCTTTCAACAGACTTTAAAAGTGTAAATGAACTACAGGATATTTTGCAGACAGCAGGGGCACTTCAAAAACTAGAAGGCGGAGCAAGTGCTTCAACTCCTTTTGGAAACGGGCTCGGAAATAATAACAGTAAATTGAGCTATACATACGACGGAAAGAAATTTACCCGTAAAGCCATAATTGACAAACAAAAAGTGGCTGAAAAAGCAAAAGACAGTACGGCAGATATGTCGAAGATGATTTTTGCTTCATCTAACTATATTATAAAATATCATTTTCCTAAAAAGATCAAAAAGGTTTCAAACCCAAATGCTTTGTTTAGTGACGATAGAAAAACAATTACGATTCAATACCCATTTACGGATTATATGGAGAATCCGGACAAACTTAACTTTGAAGTTGAGTTTGAAAAATAATTAAAATGAATAAAAAAATTCAACTTCAGGATCTTGGAAACAAAGATTATAAATCGACCTGGGAATATCAGGAAGAGCTTTTTAAGGATGTAGTCGATTTAAAAATCAAAAACAGAAGAGAAGAACTTGATCTCCCAACTCCAAATTATTTATTGTTTGTTGAGCATCCGCATGTTTATACTTTGGGTAAAAGTGGTGATTTAGAAAACTTATTGCTCAACGAAAAACAACTCGAAGCAAAAGGAGCCACTTTTTATAAAATTAATCGCGGCGGCGATATTACCTATCACGGACCGGGGCAAATTGTTGGTTATCCTATTCTCGATTTAGAGAATTTCTTTACTGATATTCATAAATATTTGCGCTTTCTCGAAGAATCGATAATTATGACTTTGGCAGAATACGGACTTGAGTCGGGCAGGAGTGAAGGAGAAACCGGAGTCTGGCTTGGAGTAGGAACGCCGTTTGCACGTAAAATATGTGCAATGGGTGTTAGAGCTTCACGATGGGTAACCATGCACGGATTTGCGTTAAACGCAAATGTAGATTTGGGATACTTCGATAATATTATTCCGTGTGGAATTCGCGGAAAAGGAGTTACTTCATTGCACGTAGAACTTGGTGTTGAAAAAGTAGATGAAGAAGAACTTAAGTCTAAAATCATAAAACATTTAACCACTTTATTTGAGGCTGAATTTGTGTATTAGATTTCGGACCAAATAATTAAATTTCGCTGAAAGCAAACAATAGAATATTTTTATAATGTAAAAAAGGACTTATCTAATTTGATAAGTCCTTTTTTTATTCAAAGAAATCGAGTTCCAATTGATCGGGTAAAAGTCTAAAACTCATTCGGTGATATTTTGTGGTTCCATATTTTCTAATGGCATCACGATGCTCTTTTGTTGGATACCCTTTATTTTGTTTCCAATTATACATCGGGAATTCTTCGTGAATTTGATCCATATATTCGTCTCGATACGTTTTTGCTAAAACAGAAGCGGCTGCAATACTCAAAAATTTGGCATCGCCCTTTATAATACTTTGATTGGGAATTGATTTAAGAATATCAATTTCTGTTAATGAAAATTGTCTTCCGGTGCTATTTTTTAAACCCAACTTGGCATTGAGTGCTCTGTTACCGTCAACAATAATAAATTCTGGTATTTGATTCAACTTTAGGATACACTCCTGCATTCCTTTCATGGATGCGTTTAAAATGTTTATTTCGTCAATTTCATCAGGATGTAAGTGCGTTATGGAAAAACAAACTGCATGTTCTTCGATAATCGGTTTTAAAAGCGATCTTGTTTTTTCAGAAAGTTGTTTACTGTCATTTAAAAAATGATTTTCAAAACTTTCAGGCAGAATCACAGCCGCTGCAGTAACTGGTCCTGCCAGACATCCTCTTCCGGCTTCATCAGTTCCGGTCTCTAAAATGTATCCTGAGAAATTTTTTTGAAGCATTTTCTGTTCTTTTTTTATTCTGGCAACAAATATTGTGAATTTTTTTTTCGCAATTTATTGCATTTTTTCAAATTAAGGCTAGGATTTATCAAAAACTTAAAAAAGCATGTAAAATTAATGATGTTATTAAAAGTTTACACGCTTTTTTATGACGTTTGTTTATTAGAGTTAAAAAATGTTAAAATTTTGTTAACAATTTAAATCAGCTAATTTGAATTTTGTGCAGATTTTAAAGAATAAAGCTATTAAAAATGCCGAATGTTTGGCTTTTTAAGATAGATATTAATAGATTATTAATTATTTAGATTAAAAATACGTTAAAAAGTTTTGGTGTTTTAAGAAATAATTAAGATGTTTGCCCCATACTAATTCAAAATAAATTAAAATGAAATTAAAATTACAATGGATTTGTACGCTATTAGTAGCGTTGTCTATGCAGTTTTCTTTTGCTCAGGAGAGAACTGTGTCTGGAAAAGTCTCTGATAAGACAGGGGTTATTCCGGGAGTAAATGTTGCTGTAAAAGGTAGTAAAGCAAATACTCAAACGGATTTTGACGGAAGTTATTCTGTTAAAGCCAAAACGGGAGATGTATTAGTGTTCTCATACGTTGGTATGAACAACAAACAAGTAACTGTAGGTACATCAAACACAGTAAATGTTGAATTAGAGTCTGAGGCTCAATTAATGAATGAGGTTGTAGTTGTTGGTTACGGTGTTCAAAAAAGAAGAGAAGTAACCGGTTCTATTTCTAAAATTGCCGGAAAAGACATTTCTAACTTAGTTACTCCATCTTTTGAAGGTGTTTTAGCTGGTAGAGCTACAGGTGTTCAGGTATTAACTAATACCGGACTTCTTGGTGCTGCTCCAAAAATTAGAATTAGAGGTATTGGCTCAATTTCTGGAAGTACTGAGCCATTAATTGTTGTAGACGGGATACCTATTTATTCTGGTGATATTGGTGGTGTTTCTGCTACAAATGGTTTGGCAGATATTAATCCTGAGGATATTGAATCTTTTGATATCTTAAAAGATGGTGCTGCAACTGCTATTTACGGTTCGAGAGCTGCAAATGGAGTAGTTTTGATTACTACTAAAAGTGGTAAAAAAGGTGCTTTGAAAGTAACTTATTCAAGTGTTTTTGGTGTGGCTAGTGCTGCTAACAAATATGATGTTTTGCAAACTCCAGATTTTATCACAATCTCTAACGAGAAAAGAGCAAATGTTGGAGCAACGCCATGGGCCGTTGGTAATACTTATAATACTGACTGGCAAAGTGCTGTTTTGAGAAATGCACCTCAGACTACTCATAATCTAAACTTTAGTGGAGGATCTGATAAAACTAAGTATTATTTGTCTTTAAGTCTATCTGATTTTGATGGTATCAATTTAGCGAATAGTATGAAAAAGTATTCAATTAGAGCAAATATTGATCAGGATATCAATAAATGGCTTACTATTGGTACTAACTTAAATGTAAACAGAACTGAATACGATGGATTAAATAGTAATGCAAGTGGTTTGTCTGGTAATATTTTTAATACAATAAGACAATTGCCAAATACACCAATTTACGATGCAGCTGATCCAACAGGTTACAACTTGTCGTCAAATAATGCGACTGTTGGTCAATGGGATAACTTAGCTGTAGTGGGAGATAATATTACCAATATTCTTTATGTTCTTGATCATAATAAATATAAATCTACAACAACAAGAATTATTGCTAGTGCATTTGCAAATGCAAAAATTACTTCTGACTTAAGCTATAAATTACAAGTTAGTGCGGATAATGCTTCTACAGCTGGTTTTCAATATTGGAATCCTGTTCATGGAGACGGACGCGGAACAAACGGATATGTGTATCAAGACAGTAGAGATCTTTTGAGATGGAACTGGCAAAATATCTTAAATTACAAACATACTTTTGCTGAAGATCATAATCTTGGTTTAACAGCGGTTGCCGAATATCAAAAATCAAGAGATAAATTATTGTGGGGTTCAGGAACTGATATTTTGAGTGATTTCTTCGATGAGAATATTGTAAGTAATACATTTAACAATAAAGATACAGGTGGTGGTGTTAGTGAAAAGGGAATTATTTCTTACCTAGGTCGTTTTACGTATAACTACAAAGAGAAATATTTCATTCAGGGATCTCTTAGACGTGATGGAATTTCTCAATTCGAATCTGATGTAAGATATCATAACTTTCCGGGAGTTTCTGCAGGTTGGACAGTGTCTAGAGAAAGTTTTATGGAAGGAATTAGTAATACTGTTTCTGATTTAAAGTTTAGAGGTTCTTATTCTGAAGTAGGTAACGTTGAGATTTTAAATGGAGCATCTTATCCTTCAAAAGCATTAACAATAGGTTCTCCTTATGGTGCTTCAACAGGTATTGGTTATTATCAATTTGGTAATAGTATATTACAATGGGAAACAAGTAACAAAATTGACTTCGGTGTTGACTTAGGTTTATTCAACAACCGTTTGACTTTAGCATTTGATTATTATAAAAATGATATTGATGGTTTAGTTTTGGCTGCGCCAACTCCTCCTTCTATTGGAATTCCTAATAATACAATCAACCAAAACGTTGGAAAAATGTACAACCAAGGATACGAATTTGCTGCTAGTTTTAAAGCAATCAACAATGCAAACTTTACTTGGGATATTTCTTCTAACTTAACGCTTACTAAAAATAAAGTTACTGCTTTATACCAAGGGCAATCGATTGTAGGAGGTTCATCTACAGATACAAATATTGCTCCTAATATTATCATCAAAGAGGGAGAATCAATTAACTCTTTATACGGATTTAAATATTGGGGTGTTAACCCGGCAAATGGTAACCCTGTTTATTACAAAGCTGATGGTAGTTTAGTACAAGGTATGTTGCCAGGATCTGGTTTTACAGTTTTTAACCCTGGTACTCCTGGAACACCTGGTGCTGCATCATCGTTAGCTACTGCTGATAAAGTAATTTTAGGAAATACACTTCCAACTTACTACGGATCATTTACATCTAACATGAAATACAAAAATCTTGATTTAGGTTTCATGGTAAGATTTAGTGGAGGAAATAAAATTTTCAATTCTACAAGAAGAGAGTTAATGAATACCAACTTTAACAATAATGGAACTGAGATTTTAGGAAGATGGCAAAGTGTTGATAATCCTGGAGACGGATGGACACCAAGATTATATGCTAGTACAAATACTGCTTCAAACCTTACCGGAAGTGCTACCTCTCGTTTTGTTGAGAATGGTGATTTTATATCACTTGATAATATTAGCTTAGGTTACACGTTACCTAAAATGCTAATTGATAAAATTGGTGTTGACAGCTTTAGATTATTTGTGCAGGCACAAAATATCTGGTTAATTTCTGACTATAAAGGTATAAACCCTGAAATGGAAACATCTGGAGTAGATATTAATGGTACGCCACGTTCTAAAGTGATCTCTGTTGGATTAAATGTAAGTTTATAATAAAGACATATGAAAAATATAATAAAAACAATTCTACTTTCTGTAGTGGTACTCGGGATGGGCTCATGTACAGAAGAAAAAATATTGGACTTAAAGCCAATAAATAATATCCTAGACCCAGATGCTTTTTCAACACCTACATTAATTGAATCCTATATGAACGGTGTATATAACGCCGCAGCAATTGGTCAATATAATGCTATACCAACTAGTCCAAATGGTGGTAGGGGTTATGTGTGGGGAGCAGCTTTCGTAGAACAAGGAGAAGCGAGAGGAGAAGATGTAGTAAACATGGCTACTTTTTATGAGTTGACATACAAAGCTACATATGATCCGACAACTGCAAATAATGTTTATTACTGGGTTGACGGTTATAGATTAATCAATAGATGTAATCTTATGATTGAAGGTGTAACAAACGCTGTATCAAAAGGTGTTGTTACACAGGCTGTTGCTAATAATTATATTGCACAAGCCAAATTTTTAAGAGCTATTACTCATTTAGAGTTGCTTACTTATTTCGCAAGACCATATAATTTTACAGCTGGCGCTACGCATCCTGGTATTCCTTACAGAGAAGTAGGAGTTAATACAAATGAAGAAATTGCATCAGAAACAGCAAAACCAAGAAATACGGTTGCAGAATGTTATGCAAAAATCTTAGCAGATTTGGATGCCGCAGAAACTACACTACCTGTTGCTAAACCTTTAAATAAAGCTTCTAAATGGTCTGCAATCGCTTTTAAAACGAGACTTTATCTTCAAAAAAGAGATTGGGCAAACGTCCTTGTTGAAGGAGCTAAATTAAATGGGGTTTACGTATTAACTCCGGATCCTTATGGTCCTTTTGGAACTACTTCACTTTCTAATACTGAATCTATTTTTTCTATTACACATTCTGCAACAGTTAATCCTGGTGTGAATGCATCATTGGCAAGTGTATTGAAAAACAGAGCTTTGGTTTGTATTAGTCCAGTTCTTTGGAGAGATACAAAATGGTGGAGAGCTGATGATAAAAGAAGAGAAGACGGGAAATTTATCTATACTGCCTCAGGGATTAAATATACGAATAAGTACCCTGAAGTTACTAAACAAGATGATCCTGCTCCAGTTATTAGATATGCTGAGGTAGTATTAAATATGGCAGAAGCACAAGCACGTCTGTCTAATTTGCCAGCAGCTTTAACTTTATTAAATTCTGTAAGAAATAGAGCTTTGGTTGATCCTTTAACACAAGCATATACTAGTGCATCTTTTCCTACTGTTGATCTTATGGTAGAGGCTATTCTTAGAGAAAGAAGAATTGAGTTTTTACAAGAAGGTCGTAGATGGACTGATATTCATAGATTACAAGGAGATCCAATAGCTTTAGTGGCTACCGACGGAATACCTGCTAAATATGCAAGTGCTACGCCTCCTGTTGCTGCATATGTATTAGGAAACACTTTCGTTGCTGCTCCTACTATTCCTGCAATTCCTGCTACTGACTATAAATTCTTATGGCCAATACCACAATTAGAAATGAATACTAATCCAGGTTTAGGACAAAATCCAGGATGGTAATACAATAAATATTTTGATTTTTTTTGAAAGCCCTCAGCCACTTTTCTGGCTGGGGGTTTTTGTTTGAAATAATTTGAAATAAAGTGATTTGAAAAAAAATCGCAATAACAATGATTTGTTTTTTTATACGTTTTTATCTTTTACCTTTGCGTGACAAATTTTGTCGAAATATTTACATATAAAGCCATCCAATGAGAATATTCTTTTATCTATATCTATTAGTTGTTCCAACCTTATTGTTTTCGCAGGAAAAACCAACTCCTAAAAATAATTTAGATATGAATACAAAATATTCAAGTATTACGGATACCCTAAAAAAGAAAAAAGCTAAAATTGCGACAATAGACCAGTATCAAATTATTACCTTAGAACACGATACTACTTATGTAGATACCTCTTTAACCATTAAAAGTGCTTACCGACAAAACCATCTCAGAAAAGACGAATTCGGACTTTTACCTTTTTCAAATATTGGCCAGGTCTATAACACATTACAATATAGTTTAACCAGTTTTTCTCCTTATCCTGAAATAGGCTTTACGGGCAAACATTTTAATTACATGGAGGCCGATCAAATTCGGTATTATTCGGCTGCAACTCCATTTACAGAATTGTTTTTCAATACTACCATAAATAAGGGACAAAACGTAGATTCGTTTATAACCTTAAATACCTCAAAAAATTTAAATTTCTCTATCGCTTACAAGGGATTACGCTCCGAGGGAGATTATATAAATCAATTGGTGAGCGCTGGTAATTTCAGGTTTACAACCAGCTATGCCACAACCAATAGAAGATATGCAATAAATGCTCATTATGCCTATCAGGATATTTCAAACGAAGAAAATGGAGGTATTACAACGCCCGCAGATTTTGAAAGTGATAATCCGGATTACAAAAACCGACAAAGACTACAGGTCTACTTAACAGATGCAAAATCATTTTTAAAAGGAAGACGATTGTTTTTTGACCATGCTTTTAGAATAAATCCAAAAGATGGCAGCAATAATTTATACGTAACGCATCAGCTTAATTATGAAAATAAACTTTTCGAATACACGCAGCCAACCGTTCTTTCAAACGTTGGAAATACGCTAGTGCAACGTTATGGAGAATCATACGTAACCAGTGGTATAAAAGATGAGACAAAATACGAAAGACTATATAATAAAGCTGGACTAGCTTATGAAAATACGTTGTTAGGAAAATTCAATTTCTTTGTAGACGATTACAGATCGAATTATTCTTATCAAAGAATTATCGTCGACGGCACATCTGTTATACCAAATAATTTATACCTGCAGATTAATAATGTCGGAGGGCAGTACGAATATCAAAAAAACAAATGGAATGGCCGTTTCTTGTATTCAAGATCCATTACAAATCAGTCTTTATCTGATTTAGATGCGAAATTGAAGTACGAAATGAATGATCAAATTCAGTTTGATTTTAGATATCGTAATATTAATAAGTTACCAAACAATAATTACAATCTCTATCAAAGTAGTTATGTAGCGTATAATTGGTCGAATAATTTTAAGAATGAAAAAATTAACTCACTTAGTGCTAAAATTTATACCCCATGGTTAAATGCTGAAGCTCAATACACAGTTCTAAATGATCATTTGTATTTTAGAGATGAGTCTTCACCGGTACAGGCTGCGGTTGACACTCAAATTATAAAACCCGCTCAATATGGTAATGCCATAAATTATCTGGAAATAAAAGCAAGCCGCGAATTTAAATTTGGTCCTTTTGCTTTAGATAACACCTTACTATATCAAAAAGTAGATCAGTCAGATTTGATTTTAAACGTGCCAGATTTTGTAACAAGAAACACATTTTATTACTCTGGTCATTTTTTTGACAAAGCATTGTTTATGCAAACCGGAATCGTTTTTAATTACTTTACAAAATATTACGGAAATGCATATAATCCTGTAGTTGGAGAATTTTTTGTTCAGAATACAGAAAAGATAGGCGGATATCCCTTATTAGATTTATTCGTAAATGCAAGAATCCGTCAAACAAGATTTTACTTAAAAGCAGAACATATTAATGCTCTTTTTTCTAAAAGTAATTATTATGCCGCGCCTAATGATCCTTATCGTGATTTCGTGATCCGATTTGGTTTAGTATGGAATTTCTTCCAATAAAAATTAGACCTTTACTACATTAAAAACCAAATATTAAATTTAAATAAAAATGGACTTTTCAAATAACATTTTAGAAACAATTGGTAATACGCCATTAGTAAAACTCAACAAAATTGTTGCTGAAATTGATGCGTTAGTATTAGCAAAAGTCGAAACTTTTAATCCTGGAAATTCTGTAAAAGACAGAATGGCTGTAAAGATGATTGAAGATGCTGAAGCTGATGGCCGATTAAAACCTGGAGGAACAATTATAGAAGGAACCTCTGGCAATACCGGAATGGGACTTGCACTGGTAGCTATTATAAAGGGATATAAGCTTATTTGTGTAATATCAGATAAACAATCCAAAGAAAAAATGGATATTTTACGTGCTGTGGGAGCTAAAGTTGTAGTTTGTCCTACAGATGTAGAGCCAACAGATCCGCGTTCTTATTATTCAGTTTCAAAACGATTGGCAACAGAAACACCAAATTCATGGTATGTAAATCAGTACGATAATATGTCGAACTCTTTGGCGCACTATGAGCAAACCGGACCGGAAATCTGGAAGCAGACTGACGGTAAAATCACTCATTTTGTGGTAGGTGTAGGAACTGGAGGAACTATTTCAGGAGTTGGAAAATATTTAAAAGAGAAAAACCCAAACATTAAAATTTGGGGAATTGATACGTACGGTTCCGTTTTTAAAAAATATCACGAAACCGGAATTTTTGATGAAAATGAAATCTACTCCTATATTACTGAAGGTATTGGTGAAGATATTTTACCAAAAAATGTAGATTTTTCTTTAATTGACGGATTTACAAAAGTAACAGATAAAGATGCTGCCGTTTATACCAGAAAAATTGCTCTCGAAGAAGCTATTTTTGTTGGGAATTCTGCGGGAGCTTGTATAAAGGGGCTTTTACAGCTTAAAGAACACTTTAAGCCAGATGATGTAGTTGTTGTATTGTTTCATGATTCAGGAAGCCGTTATGTAGGTAAGATGTTTAATGATGACTGGATGCGCGAGCGTGGGTTCTTAGAAGAGAACGTTACGAAAGCAGAAGATGTAATTAAAGACCATATCGATAAGCAATTGATTGTAGTTCGTACAGAAGAATTAGTTTCTCATGCCATTGAACGCATGCGTAAGTATAAAATTTCACAGATTCCGGTAGTAGACATTAACGGATTTGTAGGTTCTGTTGACGAAACAGATTTGTTTAGAAGTTATGTTGCTGACAAAAACGTAGCCGAAAAACCAATTAAGGATGTAATGGGAAAACCTTTTCCAATTGTAAAGTTAGGAACACCAATCGAAGAAGTTTCTAAATTATTTACCAAAGAAAATGATGCTGTTTTGGTAGACCTTGAAAATGGAAACCATCACATTATAACCAAATATGATATTATTGGATCAATTAAATAAGACGTTATTATAAATTTTCTAAATCCATAAATCTAGTTTCAGAAGTTAGATTTATGGATTTTTTAGCTTACTATTAAAATGAATTTTACAGCAATAGATTTTGAAACAGCGACGGGTTATCATCCTTGTTCTGTAGGAATAGTGACAGTCGAAAACGGAATAATAGTCGACGAGTTTGTCACTTTAATCAAGCCGCCAAATAACCAATACAATCCCTTTACAATTCAGGTTCATGGCATCTATCCGAGAGATACCGTTAATGCCAAAACATTTGCACAAGTTTATCCGGAAATAGAAAAGAGATTAAAGAATAGAGTCGTTGTGGCTCATAATGAAAGCTTTGATCGCAATGTTCTGATGAAATCAATGCTGCTTTATAATTTGAATTATGAAGATCTTAATATTGCAGCCAAATGGGAATGTACTGTTAAGATATATAAAGCCAGAGGTTTAAAGCCAACAAAGTTGAGTGACTGTTGCCGTGAAATGCAAATTCAGCTCAATCATCACGAAGCTTTATCTGACGCCAGAGCATGTGCAAAATTGTATTTATTGAAATAAAAGATAAAATAAAATTGTAAGATTAATATTATTTTAATTACTTTCGGCTTTCATAATATATTTAAAAGCCTGTATGAAAGAAGATTTTCTTCATTACCTCTGGAGATTCAAAAAGTTTGAAACATTAAATTTAGAAACAGCTCAAAAAGAATCTGTTACTATTATTAAAACGGGTGATTATTTAGAGCTTGCCGGGCCTGATTTCTTTAATGCACAGATCAAAATAGGAAACCAAAAATGGGCGGGCAATGTCGAAATCCATCTTAAATCTTCAGATTGGTATTTGCATAACCATGAAAAAGATCCTGCTTATGAGAACATAATCCTACATGTTGTCTGGGAAAATGATACGCCAATATTTAGAGAAAACAACACTGAAATTCCTGTTTTAGTTCTAAAAGACTATGTTCATAAAGAAATTGTAGAAAATTACAATGTTTTATTATCTCCAAAGACATGGATTTCTTGTGAAAACCAGCTTAAGCAAATCAATGATTTTGTTTTAAAAAACTGGCAGGAAAGATTATTTTTTGAACGCCTGGAGCGAAAATCAAAGTTTGTTTATGAGTTGCTGGAAGAAACAAATCAGGATTGGGAAGCGGTGTTGTTTTTATTATTAGCGAAAAATTTTGGGCTTAATACAAACGGAGCCGCGTTTTTACAAATGGCGAAATCTATCCCTTTTTCAATCATTAGAAAGGAAAGTTTTGAATTTGAAAACCTTGAGTCATTGCTTTTTGGAACTGCTGGTTTGCTGGATGGGGAAAAAGAAGATATTTATTTTAAGGATCTCAAGTTTAGATATTTTTATTTGATACATAAGTATCAATTAGAAAAAAACTACATCACGCCGGTTCAGTTTTTTAAACACCGCCCTGATAATTTTCCCACCATCAGAATTTCACAATTAGCAAGTCTTTATCATAAGTACCAAAATTTATTTTCAAAAATAATTGCTTTTAAATCTGTCAAAAAGGTTTATGAATTGCTTGGTATTTCGGTAAATCCGTACTGGCAAAATCATTATCAATTTGATAAAGAAAGTCCTAAAAAAAACAAAACACTCTCAAAATCATTTTTAGATTTGGTCATTATAAATACGATTATTCCAATTCAATTTGCTTATTTTAATAAGATGGGAGAAGCATCAACTGAAGATTTAATTGAGTTTATGAAAGGGGTTACACCAGAGAAAAATGCAATTATAGACAAGTTTATTTCGTTTGGAATAAAAGCGGCAAATTCATTTGAAACTCAAACATTATTAGAACTTAAAAATGAATACTGCAATCAAAAGGCATGTTTAAAATGTGCTTTGGGAATGGAACTTTTGAAAAATAATTAGATTTAATTTGTTAATTAGAAAATGCGATAACGGATAATTACTATTTTTGTTTAAAATCTAAAATCTTAAAAATGTCAGCTATTTTAAAATTAAAATTCTTTTTTGAAAAATACGGTTTTCATGTATCTTCTAGATTGGCAGATAAACTCGGAATGCGCGTTACAAGCGTAAGATTGTTTTTTATTTATATATCGTTCGTAACTGCAGGTTTAGGATTCGGTATTTATCTTACTTTAGCTTTCTGGATTCGTTTGAAGGATTTAATTCGTGCTAAAAGAACTTCAGTTTTTGATTTATAAAATAACATTCAAACATAAAAAAAAGGACCATAAAGTAATTTACTTATGGTCCTTTTGTTGTTTTATGCTGTAGAGAAATTATTTCCCCGGATTGTTTAATTTACTGTTTTTCTTACCATATATAAAGTAAATAAGAATTCCCAGAGCCATCCAGATTACAAGTCGCGCCCAGCTTTCGTTTGGTAAAGAATACATCAAAGCTAAACATATTACAATTCCTGCAACCGGAACAAAAGGAACCCAAGGAGTTTTAAAAGCTCTAGGTGCATCTGGCATTTTTTTACGCATTACCATAACACCAATACAAACCAAAACAAATGCTAATAATGTACCAATACTTACCATATGACCCAAATCACTTACCGGAACAAGTCCTGCAAATAAACTAACGAATACTAAAAAGAAAAGGTTAGTTTTCCATGGAGTACGAAATTTAGCGTGAATTTCGCTAAAGAAAGGAGGTAGTAAACCGTCTTTACTCATAGTGTAAAAAACACGGCTTTGCCCCATAAGCATTACAAGCATTACAGAAGTATAACCAGCTAAAATAGCTACAATTAAACCAGTTTGTAAAAAGTCATAACCCGTTACTGCAAAGGCAGTTGCAGCAGGTTTTGCATCACCTGCAAATTTATAATAAGGTACCAGTCCTGTCATAACATGAGAGAACAAGACATAAAGAATAGTACAAATAATTAAAGAACCTAAAATACCAATTGGCATTCCTTTTTGAGGATTTTTGGCCTCTTGTGCCGCTGTAGAAACAGCATCAAAGCCAATAAAAGCAAAAAATACTGTACCAGCTCCGGCAGCAATTCCTGACCATCCAAACTTACCAAAAACACCAGTATTTTCTGGTATATAAGGAACATAGTTTGTCGGATCAATAAATTTCCATCCTAAAACGATAAACACAATTACAACCGCCACTTTTACAACAACCAGAATGTTGTTTATAGAAGCAGATTCTTTTGTTCCTTTAATCAATAATAAAGAAAGTAAAGAAACAATAAATATAGCGGGTAAATTAATAATTCCTCCATGTATAACAGTTCCGTTACTTAATGTTAACGTTTCCCACGGAGAACATATTAAATCGGGTGGTAAATGAATGTTAAACTTAGCTAATAGTTCCAGCAAGTACCGTGACCAGCTCACCCCAACGGTGGCGGCTCCCAAGGCATATTCTAAAACTAAATCCCAACCAATAATCCAGGCCATGAATTCTCCCATAGTAGCATATGAATAGGTATATGCACTACCGGCCACCGGAATCATTGAAGCAAATTCAGCATAGCACAGACCTGCAAAAGCACATCCTACTGCGGCTAAAATAAAAGAAATTGTAACGGCTGGACCTGCATGGTCGGCAGCTGCAATTCCGGTTAGCGAAAATAGTCCCGCTCCAATAATTGCTCCAACTCCAAGTGCAACAAGCGAACGTGAAGATAAGGTTCTTTTTAGTCCTTTTTCAGATTCGGATGCTTCACCAAGCAATACCGAAAGAGGTTTAGTTTTCCAAATTGACATACTATAATATTGGTTTATTGTTATTAAGCTCCAAATGTATTGTTTTTTGTAAAAAATAAAAACATTTATCATATTTTAAGTTACAAAATATTTAAATTTTTGATAAAACATGCGTCTGTTATTCTTTAATGATTGAGATTCATTAAATTAATTGAGTTTTCGTAACATTAAATGTAATTTTAAATCAAGGTCAATTTTTAGTATTAATCTTGTTAAAATGATATTTTTTGTTTTAATTTCGCCGTTTAATAAGAATAGAAATATTTCATAGCAAATGAATTACAGAGAATTTACAAAGCATTTTAAGTTTTTAAATCACCAGCGTGCAGGAATATTGATACTGTTTGTAATCATAATAGTAATGCAGACAATCTACTTTTTTACAGATTTTAGTTCGTTAGAAAAGCAAGATCCTCAAAAAGGACAATGGATGTCTTTACAGGCAGAGATCGATTCCCTTAAATGGTCTAAAGCAAATGAAAAGCCTAAGTTTTATACCTTCAATCCCAATTTTATTTCAGACTACAAAGGTTATAAGTTGGGAATGTCTGTCCCGGAAATCAATCGGTTGTTGGCTTTTCGTAAAGAAAATAAATATGTAAACTCAGCAAAAGAATTTCAGGAAGTAACAAAAGTATCTGATTCATTACTGAGCAAAATATCAATTTTCTTTAAATTTCCAGATTGGGTTCAGAATAAACCGGACTACAAAACTGAAAAGAGAGAATATGCTGGGTTTAACCAAAAGCCTTTTGCCGCAAAAGAAAAAGTGATCGTCTTAGATATTAATCAGGCAACCCAGGAAGATTTAATAAAGTTGTATGGGATAGGAGAAGCATTATCATTGCGAATTTTAAAACAGAAAGAAATTTTAGGATGTTTTGTCTCAATGGAGCAGATGAAAGATATTTGGGGACTCTCTCCAGAAGTATTAACAGAATTAAATGCACACTTTAAGGCTCAAATACCTTCAACTTTAAAGAAAATCAAAATAAACGATGCGTCTTTAAAAGAGCTGTCCGCGTTTCCTTATTTCAAATATGCATTGGCAAAACAGATTGTAACCTATCGAAGTATGAACGGAGATTTTAATAATATTGAGGATTTAGCAAAAATTAAAGATTTTCCTGTTGAAAAAGCAAAAATAATTAGTTTATATTTGGAGTTCTAAAAAAGCACCGCACGATGAATTTTGATTATAATGAAACGCAATCCATGATTGCTCAGTCTATAAAAGAGTTTGCAGACAAAAATATTAAGCCATTTATAATGGAGTGGGACGAGGCACAAACTTTTCCAATTCCTCTTTTTAAACAATTGGGAGAAATGGGATTTATGGGAGTTCTGGTTCCGGAAGAATATGGAGGGTCTGGTTTGGGGTATCATGAATATATAACGGTTATCGAAGAAATTTCAAAAGTAGATCCCTCAATTGGTTTGTCTGTGGCAGCTCATAACTCTTTATGTACAAATCATATTCTAACTTTTGGTAACGAAGAGCAAAAGAAAAAGTGGTTGCCAAAATTGTCTACTGCCGAATATATTGGAGCATGGGGTCTAACAGAGCATAACACAGGTTCTGATGCCGGAGGAATGAATACTACTGCAGTAAAAGATGGTGATTTTTGGGTGGTTAACGGAGCTAAAAATTTTATAACACATGCAGTGTCGGGAGATGTTGCTGTTGTAATTGTTCGAACAGGAGAAAAAGGAGATTCTAAAGGAATGACCGCTTTTGTTTTTGAAAAAGGAATGCCCGGATTTACCTCAGGTAAAAAAGAGAATAAATTAGGAATGCGAGCAAGCGAAACAGCAGAGTTGGTTTTTGATAATTGCCGTATACCTGATGCTAATAGATTAGGAGAAGTGGGTCAGGGATTTGTTCAGGCCATGAAAATATTAGATGGAGGTAGAATTTCTATCGGTGCTCTGTCGCTTGGAATATCGAAAGGAGCTTATGAAGCTGCATTAAAATATTCTAAAGAAAGACATCAGTTTGGGCAGCCAATTAGCAGCTTTCAGGGAATCTCATTTAAACTGGCAGATATGGCTACAGAGATAGAAGCTTCAGAATTATTGCTTCATAAGGCAGCATTTCTAAAACAACAGCATAAACCAGTTACGACACTTGGAGCAATGGCTAAGATGTACGCTTCAGAAGCTTGTGTGAAAATAGCCAATGAAGCTGTTCAGATACATGGAGGCTATGGCTATACAAAAGATTTCCCGGTAGAGAAATTTTACCGTGATTCAAAATTATGTACAATTGGCGAAGGAACAACAGAAATTCAAAAATTAGTTATATCGAGAAATTTATTGAAAGAGTAAAGAGTAAATTTTAATTTACCTTAATTGGTAGTGATAAATTCTATATTCTCTCTTCTATTATCTTTTAAAAAATAATTCAAATTGATAGTTTGTAATTCATAATAAATAGTTACTTTTGCACCCTTAACGAGAGGAGGTGTCTATATTATGTTAATTATACCAATTAAAGACGGAGAAAATATCGATAGAGCATTAAAGCGCTATAAAAGAAAATTTGATAAAACAGGAACTGTTCGTCAATTAAGAGCACGTACTGCTTTTATTAAGCCTTCTGTTATCAAAAGAGCTCAAATTCAAAAAGCTGCTTACATTCAAAACATGAGAGATGGTTTAGAAAGTTAGTATTAGCTTTTCAGAAATAATTACCGTTAGTTGTCAAAATTTTATAACTTTGACTCTAACGGTTTTTTTTGTGCTCAATTTTATGGTTTTTGCTTTTCAATAAGATGTATTAATAAGGACTGGAAAATGATAATTGTTTTTTATGAAAATAAATAAAGAAGCATTTCGTGATTATTTGCAGCTTGAAAAAAAATATTCAAATCACACTGTGTTGGCTTACTTAAAAGATATCGAAGCATTCGAGCTTTTTAATAAAGAAAACTTTGAACAGGATGCTATCGAAAATGCAAATTATAGTCAGATTAGAAGTTGGATTGTTTCCCTGGTAGATCAGAATATTTCTAATGTTTCTGTTAATAGAAAGATGGCTTCCTTAAAAGCGTTTTATAAATTTCTTTTAAAAACTAAGCAAATTGAGGTTAGTCCGATGTTGAAGCATAGAGCACTTAAAACTCCTAAAACAATTCAAATTCCATTTTCTGAAAAAGAATTAAATGATTTGATGCATCAGGTAGCGAATCCGGTTGGGTTTGAGGAAGTGCGGGATAAGCTCATTGTCGATTTGTTTTATACAACCGGAATGCGTAGGGCTGAATTAATAGGTTTGATGAAGTCAAATGTTGACCTTTCTTCAAATGTTGTAAAAGTTCTGGGGAAGCGAAATAAAGAACGAATTATTCCTATTTTGCCTATTATAGTAAATCAGTTTAATCTGTATTTGCAGGAAAGAGCCTTGCTGGACAAAGTGGTAGATGGTGATTATTTTTTTATTTCAGGAAAAGGATTAAAATTGAGCGAATCTTTTGTGTATCGATTAATAAATTCTTACTTTAGTAAAGTCTCTGAAAAGGTAAAGAAAAGTCCCCATGTGCTTCGGCATACTTTCGCGACTCATTTACTGAATAACGGAGCAGATTTAAATTCAGTTAAAGAACTATTAGGACATTCGAGTTTGGCATCAACGCAAGTTTATACTCATAATAGCCTGGCGGAACTTAAAAAGGTTTACTCTGATGCGCATCCGAGAAATAAGTAATAGCTCTTAAATGTTTAACCCTAAAATTAGTATTATGAAGGTAGATGTTCATGCAGTTAACTTTACTGTTGACAGAAAATTAGTGGATTTTATTCAGGAAAGAATGGATAAGCTAGAGAAGTATTATGATCGTGTTGTTTCGGCTGATGTTTTTTTGAAGGTGGAGAGAACGAGTGACAAGGAGAATAAGGCAGTAGAGATTAAGATTAATGTTCCGGGGGATGATTTTTTAGTTAAAAAACAGTGTAAATCTTTTGAAGAGGCTCTGGAGTTGTCGGCAGAATCTTTAGAGAGATTGCTGGTCAAAAGGAAAGAAAAAATAAGAGCACACATATAATTGAAAATTTTTTTCGAAAAATGTTTTGATACAAAGATAAAATAGCTACATTTGCAGTCCGTTAGAAATAGCGGACTTTTTTATTGATATTGCCAGCGTAGCTCAGTTGGCTAGAGCAGCTGATTTGTAATCAGCAGGTCGTGGGTTCGAGTCCCTCCGCCGGCTCTAAATTTTCAAATGCGATTTGAAATTTGTTCATTCAATTATTGATAAAAAATAGGGGAGATACTCAAGCGGCCAACGAGGGCAGACTGTAAATCTGCTGTGTGAACTTCGCAGGTTCGAATCCTGCTCTCCCCACAAAAAAAGAAGTTGAGATTTCGGATTGTAGGTTTCAGATTTTTAAAATCTGAATCTAAATTCAAAAATCTAAAATCAGAACTCTCTGCCGACTTAGCTCAGGGGTAGAGTGCTTCCTTGGTAAGGAAGAGGTCACGGGTTCAATTCCCGTAGTTGGCTCAAGTAAGTAGGAAATTGAAAATTAATATATAACTAAGATTAAAAATTAAGTAAAATGGCAAAGGAGAATTTTAATCGTTCCAAACCGCACTTAAACATAGGTACAATTGGACACGTGGATCACGGAAAAACTACATTAACTGCAGCAATTACAAAAGTATTGTCTGATGCAGGTTACTGTCAAGCAAAATCGTTTGATCAAATCGATAACGCTCCAGAGGAGAAAGAAAGAGGTATTACTATTAATACATCACACGTAGAGTATGAAACAGCTAACCGTCACTACGCTCACGTTGACTGTCCAGGTCACGCGGATTACGTAAAGAACATGGTTACTGGTGCTGCTCAAATGGACGGAGCTATCTTAGTAGTTGCTGCTACAGATGGTCCAATGCCACAAACTCGTGAGCACATCCTTTTAGGTCGTCAGGTTGGTATTCCAAGAATCGTTGTTTTCATGAACAAAGTGGATATGGTTGATGATGCTGAATTGTTAGAGCTTGTTGAAATGGAAATTAGAGATTTATTATCTTTCTACGAATATGATGGAGATAATGGTCCTGTAGTTCAAGGTTCTGCTTTAGGAGGATTGAATAATGATCCTGCTTGGGTACCAAAAATCATTGAATTAATGGAAGCTGTTGATGCTTGGATCGAAGAGCCAGTGCGTGACGTAGCTAAACCATTCTTGATGCCGGTTGAAGATGTATTTACAATTACAGGTCGTGGAACTGTTGCTACAGGTCGTATCGAAACAGGTATTGCTAATACAGGAGATCCAGTTGAAATCATTGGTATGGGAGCTGATAAATTGACTTCTACTATTACAGGAGTTGAAATGTTCCGTAAAATCCTTGATAGAGGTGAAGCTGGAGATAACGTAGGTTTATTGTTGAGAGGTATTGATAAAGAATCTATCAAAAGAGGAATGGTTATCATTAAGCCAGGATCAGTAAAACCACACGCTACTTTCAAAGCTGAGGTTTATATCTTGAAAAAAGAAGAAGGTGGACGTCATACTCCATTCCATAATAACTACCGTCCACAGTTCTACGTACGTACAACTGACGTAACAGGAGTTATTACTTTACCAGAAGGAGTAGAGATGGTAATGCCAGGAGATAACTTGACTATCAATGTTGCTTTGTTAAGCCCAATCGCAATGAGTGTAGGTTTACGTTTTGCTATCCGTGAAGGTGGTAGAACTGTAGGTGCAGGTCAGGTGACTGAAATCGTAGGTTAATCCTATAAAACTATAAAAAGCCAGTTGATTTTCTTAACTGAAATCACTGGCTTTTAATTACGGGCGTAGTTCAAGGGTAGAATAGCGGTCTCCAAAACCGTTGATGGGGGTTCGAATCCCTCCGCCCGTGCAATAAAAAAATATATCAAATGACAAAAGTTACTAATTATTTATCAGAGGCTTTCGAAGAGTTAAAGTCAAATGTTACTTGGCCTGCTTGGGCTGAGGTTCAAAAATTGACAATTGTTGTGGCTGTATTTTCGGTTTTGTTCGCCTTGGCAACATGGGGAGTGGACGAATTTTTTGCAAAAGCTTTGGCTGGATTTTTTAACTGGTTAAAAGGATAATTTTTTTGTGATGGCAGATAATAATGTGAAAAAATGGTACGTAGTTAGAGCAGTAAGCGGACAAGAGAATAAAGTCAAAGCTTACATCGAAACTGAGATTGCCAGATTAGGTATGGGTGATTATGTTTCCCAAGTTTTAGTGCCTACAGAAAAAGTAGTTACTGTAAAAGAAGGAAAGAAAATGTCTAAGGATAAAGTCTATTTTCCTGGATATGTTATGATCGAAGCCAATTTAGTTGGTGAGATACCTCATATTATTAAGTCTATTACTAGCGTAATTGGATTTTTAGGAGAGATCAAAGGTGGAGAACCTGTTCCTTTGAGACTTTCTGAAGTAAATAGAATGTTAGGTAAAGTAGATGAGCTGGCTGTTAATACAGATACTCGTGCTATTCCTTTCAACTTAGGAGAAACTGTTAAAGTGATCGATGGTCCTTTTAACGGATTTAACGGTACGGTTGAAAAAATCAATGAAGAAAAGCGTAAACTTGAGGTAATGGTTAAGATTTTCGGAAGAAAAACACCATTAGAATTAAGCTTTATGCAAGTTGAAAAAGTATAATTTTTTGTTACATATATAATAACCATTGTAATCGCTTCCATTGATTGCAGTGTTAAATTTTTTAAAAATGGCTAAAGAAATTAGTAAGGTAGTTAAACTACAAGTTAAGGGAGGTGCTGCGAATCCGTCGCCACCGGTTGGACCTGCTTTAGGAGCTGCTGGGGTAAACATCATGGAGTTCTGTAAGCAATTTAATGCTAGAACTCAGGATAAACCTGGCAAAATATGCCCAGTGCAAATCACTGTGTATAAAGACAAATCGTTCGATTTTGTTGTTAAGACTCCTCCAGCAGCGGTTCAGTTAATGGAAGCTGCAAAGCTAAAATCTGGTTCTGGTGAGCCTAATCGTAAAAAAGTAGCTAGTGTTACTTGGGAACAAATTAGAGCAATTGCTGATGACAAAATGCCTGACTTAAATGCATTCACTATTGAGGCTGCAATGAGTATGGTTGCTGGAACAGCTAGATCTATGGGTATAACTGTATCAGGAGAAGCTCCTTTTTAATTAAGAGAAAGACATGGCAAAATTAACAAAAAAGCAAAAAGAGGCTGCTTCAAAAATTGAAAAGAACAAACTATATTCTCTTAAAGATGCTGCGGCATTATTAAAAGTAGTTGCTTCTGCAAAATTTGATGAGTCTGTTGATATCGCAGTTCGTTTGGGTGTAGATCCAAGAAAAGCGAATCAAATGGTTAGAGGTGTAGTTACATTACCTCACGGAACAGGTAAAGACGTTAAAGTATTAGCATTGGTTACTCCAGATAAAGAAGCGGAAGCTAAAGAAGCTGGGGCTGATTATGTTGGTCTTGATGATTATTTACAAAAAATTAAAGATGGTTGGACAGATGTTGATGTTATCATCACTATGCCAGCTGTTATGGGTAAATTAGGTCCATTAGGTCGTATTTTAGGACCTAGAGGCTTAATGCCAAACCCTAAAACAGGTACTGTAACTATGGATGTTGCAAAAGCTGTTGCAGAGGTTAAAGCTGGTAAAATTGACTTTAAAGTTGATAAAACTGGTATCGTTCATGCAGGAATTGGTAAAGTTTCTTTTGGAGCTGAGCAAATTGTTGACAACGCACACGAAATTATTCAAACATTAATAAAACTTAAGCCAACTGCTGCTAAAGGTACCTACATTAAAGGTATTCACCTTACAAGCACTATGAGTCCAGCTATTGCATTGGATCCAAAAGCAGTATAATTGGTAGTTAAAAATTTTTAGTATGACTAGAGAAGAAAAATCAATCGCGATTGAAAATTTAACTGCGCAGTTAGCTGGTACAAATATCATTTATGTATCTGATATTTCTGGATTAAACGCAGAAACAACTTCAAACTTACGTAGAGCTTGCTTTAAAGCTGGTATCAAATTAGAAGTTGTAAAGAACACTTTGCTTGCAAAAGCAATGGAAGCTTCTGCTAATGATTATGGTGAGTTACCTACAGTATTAAGTGGTAATAGTGCTATATTCATTTCTGATGTAGCTAATGCACCTGGAAAAATTATCAAAGATTTCCGTAAGAAATCTGATAAACCAGTTTTAAAAGGAGCTTACATCAATTCTGAAGTGTATATTGGAGATAATCAATTAGATGCATTAGCAACTATTAAATCTAAAGAAGAACTTCTTGGAGAACTTATTGGATTATTGCAGTCTCCTGCTCAAAGAATTATTTCTGCTTTGCAAAACAAATTCGCTGGTAGCGAAGAAGAAGCTGAAGCATAATAATTATTGTAAGGATTTTAATTTCCTTACAGCTTAAATAGCGCACAATAAACAAAATATAATTTTACAAATCATTTTAAACGATAGAAAAAATGGCAGATTTGAAACAATTCGCAGAACAATTAGTTAACTTAACAGTTAAAGAAGTTAACGAATTAGCAACAATATTAAAAGACGAGTATGGTATCGAGCCTGCTGCTGCAGCTGTAGTAGTTGCTGCTGGTGGTGGAGAAGGTGCTGCTGAAGAAGCACAAACTGAATTTACAGTTGTATTGAAAGAAGCTGGAGCTTCTAAATTAGCAGTTGTGAAATTAGTTAAAGAACTTACAGGTTTAGGTCTTAAAGAAGCTAAAGATGTAGTTGACGGTGCTCCAAGTAACGTTAAAGAAGGTGTTTCTAAAGAAGAGGCTGAAGGTCTTAAAAAATCATTAGAAGAAGCTGGAGCTGTAGTTGAACTTAAATAAGTTTACTAGGTTTTAAGAACTAGGTTTAGGTCTTGAGTGAACACTCAATGGCCTAAACCATTTTTCGTATAATAAAAATATATACAATTTTATTATCAAATAGTTTAAAATACGAAAAAGTTTTTGATCAATACGAAGAAAAAAAATTGAACTATTACTTAAGTTTATTTTTAAAGATGTATTGATTATAATAAGAAAGTATAGATTAAACAGTGTGTGTTTACACAAAAAATTACTTTTTTTTAATCAAAATTTTGTCCATTGATGATAACAAATCAGACTGAAAGATTGAATTTTGCCTCTACAAAAAATATCCCTGATTATCCGGATTTTCTGGATGTTCAGGTTAAATCTTTTAAAGATTTCTTTCAATTAGAAACGAAATCTGACGAAAGAGGCAACGAAGGATTGTACAATACCTTCATGGAAAACTTCCCAATTACAGATACAAGAAATAACTTTGTATTGGAATTCCTTGATTATTTTGTAGATCCGCCACGTTATACAATTCAAGAATGTATAGAGAGAGGTCTTACTTATAGTGTGCCTTTAAAAGCCAGGTTAAAACTATATTGTACTGATCCAGAACACGAAGATTTTGAAACTATTGTACAAGATGTTTATCTTGGAACAATACCTTATATGACTCCAAGCGGTACTTTTGTTATCAATGGTGCTGAGCGTGTAGTAGTATCTCAGCTACACCGTTCTCCAGGAGTTTTCTTTGGTCAATCATTCCACGCAAATGGAACAAAACTTTATTCTGCCAGAGTAATTCCTTTTAAAGGTTCCTGGATTGAATTTTCTACAGATATTAACAGCGTAATGTATGCTTATATCGATAGAAAGAAAAAATTACCGGTTACAACTTTATTCCGTGCAATTGGGTTCGAAAGAGACAAGGATATCCTTGAGATTTTTGACTTAGCTGAAGAAATTAAAGTTTCTAAAACAGGTATTAAAAAATATATTGGAAGAAGACTTGCTGCACGTGTATTGAATACATGGCATGAGGATTTCGTGGATGAAGATACCGGTGAGGTAGTTTCTATCGAACGTAACGAAATCATCCTTGATAGAGATACTATTATCGACAAAGATAATGTTGAAGAAATCATCGATTCTAACGTTAAATCTATTTTGTTACACAAAGAGGATAACAATCAGGCAGATTATGCTATTATCCACAATACGTTACAAAAAGATCCAACTAACTCTGAAAAAGAAGCTGTAGAGCACATTTACCGTCAGTTGCGTAACGCTGAACCGCCTGATGAGGAAACTGCTCGTGGTATCATAGATAAATTGTTCTTCTCTGATCAACGTTATAACTTAGGTGAAGTTGGTCGTTATAGAATGAATAAAAAATTAGCTTTAGATATCCCTATGGATAAGCAAGTGCTTACCAAAGAAGATATTATTACTATCGTTAAATATTTGATCGAATTGATCAACTCTAAAGCAGAGATTGATGATATTGATCACTTATCAAACCGTCGTGTTAGAACAGTTGGAGAACAATTGTCTCAACAATTCGGTGTTGGTTTAGCACGTATGGCGAGAACTATTCGTGAGAGAATGAACGTTAGAGATAACGAGGTGTTTACACCAATCGATTTGATCAATGCTAAAACATTATCATCGGTTATCAACTCTTTCTTTGGTACGAACCAATTATCTCAATTTATGGATCAAACGAATCCATTAGCTGAGATTACGCACAAAAGAAGACTTTCTGCACTAGGCCCAGGTGGACTTTCGAGAGAAAGAGCTGGTTTCGAGGTTCGTGACGTTCACTATACACACTATGGTCGTTTATGTCCGATTGAAACTCCAGAGGGACCAAACATTGGTTTGATTTCATCTCTTGGTGTTTATGCAAAAGTAAACGGAATGGGTTTCATCGAAACTCCATACCGTAAAGTAACTAATGGTGTAGTTGATTTAGAAAGTACTCCAATTTACTTAAGTGCTGAAGAAGAAGAAGGAAAAATGATTGCTCAGGCAAACATTGAAATGGATGCTACAGGTAAAATTACAGCAAGCAATGTAATTGCTCGTGAAGAAGGTGACTTCCCGGTTGTTGAACCATCTGTGGTACATTATACAGACGTTGCTCCTAACCAGATTGCTTCGATTTCAGCTTCATTGATTCCTTTCCTGGAACATGATGATGCGAATAGAGCCTTGATGGGATCTAACATGATGCGTCAGGCGGTTCCTTTGATCCGTCCGGAAGCGCCTATTGTTGGTACAGGTTTAGAGCGTCAGGTAGCTTCAGATTCAAGAGTATTAATCAATGCTGAAGGGCATGGTACTGTTGAGTATGTTGATGCTAATATCATTACTATTAAATACGACCGTACTGAAGATGAGAGAATGGTTAGTTTTGATGCTGATGAGAAAACGTATAATTTAATTAAATTCAGAAAAACCAATCAAGGTACAAGTATCAACCTGAAACCAATCGTAAGAAAAGGTGACAGAGTGATTCCTGGACAAGTATTATCAGAAGGATATGCTACTCAAAATGGTGAATTAGCTTTAGGTAGAAACTTAAAGGTTGCGTTCATGCCATGGAAAGGGTATAACTTTGAGGATGCGATTGTAATTTCTGAGAAAGTAGTTCGTGATGATATTTTTACATCTATCCACGTTGATGATTATTCATTAGAGGTTAGAGATACTAAGTTAGGAAATGAAGAGTTAACAAACGATATTCCTAACGTTTCTGAAGAAGCTACTAAAGACTTAGATGAAAACGGTATGATCAGAATTGGAGCAGAGGTTAAACCTGGCGACATTTTGATCGGAAAAATTACACCAAAAGGAGAATCAGATCCTACTCCGGAAGAGAAATTGCTTCGTGCAATCTTTGGGGATAAGGCAGGTGATGTAAAAGATGCTTCATTGAAAGCTTCTCCATCTTTACATGGTGTAGTTCTTGACAAAAAATTATTTGCAAGAGCCGTAAAAGATAAACGTAAACGTACTCAGGATAAAGATGCTTTAGGCGCTTTAGAAATGGAATTCGAAACTAAATTTGTTGAATTAAAAGACAGATTGGTTGAAAAATTATTCCTGATCGTTAACGGAAAAACATCTCAGGGTGTAATGAATGATTTGGGTGAAGAAGTTTTACCAAAAGGTAAAAAATATACACAAAAAATGCTTTACGCAGTAGAAGATTTTGCTCACTTAAGCAAAGGTCAATGGGTTGCTGACGACGCTACTAATAAGATGGTTAATGATTTGATTCATAACTATAAAATTAAGCTGAACGACTTACAAGGATCTTTAAGAAGAGAAAAATTCACTATTACAGTTGGAGATGAATTACCATCTGGAATCTTGAAATTGGCTAAAATTTATATTGCTAAAAAACGTAAACTGAAAGTAGGGGATAAAATGGCAGGACGTCACGGTAACAAAGGTATTGTTGCCAGAATCGTTCGTCATGAAGATATGCCTTTCCTTGAAGACGGAACACCTGTAGATATCGTATTGAATCCACTTGGGGTACCTTCACGTATGAACATTGGTCAGATTTATGAAACTGTTCTTGGATGGGCTGGTATGAATTTGGGTAGAAAATTTGCTACTCCAATTTTTGACGGTGCTTCTTTAGATCAAATTAATGAATTAACTGATGAAGCTGGAGTGCCACGTTTCGGACATACACACCTTTATGATGGTGGTACAGGAGAGCGTTTCCATCAAGCAGCAACTGTGGGTGTAATTTACATGCTTAAATTAGGACACATGGTTGATGATAAGATGCACGCACGTTCTATCGGACCATACTCGTTGATCACTCAACAGCCACTTGGAGGTAAAGCTCAATTTGGAGGTCAGCGTTTTGGAGAGATGGAGGTTTGGGCACTTGAGGCTTATGGAGCATCTAGTACACTTCGTGAAATCTTAACAGTTAAATCGGATGACGTTATTGGTAGAGCTAAAACTTACGAAGCTATCGTTAAGGGTGAGTCTATGCCAGAACCAGGATTGCCAGAATCATTCAATGTATTAATGCATGAATTGAAAGGTCTTGGACTTGACATTCGTTTAGAAGAATAAATAAAATTTGCAGTTGCAGTCTCAGTATTCAGATCACTCTGAAAGCTGAGACTCAAGCTGTTTATAAAATACAAGTTTTTAGGATTTATACCCGTAACCCGTTCCGATTTTTTATTTAGACCTGAAAAGTTTTATAATTAGCGCTTCAAGAGTAAATTTTGAAGTTTAGAGAAGTAATCCGAGGTAGAGTTATAGTCACAAGTCAAATGTCCTAAAGTTCACAAAGTCTCAAAATGGCTTTTGACTTTCGACTTTCAAACTTTCGACTTAAACAAAATCAATTTTTTAATTGCAGATAAATCAATAGTAAAAACTATGATGAATAATAGAAATAATAAAGATAAGAATCCGGTAAAAAGATTTAACAAAATCTCTATTGGATTAGCTTCACCAGAATCTATCTTGAAAGAATCAAGAGGAGAGGTGTTGAAACCTGAAACAATTAACTACAGAACTCACAAACCAGAGCGTGACGGACTTTTCTGCGAAAGAATCTTCGGACCTGTTAAGGATTTTGAATGTGCTTGTGGTAAATATAAAAGAATTCGTTACAAAGGTATCATCTGTGACCGTTGTGGTGTTGAAGTTACAGAGAAAAAAGTACGTCGTGACAGAGTAGGACACATCAACCTTGTTGTGCCTATTGCTCACATCTGGTACTTCCGTTCTCTTCCAAACAAAATTGGTTATATCCTTGGTCTTCCTTCTAAGAAATTAGATATGATCATTTACTACGAAAGATACGTAGTAATCCAGGCTGGTATTGCTAAAAATGCAGATGGAGAATCATTACAAAGATTAGATTTCTTAACTGAAGAAGAATATTTGAATATTTTAGATACTCTTCCGCAAGAAAACCAATATTTAGATGATATGGATCCTAATAAATTTGTTGCCAAAATGGGAGCAGAGTGTATTATGGATTTATTGGCTCGTATTGACTTAGATGCTTTATCTTATGAATTAAGACACAGCGCTAACAATGAGACATCTAAACAACGTAAAACTGAAGCTTTAAAAAGATTACAAGTTGTTGAGTCTTTCCGTGAGTCTAACTTAAATCGCGAAAATCGTCCTGAGTGGATGATTATGAAAGTGGTTCCTGTTATTCCACCAGAATTACGTCCGCTTGTGCCGCTTGATGGAGGTCGTTTTGCAACTTCAGATTTAAATGACTTATACCGTCGTGTAATCATCCGTAACAACCGTTTGAAAAGATTAATGGAGATTAAAGCTCCTGAAGTTATCTTAAGAAACGAAAAACGTATGTTGCAAGAATCTGTAGATTCATTATTTGATAACACTCGTAAAGCTTCTGCTGTTAAAACAGAATCTAACAGACCATTAAAATCATTATCTGATTCCTTAAAAGGTAAGCAAGGACGTTTCCGTCAAAACTTACTTGGAAAACGTGTGGATTATTCTGCTCGTTCGGTAATTGTTGTTGGTCCAGAATTAAAATTATTCGAATGTGGATTGCCAAAAGATATGGCATCAGAGTTATACAAACCTTTCGTTATCCGTAAATTGATTGAAAGAGGTATTGTTAAAACAGTAAAATCTGCCAAGAAAATCATAGACAAAAAAGAGCCTGTAGTTTGGGATATCCTTGAAAATGTAATTAAAGGACATCCAGTATTACTTAACCGTGCTCCTACGTTACACAGACTTGGTATTCAGGCTTTCCAGCCAAAATTAATTGAAGGAAAAGCGATCCAGTTGCACCCATTAGTATGTACGGCTTTCAACGCCGATTTTGATGGGGATCAGATGGCGGTTCACTTACCATTAGGACCAGAGGCTATTTTAGAGGCACAATTATTAATGTTGGCTTCTCACAATATTCTTAACCCTGCAAATGGTGCTCCAATTACTGTACCTTCTCAGGATATGGTCTTGGGTCTATATTATATGACCAAAGAACGTATCTCTACACCAGAACATGTAATTTTAGGTCAAGACTTAACTTTCTATTCTGCTGAAGAAGTAAATATTGCATTAAACGAAGGAAGATTAGAATTGAATGCTCGTGTGAAAATTAGAGCAAAAGATTTTAATGAAGCTGGAGAATTAGTATACAAAATTATTCAAACAACTGCAGGACGTGTATTATTTAATGAAGTAGTACCTGAAGCAGCCGGATATATCAATGATGTATTGACTAAGAAAAACCTTAGAGATATTATCGGACACATCTTAAGTGTGACTGATGTACCTACTACTGCAGCTTTCTTGGACAATATGAAAGATATGGGTTATAAATTCGCATTTAGAGGAGGTTTATCATTCTCTCTTGGTGATATTAGAATCCCAGAACAAAAAACGAAGTTAATTGCAGATGCCAGAGAACAAGTTGAAGGTATCTCAACTAACTATAACATGGGTCTTATTACCAATAACGAGCGTTACAACCAGGTTATTGACGTATGGACTTCAGCAAATGCTCAGTTGACAGAATTAGCAATGAAAAATATTAGAGAAGACCAACAAGGTTTCAACTCTGTATATATGATGCTTGACTCTGGGGCGAGGGGTTCTAAGGAACAGATTCGTCAGTTAACTGGTATGCGTGGTTTGATGGCTAAGCCTAAAAAATCTACTGCCGGTGGTGGTGAGATTATTGAAAACCCGATTCTTTCTAACTTTAAGGAAGGTCTTTCGATTCTTGAGTACTTCATTTCTACTCACGGTGCTCGTAAAGGTCTTGCGGATACGGCTCTTAAAACGGCCGATGCTGGTTACTTAACAAGAAGGCTTCATGACGTTTCGCAAGATGTTATTGTTAACATTGAAGATTGTGGAACTTTAAGAGGTGTTGAAGTTTCTGCATTGAAGAAAAATGAGGAAATCGTTGAATCATTAGGAGAAAGAATTTTAGGACGTGTTGCATTGCAAGATGTTATAAACCCGCTTACTAATGAAGTAATGGTTCAGTCTGGCCAACAAATTACGGAAGCAATTATGAGAACTATCGAAGCTTCTCCAATTGAAAAAGTAGAGGTTAGATCTCCATTAACTTGTGAAGCTTTAAAAGGTATTTGTGCTAAATGTTACGGTAGAAACTTAGCTACCGGAAAAATGACACAAAGAGGTGAAGCTGTCGGAGTTATTGCAGCTCAGTCTATTGGTGAGCCAGGTACACAGTTGACACTTCGTACGTTCCACGTTGGAGGGGTTGCAGGAGGTATTTCTGAAGAATCTAGTATTGTTACAAGATTCAACGGTAGACTTGAGATTGAAGATTTGAAAACTGTTAAAGGTGAAGACAGCGAAGGTAATGCGGTTGATATCGTAGTCTCACGTTCAACTGAATTAAAATTAGTTGACGAGAAAACTGGAATCGTTTTAAACACACACAATATTCCTTACGGATCTAGTATTTTCGTTAAGGACGGTGAATCAGTATCTAAAGGATCTGTGATCTGTAAGTGGGATCCATATAATGGTGTAATTGTTTCTGAATTTACTGGTAAAATTGCTTACGAGGATTTAGAGCAAGGACAATCGTTCATGGTTGAAATTGATGAGCAAACAGGTTTCCAGGAAAAAGTAATTTCTGAGGCCAGAAATAAAAAATTAATCCCAACTTTACTGGTTTACGGTAAAGAAGGTGAATTGATTCGTTCGTATAACTTACCAGTAGGAGCACACCTTATGGTTGAGAACGGTGAGAAAATTAAAGCCGGTAAAGTATTAGTAAAAATTCCACGTCGTTCTTCTAAAGCAGGCGATATCACGGGAGGTTTACCAAGAATTACTGAGTTGCTTGAAGCTCGTAACCCTTCAAACCCAGCAGTTGTTTCTGAAATTGATGGTGTTGTTTCTTTTGGAAAAATCAAAAGAGGTAACCGTGAAATTGTTATCGAATCTAAATTTGGTGAGATTAAAAAGTATTTAGTTAAACTTTCTAGTCAAATCTTAGTTCAGGAAAATGACTTCGTTAGAGCGGGAGTACCATTGTCTGACGGTGCAATTACACCAGATGACATCTTAAGAATTCAGGGACCAGCTGCTGTTCAACAGTATTTGGTAAACGAAATTCAAGAGGTGTACCGTTTACAAGGGGTAAAAATTAACGATAAGCACTTTGAGGTAGTTATTCGTCAAATGATGCGTAAAGTTAGAGTTCAGGATCCGGGAGATACGTTGTTCTTAGAAGATCAATTAATTCATACTAAAGACTTTATCGTTCAAAATGATAAATTATATGGTATGAAAGTAGTTGAAGATGCAGGAGATTCAGCTGTATTGAAACCAGGACAAATTATTTCTCCTCGTGACTTACGTGATGAAAATTCATTATTGAAAAGAAATGATAAAAATCTTGTTGTAGCAAGAGACGTAATTACTGCAACTGCAACGCCAGTTCTACAAGGTATTACAAGAGCTTCGCTACAAACTAAATCATTCATCTCTGCTGCTTCTTTCCAGGAAACAACAAAAGTACTTAACGAAGCTGCTGTAGCTGGTAAAGTAGATGATTTAGAAGGATTGAAAGAAAATGTAATTGTTGGACACAGAATTCCTGCGGGAACTGGTATGAGAGAGTACGACAATACAATCGTAGGTTCTAAAGACGATTATAATGAAATGATGGCTAATAAAGAAGAATATATTTATTAATTCAGGAAACTATGAGTAATCAACAACAAGAGCAAATTAATATCGAGTTAGATGAAACAATCGCAGAAGGAATTTATTCGAATCTTGCGATAATCAATCACTCTTCATCTGAGTTTGTTTTAGATTTTGTGAGTATTATGCCCGGTATTCCTAAAGCCAAGGTAAAGTCAAGAATTGTTTTGACACCGCAACATGCTAAAAGATTATTAAAAGCAATTGGCGAAAATATTCATCGATTTGAGGCAGCCCATGGCGAAATCAAAGAGACAGAACAAGCTCCAATACCGCTTAATTTTGGTCCGGCAGGACAAGCATAAATTTTTAAAGCCCCATTTTAATGGGGCTTTTTTATTTCAAAAAAATAAAAAGTAAAAAATACCAGCTAAGCAATTATTTTTACTTCAATCTACTAAATTTCCCATGAGAATTTCAATGCTATTATACTGTAGTAACTCCTAAAGATTAATTTTGAAATATAATAATTTCGTAAGGGTTAATTAATTCAAGTTATAAAAGCGCAGTGTTTCATTTGCGCTTTTTTTTGTAAGTAAAATTATACAATTAGATATTTTTTTGTAATTTTGCGCTTTAATTAAAATCTAATGAGTAAGAGAATAACTATTTCAGAATATCTTTCAGATGATAATCAACAAAAAAAGGAGATGGCACCCATTGATATTTTAATATTGATATTGCTGTCATTTTATCTATTTATTGATTGTTTTTCAATTTCTACTATTCAGGATCAATTAGGTCTACATTGGCTGCTATTAGTGATATGTAATTTTGTTTCTGGTATTTTTATTTTTAAATATCGTACAGATATTTTAGTTGGCTCGACAACCTCAATTTTTAAGAATATTATCAGTATACTATATTTTATTTTCTTTATTATAGCGGGTATTTCTATTTATGTTTCAATTAATAAAGTAGAAGGTTTAATTACTTACAGTAGATTACTAACAACTGTGATCACCTTTTCTACCATAGCAATATTGCTTCACAAACGGTTATATTTGCTCAAAAAATTGATAGCTGTTATAGCAGCAATCGTTCTTGCAAAATCTTTTTATGCAATTAAGATTTTTTATAGTCAGGTAGGAAAAATAGGTTTAGATCAATTAATAGGTACTCTGCAAAGTTCAGATGGAAATAAAAATATTTTTGCGGCAGCTTTAGTAGTTCAAATTCCAATTATAATTTACGGTTTTTTCGTTCATAAAAAATGGACTAAATATTTATGCGGTATTTCATTGGGCTTCGCATTCATGATAGTTTTTATCATCAATGCGCGTGCAGCTTATCTAGGTTTATTACTTCAACTTTTTTTATTGCTACTGGGTTTGATTTATTTGTTTTACAAAGAACAAAAACTAAAATCTTTTTTTAGAAATGCAGGTATCGTCTTAGCGATTTTTTTAGGATCCTTTTTTATTAGTCAAAATAGTTTAAACAAAGCAATTCAAAAAGATAAAACTTCTGTTTATGGTACTTTCGGAAATAGATTGAGCACCATAACCGATGACTCTAATGCTGCAACATCAATACGTTTAGAATACTGGCAGCATTCATTTGACTTGGTAAAACAAAGACCACTGCTAGGTTTTGGAATAGGAAATTGGAAACTGTATTCCACAACATATACAAATACAATTTTAAATGATAATGTATTTTCTAAACATCCTCATAACGATTTTCTTGAGATTGCAGGCGAAACGGGAATTCCAAATAGTATCATTTATCTCTCAATTTTTGCATTTGCATTTTTTGTTACCTTACGCATTTTATTTTCAAAAAGAAATCATGAAACAAAAATGATATCCATATTCATTTTTATTAGTTTGTGCGGGTACTTTGTTGATGCTTTTTTTAATTTCCCTTTAGAAAGGCCTCATATGCAGATATTGTTTGCTTTTGTTTTGGCAATTTTAGTTGTAAATTATGTAGACACATCAGATCTGATTGAAAATAATAAAAGCAAAATCATTGGAAAATTATCAGTCATATTAATTGTTTTGTGCAGCACAATTGGAATTTATGTTCATTATACTGTTTTGCAATCTATGAAATCTCAATTTTTAGTCGATAACGATTTAAATAACATTGATAATTTACCTGATGCGCTGCCTCAGTATACATATGCTAAGGTTAAAAAAATGTTTCCTTCTTTTCCTAATATTGCTGTAAATTCAGAAACAATTGGTTACAAGGAAGCTAAGTACTTACGTAAAGAAAAAAAGTATGATGAAGCAATCAGAATTTTAGATAGTGTTCATAAATTTAGCCCAAATATAATAGCTGATTATTATTTGAAATGTAATATTTATAAAGATCAGAGAAAAATTGATAGTTCTTATATCTATAGCAAAAAAGCTTTTTATGGAAAACCAAGGAATTTTTACTATTTTAGAATGGCGAGTTACTTAGCAGCGATGAAAAAAGATTCTACTGAAGTTACTAAAATATTTAACTTATATAACACATATAGAAAAGAGCAACAAGCGTATTCGTATTATGCACAATGTGTTAGTTGGTCAGGGTATGATATAAAAAAAATAAAGACAGTGGTTGATGATGGACTTAAATTATATCCGCAAGATGTCGAACTTTTAAAACTTAAAAAGGTACTGCCATAAAAATATATAAAGAAGAAGTCTAAAAACTACTTACAAGTCTTGAGAACTAAATATTTGAGACTCGTGCTCGGTCAGTAGTCCAAATAAGAAGCAGAAAAAGAGGCTGTCTCACGAGTTTGTGAGACAGCCTCATTGTATTTTAATTAATCAAATTCAGAAGTAAAAAATAATTTCACACTTGGATATTTGTTTTGAGTCATTTGAATCGTAAAATCAGAATCGGCTAAAAATACCAATTGACCGTATTTATCATGAGCAAGGAATTTTTGTTTGATACGTTTAAATTCTTTAAACTCATCATTTTTAGCATCGTCTGGTTTTACCCAGCACGCTTTATGCACAGGAAAGTTTTCGTATGTACATTTTGCTCCGTATTCATGCTCTAAACGGTATTGAATTACCTCGTATTGAAGTGCACCAACCGTTCCGATGATTTTACGGTTGTTCATTTCTAAAGTAAATAGCTGAGCCACACCTTCATCCATTAACTGGTCGATACCTTTATCTAATTGCTTAGCTTTCATAGGGTCGGCATTATTAATGTATCTAAAGTGCTCTGGAGAGAAACTCGGAATTCCTTTAAAACTCATCAGTTCCCCTTCTGTCAAGGTATCACCAATTTTAAAGTTTCCCGTATCATGTAAACCTACGATATCGCCCGGATAAGAAATGTCTACAATTTCTTTTTTCTCGGCAAAAAAGGCATTTGGACTGGAAAATTTTAAATTTTTCTTTTGGCGAACGTGGTAGTAAGGTTTGTTTCTTTCAAAAGTTCCGGAAACAATTTTAATAAAAGCCAAACGATCACGGTGTTTAGGATCCATATTTGCGTGGATTTTAAATACAAATCCCGACATTTTTTCTTCGGTAGGATCGACCAAACGAGTTTCAGAATCTTTTGGTCTTGGCGACGGAGCGATTGTAACAAAACAATCTAATAATTCGCGAACTCCAAAGTTATTTAAGGCTGAACCAAAAAATACAGGCTGAATTTTTCCGTCTAAATAATCCTGACGTTCAAATTTGGGATAAACCTCATCGATTAATTCTAATTCTTCACGAAGTTTTTCTGCTGCTTTTTGCCCCACAATCTTATCTAGTTCCGGATTGTTCTGAACATCCGAAAAAGCAATGGTTTCTTCAATATTTTTTCTGCTGTCTCCGCTAAAAAGATTGATGTTTTGTTCCCATAAGTTGTAAATTCCCTGAAAATCGTAACCCATTCCGATAGGAAAACTCAATGGAGTAACAGTTAAACCTAATTTTTGTTCCACCTCATCCATTAAATCGAAAGCATCTTTTCCTTCACGGTCTAATTTATTGATGAACACAATCATCGGGATATTTCTCATTCTACAAACTGCCACCAATTTTTCAGTTTGTTCCTCAACCCCTTTTGCAACGTCAATTACTACAATTACGCTGTCAACGGCTGTTAAAGTTCTAAAAGTATCTTCGGCAAAATCCTTGTGTCCCGGAGTATCAAGAATGTTGATTTTTTTGTCTTTATAATTAAAAGCAAGAACAGATGTTGAAACCGAAATACCTCTCTGGCGTTCGATCTCCATAAAGTCACTCGTTGCTCCTTTTTTAATTTTATTGTTTTTTACAGCACCAGCTTCCTGAATTGCACCTCCAAATAACAATAATTTCTCTGTTAATGTTGTCTTACCGGCATCAGGATGCGATATAATTCCAAATGTTCTTCTGCGTTGTATTTCTTTTAAAAAGCTCATATTTTGTATAAATAGGTTGCAAAAGTACTATTAATTACGGCTTAATAAAAATATTCACTTCTTAAATTATATCTGTCGTATGGTACTGAACTTCTGTAAAAAAAATAAGGCTGTTATGAAACAGCCTTAAATAGTCATTTTAAATTACTGATTAATTGACCAAATTGAATATCCTTTTGGAGGACATTGTATTTTTACCCATTTGTCTGCCTGAGTTGTTGGGTACCAAGTTGAATTTCCTGTAAAATCTTTTATTTGAGTATTGGCCCAATTGGTCTCAACCCATCTTTCCTGCCAAACGTTGGAGTTGTTAATATAAACTACTAATCCGGGATTACCATTATAGCCATTTCTTCTTGCAACATATTCATCATTATCTGCATATAGAATAGATGAAGTTCCTGTGGCTTTGTTGTTATGAATCCAGATCAGATTGTTTAGTTTAGTTTTGTCAAGCCATTCTTCGTAGTCTCTGTAGAAAATGGTCGGATATCCTTCGTGGGTTAGTATATAGGAATAAGCCAGTAACTTATTCGAAATTTCATCTGTATCATGATTAGTTACAAAAGTTACCGCTTTATACGGATTTCTCTTCCACATCATATCATCATTTAAAACAGCCAGATTATTTCCGTCAAAAGCATCGTTCATTTTATAATAACAGGCAAAATCAAATACAGAACTGTTGGCATTATTTGCCCAATCGTTTAAAAGGTTTACATTAGAATCCCACAATTCACCTACAGAAAATCCGCCTACATTTGTATTCCAGTCTTTTACAACCCAGGCACCAAAGCCTTTTACATAATCGAATCTCCAGCCATCAAATTTCATGGTGTTTTTGTAATATTTACCAACTCCGTCAGCTCTTTTCCAGAGCCAGTCCTGAACATAAGGATCGGCATGACATAAATCTGGAAATCCTCCAAAAGAACCCTCGTCATTATTTCCGTAGCTGTTTTTGTAAAAATTAGAATAAGTACGTTTGAATTTTCCCGATGCAACTCCGTTAAAATTCGTCCAGGTATTGGTTCCCGTAAACGGATTAGCTTCAGATTGTCCGCCGCTGTTGTGATTGATAACAATATCTGCATAGACTTTCATGTTTTCGGTATGCGCTTTGGTGATCAAATTGACCAGTTCGGTTTTAGAACCAAATCTGGTTTCTACAGTTCCGTTTTGATTGTAATCTCCAAAATCAAAATAATCTGTTGGATCATATCCCATAGAAAAAGCTCCGTTTTGTGCTTTTGATGCTGGTGGTAACCAAATAGAGCCAATTCCTGCGTTTGACCATGCAGTTACTTTTCCGCTAACAGTATTCCACCAGTTTCCACCAGCGGGAACATCCCAATAAAAGGCCTGCATCATAACGCCTCCGCCGGGATTATCGACATATTTTCCGGTAAGAGAAGCGTTAGAATTCCCTGTGCTGAAAGGCTTTCCGTCATGATGCGTAACGTTAATGATTTTAAACTGTTCACTTTGTGCACGCGAATCCGTCTCAGAAACTTCATTTTGAGAACACGAAGACAATAATGCTGCCAATGCTGTAGTTAAATAAATTTTTAGAATTGGTTTTTTCATAATAGATGTGGTTAAGAGGTTAGGTAGTAATTATGTATTTAATGTGTTGTTTAAATGTTTTATTCTTAAATATTTAATATATAAATTATTAATTACTCAGCTAAAGTAGATATTTTTTAATTCGGTAGTTTTTTGAAGGAAAATATTTATATCACGAAAACGTTGTAGTGTTCGTAACTTTTTATTTATGATAGTTTTAGAAGTTGTCCGATACCATATTATTATGATTTGATTAGTCGTTTACCGAAAATTTAAAGGAGTTCCCTATAATTTTTTGTTAATAGTATAGCCGATAGTTGTATTATGTAATTGAATTGTTATTTTTGTTCGTTATAAGTCAAAGTGAGCCAAATCTAATTATTTGAGGTTTTCATCTTTATACAATGAAATACCATTTTAAGATGATTTTGATCTTCAGACAGCGTTCGCACTCAGAATCTTTACATTCAAATTAAATTTAAAATAATGTTATTAAAAAAATTACAGCTAAAAACAATTGATTACAAGTTAATGCTGACCATGTGTTTTTTATTTTTTTTCACCTCAATCGTTTCGGCTCAGGAAGTTATTAAAGATGTTGTAGCTGAGAAACCGGTTGAAGCGCCATCTGGACAGAAACAAAAAGTAGATGGTATTATTGCAACTGTTGGAGATTACATTGTTTTAGATTCGGATATTGACAAAGGATATTTAGAAATTACAGCACAAGGTGGTTCTACAAAAGACATTACAAGATGTCAAATGCTTGGTAAGCTGCTGGAAGATAAACTTTATGCACATCAGGCCATTCAGGATAGTATTGTGGTAAGCGATGCAGAGGTAAGAAGCATGATGGATGACCGATTGAATTATATGACGCAGCAAGTTGGAGATATCAATAAAGTGGTGGCTTATTATAAAAAAAATTCGGTAGAAGAATTTAAAACATACTTTGCAGATATCTTAAAAGAGCAAAAGCTGGCTCAGGAGATGACGAAAAAAATTGTAGATGCCGTTGAAATAACGCCTGAAGAGGTTCGTAATTTCTTTAAGAAAATACCAAAAGATGAATTGCCAACCTTTGGAGCCGAAATGGAAGTAGCGCAAATTGTGGTAGAACCTAAAGTTTCTGCAGAAGATGAGCAAAAAGTAAAAGACAGATTAAATGCCATAAAAAAAGATGTTCTGGAAGGCTCTAGTTTTGCGACAAAAGCCGTTTTGTATTCGCAGGATCCGGGATCATCTCCTAATGGAGGATTTTATAAAATGACCAGAAAAACACCTTTTGTAAAAGAATTTAAAGATGTTGCTTTTAGTTTGGGAGAAGGTGAAATTTCAGAACCTTTTAAAACTACTTTTGGATATCATATTATAATGGTAGAAAAAATAAAAGGTCAGGAAGTGGAATTGCGCCATATTTTGATTGCACCAACCGTTTCTGAAAATGCTTTGAAAGAGGCTAAAGACAGAATTACAAATATTAGAGCTAAGATTGTAAACAAAGAAATTTCTTTTGCAGATGCTGCAAGAACAGAATCTGATGAGAAAGAAACAAGAGCAAACGGAGGAACATTAGTAAATCCTAATACACAGGATACTCGTTTTGAGTTGACTAAAATGGATCCTACATTATACAGCCAGGTTTCTAATTTAAAAGATGACGAAATTTCTCAGCCACTTTTAAATACAGATGATAAAGGTAAAAAAACATACAAGTTAATAACCGTAACCAACAGAATTGATCAGCACGTAGCAGATTATGCTAAAGATTATACAAAGATCAAAGAACTGGCATTAAAAGAAAAACAAATTACGACCATTTCAAAATGGTTTGACACAAAGATAAAAGATACTTATATCAAAATAATTGGCGAATACAGAGACTGTAATTTTGTATACAATTGGTTGAAAAAATAATTTTTATTAAATAAATAAAAAGAGTTAGTTTTATGAATTCATAACGCTAACTCTTTTTAATTTTAAAAACATATTTAAATGTCTGACGTAGCAGCAATTCACAATTTAGTTCAAAAGAGAAACGAATTAAAAACAGAAATAGCCAAGATTATTGTAGGCCAGGATGAAGTTGTAGATCAAATTTTGCTTTGTATCTTTTCAGGCGGACACGCACTTTTAATTGGTGTTCCTGGTTTGGCTAAAACGTTAATGATTAATACCTTATCACTAGCTTTAGGTTTAGATTTTAAAAGAATTCAGTTTACTCCGGATTTAATGCCGTCTGACATACTGGGAAGTGAAATTTTAGACGAAAACAGACAGTTTAAATTTATAAAAGGCCCCATTTTTTCTAATATCATTTTGGCCGATGAGATTAACAGAACTCCACCTAAAACGCAGGCAGCTTTGCTTGAAGCTATGCAGGAACGTTCTGTAACTATTGCTGGACAAAATTATAAATTAGATTTGCCTTATTTTGTATTGGCAACACAAAACCCAATTGAGCAGGAAGGAACGTATCCGTTGCCGGAAGCCCAATTAGACCGTTTTATGTTTGCGATAAAATTAGAATATCCAACATTTGAAGAAGAAGTACAAGTTGTAAAACGTACTACTTCTGATGTGAAAACAACAATTAATGCTTTATTTACGGCGCAGGAAATTATTGATTTTCAACATTTGATTCGTCGAATTCCAGTTGCCGACAATGTAATTGAATATGCGGTAACACTCGTAAGTAAAACGCGTCCGGATAATGCATTGTCAAATGATTTTGTGAAAAATTATTTAGATTGGGGAGCAGGACCAAGAGCTTCTCAAAACCTTATTTTGGCCGCAAAAGCACACGCGGCTTTTAATGGTAAATTTTCTCCGGATATTGAAGATGTAAAAGCAGTTGCAACCGGAATTTTACGCCACAGAATTATTAAAAACTACAAAGCTGACGCTGAAGGAATAACAGAAGAAGTTATCATCCAGAAGTTAATGTAAGTATCGCACATTTATTTTTAAAAAGCCGGACAGATTTTGAAATCTCTCAGGCTTTTTTTGTTAAGTAGATTTTACAATGTTTTTAAACCGATAGGTGGGAAATAATTATCTACCAAATTTTGATGTTATGGTTGTGTAAAGTTATTAGTATCCAAATCTGCTAAAAAAGACATCAAAAACGACAACTATAACGTTATAATTCTCTATTTAGAAACATTCTTTGCTAAAAACAGGCTAGAATCGCACTTCATTCGTCACAACAGATTCCGACTTTGTTAAAGAAAAGATTTTAAAATATCAATAATTTATTATTTTAATCCAAAATTGATATATTGATAAAAACAAGCAGTGAAAATCGTTTTTTAACAATAATAATTTTTGAAAAGGCGTCTTTAGTTATATTTTTTTTAATTCTCGGCTTTAATAACTAAATTTGCGAACAAAAAAATAAAAAATACCTGAAATACTCCTACTATGAACATTTATAAGGATTACATCCAAGAAATTGAAGAAAGAAAAGTTCAAGGTCTTCACCCGAAACCAATTGATGGTGCTGAATTATTAAGCGACATCATTGAACAAATTAAAGATTTGAATAATGAATACAGAGATGATTCTCTTAAGTTTTTTATTTATAATGTTGTGCCGGGTACTACTAGTGCTGCTGGACTTAAAGCTAAATTTTTAAAGGAAATTATTCTTGGTCAGTCTTTAGTAAAAGAAATAACTCCTGCTTTTGCTTTTGAGTTATTGTCACACATGAAAGGTGGACCTTCTATTGAAGTTTTGTTGGACTTAGCACTTGGTCATGATCTTGCTATTGCAAAAGAAGCGGCAAATGTTCTTAAAACGCAAGTTTATCTTTATGAGGCAGACACAGATCGTTTAAAAGAAGCTTTTAAAAATGATAATGCAATTGCAAGAGAAATTCTTGAGAGTTATGCAAAAGCAGAATTTTTTACTTCACTGCCAGAAATAGCAGAAGAAATTAAAGTAGTTACTTATATCGCTGGTGAAGGAGACATTTCTACAGATTTATTATCTCCGGGTAATCAGGCACACTCTCGTTCTGACCGTGAGCTTCATGGTAAATGTATGATTACTCCTCAGGCACAAGATGAAATCAGAATGCTGCAAGCGCAATATCCTGACGCAAGTGTAATGCTGATTGCAGAGAAAGGTACAATGGGAGTTGGTTCTTCGAGAATGTCAGGTGTAAATAACGTGGCACTTTGGACTGGAAAACAAGCAAGTCCATATGTTCCATTTATTAATATTGCACCAATTGTTGCAGGAACAAACGGTATTTCTCCAATTTTCCTGACAACTGTAGATGTTACTGGCGGTATTGGTTTAGACCTTAAAAACTGGGTAAAAAAACTGGACGAAAATGGTGATATTATTCGTAATGAGAATAATGAGCCTGTTTTAGAAGAAGCGTATTCTGTAGCGACAGGAACTGTATTGACAATTAATACAAAGACTAAGAAACTATATAATGGCGATAAAGAATTAATAGATATTTCTAAGGCATTCACGCCTCAGAAAATGGAATTTATAAAAGCTGGCGGATCATATGCAATTGTATTTGGTAAAAAGCTTCAAACATTAGCGGCAAAAGTTTTAGATATTGAGGCTCCGCTTGTCTTTGCTCCATCAAAAGAGATTTCTATTGAAGGACAAGGGCTTACTGCAGTAGAAAAAATCTTCAACAGAAATGCCGTTGGAATTACTCCGGGTAAAGTATTACATGCAGGATCAGATGTGCGTGTAGAAGTTAATATTGTAGGTTCTCAGGATACGACTGGTTTAATGACTGCTCAGGAATTAGAGTCTATGGCTGCTACGGTAATTTCTCCAATTGTAGATGGTGCATACCAATCTGGTTGTCACACTGCTTCGGTTTGGGATAAAAAAGCACAGGCTAATATTCCGAAGTTAATGAAATTCATGAACGATTTCGGTTTGATCACAGCTCGTGACCCAAAAGCCGTTTATCATTCAATGACCGATGTAATTCACAAAGTTTTAAACGATATTACAATAGACGAGTGGGCTATTATTATTGGTGGTGACTCGCATACCAGAATGTCAAAAGGTGTTGCTTTTGGTGCAGACTCAGGAACAGTTGCTCTTGCATTGGCAACAGGAGAGGCTTCTATGCCAATTCCGGAATCTGTAAAGGTGACATTTATTGGAGAAATGAAAGCTTATATGGACTTCCGTGATGTAGTTCATTCAACACAATCTCAAATGCTTAAGAAATTTGGTGGTGAAAACGTATTCCAGGGAAGAATTATTGAAGTTCATTTGGGAACTCTTACTGCTGACCAGGCATTTACCTTTACAGATTGGACTGCAGAAATGAAAGCAAAAGCTTCTATCTGTATTTCTGAAGATGATACTTTAATTGAGTCATTGGAGATTGCAAAAGGAAGAATCCAGATTATGATCGACAAAGGAATGGACAACCATAAGCAAGTTCTTCAGGGATTGATCAATAAAGCAGATAAGAGAATTGCAGAAATTAAATCTGCAGAGAAACCAGCACTTACTCCAGATGCAAATGCTAAATATTATGCTGAAGTTGTGGTTGATCTGGATCAAATTGTCGAGCCAATGATTGCAGATCCGGATGTAAATAATGTTGACGTTTCTAAGCGCTATACGCACGATACCATTAGACCTCTATCTTTTTACGGAGGAGTGAAAAAAGTAGATCTTGGATTTATCGGTTCTTGTATGGTGCATAAAGGAGATATGAAGATATTAGCACAAATGCTTAAAAATATTGAAACTTTGCATGGTAAAGTAGAGTTTAAAGCTCCTCTTGTAGTAGCTCCTCCAACTTATAACATTGTTGATGAACTTAAAGCAGAGGGCGATTGGGAAGTTTTACAAAGATACTCTGGTTTCGAGTTTGACGATAATGCGCCTAAAGGTGCAGCTCGTACAGAATACGAAAACATGTTGTACTTAGAACGTCCTGGGTGTAACCTTTGTATGGGTAATCAGGAAAAAGCGGCAAAAGGAGATACCGTAATGGCAACTTCAACGCGTCTTTTCCAGGGAAGAGTTGTAGAAGATACTGAAGGTAAAAAAGGAGAGTCATTACTTTCTTCAACACCAGTAGTTGTATTGTCGACAATTTTAGGACGAACTCCTACAATGGATGAATACACCACTGCGGTAGAAGGTATTAGCCTGACTAAGTTTGAGCCTTCAAGCAAACAACTCGTAATGTAAAAACATTCGATTAGTTATAATCATTATATATAAAAAGCCCGAGCGATAAACTCGGGCTTTTTCTTTTATAGCTAGTCGATTTTTTGTAACTTGTGATGTTCAAATATAAAAAAAACAAAAACAATTATATACTTATGGCTTTTGATATTGAAATGATTAAAAAAGTGTATGAGAACATGCCAGGCCGTGTTGACAAAGCACGCGAGATTGTTGGTCGTCCACTTACTTTAACGGAGAAAATTTTATACAATCACCTTTGGGATGGAAATCCGACAAAGGCGTTTGGAAGAGGAGTTGATTATGTCGATTTTGCACCAGACCGCGTAGCGTGCCAGGATGCAACTGCTCAAATGGCATTATTACAATTTATGCACGCTGGTAAATCTAAAGTTGCAGTTCCAACAACAGTGCACTGCGATCACTTGATTCAGGCAAAAGTAGATGCGGCAACCGATTTAGCCAGAGCAAAGACACAAAGTAATGAAGTTTTCGATTTCTTATCGTCAGTTTCTAATAAATACGGAATTGGTTTCTGGAAACCGGGAGCCGGAATTATTCACCAGGTAGTACTTGAAAATTATGCTTTTCCGGGCGGAATGATGATTGGTACCGATTCTCATACTGTAAATGCAGGTGGTTTAGGTATGGTTGCCATTGGTGTAGGAGGAGCAGATGCTGTAGACGTTATGTCTGGTATGGCTTGGGAGTTGAAATTTCCTAAATTAATTGGAGTAAAGCTAACGGGTAAATTATCAGGATGGACTGCTCCTAAAGATGTTATTCTTAAGGTTGCCGGTATTCTTACTGTAAAAGGTGGTACTGGTGCTATTGTTGAATATTTTGGAGAAGGTGCAACTGCTATGTCTTGTACCGGAAAAGGAACAATTTGTAACATGGGAGCTGAGATTGGAGCAACAACTTCAACTTTTGGGTATGATGATTCTATGAGTCGTTACCTGCGTTCTACCAATAGAGCTGATGTTGCCGACGCTGCAGATAAAGTAGCATCTTATTTAACAGGTGATCCTGAAGTATATGCTAATCCGGAACAATATTTTGATCAGGTTATCGAGATCAACTTATCTGAATTAGAGCCACACTTAAACGGGCCTTTTACTCCAGATTTGGCTACTCCAATATCTAAAATGAAAGAAGCAGCGATCAAAAATAACTGGCCATTGCAAATTCAGGTGGGTTTAATAGGTTCTTGTACCAATTCTTCATATGAAGATATTGCGCGTGCCGCGTCTTTAGCCAAGCAAGTTGCTGCTAAAAACTTAAAAACCAAAGCAGAATTTACAATTACCCCAGGTTCTGAGGTAGTTCGCTCTACCATTGAAAGAGACGGATTTATTGAAACATTTAATAAAATTAATGCCACTGTATTTGCTAATGCCTGCGGGCCATGTATTGGTATGTGGGACCGAGATGGAGCAGAGAAGGAAGAAAGAAACACTATCGTGCACTCTTTTAACCGTAACTTCTCAAAGCGTGCAGATGGTAACCCAAACACTTTGGCCTTCGTTGGTTCTCCAGAATTGGTAACCGCTTTAGCAATTGCCGGAGATTTAGGTTTCAACCCGTTAACAGATACTCTAATCAATGAAGATGGAGAAGAAGTTATGCTGGATGCGCCAACAGGAGACGAACTTCCTGAAAGAGGTTTTTATGCAGAAGATCCTGGATTTCAGGCTCCGGCCGAAGATGGTTCAGGAGTTCAGGTTGCTGTAGATCCCGCATCAGAACGTTTGCAATTATTAGCTCCTTTTGATGCCTGGGACGGACAAAATATAACAGGCGCTAAATTACTGATCAAAGCATTTGGAAAGTGTACAACAGATCACATTTCTATGGCAGGACCATGGTTGCGCTTCCGCGGACATTTAGATAATATTTCGAACAACATGTTGATTGGTGCTGTAAATGCGTACAACCAAAAAACAAATTCGGTTAAAAATCAATTGACCGGAACATATGATGCTGTTCCTGCAGTAGCTCGTGCTTATAAAGCTGCCGGAGTTCCATCAATAGTTGTGGGAGATCACAACTACGGAGAAGGTTCATCTCGTGAGCATGCGGCCATGGAGCCACGTTTTCTGGGAGTTAAAGCGGTATTGGTAAAATCTTTTGCCCGTATTCACGAAACTAACCTTAAAAAACAAGGTCTTTTAGGTTTGACTTTTGCAAACGAGGCAGATTATGATAAAATTCAGGAAGATGATACCATTAACTTTACTGATTTAACTGAATTTGCTCCCGCAAAACCATTAACGTTAGAGTTTGTTCACGCAGATGGTACAAAAGATATTATTCTTGCAAACCATACTTATAACGCGGGTCAGATTGGCTGGTTCGTTGCAGGTTCTGCACTTAACTTAATTGCAGCTGGAAAAGCTTAATCTTAAGTAATACTTTATATTATAAACGCTCTGTGAAAACAGGGCGTTTTTTGTTTGGGTAAAAAATCCTGATCAAAATTCAGAAATAAGATTTAACGAATTTAACTACCTAAAAAAAGCTTCAAGTATTTCTTTAGTGCAAAAAATTATGGTAAATCAAATCTATACTTTTCATCTAAGAGCAATTTTGTCATTTTTAAAATACTTTAATGAAATTATTTTCGTTATATAAACCAGATAAGAAATTTTAAAGTTTCATCATTCTACTATTTCGTATTGGTTTAGAAAACGAGTCTTTTTTAAACCACGTTTTCAAAGTATTGACTCAAATTCGCTGGAGAGTTTGTTAATTGAAAGTAAATTAGTTGTTAAAAAACATGCAATTTCTACTTAAAAAGTTTAAATTCGCCTTTTACATAATATATTTGCCCTTTTATGAGTTATATAATTTTGGCTTAAGGTTATATTATTTAAACTTAAAGAAGTATTCATTAAACTTTAATAGGTATGGTTTTTAGATTAATTACAGTGTTGTTTTTATTGAGTGTAAGTGTTTTTTCTCAGGAGAAATTCATCAAACATAAAATTTCGAAAGGAGAAAACCTTACTGTGATTGCTAAAAAATATGGGGTAAAAGCAAAAGATATTGAGGATGCTAATCCTGATGCTCCCAAAGTATTAAAACTTAATTCGGTTTTATTAATTCCAAATACCAATCAAAAAGCTACTACAAAGAAAACAGACCTCGTTGCAAATACAACTCCAACAGCAACTTTCAACTCAGGTTCTCATCAGGTGATCGAAAAAGAGACACTGTGGGCCATTTCAAAAAAATACAATGTTTCTGTAGAAGATTTAAAAAAAGCAAATCCGTCGTTGGAAAGCGAAGGATTAAAAATAGGGCAGAAGCTAAATATTCCTTCTAATGCTATTGCATCAACAGAAACCACTACTACAACTAAAAATACCGAAAAGCCGGAAATAATTGCTGCAACAGATGTTGATTATGTAGTTGAGGTAAAACCAAAAGAAACAAAATATCTAATTGCAAAAAAATACGGAATAACAGTTGCAGAATTAGAGCGCCAAAATCCGTTTATTAAAGGGAAACTGCCGGTTGGATATGTTTTGAATATTAAAACTTCAAAAGAAAAGATTAGCCCTGAAGTAAAACAGACCGCCATTGCTCAGAAACAAGTACTTGAAAAAGCTGTTGTTAATTCAGATAATAATACCAAAACTCCTGAAATAAAATCTGAAACTGAACTGGTGAATAACAGTGAAATTGTAGTTGAGGTTCAGCCTAAGGAAACAAAATATGCTATTGCCAAAAGATACGGAATTACAGTAGCAGAACTTGAAAGACAAAATCCCTTTATAAAAGGAAAATTACCAGTTGGCTACGTCCTGAAAATTACAACTTCTAAAGATAAAGCAGCTGCCGGACAAGGATTAAATCCTAATTCTGAATTTGAAACTAGTACAGAAGGCCAGGTTGCAGATAACTCAGAAGTTAAAAAAGATTCATCAAGCCTACATTCTCCATTTAGAGTTAGTAATCACTCCGAATTAGTAGAACAACTGATTGTAAACGCAACCGAAAACATAGGAACGCGTTACAGATCTGGCGGAACCACAAAAGCAGGTTTTGATTGTTCAGGTCTAATGATTTGTACTTTCAACAGCTTTGATATTAAACTGCCAAGAAGTTCCATCGAACAATCAAGAGTTGGTACTAAAGTAGATTCAGATGAAGCTCAAAAAGGCGATTTGATTTTCTTTAAAACAAATGGCAGACGTCAAATCAATCATGTTGGAATGGTGGTAGACGTTGTCGATGGAGAAATTAAATTTGTCCACTCTTCAACACACGGCGGTGTTATGATTTCTTCAACAAGAGAGCCTTATTATCAAAGAGCATTTTCTCAGGTAAATCGTGTTTTAGACCGCGCTAATTAATTTGAAATTATTTTTTACTTATTTTTTCAAATGCTTCAGTAGTAAGAACATTCAGTTCGTCGGTTTTGCAATTCCAAATAGAAACATATTCCCTTGAGGTTACATAAACTGTTTCCCATCCCGTAAATTTTTCATAAAGCATTGTTGTACAAATATCGGTTGCGGTGATCAGATCTCCAGTTCTGGGCAAATGACTGTGCATTGAAGCTATTTGTACATTTTCTTTATCATCACCAAAATTGACTGGTATAATATTCGCATGCAATATCTTTGTACTTTTTAACTCATTCTTGTCATTAAAAGTCAGCAAATAATCATTTCCAAAAATAACAACACCGGTCTTACTCGGTCCGGTTAAAACGTAAACCTTTTTCTCATTATTGGCTATAATGGGAATTAAATTTAAACTGGAGTTATTATAGGTCTTAAAAATAGTATCAGTTGTAATAGCTTCTAGTGCCTTTTTTCGAATTTGATATAAATCATTTTCATTTTTAGAAAATGCTCTTTCTGCCAATTCAGACTTTGCCTTTTCAATATGATAGGTATTATCAAATAGTATTGTGCCAATCACTTTAGGGTTTTCATCTTTCGAGAAAAACACGCATTTGGCATTATCACCTTCCTGATAAGAAAAATATCCGCCAATATTATCATGATTTTTATATTTTTCAAGAAACAAATCTGTCCCGTACCACGAAGCCATCTCAGATCTGTAAAGCATTTTTCCTTCCTGAACGACTTCGGCTATTTTTTGTTTAAGATCTTTTTGAGCAAAAATATTTGCACTGCATAGTAAAATAATTAATAATGCTTTTTTCATGATTTGTTATTTACATTGAAATAATTATAAGCTATCGTTCAGTATCATATTCCGAAACAAATAGTATTAAATAGCTTATCTCCCGGCATCTGTTAAATAGTTTAAACTTAGATCTCGATTTCAAATATAGATACTTGAAATAACATAACAGTACGGGAAGACGTAAATGTGAAATTTTATTTTTGAAATACTAATATTTTAATTGGTCAATTTATTTCATGCCAGAAATGACCACATCCATTTTTACATTCTGTATTTCGCCTTTCCGTATCGGTAGCTTTAAAAATCCAAAGTAAAGCAATTAGTATTTTTTGGTGCTCATTTTCTGGAAGTTGAATTTTTTTTTCAAATGCGATTTTTGTGGAAAAATTTTTTAAAAGTATTACTGGAGTATAAGTTGGTTTTAACGGAATAGTATTTATAGCGTTTTGATAGGATTCTGAACTATAATCTTGTTTATTCGGAATAGTATTAAAAATGAAAAAGCGCAATGATGAAAAAAGTTCTTCAAAATTATATTCGGGATCTTCTAATAAGGATTGTAATCCGGTATTAAGATCAATCTTGCCCTGTGTAATTTTGTTTATAATTTTTTCTTTTTGATTCATAAATGCTGTAGGTGGAATAGTAATTTTCGTTTGTTTTATTGCTAACTTATTTTCTCCGCATATTTCTTTTTAATATTCTTACTGATGTACGTACTTAATCCTTGTCCTTTAACTGCTAATTTCTTCATTCTTTCTACATGTGATGAGCCTGGAATTTTGTAATTGTACAAGTAACTTCCATCATGAATAAATTGTACAATAATATAATCAGAGCCAATTTCATAAGATTGAACCCCTGAATCTCCTTTTATATCTTTATATTTTTCCATTTTAAATCAATTGTTTGATCATCATTCTACTGGTCAGGCATATCGTATTGAAATATAATAATTTTTTGCAAAAGACAAATAAAATCATTTTAGAAGTTTTTATCCAAAAAAATCTTCCATTATGAAATCTAAAATCTAAAATTTCAGAAAAAAGTATATCTTTAGGCAACCCAAAAACACAAAACCATGCAAGAAAACGACCAGGAACATTTTAAAAGAGAACTCGGATTATTAGACGGAACCATGCTTGTGGTAGGTTCTATGATTGGATCCGGAATATTTATAGTAAGTGCCGATATTGCCAGACAAGTAGGCTCAGCTGCATGGCTAACTTTAATTTGGCTTATTTCAGGATTGATCACTATTATTGCTGCAGTAAGCTACGGAGAACTGAGTGCTATGTTTCCTAAAGCCGGAGGGCAATATGTATACCTTAAGGAAGCTTATAATAAACTAATAGCGTTTTTGTACGGCTGGAGTTTTTTCGCCGTCATTCAAACTGGCACAATCGCTGCTGTTGGTGTGGCTTTCTCTAAATTTGCGGCCTACCTTTATGAGCCCCTAAGTGATGAAAATGTTTTGTATGAGATTGGAGCATTTCAACTCAATGCGGCTCAAATTGTTTCTATTTTTACAATTGTTATATTAACGTATATCAACAGTCGTGGCGTAAAAAATGGAAAAATTCTGCAAACCATTTTAACCATCATTAAAATTTTGTCCCTATTGGGATTAATTGTTTTTGGTCTAACACTTGCTGCAAAAGCTTCTGTTTGGGATGCCAATTGGGCAGATGCCTGGACAACAAGGTCATATGATAAAGATGCAGGCTGGTTACCAATAAGCGGAACAGCTTTGATTACCGGAATTTCTGCCGCAATGGTAGGATCTTTATTTTCTAGTGATGCCTGGAATGGTGTTACTTTTATTGCCGGCGAAATTAAAAATCCAAAACGCAATGTTGGTTTCAGTTTGTTTTTAGGCACATTTATAGTAACTATTATCTATGTATTGACGAATTTGATGTATTTGGCTGTAATTCCGCTTGACGAAATTGCAACAGCCAAATCGGATAGAGTTGCAGTGGTGGCATCACAATATATTTTTGGTAATAGCGGTGCGCTGATTATTGCAGTTATGATTATGATTTCGACCTTTGCCTGTAACAACGGATTAATTATGGCCGGTGCAAGGGTATACTACACGATGGCAAAAGACGGTTTGTTCTTTAAAAAAGCAGCTGTTTTAAACGAATCGAGTGTTCCTGCTTGGGCACTTTGGGCGCAATGTATTTGGGCGTCAGCTTTATGTCTTACCGGAAAATACAGTGCTCTTTTAGATTTTGTAATTATCATTGTTTTAATTTTCTACATCCTGACAATCTACGGTATTTTTATATTGAGAAAAAAAATGCCAGATGCAGAAAGACCTTATAAAGCGTTTGGTTATCCATTTTTGCCGTTTCTTTATATCATAATAGCTTCGGCAATTTGTATTTCATTATTAATTACAAAATTCTCTACTAGTGGATGGGGAGTGTTAATAATGCTGACAGGAATTCCGGTATATTACTTAACAAAACCGAAAGAGTAAATTATAAAATGTTATCTATTGCACATTAATTTTCTTCAGAATATAAAAAATGCCTTGTTATTGCAAGGCATTTTTTTGTGTTTAGAGATTCTCAAGATCGCTTTTGATTCGTTCTTCACTAGGTCTTAAGAAAATGAGATATATGATGATCAGAATTCCAAACAGTACAAACTCTGGTTTTAAAAATAGAAGTATAAAGGCTGCACCTTCTAAAACCGCCCAACGCATAATAGATGCCGTTTGATAGATAGGGAATTTTTCCTCTAATTTTAATTTAGGATCAATTTGCCTTAATTGAGATCTAAATAAAAAGGTACTTAAAACAAAAGCAAAAACAGGTATAAAAACATATACTGCCGAAGTGGAATCGATAGTGGGAATGCTTTTTAATTTTTCAACAGAAAGTTCTCCTACAAAAAAATAAGCAAGAATTGTTCCTGCACACGAAGCAAGATGGAAAATTTGGAGGGTTTTGATTTTTTCGATCATAATTTTTGTTTTTTGGATGATGCAAGATAGAACTAAATACATTACAAAAATAAAACTTTGCGCTTTAGACACTTTATACGAAAATGAGCTCAAAAATAAATTTCACTATCTTGAGAATAGGGCAAAAAAAAAAAGACACTACTTAAAAAGTAATGTCTGTTGATCTAAATAATCTTTGAGAAGCTGTTAAACAACAGCGGTCTCAACAGATGATTTTATAGTTGAATTAATAGTAGATATTGTGAGCGGATCTGATTCTCCGGAGAAAAAAGCATCTAGTACATCCTTAAATACAGGATTGGTATTTTCAACCAAAGAGAAGAGTGTCATAGAAGAACGTAATTTACGGGCATCTAAATCGCCCAAAATTCCGTCGGCAGATTTTCTTTTAAAAGTCAAAAACAATTCTGAAATTTCAATAAGATGTTTTCCTAAGATAGGATGTTCTAAATATTCAGTTGCTTCTTTTAAGTCATTAATGGCATAAAGATTTGCAGTATCACTAGTACCTAATCCTTTTATTTGAGGGAAAATGAACCACATCCAGTGAGTCTCTTTTTTTCCTTTTTTGATTTCAGAAAAAGCAGTAAGATAAAGTTTGTTTTGCGCATCTAAAAAACGCGATAAATCATTGTTTGAATAAGCCATTGTGGGAATGTATAGGTAAAAAAAGGTTGCAAAAATAGTAAAAAACAAAGGGTCTGCCTAATAAAAGGTTCATGCAATCAGTATTTTAACTTTTTTCGACAGAATTTTCCTCATCGATGTAAAATCTAAAATACTTTCATTTTCAATTATTTATAAATCATAAACTGCGCTGTGTTTGTCTAAAGGTTAGGTTTATTCGTGGCAAAACATCTCTCGCAGTTTTCGGAACCTGATGCTGCCAAAAACTGTTTGTTGTTCCCGCCATTAATAAAAAAGAACCATGATGCAGCGGAATTTCGACTTGCGGAATGTCTTTATTGAATTTATGACGAAGCCGGAACATTCTCGTTTCTCCAAAAGTGACAGAAGCAATAACAGGATTTGGCCCCGTATTGTGTTCTTTGTCGCTGTGCCAGCCTACGCCGTCATTTCCGTCCCGGTATAAGTTGAGGAGCGCAGTATTAAAATCGAGCTGTGTTTCTTTTTCTACACGTCCTCTAATGGTTAGTAATTCATAATTCCAATCAGGTCCATTTGGATCGGCTCCCGGATTATCTTTGTCTTCATACCAGGCGATCATTCTGGGAACAGTATATACTTTATCATAAATCTCCATTTCATATTCTCTCCATTTTGTCTTACGGAGCAGTCTTTCATAAAAACGATCAGATTCTTCTTTAGTGAAGAAATTATCAATCAAAATCAATTTAGAATCAGGAATATCAAATACTTTTTTTCCTGCCAAACCGGTTGCAAATAATTCGGTGTCGTTAAATAAGGTCATTTTTTTTCTCCTTTATTTTTTATCAATTTCAATCCATACAGGAGCGTGATCGCTTGTTTTTTCCCATCCTCGCACATGACGGTCGACTCCGCCGGAGCGTAATGCCTTTGCAATTTGCGGACTTAGTAAAAAGTGATCAATTCTCAAACCTGCATCTCTCTGGTACGCATTTCTAAAATAATCCCAAAACGTATAAATTTTCTCATCAGGATATAATTTTCGAATCGCATCTGTCCATCCCTGCGAAACAATGGCAGCAAAAGCCTTTCGAACTTCCGGCAAAAAAAGAGCATCTTTTAACCATTTCTCAGGTTTATAGACATCTAGTTCAGTTGGCATTACGTTAAAATCTCCAATCATTATTACAGGTGTTTTTAAACTCAGTAAAGTCGATGCGCGATCTGCCAGGCGATCAAACCATTTCAGCTTGTATTCTAATTTTGGTCCGGGTGCAGGATTGCCGTTGGGCAGATATAAACAGGCTATCACAATTCCATTAATCAAAGCCTCGACATATCTGCTCTGAACATCTTCCTCGTCTCCCGGAAGAACACGAGTTATTTCTTCAATTTCCATATTTCGGGCTAGAATGGCAACACCATTCCATTGTTTTTGTCCATGCCAAACGGCATTATAGCCCGCATCATTAATTGCTTTAATTGGAAATTTATCCTGCGGTGCCTTTAATTCCTGCAGACAGACAACATCCGGAGCAGTTTCTTCAAGCCAGCGTAGTAATACATTTAATCTTCCGTTGACTCCGTTTACGTTATAAGTGGCTATTTTCATAGTAGATTTAATTAGTTATGCTATTAAATTTACAGCTTTTGAAACAAATATATTTACACATTTTCCTGTTCTTATTTCAGGAATTGTTTGTTAAAGAACACTTTACCCGGATATTTTTCTGCGTAAGCAAAAATCAACTGCACCATATACTGATTGCTTTTATAGGGTGTAACATAGTCTTTTATTTCTGATGGATCTGTAATCGCCACATCTGACGGAATATGTCCCATGCCATAAAAATGGCCGTTTTCGATCCAGATGCAGCTGCGCTCGTCTTTAGATCTTCCTTTGTCTATAATGGCAAAAGTGGGTCTGTTTTTTAATAGAAAATCAATAGCATTCTCGACCTGTTCGTTATGCTGCGAAACATCTGGCAGGCTTTTAACTTCATTATTTTGAAAAAACTCAGCTTCTTCTGGTCTGGAATATTTACAGAACCTTTGATCAATTTCAAATTGTTCAGAGAGGCTTCGCAATAAATTTATGGCATTGTACAAACTATTAAATTCATGAATGCAGGTTTGAAATTTGGTTAGTTTTCCAACAGCAAGATATTTATATCCGTTTCTCGCTTCATATTCATAAATACCAAATTTGGCTTCAAAACGTTTTAATGCCCTATTGTAAGTTGGCCAGAGCTGTTTTATTTCGGTACATTCTAATAATAGGGCCATTAATTCGGTAGCACATACTTCAAAAGAAATACTATAAATGTCCCTTAGAAAATGTTGCCTTTGCGGATTGATTTTATGACCGCTAAAGTGAGAAGCCACGCGTTTTTTTAAGTTGATTGCTTTTCCCACATAGATTACTTTTTTTACCTGATTATAAAAATAATAAACACCAGGTTTTTCGGGTAAATTATTAAAATCTTCCGGAGGTAAATTGGGCGGTAAACGTTGATCTTGCGAAGTCATTTTGACCATCTTTTCGATCTCGCCCTGATCGTCCCATTCTAATAATCGTGAAAATAATATGGCAGTCGCATCTGCATCTCCGCCGGCGCGGTGTTGGTTTTCTAAAGGAATATCCAACGAATAGCAAAGCTTTCCTAAACTGTAAGACGCCAGTCCGGGTTTAATTTTTCTTGCTGCTCTTACTGTGCAAAGCTTTCTTGCCGTCCATTTAAATCCTGCCTGCTCCAGCTGATGGCGTACAAATGAATAATCGAAGTTCACATTATGAGCTACAAAAATACGATCGGTCAGCATTTCGAATACTTTTTCTGAAATGTCATCAAAAATAGGTGCATTGGCAACCATTTCGTTATTAATTCCCGTTAAACCAAAAATAGAAAGTGGTATTTCCTTTTCCGGATTAACAAGCGTCTCGAATCGGTCGATTACATTTTTACCGTCATGAATAATAATGGCAATTTCTGTAATACGGCTTCCACTGGCATTTCCACCTGTGGTTTCGATATCTACTATGGCATATTCCGTGTTTTTCATCTTCTCTGTATAACGTAAAACCTCTTTTTGTTCGTGTAAAATCATCGATGATTATTTTTGAAATTTCATTCGGTGCCTTGGTAAGTTAATTTCATGTCCCTGCGGATAAGGCTCACGCTGCGTAGAACTGACATCTTCTTTAATTTGATGCTGTGTTTTAAACTGATCTTTGGCATCCATATAACGCGGATCCGGAATAAAGGGCATTTTGGCCATTTTGATAATGGTTATTGTAGGGAAATGATAATCGACTTCGACATTTCCTAAAAGCAAATAACAGCCTCCTCCCTGAAAAGGATATTGTGCCAGACAATCCGGAAAATGAGCCGTATCAAAATATGTGCCTTCGTGATCGATCCAGGTTCCAAAGTACATGTTTCCTTTTTTAGTAGGAACTTGTTTTCTGGAAATCAAATAGGCCAGCATACGTACTTGTTTTTTATGGTAAGCGACTAAGTCTTTTGCCATAATATCACCGCGATATTTAGTTTGTAATAAATTAAAAACCGTGCACGAAACAGGAAAGCTTAGCAATTCAATTTCATCAAAAGCATCTTCAAAAACAGAACGTTCCAGCGTTGGAAGTTGGTATTCCTTAACAGGTTCCTGTAATAACATCAGGCTTCGGTTTTCGGGTTTAAAGTTATTAAGCAGTAGACTTGCAATCACCAAAAGCTGATTTTTAGTTTTTCCTGTAAATCGAAAAGCATCAATAAAAATCAGGATTTTAATTCCTTCAATTCCTATTGAAATCCTATTGATAAAATCTTCTAAGGAGATAAATTCTCCATTTTTGTCCCGATCCGCTTCTATCAGCTCCGCTATTTTAGATTCTAAACCCTGCAAGTGCATAAAACCTAAATAAATGTCATTCCCATATACTGTAGTTTGATATTCGCTTTTGTTTACACACGGGTTAAGAATTCTTCCGCCAGACATGCGCGCTTCGTGAACATAAACTTCAGTTCTGTAAAACCCACCCTGATTGTTGATGACCGCCACCATAAACTCCACAGGATAATTAATTTTAAGATATAAACTTTGGTAACTTTCTACAGCATAAGAAGCGGAGTGGGCTTTGCAAAATGAAAATCCGGCAAACGACTCAATCTGACGGTAAATTTCCTGACTCAGCGTTTCGGGATGTCCTTTTTGAGCGCAAGATGCAAAGAAATTGTCTTTTACTTTTTGTAAAGCTTCTTTAGAACGTCCTTTTCCAGACATGGCACGACGTAAAATATCGCCATCTGCAGCAGGAACACCACCATAATGCTGGGCAATTTTAATAACATCTTCCTGATAAACCATAATGCCATAGGTTTCGCCAAGATGTTCTTTGAAAACCTCATGAAAATACTCGAATTGATCCGGATAATTATGACGAAAAATATATTCCTTCATCATTCCGGATTGTGCAACTCCGGGGCGAATGATAGATGATGCAGCAACTAAAACTTTATAATTATTACAATTCAATCGGCGTAATAATCCCCGCATCGCCGGGCTTTCAATATAAAAACAGCCAATTGTTTTGCCTTGTGCTAAATGAACATTACATAATGCTTCATTTTTAGAAAGCGAAGTGTTACGAATATCAACTTTAATACCTCTGTTTTTTAAGATCAATTTTACGCTGTCGTCGATATGTCCAATGCCACGCTGACTCAGAATGTCGAATTTCTCAAAACCAATTTCTTCTGCAGTGTGCATGTCAAAAAGTACAATTGGAAAACCTTTCGGTGGCATTTCAAGCGGTGTGTAATTGGTTATAGGCTCTTCAGAAATGATAATACCGCAGGAATGCATACTGCGTTGATTGGGGTATTTATCCATCATCATACCATATTCCTGCACCAATTTTACAATAGAATTAGTTTGGTGTAATTCCATCGGATTTTTAGCCAGCATGTCTAATTCTTCTTTCGGAAGCCCAAAAACTTTTCCGACTTCTCTAAAAATAGAACGGTATTTAAATTCAACATTCGTTCCGCAAAAAGCAACATGATCACGACCATATTTATCGAAGATATATTCTAAAATAGTATTCCGTTCTTTCCAGCTCCAGTCGATATCAAAATCGGGTGGACTTTTTCGATTCAGATTCAAAAAACGCTCAAAATACAAGTCCAGTTCCAGCGGACAAATATCAGTAATGCCCAAGCAATATGCAATGATGCTATTGGCACCGCTGCCCCGGCCAATGTGCATAAAACCTTTGCTGTTGCTATAGCGAACAATATCCCAGGTAATTAAAAAATAACCGCTAAATTCTAATTTGTCAATTACTTTGAGTTCTTTCTCAACCCTGCTTTTTGCAAGTTCATGATTTTCGTTATAACGCCAAATCAGACCTTTGTAAGCCAGTTCGCGTAATAATGAGATATCGCCTTCGCGGTTTTCAGTAAAAAACTTTTTGTTTTTTGGCGTTGTAAAATCATAGTGAAAATCGCAAGAATCAATAATCTTTTGCGTATTGGCTATAATTTCGGGATAGTTTTCGTAAAAAGGCAAAAGCGATTCCAGAGGCAACATTTTTTCAGAAGTTCTGCAATAATCGGCTTCTGTTAGTTTAGATAAAATAATATTAGTATCAATCGCACGCAGAATTTTATGAAGATTAAATTCTTTTTTATTGCTAAAAGTTACGGATTGAAGCAGAACCATTTTATGAATTTTGCTTTTATGTTCTGAAGTAAAAAGCTTTGAAACCTCATCCGGACGAATACCTATAAACTCATTTTCGCCCAGGATTTTCGGTGCATTTTCTAAAGTATAAATCACAAAAACCGATTTAAATTCAGGTGCAATCAGAGGCAAAGGTTCTCCGCTAAAATTATGGTTGGTTAAAAAACGATTCATTTCGCCTAAACCGTCAGCATTTTTTGCCAAACCAATATATCGAAATTGATGATGGCAACGAAACTCTATTCCAACTAAAGGTTTAATCCCGAATTTATCACATTCTCTTATAAAATCATAAATACCTGTTACCGTATTAATATCTGTCAATGCCATTGCCTTCACACCACACGAAACCGCTTGTGCGACCAATTCCTTAAGCGGGATTGTGCCGTAACGCAAAGAGTGATAGGAGTGACAATTAAGATACATAATTATTTTTTACGTTTTAAAATTTCATCTTTATTATTAGGTTTAAAATGCGCTCCCGCACAACGCATTACCGCATCAAAACCATAGCGGCTTTTCATTTTATCCATTGCTGCATAGAGCGATAACATCTCCTCAGTATCTTCAAAAAGATTAATTTGATAAGTTCCGCGTACCAATCCGCTAAAGCGAATACCAATCAGGCGTAAACGCATTCTACGTTGGTATACTTTTTCAAAAAGCTCCATTACATTTTTGGTTAAAATATGATCTGCAGAGGTATAGGCAATTTTGCATTGTTTGGTTTCAGTATCAAAATTGGCATAGCGAATTTTAACTGTAATAGTTGATGTTAACCATTGCTCTGATCGCAATTGAAAAGCCAGTTTTTCGACCATACCTATAAGTACTCTTTTCAATTTTGCAATATCAATAGTGTCCTGCGAAAAAGTATGTTCTGTAGAAATAGATTTTCTTTCGGTATAAGGTTCGACAGGTGTGTGATCAATTCCGTTGGCTTTTTTCCAAATATCCAATCCATTTTTACCAATCATTTGCTGTAAAACTTCCGGAGGCATTTCAGATAAAGTTTGAATTTTACGAACTCCGATTCGGGATAAAAGCTGAAAAGTGACTGCTCCAACCATAGGGATTTTTTGAATTGACAAAGGATTTAAGAAATCTTGTACTTCATTTTCCGGAATTTGTAAATTTCCAACTGGCTTTCCTTCGCCGGTAGCAATTTTAGAAACAGTTTTATTTATTGATAATGAAAAACTGATAGGGAGCCCGGTTTCTTTAATGACAGATTGCGCCAGTTCATTTGTCCATTTATAACTTCCGTGAAATTTGTCCATTCCCGTAATATCAAGATAAAATTCGTCGATGCTTGCTTTTTCTAATATTGGCGCTTTTTCCTGAAGAACATTCGTAACGTCATGTGATAATTTTGAATATAATTCCATATCCCCTTTCATAACTTTGGCATCGGGACAAAGTTTCATTGCCATATGAATAGGCATCGCAGAACGCACTCCAAATTTGCGCGCTTCATACGAACAAGAGGCCACAACACCGCGATCGCCACCACCAATAATTAGAGGTCTGTCTCTTAATTCTGAGTTAGTTAACCGTTCGCAGGACACAAAAAAAGTATCCAAATCCATGTGTACAATTGCCCTTGCCATTTTCCTGTTTTTGTAAATACAAAATTAGCACAGACAATAACAATTTTTTGTATATTTGCTGTTCCAAATTATAACAAATTAATTATGTCCTTATTTTCAGACAATATCAGAGCATTGAGGGTTAAGCATAAAATATCACAGGAAAAATTAGCTGAAAACCTTAGAATTACAAGGGGTAGATATGTAAAATATGAAGACGGAACTTCAGAAGCGCCGTATGATATTTTAAAACAAATTGCCTTATATTTTCATATGAGTATTGACTTGATACTATCTGTCGATATTCGTAAAATAGATGTAGAAAATTTAATAAAACTGGAAGGTAACCGACTCATTTTGCCCATACAAGTGGATCAATATGGTGAAAATTATATTGAAATTGTATCTCAAAAAGCAAAAGCTGGGTATCTCAACGGTTATGCCGATCCTGAGTATATTGAAAGTTTACAGCAGGTTTCACTTCCGTTTTTAGGACCGGGTAAACACCGGGGTTTCCCTGTAGAAGGCGATTCTATGCCTCCGCACGAAGACGGCTCAATTATTATTGGCCGTTATGTAGAAAAGTTGGGCGAAGTTATGGATGGAAAAACCTATATACTGATTACCAAAAATGAAGGAATGGTTTATAAACGTCTCAATAAAAACAAAAAAAACAGTTTGGTTCTGGAATCAGATAATAGTTTTTATCCGAATTATGAAGTAAAAGCCTCAGATATTTTAGAAATCTGGGAATACGAGTGCAACATTGGCCGAAGCGACAAAAAGCAACAACTTTCTGAAACCGAAAGTATGAAGGAATTGCTTCTCGAAGTAAAACGAGAAGTTATGGAGATTAAGAATAATACTTCGGGGACAAGTTAAGTTATTTGATTTTTCTGTTTTCTATGTTTTGTCTATATCCCAAAAAGACAATATTTCGATTTGATTTGAATTTATTTGATAGAAAATCAAATAAACTTTCATTGGGATAACACGAGTGATTTTATTAGAAGTAAGCCTTCCAATAAATTCATTTGTTGAAAGAGTTTCTAACAATCTTCAACCTCTTCAAGAATTTTTAAACTATAATGTGAATTTTCATTTCTAACGACATAAAATTCAAGGACATTTGAAAGCTCAAGTTTGGCAAGTTCAGACCAAATTATTTCTTTTTTAGCCATTCTTTCATTTCTGAGATTACATCTTCATTTTTATGAAATCTACCCTTTTTTATTTGGTTACGGCTTGTTTCAATAGAAGATTCCTGCTCAATATTTAATTCATATAAAGCTTGTTCAGAAGAATCAAAAATAGTTTGAAGAGCTTTTAAAAAATTCATATCCTTTGAATCTCTAATTCTTGAAATTAGATTTTCTTTTATTTGTGCTGTCAGGTCCATATCAAATTCTTCTAATACTCAAAATTAAAGATTCATTTTCAAATAGTATAAAAAAATTACACTTTCAACGAAAACCAAAACGTACTTCCCAATCCTAAATTACTCTCAACTCCAACATTTCCATTCTGAGCTTCAATGAACTCTTTACTGATTGCCAATCCCAATCCCGTTCCGGATTTCTGGCTTCCCGGAACCTGGAAATATTTATCAAAAACTTTATCTTTGTATCTGGCGTCAATTCCTTTTCCGGTGTCGATAACCTGAAAGACAATCTGATTGTTTTCTTTTTTTAATTGAATGACAATCGTACTTTTTTCAGAAGAATATCGTATTGCATTCGACAAATAATTAATCAAAACCCAGCCTGTTTTTTCGCTGTCGGCTTTTACGTCCTGAAGATTTTCATCAGCATGAATAACCAATTGAATCTGCTTTTGATCTGCCTGAACTTTTACGGCTTCAACGGCGTAATTTACAATTTCGTGCGGATTGCTTTTTTCGATATTCAGCTGAATATTTCCGGTTTCTAATTGTGATAAATTCAGCAATTCGCCTGTAATTTTCAATAAACGCTGACTGTCATCTTTTATACTTTCGACCAATTGTTTCTGATCGTCGTTCATGTCGCCGGTTTTGGCATTTTCAAGCAATTGTAAACTCAGTTTTATAGATGCAATTGGCGTTTTTAACTCGTGTGAAACGGTGGCAATAAAATTAGTTTTGGCAAAATCCAGTTCCTTAAACAGTGTAATATTTCTCAGAATAATAACGTCGCCAATATTGATTTCTTTTTCTTCGCCTGTTGGAATTATGGTAATGTTGAGAATTTCCTTTTCAAAATAGCTTTCCTTGCCGTGTGCATAAATTTTTAGCGGTTGTTTTTTAGGAGAATCAGTATCATTTTTTACAATCAAGGAACGAATCAAATCATTAGAATGGGCTAGGGCAGAAGCCGATTTTCCGATAACATCTTCCAATTTCAAACCGATAATTTTCAGTGCTTCATCATTTACAAACAGAATAATACCGTCGTTATCCAAACCAATAATAGGATCATTCATATTATTGATAAGCGTTTCTAATCGTTTCTTTTCGAAAAACAACTTATACAAATTACTGTCGCTGTATTCCTGAAGTTTCTGCGCCATTGTATTAAACGATTTGGCCAAATCGCCATATTCGTTATGATTGGTAAAATGTACACGCTCTGAATAATTTTTGTTCGCAATTTCTTTAATACTCTCAGTCAATTCCTTAATCGGATTGGCAATATTATTTGGCAGATTCACCAATAAGTTAAAAGCAATCAAAAAGCATAAACTGCCCACAATCGCAATCCATAAATTGGCATTTTCGGCAGTATGTTTGGCAATATCACTTTTCTGTTTTATGGCATCCAGATTCAGTTTCATAATCGCAAAAATGTCTTGCCTGATTTGTGCTTTTATACTTTCATCAGAACTGTTTTTTTCTAAAAGCAAAAAATCATTTTCAAGTTTGGCTGTTGCTTCTTTTTCGCCGGGCTCGGTAACATTTTGCGTCTGTTTTTCAAGATATTCCTTAAAAACAGAAATCTTATTATCGGGACTTTTTTTAATTTCATCCAAAGACAAAATCATATTTCGCGAATATTCCAGCGTATTATAATTCGCTTTCAGAATATTCTCTGTGTCTGCTTTTATCAAAAAAACAGAATAACCACTCACTAACGAAAGTATAATGATCATTAAAAATAACAATCCAACACCCAGATTCAATTTGGTTTTAATTCTCATATTTTTGTTTTTTGGTAAAATGTGAGTTATGAGATGTAAAATGGGTTTCCCTAAAACATCTAACATTTTACATAAATCATTTTACACTTAAGATAAAATAACAAGATCCACATTCGATAAAGACAGGCGATTTAACAAACGTCTGAAAATTGTTGTAGACAAAATTACTTTAAATAAATTCAAATGCGGTTTTCCGATGCAGACAGTTGTAATTTGTTTTTCTTCAACGGCTATCAAAATCGCATCGGCAATATTTTTATGTTCAATTTTAATTACTTCGGCACCCAGTTGTACGGCCAGTTTAAAGTTATTAATTAAATGTCTTTGTTTGTCTAAGGCAATTTTGGTACTGCTTTCTTTTGGCGTTTCAACATACAAAACATACCACGCTCCATTATAATAACTCGCTAATCGTGCCGTTTTGCGAATCACTATTTTTGCCGTTTTATCATTACTGCTAATACAAGCCAATAATTTTTCATGTTTTAAAGCATTGATTTGAGGTACTTCATTTTCAACTTTTCGAACCACCTGGCTTGCTACTTCTTTCAAAGCCAATTCACGCAATTGCAGAATTTGTTCCGATTTAAAAAAGTTCGTCAAGGCAGTCTGAATTTTGTCAGCCGTATAAATTTTTCCTTCCTTCAAACGTGCAATCAAATCTTCAGACGTCAAATCGATATTCACCACTTCATCTGCCAAACGCAAAACATTATCCGGAATCCGTTCCTGAACGTCAATGCCTGTAATGCGTTTTACATCTTCATTTAAACTCTCAATATGCTGAATATTAACCGCCGAAATCACATTAATTCCCGCTTCCAGAATCTCTAAAACATCCTGCCAGCGTTTTTCATTTTTGCTTCCTTCAACGTTTGTATGTGCCAATTCATCAACAATCACTACTTCAGGCCGAAGGTTTATAATAGCCTGTACATCGAGTTCTTCGAGCTGTTTTCCTTTATAGAAAATAGTTCGCCGCGGAATCACCGGCAAACCTGTTAAAAGTTCATGCGTTTCCTTCCGCATATGCGTTTCGATGTAACCAATTTTTACGTCAATTCCATTCTTCAACAACGAATGCGCTTCCTGAAGCATACGATAAGTTTTTCCCACACCGGCGCTCATCCCTATGTAGACTTTAAACTTTCCTTTTCGTGATTTCTGAATTAAATCGAGAAAGTGCTGTGCGTTATTTTCTTTTTCCTTTTCCATATGGTTTTGCCACGAAGGCGCTAAGGCACTAAGTTTTTTTTATTTTACCATTAAGATATTAAGTTCATAAAGGCAAAGCTTAATTTTCTCTCAGGTTCATTAAGACAAAGCTTAACTGTCTTAATATCTTAATGGTAAAAAAATCAATTTTTTAATGTTTAAAAACTAATCGCCAGCGAAGTCGTCACAACCGTATTCGTATCCGTTGGAAGATTGTCTTTTGTAAATATTTCATCTTTACTCGAAAGATTTCTGGCTTCAACTCTAAACATAACATTATCAGTAACCAAGTAATCAAAGTTAGCCGAAAATCCGTAAGTTTTAAAACCGTTTGGAGTTTCTGTCGCGATAATTACACCTTTTTCGTCACTGTAATATTCGCCACGCATTGCAAGCTGAATTTTATCGGTTGGTTTATATTGCAAAATCAAAACAGGCGAAAACCAGGTATCGTATTTGTTACTGTTTTTAGCTGTTTGTTGTGATCCGACATCAAAACCAGCCGTAATATTTGTTTTATCCGTTACCTTAAATTGTCCGTAAAAGTTATTGAAATAGCGCCATTTTTTATCTATATCCGGCTGTTCATTTCCAACATAAGTACTCCAGTTCAAAACCACTTTGTCTGTTGGTTTATACGTAATTTGCGTTCCAAAAGCAGGCGTATGGTTTCCGTCAATTTTCTGAATTCGCTGCCAGCCGTTCAAATACATTCCCGCCAAATACCATGCACCAGATTCAGAGGTATAACCAATTTTTACTCCCGTTTCATAATAAGGAGAATTCTCAGCCAAAATGCTTCGGGTCAAAGTCTGGCAATCTTTTCCAATTGCACTTTCAAAACCAATATGCGCCGGCATAATTCCCGCATCAATCCACAAATTATGGCTTTGCGAAATCTTTACACCAACATTAGCTTCATAAACATTTTTCAGCAAATCCTGCTCCGCCGACATATTATATTGTGCATAAGTTCCCGCCATCAAAGCAAAATTTCCCCGAATATTATCTTTCGAATAATTCACTTTTGCCATACCCAAATTCAGGTTCACCTCATTACTTCGGTTATAATTGTAGAAAAATCCCGGACGTGTATGATTGTCCGGTTTCCCAAAATCATAGCTATAATAAGTTTCAACGTAAGCTGAAAACGTCAACGGACTTTTCGATTCTTCCTGTGCGTGTAAATTGCTAAAACCAAAAGCGATTAAAGCAGTTAGTACTATTTTTTTCATTTTGTCATTGCGAGGAACGAAGCAATCGCCCTCTTAATTAAATTATTTATTTAGATTTTTTTAGGAGCTGATCCCGCTATCCGTTCCAATCTTTTGTGTCTCGTTAAAGAAACGAGACACAAAAGGATTTTCACTACTATCGGGGCTAGGGCTTTTTAGGTAAAAAGGTATTTATTATTAAAATTTAGTTTTTCATTCCAACTCTCGTCACAGTTTGTCATTTCGACGGAGGAGAATCTTCGCAAGAAACTCCGGAAAGAATATCAATCTGTGTCGATTTAGAAACGGAGATTTCTCCTCCCTCGAAATGACAAATGAGCGAATTACTTTGTCATACTTAATAGGTTTTCAAAACTTGTTAAGAGAAAATCTTAGAATCTTAGAACCTTAGGATTTTTAGCGAAGCGCATCCAAAGCCACATTCAATTCCAAAACATTAACCGTTTCAGGACCAACAACAGCCGTATTAATTTTAGATTCGACCAAAGCTTTTACTTTAGTTTCATCTAGCTTTCTTTCCTTAGCCACACGTTTTACCTGAATCAAAGCACCTTGCGGAGAAATATTAGGGTCTAATCCGCTTCCAGATGCTGTAACCATATCTGACGGAATCTCAGATTTTTTCAAGTATGGGTGAACAAGTAAAAGCGTATCAATTCTTTTTTGAACCAAAGCCAAATACTCGGCATTACTTGGTCCTTTATTACTTCCGGCACTTCCTGCCGCGTTATAATCAACAGCCGAAGGTCTTCCCCAGAAATAATTCGACTTATCGAACTTCTGACCAATTTTTTGATAACCAACCACTTTTCCGTTAACCGAAAGAGTTTCTCCTTTTCCCTGATTCGGAGCAAATTGTGCAATTCCGTAAATTGCAAGAGGATAAATAACCGCAAACAGAATTAAAGTAAGTGCGGTAAGTTTTAATAGTGAGAATATAGTTTTCATGTTTTGAGATTCTAAGGGACTAAGATTCTAAGCTTCTAAGTTTTTTTTTCCAAGCTGAGTAATCAAAGTCCGCGTTTTTAATTTGAGTTTTGAAGGTTTAGATTTTACGACTCTAATAGGAAACCTTAGTACCTTAGAGCCTTAGCATCTTAGAACCTTAAATAAAAAGTGCAACAAGCAAATCAATTAATTTAATTCCGATAAAAGGAACAATCAAACCGCCTAAACCATAAATCAATAAGTTTCTTTTAAGGATTGCACTTGCTCCAATTGGTTTATAATCAACACCTCTCAGCGCAAGCGGTATCAAAATCGGAATGATAATCGCGTTAAAAATTACTGCTGATAAAATAGCACTTTCCGGACTGTGCAAACGCATAATATTCAAACCTTGAAGCGCAGGAATTGCTGTGATAAAAAGCGCAGGAACAATCGCAAAATATTTGGCAACATCATTTGCAATAGAGAAAGTTGTAAGCGTTCCTCGAGTCATTAAAAGTTGTTTTCCAATTTCAATAATCTCAATCAATTTTGTTGGATCATTATCAAGATCGACCATATTTCCGGCTTCTTTCGCAGCCTGAGTTCCGCTGTTCATCGCAACACCCACGTTGGCTTGCGCAAGGGCAGGAGCATCGTTGGTTCCGTCACCCATCATAGCAACCAATTTCCCTAAATTTTGCTCGTTTTTGATGTAGTTCATTTTATCCTCAGGTTTTGCTTCGGCAATAAAATCATCAACACCGGCAGCTTCGGCGATAAACTTCGCCGTAAGCGGATTATCTCCGGTAACCATCACTGTTTTTACACCCATTTTTCTCAATCGGTCAAAACGTTCCTTCATTCCGGTTTTAATAATATCCTGCAATTCAATAACACCCTGAACCTCATTGTTTTTTATGACAACCAATGGTGTTCCTCCGTTTGTCGAAATATCAATCACTTTTTGAGCTGTATCTTCAGGGAAAGTATTTCCTGCCTGAGCAGCAATATTTTTTGCTGCATCCTGAGCCCCTTTTCTAATGTTGGTTCCATCTTTTAAAACAACTCCGGAAGTTCTGGTTTCTGCGGTAAATTTTATTAAAGTAGCGCCTTCAATAGATAATTTATTAGCAGTTTCGGCTCCAGCCAGTTCCACGATACTTTTTCCTTCCGGAGTATCATCTGCCAATGAACTTAACACAGCAGATTGTATAAAATCTTCTTCTGAAACCCCTTTTGCAGGGTAAAAATTCGTTGCTTTTCTGTTTCCGATAGTGATTGTTCCGGTTTTATCCAAAAGCAAAACATCAATATCTCCGGCAGTTTCTACCGCTTTTCCAGATTTGGTAATGACGTTGGCACGTAAGGCTCTGTCCATTCCCGCAATACCAATCGCAGAAAGCAAACCGCCAATTGTAGTAGGAATCAAACAAACAAATAAAGCAATAAAAGCCGCAATGGTTATTGGCGCATTCGCATAATCTGCAAAAGGTTTTAGCGTAACACAAACAATCACAAAGATTAGCGTAAAGGCAGCCAATAAAATAGTCAAGGCAATCTCGTTTGGCGTTTTCTGACGGCTTGCACCTTCAACCAAAGCAATCATTTTGTCCAAAAAGCTTTCACCAGGTTCTGACGTTACAATTACTTTTATTTTATCAGATAGTACTTTTGTTCCTCCTGTAACAGAAGATTTATCGCCTCCGGCTTCGCGAATTACAGGAGCGCTTTCTCCCGTAATAGCGCTTTCGTCAATAGTAGCCAAGCCTTCGATGATTTCACCATCGGTTGCAATTAAATCACCAGATTCACAAACAAAAACATCTCCTTTTTTTAATTCAGATGAACTGATATTTTTGATTTCTCCATTCGGCATAATCTGTCTTGCCGGAGTTTCTTCACGAGTTTTTCTTAAACTGTCTGCTTGCGCTTTTCCTCTGGCTTCGGCAATAGCTTCGGCAAAATTGGCAAACAAAAGCGTTGCTAATAAAATGAAGAACACAATTAAATTATAAGTAAAACTGCCCTGATCTGTAGCTCCCATTAAAATGGAAACGCAAACAGCAAACATAATTGCAGTTCCTATTTCTACGGTAAACATTACCGGATTTTTGATCATCAATTTTGGATTCAGCTTCACAAAAGACTGCGCTAAGGCTTCTTTTACCTGTTTGCTTTCAAACAATGATGTTGATTTATTAGTTGTCATTTTCTTGTAAAAAGTTAAATGTTATTTGTAAAATGTTATGCGGAATAAATTCATGGGTTGTAAACATAGCCAGTGGTTTCAACCCCTGGAACACAACGTATATCACAATCTGTGTCTCCGTGGTTGAAACCACGGGCTATGTTTGTTGAACATTTTATTTTAGTGTAAAATATTCTGCCAACGGACCTAAAGCCAGTGCAGGAAAGAATGATAAAGCAGCAATAATCGCGATTACGGCGAAAATCATTATTCCAAAAATCGTAGTGTCAGTTTTTAAAGTTCCGGCACTTTCCGGAATGTGTTTTTTGTTAGCTAATAATCCTGCGATTGCCAACGGACCAATGATCGGAATGAAACGGCTTAACAGCAATACAATTCCCGTAGTGATATTCCAAAACGGATTATTATCTCCCAAACCTTCAAAACCAGAACCGTTATTAGCAGCGCTTGAAGTATATTCATATAACATTTCTGAGAATCCATGATTGCCCGGATTGTTTAGCCAGCCTGTTGCGTTTCCACTAAACCAGTAGCCCATTGCCGTATCGTGAGCCGCAAAATAAGAAGCCAACGCCGTTCCGGCTAAAATTAATAAAGGGTGAAGAATGGCGATAAAAGCAGCAATCTTAACTTCCCTGGCTTCGATTTTCTTCCCTAAAAATTCAGGAGTCCGACCTACCATTAAACCAGAAATAAATACAGCAAGAATAATGAAAATGTAAAAGTTCAGAATTCCAACTCCGCAACCTCCATAAAAAGCATTAACCATCATGGCTAATAATTGCATTGCTCCGGAAACAGGCATAGAACTATCGTGCATACTATTTACAGAACCGGTAGAAATGACGGTTGTAGCAATACTCCAAAATCCTGAAATGGCTGGGCCAAACCGAACTTCTTTTCCTTCCATTGCTCCGGTTGTTTGGGCAATTCCCATTTTTTCAATAGCAGGGTTCCCGTTAAGTTCACTTGATATTGTTGGAATCACTAAGAGTAAAAAACCAACCGTCATGACACCAAAAATGATGTAAGAGAATTTTCTTTTGTTGAGGTAAAATCCAAGTGCAAAAATCATCGCAAACGGAACAATTAATTGCGCCCAAAGTTCAACTGCATTGGTAATATAAGTTGGATTTTCTAAAGGATGCGCCGAATTAGCTCCAAAAAAGCCACCACCATTTGTACCAATATGTTTAATAGCAATAAAAGCGGCAGCTGGCCCGCGTGAAACTTGTACCGAATCGCCTTGTAAAGTTGTAACAGTATCTTTTCCTTCAAACGTCATAGGAGTTCCGCTAAATAATAGCGCAACTGCTACAATAGCTGAAAGCGGTAATAAAATGCGAGTACAACTTTTGATAAAATAGTTATAAAAATTTCCCAGCTTATCTGTGGTTCTTTCTTTCATTGCGGTAAAAATCATTGCAGCCGCCGCCATCCCAACACCGGCAGAAACAAATTGCAAAAACATTAAAACCATTTGTGACAAGTACGAAACTCCGGTTTCACCAGAATAGTGCTGTAAATTACAGTTTACTACAAATGAAATTGCCGTATTAAATGCCAAATCTGGCGTCATTGACGGATTGTTATCAGGATTTAAAAATAAAGATCCCTGAAAAAGCAAAACAAAAAAACAAAGAAAGAACCAAATCATATTGACACTCAAAAGTGCTTTTAAATGCTGTTTCCAGTTCATTTCTTCAATAGAATTGATTCCGCTGATTTTAAAAATAAATTTTTCAATTGGATTGAAAATCGGGTCAAGAAAAGTTTTATCTCCCAAATAAACCCTAGCAATATATTTTCCAACAGGAATTGCTAAAACTATCGTGATGATAAAAATGCTAATGACACCTAATAATTCTGTGTTCATAATATGTGAGTTTTGTAAATGTTAATTGTAAAATGTGAGAAGTGATCTGTAAAATGTAAAAGAGGATTGAAGTATGACAGCTAACATCTCACTTTTAACTTTTTACATCATTAGAATTTTTCAGGTTTGATTAATACATAAACCAAATAGCCAAAAACGGCGATAGAAATAATAAATAGTGCAGTCATGATTTAGATTTTTTCAAAGAATTCAACAGATTTAAAACATATTGCAAACAGCACAACGGCCAATGTCAGTAAAATAAGAGTGATTAACATATAGATGATTTTAGATTTGTGAAATGTGAGAAGTAAAATGTTATTTGTGAAAAGTGATACTCATATTATATTTCACAAATAACATTTTACATTATACGCCTGAGGTATTAACTTGTTTGATATATTCTGCTTTAAGCGTTTGAGGGAAAAGATGTGAAATATTACAGTGGCGCATTTCCATAAAAGAAGAAACAGAAAAGATGTACACGTTTGAAATTGCATTTTTAGTTTCGATGCTTCCAGAAATGAATAAGCGTTCAGCAAGCGCCAGACATTTTTTAGCCCGAACGATATTCCCCGAGATAATAGATTTTTTGGTTATTTCGGCAAACCGTTCGGCTTGTTTGTAGATTGAGGTAACTTGAGTTTTCATGAGAATGAATTTTTTTTGTTCCTTCTCCTTATGCCAAAATATGTTCCGAAAAAATTGAGATATAGCTAAAGTGCTGTCAATAAAACGAATGCACTGCCGTGCCAAAAAATAAGCGTAAAAAAAGCCTATCAAAATGATAAGCTTTTATTGAAATGATAGGGATTTAATTTTAAAATTTGAGTTCCGGAGGAACGCCATATTTATAGAAAAACGTGGATTTGTTGTTAGAACCCCATCGGGGTGGCATCTTTATCAATCGATATATCGCTCCGATGGAGCTTTGTGTAAAACAGATTGAATTAGCTATAAATATTTTGCTCCGCTGGAGCTTTTAAATGGAATTTGGAATTTAAATTTTGGAATTTAATTTTACTATTGAATATTATATTCTTCCAGCTTTCTATACAAAGTTGCAATTCCAATTTCAAGCAATCTCGCCGTTTCTGCTTTATTTCCTTTCGTATAATTCAAAACCTTTTGTATGTGCAATTTCTCAATACTCTGCATCGAGAAAGCCGACATTGATTTATTTTGTTTTTCTGTCTGATGTTGCATTTCATAAGGCAAAACATCCGAAGTCAAAGTATCTCCATTACTCAGAATAACCGATCTTTCGATAATATTTTTGAGTTCCCGGATATTTCCCGGCCAGGAATAATTTTCTAATTTCTGCAGAAAATCATCAGCAATATTTAAAGTTTTCTTATTCGTTTTTTCAGAAAATTGTTTCACAAAGTAATTCGTCAATAAAGAAATATCTTTGATTCTTTCTTTTAATGAAGGTAATTTTATTTCAAAAATATTCAATCGGAAATACAAATCAGAACGAAAACGATGCTCATCACTTTCGGTTTTTAAATCTCTGTTGGTTGCAGCAATTAATCTGAAATTCGATTTTTTTGGAGTAGTATCTCCAACCGGAATATATTCACTCGTTTCTAAAACACGTAATAATTTAGCCTGAAGCTCAATGGGCATTTCTCCAATTTCGTCCAGAAATAAAGTACCACCATTAGCCTCTTCAATAAAACCTTTTTTATCTTTCAAAGCACCGGTAAAAGCACCCTGTTTATGCCCAAAAAGTTCGCTTTCTAAAATTTCCTTGCTAAAGGTACTGCAGTTCAAAGCCACAAAAGATTTCCCAACGCGATTACTGTTTTCATGAATCGCCTGCGCAAAAACTTCTTTTCCTGTTCCGGTTTCGCCAGTTAATAAAACAGTCGAATCGGTTTTGGCGACTTTTTTTGCCAAATCAATAACCTGTTCAATCCCTTTAGATTTTCCAATAATAGTATTGAAAGAATATTTGTCGCCAATACGTTTTTCAAGTTGCTGAACTTTTTTCTGCAATTGCACTTTTTCGACAGCTTTATAAAGAAGCGGAATAATTTTATCATTATCATCTCCTTTTACAATATAATCAAAAGCTCCGTTTTTCATCGCCTGAACACCATCCGGAATATTTCCAAAAGCGGTTAAAAGAACAACTTCCACCAAAGGAAAGCTTCCCTTTATGTTTTGTAGAAAATCAACGCCGTTTCCGTCAGGCAATTTCACATCACATAAAACAACGTCAATTTCAACTTGCTCCAATTTCTTAAAACCCGACTTTAAATCTTTAGCTTCAAAAACTTCAAACCCTTCAGATTTTATAATGCGAGCCAGCAGACTTCTAAGTTTTTCTTCGTCGTCTATAATTAAAATTTTGTGTATCATTTTTGTAGAAGTCTAAATCTAAAGTTGTTTTCGAGTTACAAATTTAGGTTTAAAATTAGTTTTCTCTTTAGTTCATACGAAATTCTTACTTCAAAAGATTTCTTTGTTGTTTTTAGAATTAGACAAGAAATTGTGAAAGCAGCGCTTCTTGAAATTTTTAATCTTACATTATAATATTTGTAGATACAAATATTATAATTCTATTAACACCAAAGAATTGAGGCTTTGTATCAAATGAATTAATTTTGCATAAAAGCTACATTATATATGAAAGACCCAATTTCAATCTCAATATTAGAATTAGCTATCATAACACAAGATAGCAATGCGACTCAAACATTTCAAAAAACAAAAGAACTTGCACAACTGGCAGATAACTTAGGTTACAAACGTTTTTGGTTAGCAGAACACCACAATATGGCACACGTTGCAAGTTCGGCAACTGTTGTATTAATTGGATTCATTGCAAGCCAGACACAAAACATACGTGTTGGTTCGGGTGGAATAATGTTACCCAATCATTCTCCTTTAATAGTTGCAGAACAATTCGGAACCTTAGAAACACTTTATCCAAACCGAATTGATTTAGGTTTAGGAAGAGCACCAGGAACAGATCAGCCCACCGCAGAAGCAATTCGAAAAGACTTTTTTGAGCAAGCACAGCGCTTTCCTCAAAACGTAAGCAAACTTCAGGACTATTTCTCAGCAGAAAATGCCACAGCAAAAGTTCGTGCATTTCCAGCCGAAGGAACAAACGTACCCATTTGGATCTTAGGTTCCAGTATGGATAGTGCTGCTCTTGCCGCAGCTTACGGCTTACCATACGCATTTGCCGGACACTTTGCACCGCGACAAATGATACAAGCCTTTGAGTTTTATCGCGAAAACTTCCAGCCATCAACGGTTTTAGACAAACCAAAAACGATGGCATGTGTCAATATTATCGCAGCAGATACAAATGAAGAAGCAGAAAAATTATCTACAAGTCTGTATCAAATGTTTTTGAATTTGATTCGCAACGACCGCAAAGGCTTACAACCGCCGGTTGACTCTCTCGATGATATAATGAGTGAAGAAGAGCGATTCCACGTCAATCAAATGACCGCTTGTACCTTTACAGGAAATAAGGAACAGTTGGAACAAGATCTTAAAAAGTTCATCAATTATGCCAAAGTAGATGAATTGATGGCAACCAGTCCAATCTTCGACCATCAGGCAAAACTAAAAAGTATTCAAATTACAAAAGAAGTAATAGATAGTATCAATAGCTAAGCCTACATATATAAGGAGTGTTTTTTTTCCTATATTATATAAGAGTAAATCCCGACGGTTTTCAATCAGTCGGGATTTCTTATTTAAGGTATTCTCAATTCCATCCTACCACTTACACGTCCAAACATGAGGTTTGTTTACACTTATATATAAGGTGAAAAGCAATCAAGCTGAGCAAAGCAAATATCACGAGTTTTTGGGATTTGGAATTAAAGGAGCTATTCCCGCTATCCGTTCCAATCTTTTGTGTAGTCCCCAAGCCTCGGGGCCACACAAAAGGATTTCCACTCTATCGGGGCTAGGGCAGAGGTTTCCAAAAGAACACCATATATAAATAGTAATATACTTAAATAGAGACCAAAAGTACAAACGCACAAAGATGCAAGTTCATTACGAGAGAGAAAAAAGAAAAACTTAGCGCCTTTGCGTCTTTGCGAGATTAAAAAAATCCCCGACATGTCATTAATAACTAAGTCGTCTTTTAGAGCAAATGCCCAAAAAGCAGTTAAAAACAGTAAAACCAAAAAGAACTTCAAAAAACTTTCATTGTTAAAAACCGCGAAACCAGAGAGTTATAAAAAACATGGAAAAAATATAATAAAAAGGCTTGTAAATGTAAATAAAGGTGCTACTTTTGCACCCGCAACAACGACAAACGTTCCCTGATATACTGACAAGCATTACGAATTGAGACTGAAAATATTTTTTCAAAAAAGATTCAAAAAAGCTTGTGAGATTAGAAAACGGATGTTACATTTGCACCCCGCAAACGAAGTTCACCGAACACTTTTTAAATAAGAGTTAAGTGAGGTAAAACACGGAAAGTCCATTGATAGATTGGTAAGGTTAGGAGGAGAAAAGGAAAAGAAATTTTCTTAAAAAAACTTCAAAAAACATTTGCCAGTTAGAAATAAGTTTTCTACTTTTGCACCCGCTTTGAGAAACAAGCGAAACAAAAAAGAAATACACGTTCGTAGACATATTGAATTGACAGCCGTCTCGTTTTATAACGAGACAAAAGAATAAGAGTAATGGAATCGAGAGATTTGAAAAGAACCGATAGAGAATCGTCGCATAATAATTAGCTTTAAGTAATTAGAGCAAACAATATACGATGAAGAGTTTGATCCTGGCTCAGGATGAACGCTAGCGGCAGGCTTAACACATGCAAGTCGAGGGGTATTAGTTTTCGGACTAAGAGACCGGCGCACGGGTGCGTA